>Ga0182027_10006905_pt1 | contig 16863 bp, 13 predicted proteins | sample 712E1DmetaG_FD_121300 | JGI IMG/M metagenome (GOLD analysis project Ga0182027, IMG submission 121300) | Permafrost microbial communities from Stordalen Mire, Sweden - 712E1D metaG (Illumina Assembly) | ecosystem: Environmental > Terrestrial > Soil > Wetlands > Permafrost | place: Sweden... | reverse complement strand
GCTCTGCTCCTCGCGGATGCGGCGGAGCTTCATCTCCGGAGTGGCCTGAGCGAGGTAGTCGTCCACGCCGGATTCGGCCGCGATGGCGGCGGCGGTGAGCGCGTTGTCGCCGGTGATCATCACCGTGCGGATGCCCATGGCGCGGAGCTGGCCAAAACGTTCCTTGATGCCGCCTTTCACCACGTCCTTGAGAAAGACGACGCCCAGAACTTCGCGGCCCTCGGCGACCACCAGCGGCGTGCCGCCCTCCCGGGCGATGGCGTCGACCACGCCGGCAACGGCGGGGGGATACTGGCCGCCTTGGGCTTCGACCCAGGCGCGGACGTTCTCCGCCGCGCCCTTGCGGATCGAGCGGGCGGCCTGGCCGTCGACGGCGGCGAGGTCAACGCCGCTCATGCGGGTCTGGGCGGTGAATGGCACAAACTGGACGTGGGGCGCCGCGAGTTCGCGCCCGCGCAGATTGAATTCCTCCTTTGCGAGCACGACGATGGACCGGCCTTCCGGCGTCTCATCGGCTAGCGAGGCGAGTTGCGCGGCGTCGGCCAGGCGCGGGAGCGCCACTCCCGGCGCGGGCACGAACTCGGTGGCCATGCGGTTGCCGAGCGTGATGGTGCCGGTCTTGTCGAGCAACAGCACGTCGATGTCACCCGCGGCCTCGACAGCCCGCCCGCTCATGGCGAGCACGTTGCGCTGGAGCAGGCGATCCATGCCCGCGATGCCGATGGCGCTGAGCAGGCCGCCGATGGTCGTCGGGATCAGGCATACAAGGAGCGCGATCAAGGCCGTGATCGAAAATGCGACGCCGGCGTAGTTGCCATAGGGTTTGAGCGTGATGATGACCAGGAGGAAGATGAAGGTGAGGGCCGAGAGCAGGATCGTGAGGGCGATTTCATTGGGCGTCTTCTGGCGCGTCGCGCCTTCCACCAGGCTGATCATGTGATCGAGGAAGCCCTCGCCGGGATCGGCGGTGATTCGGATCAGCAACTGGTCGGAAAGCACGCGGGTGCCGCCGGTCACGGCGCAACGATCGCCGCCGGCTTCGCGGATGACCGGGGCGGATTCGCCGGTGATGGCCGATTCGTCTACCGAGGCGGCCCCATCGATGACGTCGCCGTCGCCCGGAATCTGCCCGCCGGCGATGACACGCACGACGTCGCCCTTGCGCAGGTCCGTCGCGTCCACCGGTTCGAAGGAGCCATCCTTGCGGCGGCGTTGCGCGACGAGTTGCCGGCGCGAGGCTCGCAGCGCGCGCGCCTGGGCCTTGCCGCGGCCCTCCGCAACAGCTTCGGCGAAGTTTGCAAAAAGCACAGTGAAGAGCAGCCAGAGGGCGATCTGCAGCACGTAGCCGAACGGCTCCTTCGAGGTGAAGAGCTGGAAGAAGGTGAGTATCGCCCCGACCAACGTGACGAACATCACCGGGTTCTTGATCTGATGGCGCGGATTGAGTTTCCGGAACGAATCGGCAATCGCCTTCAGCAGAATCTCACGGTCAAACAGAGAGACAGCCTTGGTGGACATAGGATGAAAGTGGCACGGGCGTCTCGCCCGTGAATCTGGGTGGCGTGGGCATCCTGCCCGCGGTTCCGAGTGGCACGGGCGTCTCGCCCGTGGTTTAGGAGGTTAGAGACGGTGTGGCATGGGCGTCTCGCCCATGGTTCTGCGTGGCACGGGCGTCCCGCCCGTGGTTCCGAATATTGTGGTTTTCATGTGATGAATCAGTCTGTTGCGGGCGAAATGTCGGTTTTCCATCAAAACAAAGTGCCGGCGTGCATCAGGTAGTGCTCAACCACCGGACCCATCGCGAGCGCGGGCAGGAAGGTGAGGGCGCCCACGAGCAGCACCGTGCCGATGAGCAGCGCGATGAACGTGAACCCTTCGCACTGGAACGTGCCCGAGCTTGCCGGGATAAGTTTCTTGCCGGCGAGATTGCCGGCAAGAGCAAGGATCGGGACGATCATGAGGAAGCGTCCGATGAGCATCGCCAGCGCCATGCTCGTGTCCCAATGCATCTCATTGCCGGTGAGTCCGGCGAAGGCGCTGCCGTTGTTCCCCACGGCGGAGCTGAAGGCATAGAGGATCTCGCTGAAGCCGTGCGGGCCGGAGTTGTTCAGGCCCGCCTTGCCCCAATCGGCGACGGCGGCCCAGGCAGTGAATGAGAGAATGGTCGTCGACAGCACCATCAGCACGATCATCACCAGCTTCACGTCGTACGCCTCAATCTTCTTGCCGAGATATTCCGGCGTGCGTCCGACCATCAGGCCGGCGATGAACACGGCCAGCACCACGAAGACGAGCATACCGTAGAGGCCGGCGCCCACACCGCCGAAGATGACCTCGCCCGTCTGCATGTTGAACATGGGCACGAGGCCGCCCAGCGGCGTGAATGAATCGTGCATGGCGTTGACCGCACCGCAGGAGGCGTCGGTGGTGATGGTGGCGAAAAGCGCCGAGTTGAAGATGCCGAAGCGCACCTCCTTGCCCTCCATGTTGCCGTCGGCCGCGGCCACGCCGAGTTTCTGATGGATAGGATTGCCGGCCGCTTCGGACTTCCATGCGACGAGCACGCCGGCGAGAAACAAGATGAACATCGCGCCCCACACCGCCCAGCCGTGACGCTGGTTTTTCACCATGCGCCCGAGATACCAGGTCAGCGCGCTCGGGATCGCGAAGATCGAGAGCATCTGAAAAAAGTTGGAGAGCGGCGTGGGGTTCTCGAACGGATGCGCGGCGTTGGCGTTGACGTAGCCGCCGCCGTTCGTGCCCAACATCTTGATCGCGATCTGCGAAGCCATTGGCCCCTGTACGATGGTCTGGGTGTCCACGACCTGGTCGATCATGACCGGTTTGCCGTCGGCCCCGTTGACCGGCAGGCCGTTGGCATCAGTCTTCTGAACGGAGGTTGTATAGGGCTCCAGCGTCTTGGCCACTGTGTAGGGTTTGAAGTTCTGGATGATGCCCTGCGAAACCAGAAACAGCGCAAAGACCAGACAGATCGGCGCGAGCGCGAAATAGGTGATGCGGACCACATCCACCCAAAAGTTGCCGATGGTCTCCGCCGTGTGCCGGGCGATGCCGCGAACCAGCGCCGCGGCGATTGCAATCCCGGTCGCCGCAGAGGTGAAATTGTGGAGCGTCAGACCAACCATCTGTGAGAAGTACGACAAGGTCGACTCGCCGCCGTAGAACTGCCAGTTGGTGTTGGTGGTGAAACTCGCGGCCGTGTTGAAGGCGAGGTGCGGGTTGACGCCGGGCAGTTTCTGCGGATTGAACAGGGACTGAAACGGAAGGAGATCCTGGTAGCGCAGGATGAAATACGTGAGCAGCATGCCCGCGAGGCTGAACAGGAGCATCGAAACCGTGTAGGCAAGCCAACCTTGTTCGCGCTCGGAATCGATGCCGCATACGCGGTATGTCAGGCGCTCCAGCGGCCGGACGACGCGGTCGAGCCACGTCTGGCCCTGCGCGTCGAGCACCTGCACGAGGTACAGCCCGAGCGGCTTGGTGATCAGGAGAAGGGCGCCGATGTAGAGCGCCAGCTGCATCCAGGAGTTGAGATTGTCCATGTGGCGGATGGCCCTTGGTCACGTATTACGTTACCAAGGGCCTTGGTTGACGGGTGGGCGCGGGTCAGAACTTTTCCGGACGGAGCACCGCGGCCACCAGGTAGAGCAGGAGGAGGACGGCGATCAGGCCGATGATGAGGTTTTCCATGGAGGAAGGGGGGCGAGATTGGCCGGAAGAGGCTCAGCGCACCTTCTTGCAGAACCAGGAGAAGGCTGCCGCGAGTGCGAAAAACGTCACGGCGACGCCGGCGAAAACCATGTCGCCGACCATGGGCGCAAGGTCGGCCAGCAAAACGGGTGAGTTCATGCCCACAGCATAGCCCCGGTCGCCGGGTTCGCCTAATTAAGAGGTCGCCTGTGGGCATTAAAAAAGCATTAATGCCAGCGAGGCGCGGCCACCACATTCCCAGTTCCAGCAGTATGCGCTGAAGGCGCTCAAAGCCTACGGTGCCTCCGCCCGGGATCTTCTCCACGATCTTGACGATTTGACGCTCAACGAACGAGCCAAGGGCTATGTGCGCCGGGCGGCACACTCGGCAGCTGAGGGAATCCGCGAGGCCATCCGGCTCGCCGAAGAGGGAGCCGTTCACCGCTGCGCTCGCTGCGGTCGTCCGGTCAGCGTGGAGGAACACGCTCGCAGCAATCAGACGTTCCAGCGCACCTTCTGCGACGGCTGCTTTGACGGAGTCTTCCTCGACCGCCGCAACTTCGATACCAAGGTTGAGCTCAACAAAACCATTGTCGCAAAGAGCGGTACGCTCGTGCAGTCTGACGGCGAACGCCGCATCGCCGATTGGCTCTCCGCCCACGGCATCGCGTACCGCTACGATGAGCGCTTCCGAATACTTAGCGGCCATGCCGTGCCACCGCTCCAGTCCTTTCAATCAACGTCTCCGGAGCCCGGCGTCGACGCGCGGTAGCGAGTCAGCCGGCAACACACCGCCACCATGCCCATTCATATTCATCACCTCAATGGCTGCGCCCCACGCTCGGCGTCGGCGAGCGGTAGCGAGTCAGCCGGCGACCGTACCATGACTTCCAAACCCTGAAGCCCATGCCCGCCACCTTCGACGCCTTCTTTTCCGCCGCCACCGGCAACGAACCCTACGACTACCAGCGTCGCCTGGCTGGCGCTTCCTTGGAGGGCTCGGCGCCGTCCGAGCCGTCAGGTTCCGAAATGGAGGGCGAACCTCCCGGCGAGCCGAAGGACGAAGCGGCGAGGAAGCTTCTCTCTCAACGCGGTTATACGTGCGACGAGGGTGTGGTCTTCTACCGTGAAACTCGACAATGCGTGCGTTTCACCCTCGATGTCGAGACCGAGGCGTGGATTCACCGCACAATCGCCGCCGCGCGCACCTGCACGACCAGCTCCATTCCGTCGCCGCTGGAGCATTCGCCCAAATGCCCGCGCTGCTCTCGCTGGCCTACAGCCTGCTTGCACGCGACTGCACGATCGCCGCGTATGCCGTGGGCTTCGATCCCTACATCGGCTTGTACCACCAGCCGACGTTCGGCCGGCCGGCGCTGGCGCTTGATCTGATGGAGGAGTTTCGTCCGCTCATCGCCGATTCTGCCGTTCTCACTGCGATTAACAACCGTATGATCAGGCCGGACGAATTCGTTCAGGCGGGCGACGCAGTGAACCTGTCTGCGGCGGGACGTAAACGCTTCCTCTTCGCCTATGAGATCCGAGGCGGCTGCGGAAAGTCTTCAAGGCATGCAAGGATTATGGGATGCATCTTGCAGCTCTCGGTTTTCGAATGCGACCTGACGGCGGCGGAGAAGATCGATTTCGAAAGCCGGCCGCGCGGGTTGATCAAGGCAGGGGAGGATCAGGTATTGTTCATCAGTCTCGGACCGTCGGAGTCGCGCGGCGAACGGATCATCACCGCGATCGGACAATCGTACATCCGCGTCGATCCGCCCTGCTACGTTGAGGACGATGACCTTCTGGGTTCTCCAATCCTCAGGGCTGCGCTCAAAGCGGTCTGAGCTTCTCGTCTCAGTGGTGTCGGAGTTAAGAAAATCTTCTAGATCTGTATATCGCCGAGCCGGAGCTTCGTCGTTCCTTCGACAGCCTTGCCTTTTTCGAGCGAGGGCATGAAGCGGATTTCCTTGACGACGGATTGCAGGTAGGGATCGGCCACCGGCTGGGAACAGGCCTCGTCAGCGTAGGCGCCGAGGGGCATGCCATCCTTTGAGACCTTGATGAAATACGGCTGCGAGAGCTGGTCGGCGGTCAAACGTGTGTGCCAGCCGGCGGGGAGTTTGCCCATGACCGGCGCGGCCGGAAGGCTCGCTCCTTTGTGGGCGCCCTTGTAGTCGAGCAGGGCGTACTTGAACGCGTCGTTGTACGTCAGTTCCACGCGATTTTCCGCCACGTTGGTCGCCAATTCCCGGCCGCGGTCAAAGAGGTGGACTTTGAAGCCGTCCATTATGAAGCCCGGAGGGAATCCTCCCTGCACCAGATGCACTTTCTGTGGTGTGTTGTCGACCGGGGGAATGGCTTTGGCGCAGATCCATGTCCGGACTTTTCCCTGGTTCGCGTCTTTCTCGTGATACCGGGCGATAATCACCACGTAGGGGCGGACGAGCGGTTTTTCAGAGGAAACCTCGAATGTCACGTCCATTGCGTCGAAGAGTTGCAGCGCGAGTTCGCGCTCCATTTGCGCGACGTAGTTCCCAACATTATTGGTTTCCCCGTATTGCGACACGATGCCGGCGTTGTCGGCGTTCTGCCGGAGTCGCGCCATTCCGGCCACGGCTGCCGCAGGCACGCCAGCCGCTATTTGTTTCGGATCCTTGATCTGTGCAATCATGGCGAGGGACCCTGACGTATTGAGCGAAAAGCCATCCGCCTGTCCGACGAGGTCCTGGCCTGAGGTGCCCGATTGCGCGCGAGCGAATTTTTTGTTGGGATCATTTTCGGGTGTGTAGGCCCGTTCACCCTTGAGATTTGCAATCGTGGCGGAGAGATCGGTCAATTTTAGTGATTGTTGGATCTTGAGATCGATCAGCCCTTTTTTCACGGGGATCAAACGCTCGCTGCCGTTGGCGCTGACAACGAAAGAGTCTCCCGAGACATCCTGCACGCGACAGAGGTCGCCGGCCACCTGGAGATCGAGATCGGCCCCCATGAAGAGGGTGTGGGTTTTGGGTTCTGGGGCGGTTGCTCCCGGCGCCGCGGCGCCGTAAGAAGATACAACGAACGAAAGGACGAGGACGGACATGGTCGGGCCGGACAAGACGGCCGAGTTGAAGATGAATGATGTAGGTTTCATGATTTGGATGGATATTCCGGGCAGGGCTGAGCCATTTGAAAGGAGCCCGGGGATTGAGCCCGAGAGGTTCCTGCCAGCGAGGCGCAGCCTCAGACCATCGCGCGCAAAGGGACTCGGTTTTCGGTGAACAATGAACCGGCGGTATTGAGCGCCCCGCTGTGGCGTCCGCTGCGCGTACGCGGCGATCCGCGGAATGGGAATTATCGCTCGAGAGAAAGAACGGCTGGCAAAAAACTTGACCTGATCGCAACATGTTTCGCAGTCCAAAAAGACTAGATCCGGATGTCGCCGAGTCGGAGCTTCGTCGTTCCTTCGACGGCTTTGCCTTTGTCGAGTGCGGGTGTGAAGCGGATTTCCTTGACGACGGATTGCAGGTAAGGGTCAGTCACCGGCTGGGAACAGGCTTCGTCCGCGTAGGTTCCGAGGGGCAAGCCGTCTTTAGAGACCTTGATGAAATACGGTTGCGCGAGCTGCCCGGCGGCCAGACGGGTCTGCCAGCCCGGGGGAAGTCTGCCCATGACCGGCGCGGCTGGAAGGCTCGCGCCTTTGTGGGCGACCTTGTACTCATTCATGACATACTTGAACGCCTCGCCATACGTCAGATCCACCCGCATATCCGATACGTTGGTCGCCAGTTCCTGGCCTCGGTCAAAAACGTGCACTTTGAAGGTATCCATCACGAAACCCGGGGGAAACCCTCCCTGCACCAGATGAACCCTTTGCGGCGTGTTGGTGACCGGGGGCAGGGCTTTGGCGAAGATCCAGTTCCGGACTTTACCCGGAAGGGCGTTCTTTTCGTGATATCGGGCGATGATCACAACGTAGGGGCGGACGAGCGGTTTTTCAGAGGAAACCTCGAATGTCACATCCATCGCATCGAAGAGTTCCAACGCCAGTTCGCGCTGCATTTGCCCGACGTAGTTCCCGATATTATTGGATTCTCCGTATTGCGCCTCGGCGTGAGCGTTGGTGGCGTTCACCTGCAACTTCGCTATTTCTGCTTTGGCCGCGTCAGCTACGCCCCCTTCCTTGGCGCCCTTCATGGCGCCGAGGGGACCTGTCATTTCGAGCGCGAAGCCATCGGCTCGGTTTGCAAGGTCCTGGCCTGATGTGCCCGCCTGCTCTCGCATGAATTTTTTGGTGGGATCGTTCGCCGGCGTGTAGGCCCGCTCACCCTTGAGATCTGAAATCGTGGCGGAGGCATCGGTAAGTTTGAGCGACTGCTGGACCTTGAGATCGATCAGCCCTTTATTCATGGGCACTGAATGCTCGGCGCCGTTGGCGCTGACGACGAAAGAGTCTCCGCAGACATCCCGGACGCGACAGATTTCGCTGGCCACCTGGAGATCGAGATCGGCCCCCATGAAAAGGGTGTGGGTTTTGGGTTCTGTGGCAGTGGCGTTTGGCGCCGCAATGGACGGAGACGATGCAGCGACGGAGAATACGAGCACGGACAGGATCGGGCAGGACAAGCCGGCCGGGCTGGGAATGCGCGATATAGTTTTCAAGACGTTTCCAGATTAGTAGATTACCAGGGTTTGAGGTTACGTTAGTTTTGAGGTCGGTTTTCACGACGCATACGGTTCTTTCTGGCGCGACACCACCCTGGCGGGACATTCTGCACTGAGAATGCTCCGGTGGCGCTGGCTGTGTTTTGGAGACGCGACGTCGTCGTTGCGCACGCGTCTCGAAAACGCGCCGAGGGCGTCGCGCCTCCATCAGATATCGGGCTAGATCCGAATATCTCCGAATCGCAGCTTCGTTGTTCCGTCGACAGCCTTGCCTTTGTCGAGCGCGGGCGTGAAGCGGATTTCTCTGACGACGGATTGGAGGTAAGGATCGGTCACTGGCTGGGAACAAGCTTCATCCGCGTAGGCGCCGAGGGGCATGCCGTCTTTGGAGACCTTGATGAAAAACGGCTGCGAGAGCTGATCGGCGGTCAACCGTGTATGCCAGCCCGGGGGAAGTTGGCCCATGACTGGGGCGGCCGGAAGACTCGCGCCTTTGTGGGCGCCTTGGTAGTCGAGCAGGACGTACTTGAACGCGTCGCTGTAGGTCAGTGCCACGCGATTGTCGGCCACGTTGGTTGCGAGTTCCTGACCGCGGTCAAAGAGGTGGACCTTGAAGTCATCCATCACGAAACCCAGGGGGAATCCTCCCTGGACCAGATGAACTTTCTGGGGCTTGGCGTCGATTGGAGGCAGGGCTTGGGCAAATATCCAGTTCCGGGCTTTGTTCGCGGTGGCATCTTTTTCGTGATACCGGGCGATAATCACCACGTAGGGCCGGACGAGCGGTTTTTCAGAGGAAACCTCAAACGTCACGTCCATGGCGTCGAAGAGTTGCAGGGCGAGTTCGCGCTGCATTTGCCCGACGTAGTTTCCGACATTGTTGGCTTCTCCATATTGGGCCGAGGCATGGGCGGAACTGGCATTTTGAGACAGAGCGCCCATTCCGGCCTTGGCTGCTGCAGCCACGCTAGCCTGGTGCGGATCAGGATTGTTTGACATCACGCCAAGCGAGCCCGACATCTCGAGTGCGAAGCCATCGGCCAGGTCGGCAAGATCCTGGCCCGAGGTAGCCTGATGCATGAATTTCTTGGTGGGATCATTCGCCGGCGTGTAGGCCCGTTCACCCTTGAGTTTGGTAATCGTGGCGGAAGCTTCCGTAAGCTTGAGCGATTGTTGGACCTTGAGACTAATGAGGCCCTTGTTCATGGGGACCGCGTGCTCGCTGCCGCTGGCGCTGACGACGAAGGAGTCCCCCGAGACGTCCCGCACGCGACAGAAGTCGTTGTTCACCTTGAGATCGAGGTCAGCCCCCATGAAGAGGGTGTGGGTTTTGGGTTCCGCCATGGTCGCGAGCGATTCAGCCGCGGAGGAAGAAGACGCAACGACCGAAAAAATGAGTACTGACAGGATGGGGCCGGATAGGACGGCCGGGTGAGGAATGTGCAATATGGTTTTCATGGCTTATTCAGATTTTTTGACGACCAAAGGCCTGATGCGGGCAAGGTAATCTTCGACGGCTGAGGTACGTTCGATTTTCAGCGCTTTTTCGAGGTATTCCACGCTCTTGTCGTAATGGCGGTTTTTGAGTTCGATATTGGCGAGTTCAAGACTCGCCGCGTAGGTGAAATCAGGACTTTGAAGGGCGCCCTCGAAGGCGAAGCTGGCGCGCGGCAGATCATCTTCAGCGGCATAGGTGCGACCGAGGCTCAGCAGCGCTTTGCCGTTCAGCGGAGCGAGCTGCAGCAACTTCTGCAGATGGGTCCTGGCATCAGCCCATTTTTTCTGTGCGGCCAGGATGTCGGCCTTGATCTGGAGAGAGTTGATTTCGCTCTCGGCGGAGAGCGATGCGGGCAGTTTGGTGAGGACGTCCTGTGCCTGCTGCAACTGGTGGTCGGTGGCCAGCGCCTCAGCGAGGCGGAGCAGCTTCCGTTCCCCCAACTCGGGAGCGGGAACCAGGATTTTCTGATAGATGGCCACTGCCTCGGGAATCAGCTTTTGTTCGGCATAGAGGTCGGCCAGAAGGTTGAGTTCGTCCACCCCCGCCACGCCGGTTCCGGCCGCTGTTTCGAGCAGGGCGATCGCCTCCAGCTTCCGGTGATCCACGATGAGAATATTGGCGTAGGTCAACCAGAAGCGGGCCTCGGTTGGACGGGCCTTGATAAGATTTTTGACCAGCGATTCTGCCCGTTCGACCTGTCTTCCCTGGATATAGATCCGGAGCAGGCCCTCCATCCAGTCCCCGTTGGTGGGGTCGGCGGCCAGCGCTTGCATATAGGCCATCTCGGCGGGCACGACGTTGCCCATTTTCTCGAGGCTATACCCGAGCAGGCCGAAGGTGTTGGGATCACGGTCGCCGAGCGAGACGGCCTGGGCGAAACAGGGAATCGCGTCAGTGAACTTTTCAGCCGTGTAATACAGCACGCCGAGGTCGACCCAGGCGCGGAGGAAGGTGGGGTAGCGCTTCACCGCGCTCCGATAGCTGGATTCCGCCTTCGCGGTCTGGCCGGCGGCATAGTAGGCGTTGCCGAGGATGAATTCAAAGGCCGGACTCGGCTGCGCTTCCTTGTCGTTGCTCATCCCCTCGAGGAGCTTCAGCGCGAAATCCGGCTGGCTGGAAATCATCTCAACGACTTTTTCGTAGAGGGCATATTCCTCGGCGGACATCTCCGGTTCCCGCTCCTTCAGGAATCCGTTCGATTCATTGATGATCCGCTTGGGGTCAAGCTTCAGGAGCGGGCTCTCGGAGAGGCCCAAAACCGGCAGCACGAGCGCCGCCGCAAAAAGCAATTCATGGCTCTTCATTAGTTCAATGCTTGAAAACGAGATGCGTGCGGAAGCTGGATGCGGATCTGCTCTTGCAGAAAACAGCGGACCTTCTTGCCCTTCTTGCTGGCCGGAGCGAAGCCCCAGTCGTTTTGCACGCTTTCGGCCACGATGGTATCCACTTCCGGTATCCCCGACGATTTTGCGATCCGGACGTTGGTGATCGCCCCGTTGGGCTCGACGACGAAAAGGAGCGTGACCCGCAATTCAGTGGATTCGCCGAAAAAGCGCCGTGTGATCGCGGGGACCGCGCGAAAAAGCACGGTGGGCGGGTTGTCCACCTCGGTTCGCTGGTAGACGTGCTGCAGGCTTATCGCCAACCCCATCTTCGGTTTGAAATCCCCCTGGAGCTGGCCGATCCGGATGGCGGCGGGGGGCGCGACCTGGTTGGTAGACACCAGATCATTGAAGCTGGGCGGACTTACGGCGATCTTCACCGGGCTGTCTGAGGGCGAAAAATCAAAGCCCGTCACGGTCGACATATCGGGGACGGGTTCCTGATCCGTGGGAGCCACCGGCGGGGGCGGAGGCGGTTCGAACGGAAGGGCGATGGCCCGGAGATCCTCGATCGCGGCTGGCGGAACGCTCTGCCGGAGCATGCTGAAATGGGCCATCCCCATGAAAAGGACCAATGTGAATCCCGTCCCAAGCGCAACGCAAAGCGCGGTTTGCGCCGGGTCCCCGGGGGTTACTGTGATCCGAAATCTGGGGCTGCATTCGTCCATGGTGGTCGGTGTTACGGCCCATCGCTTCGCATCGTGGCAAACTGGACGTGCTCGATCCCGGCGCGTTTCGCTTCGGCGTACACCGAGGCGAAAATCCCGTGCGTCGAGAAGCGATCGGCGCGGATGATCAGGGCGGGGGACCTTCCAATCGCCGCCTGCTTGATCATCCCTGCAACCTGGTCAGGCCGGATCTCCTGCCCGTCGAAATAGATGCGGTTGTCCGCCGAGATCGCGATCAACAGAGCGTTCTGATCCCCCATTTGCGTTCCGCTGACATCCGGCTTTTGCACCTCGATGCCGGGATCGTTCACAAAAGCGGTGCTGATCATGAGGAAAATCAACAGCACCATGACGCAATCGACCATGGGAACCATGTCGACATGCGTGGTCTCAAACCGGTTGTGCCCGCCGAATCTTCCGATCATGGCGCCAGGGCCGTTTCAGCCCTCTCCTCGAGTTGGTTCATTTTCTGCAGTTGTTTGCGCATTTCCCGATGCGCCAGATAAACGATCAGCAGCGCCGGAATCGCCACGACCAGCCCCGATTCGGTTGCCACCAGCACCTCTGAGATCCCTCCGGCCAGCCCTTCCATCGAGCTCTGTCCTTTCTGGGCCGAAAGGCTTTCAAACGTCCTTACCAATCCGCTGACGGTGCCTAGCAATCCGAGCAGCGGAGCCGCCGCGATCATCGCGCTCAAGGCCATGCGCTGTTGCCTGAATCCGTCCTGTGTCTCGTCCTGCAACCGGCGAAGCGCCACGAAGTCCTCCGCCAACAGGGGCGCGCTGCCGGTCAGCTGCTGTCGGGATCGGCGCAGGGTGAACAGGAGCATGAAACACCGGGAATACAGGACCACGGAGAGTGTGATGATTGCGAACATCACGGGGCCGCCCCTGCCAATCAGATCGAACAACGCTTTCATACGGGAACCATGTCCTTGGCCGGCACGCGCGACTTGTCAGGCTGCGCCGCGGTTGTGAATTCCAGCGCGTAACGTTCCAGGAGCGACAGGTTCTTCTGGATCCGGTGCGACAGGAAACCGTGGGCGACGAGTGTGGGAATGGCGACCATCAGACCAAGCTCGGTCGCGACGAGCACCTCCGAGATACCGCTGGCGAGTTTGCCCGCGTTGCCGGTTCCGAATACGGTGATCAGGGCAAACGTCCTGACCAGTCCTGTCACCGTGCCCAGCAGGCCCATCAGCGGGGCCGCGGTGGCGATCACGGCAAGCAAGGGCAGCCAGCGCTCGTTGTGGAGTCGCTGGCGGAGCACCACGGCGTAAAGATGTTCCTCGAGAATGGCTTTCGGTTTGTGAAGGTGCCGCAGCCCTACCGTGAAGAGTTCCCGTGTGGTGGTCTGGAGCGATCCAAGCGCCTGTTGGGCTTTGGCCGTGGCCCCATCCGCGACCAGAATAAGGAAACCTTCCACGACCTGGGGGTTGTCAACACGCATCTTAATCAAATCGCGAATCTTCTGCAATATCATGAGAAGCGAAAGCAGTCCCACTCCGAGAATCGCATAGGCGACCACCCCGCCTTTTTGAATATGCTCCCACACGGTGCCTTTGGTTTCCCGCAACCGCAGGGCCTTCCCGGCGGAAGCATCGCCCATGATCGTTCCCAGCTTTCCCTGAAACAGTGCTTCCGCCGCCCCGGGCTCCCAGGCGGACAGGAGATAGACGACGGGATTAGCCGTTCCTTCACGCGCCCGGACGGTGCCGGCCAGCCCGGTCTGGTCGACGCGAAAGAAAGTTTCGGGGCCGACAAAAGCAAAGGTCCCCTTTACCACCTGATTGTCTTTGCCGACCATGGCGCTTCCCACCGCGCTGTACCCGCCGAGCGATTGCTGCAGTCGCTCGACCAGATAATCGGCGACTGCCATCGCCGTCTTTGCGTCGGCGGGGCGCGCTGGATCTTCGAGCTTCTGCTGGAGCTCCTGAATCCGGTCCGACAGCAACTGCGCCTCGCCGGGCGCCAGCCCGTCGCCATACGCCTTGAGACCGTCGTGGGCGAGCGTGGTTACATAGCTTTCGTTTTTGCGCAGCGATTCTGCGTCTTTGAGGATCCGGCGGCGGTTCTCCTGGGATTGGTCCTGGGCTGTTTCCAGCCGGGTGATCTCCTGGTCTGTCGCGATAATGCGGTCCTCCGCGGTCCGCATGGCGTGCAGCAGCGGCGCCTTTTCATTGGCGATCCGCTCCCGGGTCTGCGTCAGTTCGTCGCCCGCCGAGCGCAGACGTTGGGTGTAATCGAGGGTGGCGCGCGCCATCGCTTCTTCGAAGGTTTCCGCGGCGTGAACCGTGGCGACGACGAGGGCGAGCGAGAGCAGGCGAGGAAGGAATCCGGCTTTCATTCGAGTTTACGGGTTGGTCGACGGGGAAGCGGAGTGGGCGAGTTTGGCGGGCACCGGAGTGAATCCCGGTTCAGCCTTGTCTTTGAAAACCGCGATCAGGCCGACGACCTCGCGGGTGGCTTCGGCGTGGGCTTCCCAGCGCCAACCTTTCGGCCCCGGCGAACCGAGCCACGCTTTTCCGGCCGCGCGATCCAAGGCGTAGCCATGACTCAACCCCCAGTAGATAGTTTCGTAGGATTTTGCGCCCGACTCACCCTCGATGGACAGGATCTCGTCGCCGGATGTGATGGTCCGGTTGAATTGCACACAGCGATTCAGCACGGTCATGGTCGCCTGCATGCGCTCGGAGGGCCCCTGGTCGGTGGCGGCAAGGCTGCGGTAGGCAAGCTCCAACGCTTCTGAGAGGCGCGGCGGCAGCGACGGACGAAGTTGGACCACCCGGGTCCGCAACTCATTCAAATGGGCGTCGGCGGCCCGCATTCCCGCGGCCGCGGTTTGGTTCCTTTCCTGAGCGGTCTCAATCTCTTCTCGGTCCTTCGCGGTCTTCGCCTTCAAAGCGTCGCGCTTTTCTTCGAGGGATTGGGCGCGCTCCTTCAGGGCGTTGACGGTCGATTCCAGGAGTTCCTGTTGCGACGCCCAGTCGCCGCTGAGCCGGGCCGTTTCCGTCCGGGTTTTTACCCATTCAGTCGCGGCTTTTTCCACGGACTCGATCGAATCCGCTGCGAAAACGCGAATGGGCAGCAAGACGACACAAAGAACCCGGCAGGTTTGGGAAGCAATGAATCGGGACATAGTTTTCTCGGAGGCTGACTTTGAGCTTACAGAGCCGCCGCGCATACTGTCGAGGGGAAGGAACGATTTCGATTCTGAGCGGCGGGCTCTGGAGAGTCGGCGGGGTTGAACTGAAGGGAAAAATCCGGGCGCAAAAAACGGGATAAGTTGGCTAATTGATTTGCATCTCGTGTGCCATTTAACGAGTGCTGGTGATAACTAGTTTGATAATAGCTTGTTAAGATCCTTCGTCGTGATTGTCGATTCGGTCCGGTGCGCCGAAATGGTTGACCACAACCTAGAAAATGGGTGGCGCAAAACGCAGGTGGTTGTAGACACCATGCCGCGGCCGGCAGATGGCAGGGGCTGGATCGTGGGGCGACCGTGAATTACGTTGAAAGACGCCCTTGCTTTGTTCCGATTACCGGCATGATCGTTGACGACGTGGCCTTCGGGGCCGGCTGTGAAATCCTGCTGCTTGAGGATGATCCACCTCTGCAACGCCGTCTGGCGGCGCATCTCCGCACACTCGGGGCGCAGGTTACCGATACTGCGACGATGGAGGAGGCGCGCCGCGCCTTGCGCGACCTGCGCTTTGACTTCGCCCTGGTCGATCTGCACCTGCCGGACGGCGAGGCGCTGGAGTTGCTGCGGGAGGGCGCATTTTCCGAGAATACCGGGGTCGTGGTCATGACGGGTTTTGGCGGGGTGAAAAAAGCGGTGGAGGCAATGCGTCTTGGCGCCGGTGATTATCTCGCCAAGCCGTTCGAGCCGGAGGAGCTTCCCCTGGCGTTTGCGCGTTGCCGGCTGCAGCGCGGCGCCGCGCGGCGCGATGAATACCGCGCCAGCGAGCACGCGGCTGGAAGCACGGACGAACTCTTTTTTGGAGAGGGGTTGTCACAGATCCGCACACAGCTCGATGTGATCCTTGCGACGGAGCGCCGGTTGGAGAAAAACCTGCCGCCGGTTCTCATCGAAGGGGAGACTGGCACAGGTAAAAGTGTTCTGGCGCGCTGGCTGCATCGGCAGGGTCCGCGAGCCGCGCGTCCTTTTGTCGCGATCAATTGTGCCGCCCTGTCTGAAAACTTGGCCGAGTCGGAATTGTTCGGGCACGAACGCGGGGCGTTCACGGATGCGAACCACGCCCGCATAGGACTCTTTGAAGCGGCAGATGGAGGCACGCTCTTTTTGGATGAGATCGGCCTGCTTGCTCCCTCGACGCAGGCGAAGGTGCTGACCGCGGTGGAAGAGGGAAAGATCCGACGCCTGGGCGGGTCCAAGGAACTCTCCGTCGAGGTGCGGTTGATCGCTGCGAGCAACCGGCCGCTGAGCGAGATGGTGGAAAGCGGACGTTTCCGGGAGGATCTTTTCCATCGTCTCCACCTGCTTCACCTTACGCTGCCTCCGTTGCGGGAACGCGGCGCCGACATTGTCGCTCTCGCCCGGCACCTGCTGGATCGGATCGCGGCGCGCCATCGATTGAAAGGTCTCGTTATCACGCCCGACGGCGAAGCCCGGCTCCGGGGGCAGCCCTGGCGCGGCAACGTGCGGGAGCTGGCGCACGAGATCGAGCGGGCCGTTATCTTCAGCAGCGGATCGGCGCTGGATTTCGCCGAATTGGGCGCCGTGCCGGAGACCCTGCCGGCGGCCTGGCGCAACCCGGCATGGCGGCTGCCGGCCGAGGGGTTTTCAATCGACGCAGCCATCGCCGATTTGATCGCGCTGGCGCTGCAGGAAACTGACCACAACATCGCGGCAGCAGCGCGCCGGCTCGGCGTTACCCGGGAGTTTCTCCGCTACCGTCTCAATCAGCAGAAAGCTCCGGAATAAGTCTAGATTCCGC
>Ga0182027_10006904_pt1 | contig 16867 bp, 14 predicted proteins | sample 712E1DmetaG_FD_121300 | JGI IMG/M metagenome (GOLD analysis project Ga0182027, IMG submission 121300) | Permafrost microbial communities from Stordalen Mire, Sweden - 712E1D metaG (Illumina Assembly) | ecosystem: Environmental > Terrestrial > Soil > Wetlands > Permafrost | place: Sweden... | reverse complement strand
TCGCCCATAGCAACCCGAGCGCCAGCAAATCGTGACGTTGCGCCAGCTCCACCACGCCCCGCAGGTTCAGCGCGGTCTCGATCCGCCGGAAGTTGATCATCGCCGAGATCAGTAGGAAGAGCAGCGGAAATGGCGCCCAGACTGCCCCTTCCGAACGGAACACCAGCGAGATTGTGACAAACAAGGCGTTGTTGAGCCAATGCACCGTGAGACCGGCCACCACCAGGTAAACGGTGAGGTTGGGGCGGACCTCGATCCACCCGAATCCATGGCCAGCGCCCCAGAGGGTCAGCATGACGCCGGTGTTTAGCCCCACCAGCAGCAGGTTGGCGGCGAACTTGGCAATCACAATCTCGGCGGTGGAGACCGGCAGCGTCTTGACGAACATGAGCGCCCGGTTCTTCTCTTCCACCACCATGGTGCGGTAACAGATCAGAAAATCGCCGATGAACGCCACGCCATGCATCAGGCCGAAGGCCACGCCGGGAATGTGCGAGGGCGCCTGCAGTGCGTAAATCAGATATCCCGCCAGCTCCAACAACATCAGCGGCAAGAAGAAATTGCGCTGCAGCCGCAGGTCTTTGACGGTGAGCCGAAGGATGTTCACCGGACCAGCTCCAGGTAGTACCGCTCCAGGCTCCACGGCGATCGGGCGCCGCGGCGCAGAGCGGCGAGACCCTCCTCCGCCACCACGCGCCCCTGGTCCACCACAATCAGCCGGTCGGCGATCTGTTCCACTTCGTACAGGTTGTGCGTCGAGAAGAGCACCGCCGCCCCGCCTTCATGCGCGGCCCGTTGCATCAGCTTCAGCGTCTCCACCCGGGCGCGCGGGTCCAACCCGGATGTCGGCTCGTCCAGCAGCACAACTCCCGGTTGATGCGCCAGGGCCGCCACCAGACCGGATTTGGTGCGCATGCCTTTCGACAACTGCCCCAGCTTCTTGTCCGCGGGCAGTTCCAGCGTGCGCAGCAACTGCCTCGCCAGCGCCTCGTTCCAGCCGCTATAAAACGGCGCTACGAAGGCGCAGAATTCCGCCACGGTCATCGCGTTGTAGAAGAAGCCCTCCTCTTGCGCAAAGCCGATCCGCCGTTTGAACTCTATTTCGTCGCGCAGGTGGTCGAGACCGCCCAGACTCACCTGGCCGAAGTCCTTGCGAACCAGTCCCATGATTAAGCGGAGCGTGGTGGTCTTGCCGGCGCCGTTGTGGCCCAGCAGCGCGGTCACCTGGGCCGGTTCCACGCGGAATGAGAGCGCGCCCAGTTGGAAGCCGCCCAGCCGCGCGCTCAGGCCGTCTACAATCAGCGGATCTCGCGCGCTGGCAGCCGGCATCGTGGCGTCTCCATCCTCCGCGCCCATCCTAAAGCCCCGTCGCGCGCAGCCGGCGGCGCGCGACGAAGTAGAGAATCCACAGAATGGCCGCCCCCATCCAGGCCCCCGCCGCCAGCCCAGGCTGGTCGCGCACAATCATGAACGTGAGACGGCCGCCGCTCTCCACAAAGGAGAAGGGGAACGCGGTCAGCATCAGCGCCATGGCCATCAGCCACTTCTGGCGCTCCATCAGCAATCTAGTCCGCGCCAGCGTCCGCAGTTCATGGTCGGCGGAGGGGCCTCCGGCAGACTCCAACAATTCGCGCTGCCCGCCGAACTCCCGCTTTTGCGCCTCGACCACGCGCGAGAATTCCGGATTCTCCCGCAGGAATTCGTCTATCAAGTCCCTGCTATCCTGGCTGGCTTCCCCGGCAAGGTAGACCGGCAACAAGTCCATGACCACGTCTTGAGTGACTTTCATTTCTTGGCCTCCTGGGCCGTGCGCCAAAGCGCTAACTTAAGGCGGGCCCGGTGAATCTTGACCTTCACCGCGGGCAGCGACAATCCCACCGCGACGGCGATTTCCTGGTAGGACATGCCTTCCTGCGCGCGCAGCAGCAACACCGCGCGGTCCAATTCAGGCATCTCCTGGAGCGCCCCAAGCACGCGCCGCAACTCCATCCGCCGTTCCGCGTCGGCGTACGGGTCGGCCTTGGAATCGGGCGTTTCTTCGTCCAAACCCGTCTGCCTTGCCCCGCGCCGCAGCCCTTCCAGATAGCAGTTGCGTGCGATCGCGAACAGGTACGCTTTGGCCGTGGCGGAGCGGATCTCGCCGCTTCCGTTCCATGCCCGCGCGAATGTCTCCGACGCGATGTCTTCGGCCTCCGCCCGATTGCCGCAAAGGTACAGCGCGAACCGGTAAATGTCTCGGGAGTAATGCGCGTAGAGAGCCTCGAAGCCGGTCATTCGCGTTCCTGGCTAGTATATGCGCCGGCCACCGGAAAGTTACGCCTGCCCGCAACTATATTCGAGAGGCGCGCTACGACGCCAGCGCTTCGGCCACTTTGGCCGCTAGCCCCGCCGGCGAGTAGGGCTTCGCAATGTAAGCCACGTCGCTGCCCAGCACCCCGCGATGCGCAATCACGTCGCGCGTGTATCCGGAAGTGTAGAGTACCTTGGTCCCCGGAAGCAGCGTCCTGACGCTCTCCGCCAGTTCCCGGCCGTTCATCCCCGGCAACACCACATCCGTCAGCAACAGATGGATCGGCCCCGCATGACTCTTGACTAACTCCAGCGCTGTGGCCCCGTCGGCCGCCTCAAGAACGCTGTAACCGTAGGTTCTCAATACCCTGATCGCCAGGCCGCGCACCTCGTCCTGGTCCTCGACCACCAGCACGGTTTCGGATCGCCGCGCATTGGGGCGGCGCGGTTCCGCCTCCACCTGCGTCTCGGCGCACGCGCCGATGCGCGGCAGGTAAATCCGAAACGTGGTTCCTTTGCCCATCGCGGTCTCCACCGAAATCCACCCCTGGCTCTGTTTCACGATGCCGTGTACGGTGGCCAAGCCCAGTCCCGATCCCCGCGCCGGGCCTTTCGTCGTGTAGAACGGTTCGAAGATGTGTTTGCCGGCTTCCTCGTCGATCCCCGTCCCGTTATCGGTGACTGCCAGAAGCACGAACGAGCCGGCCGTGGCGTCGGAGTGCTCCTTGACGTAATCGGAGTAGATTTCCACGTTCGCGGTCCCCAGGATCAGCCGCCCGCCATTGGGCATGGCATCCCGCGCGTTAACCACCAGATTCATCAGAATCTGGTGAATCTGGCCAAGATCCGCCATCACTCGCCCCAATTCGGGAGACAGACGCGTTTCGAGTTCGATGTCTTCTCCCAGCAGCCGCCGCAGCATGTTCTCCGATTCCATCACCACCTGGTTCAAATCGAGCTGCCTGGGTCGAATCGTCTGCTTGCGGCTGAAACCGAGTAATTGCTGCGTGAGGTCCGCGGCGCGCGCCCCCGCGATTCGAATCTGGTCCACTTGGGGCCGCAGCGTGTCTCCCTCGGCCAGTCCCCGGAACACGATATCGCTATAGCCGTTGATTACCGTCAGCAGGTTGTTGAAGTCGTGGGCTACGCCGCCCGCCAGTCTTCCAATGCTCTCCAGTTTCTGGGCTTGCAGATAGCGTTCCTGCGATTCCCGCAACGCCTCTTCGGCCAATTTCCGTTTGGTGATGTCGCGCTCGCTGCCTTGCACCCCGATCTGGCGGCCGCCTTCGCCCAGAATCGGCCCCCACGTGGCAGCCATCCATTTCACCTGGCCATCCTTGGCGACGAGCCTGTATTCCTCGTCCTGGATGGAGTTTCCCTGGAACAGCGACTCCCAATAACCGGTCATCCGGGGCCGGTCGTCCGGGTGAATCCAATCGATGCAGCCCGCCTGTTCCAGATCGGCCACCGCGTAGCCGGTCAGCGTCTCGACCGAGGCGTTGGCGTAGATCAACCGCCGGTTCATGTCGTACGCCAGCACCATTTCCTTCAGGTTGTTGGCCATGAGCCGGAGTTTTTGCTCCGCCTCCCGCAGGAATCGCTCGGCCTTCCTGGTGCGGTTCCTTTCGCGCGTGACGCGCACCGTCTGCCAACAAGCCACGGCAAACAGCAGGGCAAACAGCGCCGTGGCCGCCACCAGGCGCGTATCGCGCCGCTTGGCGGTCAGGACCGCTTCCATGGCCTCCAGATACTGCCCCGACAGGAAACCCCACCGGCCGAGGACCGGCGCCAGTTTGCCTTCGGCGGCCATGTCCCCGATCTCGTCGCGTATGGCATCCGCGACGGCGCGGCTTTCGAACGTCGAACCGATGCCCAGGCGCGATTGCGTCCCCGGAACCGCGATCCAACGCAGCGGATGCCCCCCGCACGGGCGTTGGTCCAACAGGATCGCAATCGCCGTGTAGGCATCCATGAAGCCGGCGTCGGCTCGCTGCAGGCACACGTCTTGCATGACGTTTTCGAGCGAGGGGCGCGCCAGAATCCGGGCGTTTGCCACAACCCGATGCAGCCGCACCTCGTCGATGGAGGGGTTGGCGAGCCCGATGGTGGCCGTCGCCAGATCCGCGATCTTCTTGTACCGACTCTCGGCGCGTACCAACAGGCAGTACTCCACTTCCAGATACGCCTCGGATATGTGTAAGACCTTCAAGCGTTCGGGAGTGATCGTGATCAGGGGCCACAGGTCCACGGCTTTGCTTCGCAGGGCGGATTCCGAGCTGTTCTGCCAGTAGATCCATTGCAGTCCGATTCCCCGGCGCCGGGCAGCCTCGCGTACCAGGTCGATCGATAGACCGCCCGGCTTCCCATTGTCGTCGCGCACCTGGAACGGCGGAGATAGCGACCAGCCCATCCTGTAGACGCGGTTGCCCGGAGATGGCTGTCGCACGCGGAGCCATCGAACCGCCCCGGCGGACAATATCAGGACAAGCGCGGCGCCGAACGCGGCTTTCCGAAAACGAGTTGCTTTCACAAAGGACGTTGCAAAGATGTTACCAGCGTAGCAAGCGGCGTCCGGATTGGGAAATTCAGGCCCACTATGCGGTTTAGGCGCCGGCCCCGGACAAGCGGCCCGCACTCCCTACGGCCGCGCGTCGTCCTGAATCCATCTCACCACCCGGCTCGGAACCCAGCCGTGGTCTTGCAGGAAGCGGGCGCGCCACTGCGTCAGCATGCGAACCGCATCGTCGCCGGAATGCCGCGCCACCGCCTGGTCCGCAACGAAATCCACGAATAACTGGCGCGCATCGCCGCCCTCCGCGGTTCGCAAAAACCCGCTGCGCCGCCCTTCCGCCGGGGGGCCGCCGGCGCTTCCGGCCGCCGGCACGGTCTCCGGAAGCCGCACCGCATACATGCTGCCGCCGCCCAGCGTCTCGTGCGGATATCGCAACAGCCAACGGCAGTCTCGCACGCTCGCAATCAGATTCGCGGACACCGCGGCCCATTGCCCGCCGTCGGCCGCCGTGGGCATCTCGCAGTCCCAGATCCGCGCGCGCGGCGCGGTCGCGGCGGCGTTGGTATAGCCGTAATGATCCACCCCGATCGCCGGGATGGCGCGCCGTTCGGCGAATCGCTCCACTTCGGGGAGCGCTTGATCCCAGTCCAGGTTCGAGTCGTTGAATAACTTGTACTTCGGCCAGGCCGAGCCAAAAACGTTGGCGTACGGCAGATAGAACGGGTAGGCCGCCGCCGCCGTCGCCAGGCATTGCGCCGCGCACGCCGCTATCAGGATGGTCAGGCCGCGAGCCGCTCTCGGAGCGCGCGTCCGGAGGTCCGCGGCCATCCGGGGCAGCGGCGCCAGCATGAAAATCAATAGCGTCAGCGGCACGCTGAAATGCCGCAGCCCAATGTTCAGGTTGCTGGCCGCGCAGGCCGCGCCGAACGCAACCAGGGTCATCCAGAGAAGCCGCCAGTGCGCCGCCGCGCTCGCGGGAATGGCGGGCGTGGAGGCCCTGCCGAAGACCTTGCGCGCAGCCGCCGCGCCGGCGCCCGCTATCAGCAGACCGAGGAAGCCAAGCGGAGACTTGAGCCACAACAGAACCGGAAAATAAAACCAGACTCCGCGCGCGTACCCATGGCCCAGGATGTATGTCGGCCGGGACGAACTCAGGCCCACCATGAACACTCCGCGCAGATACAGCCACGGCGGCATCAGCGCGCGGCGCGCCCCCGCCGTGCACAGGCCGCGGCCGGCGTCGCACACGGCGGACGCGGGCTGGTTCCAGGAGAACGCCAGGTAGAACGCGTAAACCGCCGCCAACGCGCAGCCCATTCCCAGCCAGGCGAACCGCCGGCGCCGCGCCCGCAGCCGCCTTGCGTCCGGTTCGTCGAGCGTCTCCGCGGGAAGCGGAAAAATCCAAAGACTCAGCGCGAATGCCGCCAGCGCGGGCAGCAGCAGAAGCGCGCTGAACTTCGATAGCAGCGCTCCGGCCAAACTCAAACCGAATGCCACGCTGCCGGTCCAACTCGGGGCGCGCCACAGCCGGGCGGCGGTGAATAGCGTCAGCGCCGCGAAAAACGCCACCGGGACATCCGTCAAAACCAACGGCCCGTGCCCCAGAAACAGGGGCGTGGACGCGTATGCGGCCGTGCACAGCAGACCGCCCCAGCGCCCGCCGATCGCCCGTCCGTAATAGTACGCCAGGCCGCCCAGTAACAGAGTCAAGAGCAGCATCGGCGCCCGCGCCAGCGCCAGAGCCTCGCGCGCATCGCTCCAGTGCTTCAATACCAGTTCGCCGAAGTACAACTGGCCCACGTAAGCCTTGAAGAGGTTGCCGCTCATGGTCCACTCGGCGCGCGAATAATCGGCGCGTACGCCCCGGACGGCCAACGGAAGCGTGGCCATAAGCCTCGCCAGGGGCGGGTGCTCTTGACTCAGCCGTAAGTCGAGTCTTTGCCAGTGACTGACTCCCGATCCGATATACTCGACTTCGTCGTAGGTGGCGGATTCGCGCATGGCCGCGCCGCCCGCCAGCAGCCCCATCAGCGCCAGCAAAGCGCTGGCGGTCAAAGGCGCGCTGGCATTGCGCGGATTCATGAATGTCCACAATGCTAACATGCGCGCGCCGCCGCCGGTTTCCCGCCGCGTGCTATCGTAATCGCGAAATGCGGCGTTGGGCCATCTACGAATTGGCGCTGCTTGCGCTCTGCGCCGGCCTGGTTGCCTGGCAGCTCTTCGTTCCTCCCAGCCTGGGCGTCGCCGACAATAACGATTACCCCAAGCTGATCGGCCGCGTCTGCCTGGGCGGCAGCCGTCCCCTGTTCGAATACGCCGCCTTCGAGTACCGCCAGGCGCCCGAGTATTGCTGGGATAGCCGCCTGTTCACTTCGGCCGCGCTGCCCCTCCGCATCGTCCTGTCCGCGTCCCAGCCATTCGCCCGCGGCCGCTTCGATTTGCGCTGGCTCGGCGCCTTCTACGCGCTGCTCTTCCTGGTTGCGTTCCACGCCTTCCAGAGATTCGCCCGCGGATTGCGCCCCGCCGCCCGCCTGTTGGCGCCGGCCGCCGCCCTTTTCGTGTTCGGCGGCGCCAGCTATGTCCCCTGGTTCAATTCGTTCTATTTCGATACGGCGTCCTACGTCTTTCTGTTGCTCGCCGCGCTGGCGGCCCTCCGCCTCATGTTGCGCGAAAACGTCAAAACCCGCGACTATCTCGCCGCCCTCGCGTGCGCGCTTCTGCTGGCGGCGTCGAAATCGCAGCATACCGCGCCCGCGTTACTGCTGATTCCCTGCTTCTGGCTGCGCTTCGGACGCCCGAACTTCCCGCCGCTCCCGCTGCGTATCGCCGCCACGGTCTCTCTTGCGGCCCTCGGTTTGGTCATGTTCGCCACCGCCCCGCCGTGGTACCAGACCATCAATTCGTACAACGCGCTGTTCTACCAGTCCCTGCCCCATTCGGCCGACCCCTCTGGCGACCTGTCCCGGCTCGGCCTCGACCCCGCCATGGCGCGCTACGTCGGCCAGCACGCTTTTCTGGCCGATTCGCCGATGCAGGACCCGGTCCAAACCAAGGCCCTGGGCGCTTACCTCTCGGTTCGCAGCCTCACCGGCTACTACCTCTCCCATCCCCGCATTGCCGCCCTGGTTTTCCGCAACGCGCTCGACGAGGGATCCTTGCAGCGCGTGCGCATGAAGATCGGGACGCGCGCCTACCGCCTCGGGAATTATGCCAAGACCGTGGGCCTTCCGCCCGAGGCGCAGAGCCACTTCCTGGATTATTGGAGCAGTCTGAAGGTCGCCGTCTTCGGCGGCCGTCCCGCGCTCTACGCGGCCTATGCCGCCGGCCTGCTAGCCGCGCTCTGGACCCTGGCCTTGCGTCAGCCGGCCAAACTGCGCGCGCGCCTCGCCTCGGCCGCCGCCATATGGACGGCCATGGCCGCGCTGGCCGCCGTCCTGGTCCTGTTCGACGGCATCGATACCGGCCGCCATCTCTTCCTCTTCAACGCCATGCTCGACATGACCGCCTGCGCCCTGCTCTGCTTCCTCTGACGCGAAAAAGGGGGCTGGCTCGAATTTCGCCGCTTTCGCGAAACTTCGTGCCTGCCCCCTTTTTCCCCGTCTGCCAACCTCGGTCGCGGCCGGCCTATTGCCGTGGCCCGAATTTCACCACATCCTCCGGGCACCCATCGGCCATCAGCTTGAAATTGTCGATGAACCGCGCCGCCAGCGCCCGGTACTTGCGGTCGTAATCCTCGCGGTTCGGCCACGTGTTGGCCGGATTGAGAATCTGCGCCGGAACGCCGGGGCACTCCGTCGGAACGTCGAAGCCGAATACCGGGTCGGCCTCGAATTTCACCCCGGCTAGCTTGCCCGTCAGCGCCGCGTCCAATAGTGCGCGCGTGTGCTTGATGCTGATTCGCTTGCCGACGCCGAACGGACCGCCCGTCCAACCGGTGTTCACCAGCCAGCAGGCCGCCCCCGTCCGTAGCAGCCGCGCCTTCAGCATCCCCGCGTAGGTGTAGGGCCGGTGCACCATGAACGGCCCGCCGAAGCACGCGCTGAACGTGATTTCCGGCTCCTTGCCCAGCCCGATCTCCGTGCCCGCGATCTTGCTGGTGTATCCCGAAATGAAATGGTAAATCGCCTGGTCGGGCGTCAGCCGCGCGATGGGCGGCATCACCCCGCTCGCGTCGCACGTCAGGAAAATCACGTTGCGCGGGTGCCCCGCCATCTTCGACGGCCAGTGGTTGCCGATGTAATCGAGCGGATACGCGCAGCGCGTGTTCTCCGTGAGCGAGTCGTCGTTGAGGTCGAAGCGCCGCGTCTGCGGATCCACCGGCACGTTCTCCATGATCGTGCCGAACCGCCGCGTGCATTCGTAAATCTGCGGCTCCGCCTCCGCCGAAAGGCGTATCACCTTGGCGTAACAGCCGTCCTCGAAGTTGAACACGCCGTTCTCGCTCCAGCCGTGCTCGTCGTCGCCGATCAGGTGGCGCGAGGGTTCCGCCGAAAGCGTCGTCTTGCCGGTGCCCGAGAGCCCGAAGAACAGCGCCACGTCGTCGTCGTTCCCCACGTTCGCCGAGCAGTGCATGGGCAGCACGCCATCGCGCGGCAGCAGGTAATTGAGCACCGTGAAAATGGTCTTCTTGATCTCGCCGCCGTAATTCGACCCGCCGATTATCGCCAGCCGTTGCGCGAAATTCAGGATGATGAACGTCTCCGTGCGCGTCCCGTCGACGATCGGCGAACCCTGGAACGAGGGCGCGCAGACGATCGTGAACTCCGGTACGTGCCGCGCCAGTTCCTCCGAGCCGCGGATCTTCATGAACAGGTTGCGCGCGAACAGGCTGTGCCACGCCTTCTCCGTCACAATCCGGATGGGCATGCGGAAGTCCGGGTCCGCGCCGGCGTAGCAATCCTGTACGAACACGTCGCGGCCTTGCAGAAACGCCTGCATCCGCGATAGCAGCGCGCTGAACTTCTCCGGGCTGAACGGCCGGTTGTAATCGCCCCACCAGATGTGGCGGTCCGTCGATTCCTCGCGCACCACGAACTTATCCGCCGCCGCCCGCGCCGTGTGCTTTCCGGTGGTCACCATGATCGGGCCCAGGTGCCCCACGCGCGCCTCGCCCCGGAATACGATCTCCTCGTACAGCGAGGCCGTCGGCAGGTTCCAGTACACCCGGTGCAGGTTCGTCAACCCGTGATTTTGCAGGCCGTAGGCACTGGCCAGTTTTCCGGCTTCCCCTTGCGCCGGAGTGATCATATCGAGGAACGGGTTCATTGCCAGTCCCTCACAATCTTGCGGTTGCCCAGATATAACTCGTTGGGCGAGTTCGGGTCGAGCGCCCACTTGATGCGCTCGATGCCTTCGGTCACCTCTTTGACCGTGCCGCAGTAACTCAAGCGGAGGTGACCCTCCATGCCGAATTCCTTGCCGGGGACGGTGACCACCCGGACCTTATCGAGTAGGAAGCGAGACAATTTTTGGGAGTCCTTTTCGTAGGCGCTGAAGTCGGGAAAACAGTAGAACGTGCCGCCGGGCCTCACGGCTCTCACGCCGGCGAACGCTTCGAGCCGCGTCATCATGACGTTGCGGTTGTTCTCGAGCGTCAGCCGCAGGCTCTCGATGCACGATTGCACCCCCGTCAGCGCGCCCACCGCGGCCCACTGCGAGGGCGCCGCCGGCCCCGATGTCTCCTGCGACTGTATGTTGGTCATGGCTCGTATCAGGTCCTTGGGGCCGATCGTCCAGCCGATCCGAAAACCCGTCATGGCATACATCTTCGACACGCAGTTGACGACCACCAGCTTGGAGCTGTCGATGGTCGGGTCCTTGCTGAAGCGGTAGCAGTTGCTGGGAGCGCGCCCGTCGAAAATCAGACGGTTGTAAGTATCGTCCATAATCAGATACAGACTCTTTCGCTCGCATAACTCCACCACCCCGGCCACGAACTCGTCCGAGTACACCACCCCGGAGGGGTTGTTAGGACTGTTCAGAATGATGGCCTTGGTGTAAGGCCCCACGGCCTGCGCCATCTCTTCCACGGTGGGCTGAAACCCGCCGTCGGCCGCCGTCACCGCCACCGGCCGCCCGCCCGCCAGCTTCACCATCTCCGGATAGCTCACCCAGTACGGCACGGGAAAGATCACTTCTTCCTGTGGATCGATAATCGCGTGCAGCAGCACCATGATGGATTGCTTGGCGCCGCTCGACGCGATCACGTTCTCCACCGGCACGAGGCGGTCGTAGTGCTCCCCGGTGTAACGGATGATGGCCTTCTTCAACGCCGGAATGCCGTCCGCCGGAGTGTACTTCACGTCGCCCGTACGGAGCAGCGCCGCACAGCTTACGATGGCGTCGATAGGGGCCTTGCTCTTCGGCTCGCCCCCGCCCAGGTGGATTACGGGTTCGCCCTTGTCCTTCAGCAAAGCGGCGGTTTCGTTCAGCTTTAAGGTGGGCGATTCGGAAATGGATTTTGCCAGTTGACTTAAGCTCATCGGCCGATCACGCGTCCTTCGAGTAGACTAGTCCCCCAGGCGTTCCGCTGAGAGGATTAGACATATTATATCGGATTTTCAGGCGCGGAAAAAGTGAATTGACCGCCGCCCGCCCCCTACCGCGACGATGCCAGATAGGCGAACCGCAGCGCGAACAACGCCGTCAGCGCGTAAACGAACCAGCTCACCGCGCGGAACTTGCCGCGCAGTATCTTCACCAGCGTGAAGGATACGAATCCGAACGCCAGCCCGTTGGCGATGCTGAACGTCAGCGGGATGGTCAGCATGGTCAGGAACGCGGGCACGGCCACCTCCGGATCGGTCCAGGCGATCTCACTGGCCGCGCCCATCATCAGGCTGCCCACTACAATCAGCGCCGGCGCCGTGGCCGCCGCCGGAATCGCGCCCACCGCCGGCGCCACGAACAGCGCCGCCAGGAATAGCAGCCCGGTCACCATGGCGGTCACTCCCGTGCGCCCGCCCGCCGCCACTCCAGCCGCGCTTTCAATGTAGCTCACCACCGTGGATGTGCCCGTCAGCGACCCGATGACCGTCGCCGAAGCGTCCGAAAGAAGAATGCGGTTCACCCTCGGGATGCCGTGCGCCTGGTCGAACAGGTTGGCCTTCTTGCCCACCGCCAGCAGCGTGCCCACGTTATCGAACAAGTCGATGAACAGGAACACGAAGACGATTTCGAGGAAGCCCAGACGCAGCGCGGCGGCGATGTCCAGCTTGCCCGCCGTCGCCGAAAGATCGCCCAGTCTGTATGCCCGCGGAGTCCATTTCGCCACCCCCGTCGCCAGCCCGATGGCCGTCGTCGCCAGGATGCCGATGAGCATCGCCGCCCGCACCCGCCATGCCAGCAGCGCCGCCATCGACACCAGCCCGAAGACCGCCAGCGCCGTGCTCCTGTCGCTGAGATTGCCCAGCGCCACCAGATTCACCCGGTCCGCCACCACGATGCCCGAATTGCGGAACCCCACCAGCGCGATGAAAAGCCCCACCCCCGCCGCCACCGCCGCATGCAGCTCCGCCGGTATCGACGAGACAATCAGTTGGCGCACCCCCAGCATGGTCAGCAGCAGGAACGCCACCCCCGATAGGAACACCGCGCCCAACGCCGCCTGCCACGGAACTTTCATCCCTAGCACCACCGTGTACGTGAAGTACGCGTTCAACCCCATGCCGGGCGCCAGCGCGATGGGGTAGCGCGCATAGCCGCCCATGAGCAGGCTCCCCGCCGCCGCCGATAAGCACGTGGCCGCCGTCACCGCCGCCAGCGGCATCCCGGCCTCGTGCAAGATCGCCGGGTTCACGAACACGATGTACGCCATCGTTACGAACGTGGTGACCCCGGCCAGAATTTCGGTCTTCCAATCGGCGCCCAGCGCCTCGAACTCGAAGTAGCGTTCCAGCGGACGTAAGGTCATGGCCTTACATTTTAACGGCATGGGCGGGCGGGGAGAGGCAAATATGAACCGTCCAGCCTATTGAATCTTCCGCTAATCGGGCCGATAAGTGGAATGAGAACACCACGCCAATGTCCGCGAACACGCTCGGCGAGACCGTTTGGGAGCTGCCGCCCCTCATCCTGCATCCGTTCAACGAACGCGTGCCCCCCTCCGCCTTGCTCGAGAACTCCAAAGCCGCTTTGATGATGGCCGGACTCATCCCCGACGACGGCTCCGACCGCGATGAGCTTACCCTCCGCCTCCTGTCCGGCCGCCATGCCGAGATCCGCATGTTGTTCTTCCTCGGCAAGGACGTCTGCCGCTGGCTCGCCCAGTGCCAGGAATGCATCGGCCGCATCCCCGAACTGAAGGGCGCCGAACTTCACGAGCAGAGCTTCGCCGGCCTCCTCTCCGGCAGCCCGCCCCAGGCCGTCAGGGAGAAGTTGGTCCGTTGGGGCGTCTCCGACTTTTCCTCGGTCTTCTCGCGCGCCGTCGGCCTCAATGCCGTCTTTTCGCAACCGCCCACCCTCGAAAGCCTCGCCGAGGAGTTTCTGCGCAACTACCACAGCTACGCCGACCTCATGTACCGCTGCTACATGGAATCGCAGCCCCACCTGATCGTCACCGCCGCCAATTTCCGCTTCGATCTGTACGCCTCCGGCGAGTATTCGCGTCTGCTCGAATCCGAGTGGGCCGCCGATTAGTGCCCACCCGTCCGCTCCCCCGTCCGCCCGTTGCCTCGGATGCCCGCATCCTGATATCCTTAACATTAATCCGATCCCTCACAACAGTTAGGAGAAAACATGGCAGTGAAAGTTGGCATTAATGGCTTCGGCCGCATCGGTCGGAACGTCGTCCGCGCGGGCCTCCACCGGAAGGATATCGAATTTGTGGCGGTGAACGACCTTACCGACACGAAAACTCTGGCGCACCTCCTCAAGTACGATTCCGTCCTCGGAACCTTGCATGAGGAAGTCGTCTCCCATCCCGATTCCATCTCGGTCGGCGGCAAGACCATCAAGGTGTTCGCCCAAAAAGATCCCGCCCTGCTCGATTGGGATTCCGTCGGCGCCCAAATCGTCATCGAATCTACCGGCAGATTCACCGACGCCAAGGATGCCGTCAAGCACCTCCACGGCTCCGTCAAGAAGGTCATCATCTCCGCCCCCGCCAAGAACGAGGATTTGACCATGGTGCTCGGCGTCAACGACGCTATGTACGATCCCGCCAAGCACAACATCATCTCCAACGCGTCCTGCACGACGAACTGTCTGGGCCCCGTGGTCAAGGTCATCCATGAGAAATTCGGCATCCTCAAAGGGTCGATGACCACCATCCATAGCTACACCAACGACCAGAACGTGCTCGACTTCCCCCACAAGGACCTCCGCCGCGCCCGCGCCGCCGCCCTCAACATGATCCCCACCACCACCGGCGCCGCCAAGGCCATCGGCCTCGTCATGCCCCAGTTGAAGGGTAAGCTCGACGGCTATTCCATGCGCGTCCCCACTCCGGACGTGTCCGCGGTCGATCTGGTCGCCGTTCTCAAGACGCAGACCACCACCGAGGCCGTCAACGCCGCGCTCAAGGCCGCCGCCGAAGGCGAACTGAAGGGCATCCTGGCCTATACCGAGGATCCCATCGTTTCGACCGACATGCTGCACAATCCCAACAGCTCGATCGTCGATGCCCAGATGACCAAGGTGCTCGAGGGCGACCTGCTCAAAGTCCTCGCCTGGTACGACAACGAGTGGGGTTATTCCTGCCGCGTCGTCGACCTGATCGCCTTCCTGGTCGCCAAGGGCCTGTAGAATCAAAGTGGCGCAGGCGCTTTCGCCTGCCACTCCCGAACCCGCGGGCATGCGATCATAATTGAATCCATGCCCGCAGCCCCACACATCGAAAAACATTTCCAAGCCTCTGCCGCCGTCCGCGATGTCGTCATTGGAATGTCGGACGGCCTCACCGTTCCCTTCGCCCTCGCCGCCGGCCTTACCGGGGCGCTTGCCCAATCCCACGTGGTGGTCATTGCCGGCCTGGCCGAAATCGCAGCCGGCTCTATCGCCATGGGCCTCGGCGGCTACCTCGCCGCCCGCACCGATAGCGACCACTACCAATCCGAGCGCCGCCGCGAAGTGTTTGAAACCGAGCGCCTGCCCGACAAGGAACGCGAAGAAGTCGCCGACGTGTTCCGCGGCTACGGCATGGCCGAGGACGCCATTGCCCCCGTCGTCGCCGCCATCAGCGCCGACCAGAAACGCTGGGTGGATTTCATGATGCGCTTCGAACTCGGCTTCGAGGAGCCCGACCCCGCCCGCGCCCGCAATAGCGCCATCACCATCGCCCTCTCCTACATCGCCGGCGGCATGGTCCCGCTCACCCCCTACATGCTCTCGCGCGACGTCTTCACCGGCCTCTGGTTCTCGGCCGCGGTCACCCTGATTGCCCTCTTCGTTTTCGGCTTCGTGAAAGGCAAGCTGACCGGGATCTCGCCCTTTCGCGGCGGCCTCCAGACCGTCGTCATCGGCGGCCTGGCCTCCGCTGCCGCCTTCGCCCTGGCGCGCTGGATAAGCTGACCCCGCCCGGCCGTGGTAAATTGAATTTTGCCGATGCGAAACGTTGTCATTATTGGTTCCGGGTGCGCCGGCAACACGGCCGCCATCTACACCGCGCGCGCCAACCTCAAGCCGCTTGTCGTTGGCGGACACGAGGCCGGCGGTCAGCTTTCCCTCACCACCCTGGTCGAGAACTTCCCCGGCTTTCCCGAGGGCATTAACGGCCCCGAGCTGGTCGAGAATATGAACAAACAGGCGCGCGGCTTCGGCGCCGAGTACGTCTCCGGCGACGTGCTGGACGCCGATCTTTCGGCGCGCCCCTTTCGCCTCAACGTCGAGGGCGAATGGATCGAGACCCGCACCGTCATCGTCGCCTCCGGCGCCTCGGCCCGCTGGCTCGGCCTGCCTTCCGAGCAACGGTTGATCGGCCACGGCGTCAGCTCCTGCGCCACCTGCGACGGCTTCTTCTATCGCAATAAGAACATCATGGTGGTCGGCGGCGGCGATTCCGCCATGGAAGAGGCCAATTTCCTCACCCGCTTCGGCCGCGAAGTCACCCTCGTCCATCGCCGCGAAGAATTCCGCGCTTCGAAGATCATGCTCGACCGCGCCCAGCATAACCCCAAGATCAAGTTCCTGCTCAATACCGTGGTCGAGGAAATCCACGATGTCGCCCAAAGCCTGGTGACCAGCGCCCGCCTGCGCAACGTCAAGACCGGCGAGGTCTGGGACCAGCCCGTGGACGGTTTCTTCCTGGCCATCGGCCACATCCCCAACACCAAGGTGTTCCGCGGCCGGATCGAGACCGACCCCGATGGCTACATCGTCTCCCACGGCGGCGCGCGCACCAGCATCCCCGGCGTCTTCCATGCCGGCGACGTGCAGGACCGCACCTACCGCCAGGCTATCACCGCGTCCGGCGCCGGCTGCATGGCGGCCATCGAAGTCGAACGCTATCTGGAAGCCGAAGGACACTGACCCTATGATCGAGCGCCTCTCCCCGCCCGGCGTTCCCGCCCCGCGCGGCCCCTATTCCCCGGCCGTCCGCGCCGGCGATTTCATCTTCGTCTCCGGCCAGGTCCCCGTCGACCCCGCCACCCAGCAAATCGTCTCCGGCGACATCCGCCGGGAAACCCGCCAGACGTTGAACAACCTCAAGGCCGTCCTCGAAGGCTGCGGCGCCACCCTCGCCGACGTCGTCAAGTGCGGCGTCTACCTGGCCGACGGCCAGGATTTCGCCGGCATGAACGAGGTCTACGCCGAGTTCTTCGGCGCCTCCAAGCCCGCCCGCTCCACCGTCGCCTGCCAGTTCGCCATCCCCGGCATCAAGGTCGAAATCGACGCCATCGCGTACAAGAAGGCGTAAGATTAAGGGGAGCGCAGGTCATGGCAACGTCACCCCTCGATTGGTCGCAATGCCCCGCCGTGGAGAGCATTCCTGGCAAGGTCAGCGGCGCGTGGGTCTTCCGGGGAACGCGGATGCCGGTTCAGACGGTGTTCGAGAATCTTGAGGCCGGCATGTCGGTCGAGGAGATCACGGAAGTATTCGACGTGACGCCGGAAGAAGTAAAGGCCGTT
>Ga0182027_10006903_pt1 | contig 16870 bp, 15 predicted proteins | sample 712E1DmetaG_FD_121300 | JGI IMG/M metagenome (GOLD analysis project Ga0182027, IMG submission 121300) | Permafrost microbial communities from Stordalen Mire, Sweden - 712E1D metaG (Illumina Assembly) | ecosystem: Environmental > Terrestrial > Soil > Wetlands > Permafrost | place: Sweden... | reverse complement strand
GAACTCGGCCTTGAGGCGCTGCAGATGGTCGAGGTACTGGTCGCGTTCGGCGATCGCGGCACGCAGCTCGTCGACCGGCGCGGCGTCGACCGGCGCGGCGGCGACCGGCCTCAGGCCAGCCGGCGCCTGATCGGGCGGTGCGGCGTCGACCGGCGTCGCGTCAGCCATAGCGGCGTCGACCGACGCCGCGTCACTCGCGGCCGCTTCTACCGAGGCGTAGCTGGCGACCGCCTCTGCCAGGGCGTCGCGGAGTCTGTCTCTGGTGGCCACCGGCTCGTGGGGAGTCATCGTGCCATCGCCCCCGTTCTGCGGCACGGGCGGCTCGGCTGTGCCGCAGGCACGAGCGCAAGGGTCATGAGTGGGACCCCTGGCCGAAGCGCGCATAGACGGCTCGCGCCTGCTCGAACCCGGCCGCGGCTTCGTCGAAGCGGCCCAGGCTGCTGAGCGCGCCGGCGCGACCCATCGTGCAGCGGGCTGCCTCGATCTCCTGGCCGAAGCGTGTGTAGACGGCCCGTGCCTCGTCGTAGCCGGCCAGAGCCTCCTGAAAGCGGCCCAGGCTGCTGAGCGCGGCGGCGTGGCCCATCGTGCAGCGGGCCACTTCGATCTCCTGGCCGAAGCGTGCGAAGACCGCCTGTGCCTCCTGGTAACGGGCCGAGGCCTCCTCGAAGCGCCCCAGGCTGGCGAGGGTGTTGGCGCGGTTCGCCGTGCAGCGGGCTGCCTCGAGCTCCTGGCCAAGCTGTGTGAAGGCGGCTCGCGCCTCGTCGTAGCCGGCGAGGGCCTCCTGGAAGCGGCCCAGGCTGCTGAGCGCGACGGCGCGGTTCATGGTGCAGCGGGCGACCACGATGTTCTGGCCGACGCCCGCAAAGACCGATCGCGCCTCGTCGTAACCGGCGATGGCCTCCTGGAAGCGGCCCAGGCCGGCAAACACGTTGGCGCGGTTCACGGTGCAGCGGGCTTCCTCGATCTTCTGGCCGCAGCGCACGAAGACTGCTAGTGTCTTCTCGTAGCCTGCCAAGGCTTCCTGGAAACGGCCCAGGTTGGCGAGCGCGACGGCGCGGTTCATCGTGCAGAGGGCCACCTCGACCTCCTGACCGAAGCCCACGAGGATGCTCAGCGCCTCCTCGTAGTCGGCGAGGGCCTCCTGGAACCGGCCCAGGCCGGCAAGCGCGTTGGCGCGGTTCGCGGTGCAGCGGGCTGCCTCGAGCTTTCGGCCGAAGCGCGCGAAGACCGCCTGTGCCCCCTCGAAACCGGCCAGGGCCTCCTCGAACCGGCCCAGGCTGCGAAGCGAGTTGGCGTGGCCCATCGTGCAGCGGGCTGCCTCGATCTCTTGGCCGAAGCGCGCACGGACCGCTTGTGCCTCCTCGAAACCTGCCGAAGCTTCGTGGGACCGGCCCAGGTCGTCGAGCGCGACGGCGCGGTTCATCGTGCAGTCGGCCATCTCGGCCTCCTGGCCGCTGCGCTCGTAGGCGGCTCGCGCCTCGTCGAAACCGGCCAGAGCCTCCTCGAAACGGCCCAGGTTGCGAAGCGCGTCGGCGTGGCCCATCGTGCAACGGGCCGCCTCGGTCTCCTGACCACAGCGCGCCAGGGCAGACTGTGCCTCGTCAAAACCGGCCAGAGCCTCCTCGAAACGGCCCAGGTTGCGAAGCGCGTCGGCGTGGCCCATCGTGCAACGGGCCGCCTCGGTCTCCTGACCACAGCGCGCCAGGGCAGACTGTGCCTCCTCGAAACCGGCCAGAGCCTCCTCAAAGCGGCTCAGGCTGGCCAGCATACCGGCGCGGTCCATCAGGCAACGGGCTGCCTCGACCTTCTGACCGAGACGCGAAAAGACCGATCGTGCCTCCTGAAAACCGATGAGGGCCTCCTGGAAGCGGCCCAGGCGGGCCAGCATGCAGGCGCGGTTCATCGCGCAGCGGGCTGCCTCGACCTCCTGGCCGAAGCTCGAGTAGAGGGCTTGGGCCTCCTCGTAGTCGGCCAGGGCATCCTCGAAACGACCCAGCGCCGACAGGCCGTTGCCGAGCATCTGGGCTACCGTCGCGAGGCTGGGATCGTGTGGCCGCTGAGCGATCTCGCCGGCGATCAGCGGCGCGAGCTTCGCGAGCTCCGGCGCTGGGCCGCTTTCGGTCCCCTTCTCGGCGTGCTGAGAGTGGCGCGGTCGCAGGTGGAGCGTGGAGGCCAGGCGCCGGCGTTCCTTGGGTCGCCGCCCGTTGCGAGTGGTGAGGATGCTGGTGAGCTCGGCGTTGGAACGGGAGCGGACGTAGTCACGCAACTGCTCGTCGTTCATCTGCGTGAGGTCCACGTATCTCCTCTTCCAGCTCCGACGAAAGAGCCGCCGCCCGAGCCGGCTCCGCCAACGGCAGGTGAAGCTGCGGCCTGCCACCAAGGGAGCGGTGCCTGGTCGCGGACTTGAGCCGCCTCTCAGGTAATCGGCATCAGCCCCGAAAGGTACAGGACTTTCCCGCTGCATCGATGCCGCGCCCTCGTGCCCGTGCGCCAGCGGCGACCGCGAGCCTTGGTCAAGAGTCGTCCATCCGCGGCCGATATCGTTGGCGAGGCAGCACAAGACATCCGGCTTGCGATGCCTTGGCCTTCGTGGACCGACCTTGGACCTCGTCGCGTTCGGTGGAGCGTCGACGGCGTCCGGCCAAAAGCCAGCGCTGCGAGGAGCAAGACAGTGACGGTGATCGACAGGCCCGCTGCCGATGAAGCGGCGCAAGGAACAGAGCCGGCCGGCGACGAGCTGCGTGAGCTGCTCGTCGAAGGCCGCGAGCAAGGCTACCTGACCGCCGGCCACATCGCCGACGCGCTGCGCGACGTCGAGCTCACCACCGATCAGATCGAGGCCGTCTTCAGCCGCCTCGCCGACGAGGGCATCGATGTCCTCGAGGGCGACGAGCCGGCCGCCGCCGATGCCACCGGCAGCGACTCAGAACCACCGGTCCCGGAGCTCGACCTGTCGCTCAAGAACCCGAGCAGCGACCCGGTGCGCAGGTATCTCAGCGAGATCGGCAAGGTCGCGCTGCTCACGGCCGACCAGGAGGTCTCTCTGGCGCGCCGCATCGAGCGTCGCGACATGGCGGCCAAGTGCCAGCTGGTCGAAGCCAACCTGCGCCTGGTCGTGTCGATCGCCCGGCGCTACGCCGGCCGCGGCATGTCGTTGCTCGACTTGATCCAGGAGGGCAACCTCGGCCTCATCCGCGCCGCCGAGAAATTCGACTACCGCAGGGGCTACAAGTTCTCGACCTACGCTACCTGGTGGATCCGCCAGGCGATATCGAGGGCCGTGGCCGACCAGAGCCGCACGATCCGCGTGCCGGTGCACATGGTCGAGCAGATCAACCGCCTGCTGCGCGTGCAGCGCCGGCTCCTCCAGGACATGGGCCGCGAGCCCACCGTCGAAGAGCTCGCCACCGAGATGGGCACCACGCCTCAGAAGGTGCGCGTGATCCTCAAGATCAGCCAGGAGCCGGTGAGCCTGGACACGCCGGTCGGCGACGAGGGCAGCTCGCAGCTCGGCGACTTCATCCCCGACGAGCAGGCCGCGGAGCCGATCGAGGCGGTCAGCGACGTCATGCGCCAGGAGGAGATCGGCGAGATTCTGAGCTGCCTGCCGCTTCGCGAGCGCACTGTCATCGAGCTGCGCTTCGGTCTGGTGGGCGAGCACCCGCACACCCTCGAGGAGGTCGGCCAGAAGTTCGGCCTCACCCGCGAGCGCATCCGCCAGATCGAAGTCAAGACGCTCGTCAAGCTGAGAAGCTACCGCGATTCCCAGCACCTGCGGGAGTTTCTCGACTAGAGCGACGTTCGCCCAAGCTCAAGGATGGGCCGGGCACGGCCGACCTAGGTAGACAGGAAGCACGTCACCTCGACCGCAAAGGCGCCCGCTCCTGGACCTGCACTACCACGCCCTGCTCGTTCCCAATATCGTCTCGGCGACGCTGATCGTCTGGCTGCTGGGGATCACCTACGCCAACCGGCGCGAGCCGGTCGCGCCGTTGCTGGCCGGCGTCTTTGCCACCCTGCTGTTGTGGACCGTCGGCTACGGTCTCGAGCTGGCCAGCGTCTCGCTGCCGGCCAAGCTCTTCTGGGCGAACCTGCAGTTCATCGGCCTGCTGGCCATGCCGGTGCTGTGGCTGGCAGTCATGCGCAAGGCGCTCGGCAAGCCGGCATTGCCGGGCTGGCTCTGGGCCTTTCTGTGCGCGGTCGGCGTAGCGCTCATGGCGGTCGTCTACCTGAACCCGGGGCATCTCTTCCGCAGGCAGCCGACGATCGTCGCCAGCGCCCATCTGGGGCTCGTCTCGGCCCACTACGGTCCCCTCTTCTACTCCCTGTGCGTGCCGTTCTCGCTCGTCCTGCTCGGCGTCTCGCTGGTCGGCTTCGCTCAAGCCTCCTGGCGCGGCTTGCCCTTCTACAGGGCGCGCGCCGCGCTGCTGCTGGCGGCCATGCTGTTGCCTGTCGTGGGCGGCGCGCTCTACCTGGCCGGGGCCTTGCCCTGGCGCGAGTTCAACCCCGCCAGCGCGACGCTCTCGGCGGCCGCCGTCCTGTGCGCCCTGGCGCTGCTGCGCTACCGTGTCTTCGACGTCGCCCCCCTGGCGCGGGAAGCGCTCGTCGACCAGCTCGCCGACGGCATCATCGTCATCAACGACCGCGGGCTGCTGATCGACTTCAACCCCGTGGCGGCCACCATCCTTCCCGAACTGAAGATCAGCGCCCTCGGCTCGCCGGTGTGTGGCGTACTGCGCACGCGGACCGACCTGACGGCTGCGCTGTTCGACCGCGAGCCCGCCGCGGCCACCGAGGACCCGCCGGTGGTGGCCATCGACGCCCCTGCCCCCGATGGCGGCCTGCGGCGGCGTCACTTCAGCCTCGTCCGCACACCGCTGCGCGATGCGGGTGGTCGGGCTCTCGGCGACGCTCTCGTGCTGCACGACCTGACGCGGCGCGTCGAGCTCTTCAGCAAGATCGAACGGCTGGCCACGATCGACGAGCTCACCGGGCTGCTGACGCGACGGCAGCTCACGGCGCTCGCCGAGCGCGAGCTGGCCCGGGCCCGGCGCCAGCGTCTGCCGATCACGGTGCTGCTCTTCGACCTCGACCACTTCAAGGCGGTCAACGACCGTCACTGGCACGCCACCGGCGACGAGGTGCTGCGCGCCGTGGCCACCACCTGTCGCGCCGAGCTGCGCACCGCGGATCTGCTGGGTCGTTACGGAGGCGACGAGTTCTGCGCCGTGCTGCCGGACCTGGGCGAGAGCGATGCCTGCCTGATCGCCGAGCGGCTGCGCGCGGCCGTAGCCGAGCTGGGTGTCTGGCACGAACAGGTCCTCGTGCACACCAGCGCCAGCATAGGGGTGGCGGGCTGCGACCGGGTCACCGACGAGACCATGGCCGGCCTCGTACACGCCGCCGACGCGGCCCTCTACCGGGCCAAGCGGACGGGTGGGGACCGGGTGGCGCTGGCCTCGGAGGGCAGCGGTCTCGACGAGGCGCGCGACGGCCGCGCGGGGCCTTCCGTCCTTTCTGGTTAATACCATTAGCTATTGACATAAGGATTTACCAAAGCTACGCTCTTTGACCACCGGCAGCCGTTGCCACCCGAGAGTGTCAAAGGGGGCGTCGATGGGCGATCAGCACAGCCAGGGTCGAAGGTCATCTCGCGAATCCCGCCTGGCGCTCCTGGCCGAACATCACCGCGCCGTCCTGGCGGAACATCGCCTCAGCCATCGCGAGCGCCGCCGCGCCGAGACGCGCGAGGAGATCCTGCAGGCCGCGCGCGAGGTCTTCGCCGAGACGGGCGCCGTCGACTTCTCGCTCAGCGAGATCGCGCGGCGCCTCGGCTTTACCCCGGCGGCGCTCTACAAGTACTTCGACGGCAGAGACGACCTCATCAAGGCGGTCGCCGAGCGCTCGATGGCGAGTCTTTCAGAAGCGCTGTCGCGGGTCTCGCCGGCGCTTCCGCCCGACGAGCGCGCGGTGGAGATGGGCATGGCCTATCTCGATTTCGCGCGAGCCAACCCCCACGACATCGCCCTGGTGGCGCTGCACGAATCGCTGCAGATGACGCACGCGAGCGGCCATGGCGGGCTCGAGGAGCTCGTCATGGGCGTCTTTCGTCTGGGAGTCGCACAGGGCGTCTTTCGCGCGTCGTCGGACGAGGACGTCGAGCTCATGGTCTACGGGGCCTGGTCGCTGGTCTACGGCATGGCCGTCCTGCTCGAGCGTCAGCCTCAGCACCTGGCGAAGCAATTGCGGCCGGCGAGGCAGCGCCGGCTCCTCGAGGTCTTCGTCAACGGCCTCAAGGCCGACTGGGCCGGTCCTTCAGCCGGGTCGAGAAGCTCACAACAAGCGGAGAGTCTCTGATGTTCGCCGTAGACCGCCGCACGAAGCTTCTGACCCTCGGCACGATGTGCTTCGCGCTGTTCATGGCGATGCTCGACAACACCGTGGTCAACGTCGCCCTGCCGAGCATCCAGAGACACCTGGGCTCGGGGGTCTCCGGTCTGCAGTGGATCATCGACGCCTACACCCTGGTGTTCGCCAGCCTCATGCTCAGCGGCGGCACGCTGGGCGATATCTTCGGGCGCAAGCGCTTCTTCCTGATCGGGCTGACCATCTTCACGGCCGGCTCGCTGCTCTGCGGTCTGGCGCCCTCGCTTGCGGTCCTGATCGCCGGTCGGGCCGTCCAGGGGCTGGGCGCGGCAGCGCTGCTGCCGGGCACCCTTTCGATCCTCACCAACACCTTCCACGACGCCCGCGAGCGCGCCCAGGCCATCGGCATCTGGGCCGGAGTCTCGGGTCTGGCCCTGGCCCTCGGCCCGCTGGTCGGCGGCGCGCTGGTCGATCGCTTCGGCTGGCAGAGCGTGTTCTTCTTGAACGTGCCGATCGGGGTCGTCGCGCTGATCGTGGCGCTGCTTGCCGTGAGTGAGTCGAAGAGCCCCGCAGGCCGCCGCCTCGACCTGCCCGGACAGGCCCTGGCGATCGTCGCTCTGGGCGCGCTCACCTACGCCCTGATCGAGGCCAACAACTACGGCTGGACGTCGGCGACCATCCTCGGCTTGTTCGGCACGGCCGCCGTCGCGCTGGCTGCCTTTCTGTGGATCGAGGTGCGCAGCCCGAGCCCCATGCTCCAGCTCAAGTTCTTCCGCAACCCCACCTTCGCCGCGGCCGTCGCCTGTGCCGGCATCATCAGCTTCGGCATGTTCGGCATGTTCTTCTTCATGAGCCTGTTCTTTCAGAGCGTGCAGGGCTACACGCCGTTCCAGGCCGGTCTGCGTACGCTGCCCGCCACGGGCATGATCGTGATCGTCGCGCCGCTCGCCGGACGGCTGGTCGGGCGCATCGGCTCCAAGATACCGATGGCCGTGGGCCTGGCCATGAACGCGCTCAGCATGTGCATCTTCACGACCATCGACCCCGGCACGAGCTACGCTCACATCTGGCCGCCGCTGCTGCTGGCCGGAGTGGGCATGAGCCTCGTGATGACTCCCATGACGGCCGCCGTGATGAGCGCCGTGCCCCGCGAGCGGGCCGGCATGGCTTCGGCCACCAGCAACGCCAGCCGCGAGGTCGGCGGCGTCTTTGGCATCGCTCTCCTGGGCGCCATCGTCACCCACATCTTCTCGCGCGACCTGGCACGCTCGATCGCCGCCCTGCACCTGCCGCCCGCTCTGCGGGACGCGATCGTCGCCCGGGCGAGTCACGGCGCCGAGCAGGCCGCCGCCACGGCGTTGCCGCCCGGGATCAACGGCGCAGCCCTGCATGCCGCCGCCGGCGCTTCGTTTGTCGCCGGCATGCACGTCGCCATGGTCGTCGCGGCGGTCGCGCTGGCGATCGGGGCGCTGGCCGCCGCCGTCTTCGTGCACGGCGGCCGGCCACAACCAGCCCTCGCTCCGGCGGCGGCGGTGGGCGACGAGCTGGCGACGTCTGCACCTCCCGAATCGAGCTCAGGGGCGTCGACGAGTGCTTGAGACGTGAACGCCCAGAGCGCCCGCCTGCTCGTCATCGCCTCGCTGCGGATCGAGCGCGCGGCCCTGCGGCGCGGGCTTCCCGATGTGCCGGTGTTGCGCTGCGGCATGGGCGCCGCGCGGGCCCGGGCGACCGCGCTGGTGGCCGCCGGCATGCCGGCCGATGTCGTCGCGGTCGCCGGGTTCTGCGGCGCCGTCGGCGACGACCTGCGCGCCGGCGACGTGGTCGTCGCCAGCGAGGTGCGCGGGTCCGAGGGCATCACGCGGTGTGCGAGCGGACCGGTCGTCGCCGCGCTGGCGATGCTGGGGATAGGGCGCGTCCAGGTCGGGCCGGTGGCCTGCGTCGACCACCTCGTGCACGGCCGGCAGCGCGCGGTGCTGGCCGGCGAGGGCGTGCTGGCCGTCGACATGGAGTCGGCCTGGTTGGCGCCGGCGGCGGCGGGCAGGCCGTTTGCCGTGGTGCGCGTGGTGCTCGATACGCCGGCTCGCGAGATCTACCGGCCGGCGGCCACTCTCGTCGGTGGGCTGACGGCCTGGCGGGCGTTGCGCCGGGCGGCGCCCGCCCTGGCGGTCTGGGCTCGGGCCGAGTGACCCGACCGCGCCGGAAAGGCCCGCCCGCTGCAGGAGACGCGGCAACCGGCCGATAGGCAGAAGTGTGGGCGCACAGGGCGGTTCCTCGCAAGCCAGGCACGGATGCGGCAGGCGCGGACGGTCGCTGCGTGCCAGAGCTTGCTTATCGACCCTCAGTTCAGGAGACGAACCTCTCATGCGCACTTCTCGACTTGCCTGCGTTCTGGTCGGCGCCGGTCTTGCGGCCGCCGTTTGTGGCTGCGGCAGCGGCAGATCCGGTGCGGCGAGCACCAGTTCTCCGAGCGCTGCGACGACCACCGCCTCGTTCACGCTGATCGTGGAGCCGCAGGCCGGCTATCAGCCCATCTACGACTTCATCTCGGCGGCGACGAAGACCCTCGACATGACCATGTACTCGTTGTCCGATCCCAAGGCCGATGCCGCTCTCGTGGCCGATGCCAAGAAAGGGGTGGCAGTCAGGGTCCTGTTCGACTCGGATCCCGCCGGCGGGGGCGGCAAGGCAGGTAACGAGGCGGCCTTCAACGACCTGAAAGCCAACGGGGTCAAGGTGGAGTGGGCCTGGCCCGGAGTGCTGTGGCACCAGAAGAGCATCGTCCGCGACGGTGACGCCGTCGCCGTCATGAGCTGCAATCTCTATGCCCCCGACTACCCGGCGATGCGGGACTACGCCGTGATCACCACCGACGCCGGCACGGCGTCGGGGGTGGAGGCTACGTTCAACACCGACTTCGCCAACAACAGCACGCCGCCCACGCCGGGTGTGGCGCCCACGGGTTCAGAGTTGATCTGGTCGCCGGGCGCCCAGCGCGGACTGGTCGACCTCATAGGGTCCGCTCGTTCCGGCACCACTCTCTACGCCGAGGACGAGCAGCTGGACAGCCCGCCCATCGAGCAGGCGCTCGTGGCGGCCGCCAAGAAGGGGGTCACGGTCGATCTGACCATGACCTACTCCTCTTCCTACGTGTCTGCGTTCAACACGCTGAAGGCCGGTGGGGTCCACGTCCGCTTGTACCACGGCAACACCCCACTTTACATTCACGCTAAGGCCATCTCGGTCAACGACGCCGCGGTGTATGTGGGCAGCAGCAACTTCACGACCGCCATGACCAACGACGATCGCAATGCGGGGATCATCACCGGCGACGCCAGCGTCGTCAGCGGCGTCACGTCGACCATGGCCAGCGACTTCGCGGGTGCCGCCCCGTACTGAACGTGCGCCGGGGTGTCGGCTGCGCGTGACCCGCAAGGCGCGGCGGCGATCCGCCTTGGACTAATCGACGTCGGGCAGGTGCTCGGCCTTGCCTTGCTCGGGCGGGGCGCCGACGATCAGCACGACCGTCTCGGCGTCGCTCTCGTTGCGGAGCTGCTGGCCGGTGTCGGTCTCGACGATGGCGACCGAGCCGCAGGGCAGCTCGACCCTTTCGGGCGGGTCGCCGACGAGCAGCGTCGCCGTGCCTTCGAGGACGACGAACATCTCCTCCTGGGCATGTTCGATGTGGCGGCCGCCGCGTACTCCGGGCGGCAGGCGCCAGATGTTGGCGCGCATGGTGTGCAGAGCCCCCGAGAGGGGCGCCAGACTCCGTCGCTGGTCGCCTCGCTGCGCCACCTGGAGCTGGCGCTCGTCGGGTCGGATGATCGTGTAGCCCATGCTTCACAGTCTGGCTGACCGGCCTCGGCGGTGCAAGCCCTCTGGCCTATACTCTTGCCACGAGAGATCGTTCGAGCGGAGACCTCGCACGGCTCGTCCCGGCGCTGCCGTGGACGCCCGCGGGTCGCCACAAGGAGGCGCACATGCCGGGTCGCAAGAAGGCGGAGACGCCCAGCCGGAAGAGCAGTGAGCTCGTCGAGGTATGGCTGGTGGAGCCGGACCAGGGGCGTCCGCCCTTCACCTTCGAGGGCGCGCTGGAGTTTCTGCCTCCCGATGCCCCTCTTCCTGGGGTCGGAGATGTCATCCTCCTGCCCAGGAGCGGTACGGGCGACAGCAGGGCGCAGGCGTTTGCCTGGGGCGGCACGGTCACCCCGTTCAGGGTCGTCGAACGCGAGCACGTGTACTTTCGCGCGAGCAAGGAAAAGCGCGATCCGCGCAACGTCAAGGCGGCTCGCTACGTGCGGACCATGATCGCCGTTCGGCGCCTCACCCCGGAGGAGTACGCCGCCGAGCCCGGACAGGTGATCGGGTAGACGGCGCCTGCACCGTGAGGGCAACGAGACCTGCTGCTGTCGACCAAAAGGACGCTGGGACGATGAACGAGACCATGACCACGCTGTTGAACCGGCGCTGCATCCGCGCCTTCAAAGCCGAGCAGATCACAGACGACGAGCTGAACGCCGTCCTGGAGGCGGGCAAGTACGCCCCCAGCGGCGCCAACCAGCAGTCCGCGCTGTTCATCGTGGTGCAGGACCGCGACATCAGGGAGACGCTGTCGCGGATGAACCGGGCGGTCAACGGCGGCGACTCCGACCCGTACTACGGCGCGCCGACGGTGGTCCTGGTGCTGGCCGACACCAGCAAGGTCACTCCGGTCGAAGACGCCAGTCTTGCTTTGGGCAACATGTTCAACGCCGCGCACTCGCTCGGCTTGGGCTCGTGCTGGGTCCATCGTGAGCGCCAGATGTTCGAAAGCGACGAAGGCAAGGCGCTGCTTCGCAGGTGGGGCGTGGAGGGTGACTACGTCGGCGTCGGCGCCTGCGTTCTTGGCTACCCCGACGGCGAACTCCCGCCGGCGGCCCCGCGCAAGGACGGCTTCGTCGTGATGGTGAAGTAGGAGGTCGGGCTGTGAGCGGTCCGGGTCAGGGCGCGCCGGCGCGCCCTTCGTTGCCCGTGGCCTCCGACGGCAGCCTCGAGCGCCCGGGCGCGCTGCGCCGCTGGTGGCTGGCGAGCCGGCCCAAGACGCTGCCGGCCGCCGCCGCGGGTGTGATCGTGGGCACCGTCCTGGCGTGGGACGACGGCGGCTTTGCCTTTGGGCCGGCGCTGGCGGCGCTGGGCGTGGCCCTGCTGCTGCAGATCGCCAGCAACCTGGCCAACGACGTCTACGACGACGAACGCGGCGCCGACACCGCCGACAGGCTCGGTCCCGTGCGCGTGACCCAGGCGGGCCTGTTGAGCCGGGATCAGGTCAAAGGCGGCCTGAAAGTCGTGCTCGCCCTCGCCCTGGCGATCGGCGTCTACCTGACCTTCGTGCGCGGCCCTATGGTGCCCGTCATCGGCATCGCGGCGATCCTCGCCGCGGTCGCCTACACCGGCGGACCCTACCCGCTCGGCTACCACGGCCTGGGCGAGGTGTTCGTCTTTGCCTTCTTCGGGCTGGCTGCCGTGGTGGGGACCTACTGGCTGCAGACCGGGACGACCTCTGGGCCGGCCTGGCTGATGGCGACGGCGATCGGGGCCGTCATCACCGCCATCATCGTGGTGAACAACCTGCGCGACATCGAACAGGACCGTGCCGTCGACAAGCGCACGGTGGCGGTGAGGATCGGCGTGCGCGCCACCACGATCGAGTACGCGGCCCTCATGGCGCTGCCCTACGTTCTGCTCACGATCGTCGTGCTGTCGGGGACACTGCCGCTCGCGACGCTGCTCGCCTGGCTTTCGCTGCCCCTGGCGCTGCGGGCCACGCGTCGCGTGTTCGGGCAGACCGGCCGGTCGCTGAACGTCGCGCTTGCCGAGACCGGCCAGACGGCGCTTCTCTACAGCGTGCTGTTCGCGGTCGGCATCGTTCTCGCCCACTGACGTCGGGGTCGACCGAGGCGGTGCCGGCTGTGCCCCGCGACGCCCGATGGTACGATCGCCGCACGGCGCGAGCTCGCGACGGAGTCGCCGACGGTGGCCGATGGTCGCCCACCCGGCGGTCTCGAGCGTGCGGCACGACCGATGGGGTGGACTGCGGAAGGAGAGCAGTGACGGCGGCGATCCGCACCGAGAAGCTGACCAAGAGCTACGGCAGGAGCCGCGGCATCGTGACGCTCGACCTCGAGGTGGAGGCGGGCGAGGTCTTTGGCTTTCTGGGCCCCAACGGAGCCGGCAAGACGACCACCATCCGTGTGCTGCTCGACCTCATCCGGCCCACGACCGGCCGGGTGCTCGTCCTGGGCCGCGACAGTCACCGCGACACGCTGGCGATCCAGGCGCGCTGCGGCTACCTGCCCGGCGAGCTGCGCCTCTATCCCAACCTCACCGGTCGCGAGACGCTGCGCTACCTGGCCAACCTTCGTGGCGGCGTCGAGTGGGGTCAGGTAGACAGGCTCGGCGAGCGGCTCGATTGCGACCTCACCAAGAAGGTGGCCGACCTGTCGAGCGGCAACAAACGCAAGCTCGGTCTCATCTCGGCTTTCATGGCGCGCCCCGAGCTGCTCATCCTGGACGAGCCGACGTCGGGTCTCGACCCGCTCGTGCAGCACGAGTTCTACGCCCTTGTCGACGAGGCCCGCGACGCGGGCCAGACCGTCTTTCTGTCGTCCCACGTGCTGCCCGAGGTACAGCGCGTCTGCGACCGCGTGGCCTTCATCCGCGAGGGGGAGCTGATCGCCCTCGAGGACGTCTCCAGCCTGACGGGCCGGGCGGTGCGCGAGATCGAGGTCGTGTTCGCCGAGGCAGTCCCGCCGGCGGCCTTCGAGGGCGTCGCCGGCGTCACGCAGGTCTCGGTCGACGGCAAGCACGCCACCATGTTGCGACTCACGGTCACCGGACCACTCGATGCGGTCATCAAGAAGGTGGGCGAGTTTCGCGTGCTCGACCTCACCAGCCGCCTGCCCGACCTCGAGGACGTCTTCATGACCTTCTACGCCGACGACGACGATGCTGCGTAACGCCTTCTTCAAGAGCCTGCGTGACCAGGCGCGGCCGCTGGTCATGTGGGCGCTCGGCGTGGCCTTCTACGTGGCCCTGCTGCTGTCGATCTACCCGAGCATCAGGCACAGTGCCGGGCAGCTCCAGGGCTACATCGGCAGCCTGCCGGCGGCCGTGCGCGCCGCCTTCCTGGGGCCCGGCGGCGACTTCTCGTCGCCGGTCGGCTTTGTCAACGTCGAGCTGCTCTCCTGGCTGGCGCCCGTGGTGTTCATCGCCTTCGCCGTCTCCATCGCTGCCCGCGCCCTGGCCGGTGAGGAGGAGAACGGCACCCTGAGCCTCCTGCTGACTCACACGGTCGGTCGTCGCCGGCTGGTGCTGCAGAAATACGCCGCGATGGTGGTGATCGCCGCCGCCCTCGGCCTGGTCTTCTGGCTGGCGCTGCTGGTGGCCACGGCGATCGCCGGCACGCCGGTGGGCGCCGGTGCGCTCGCCGAGGCGCTGCTGCGCCTGACGCTGCTCGGCCTGGCGGTCGGCAGCGTCACCTTCGCCGTGGGCGGCGCCATCGGTAGCCGCCAGGCCGGCATCGCCGCCGGCGCCGGGGTGGGCGTGGCGATGTACCTGCTCAACACCCTGGCCCAGATGAACACCACGATCCGGCCGTTCCGCTATCTCTCGCTCTTCCACTACTCGGGCGGCGCCTCGCCGCTGGGCCAGGGTCTCGATATCGTCGGGGTGGCAGTCCTGCTGGCCACGTCGGCCGCCCTGCTGGCGGCGACCCTGGTGCTGTTCGAACGCCGCGACGTGCGCGTGTGAGGGGAAGGATCAGGACACTGGGCTGGAGCCCGTCAAGCGATCGACGCCGGACGTGAGCGTGCCGACCGGCAGGACGAAAGGACGACGAGGATGAGGATCAGAGGCGAGGCGCTCGAGCTGGCGTTCAGGATCGTGCTGAGCTGCCCCTGCGACGTGAGCCACGAGCAGGAGCTGCGGGTGTTTGCCTTTCTGCGCGGCCTGGCGCCCGACGAGGTGGCCGACTACGGGCCCGTGCTGGCGGGCTTCGACACGCCGGACACGCCCTTCCACGGCCTCGCGGCCTTCACCGGCTGGCTGGCCGACGGCGCTGCCGAACAGACCATCGAGCGCCGGCACGTCCTGCGCTGCAACGCCTCCGGCTACCACTGGCAGCTTGCCGCGGCGACGCTCCCGGCGCAGTCGCGACGCGTCTCGTCGGTCTCGAACTTCCTGCTCTCGCACACGGTGATCCCGGTCGCCCTGACGCCGGGGACCGGCGGCTCGCCCGGGGCGCAGTACCGCTACGCGGGAGGCGCCGCGGCCTTTGCCAACGTGTTCCTGCCGCCCGAGTTCGAGCCGAGCGCCGCGACGCTCTGGGCGCTCCATCTGGGAGCCGTCGTGAGCCCGCTGAGCGCCGCCGAAGCCGATCTCGTTTCGCGCCTGAACGAGGCCAACCCACAGCTCGTGACGCACCGTGCCCGGGTTACCGACATCGACTACGCCGACTTCGAGCTGCAGGGCGACTACCGGGATCTCTGCCGCCGGCGCCACGCTCCGTTCTGGGGCGCCGCCGTCGGTTGACGGCGCCCGAACGGTCCGGCTAAGGGCTCACCAGACTGGCCGTGAGCTTCGTCCAGGCGTGGCCGCCGTTTCTGGTCTTCCACAGCTTGCCGTAGACGATGGCCCAGCCGATCGACCGTGTGCCGAAGTCGATCTGCCTGATGGGCCTGATCTTCTTCGGCAGAGCCATGACCCGCCAGGTGTGGCCGCCGTTGGCGGTGGTGTCCAGCTTCCTGCCGTCGGACTCGAAGCCGTGCCGGGTGTCGGGCCAGCCCCAGACCAGGGGCCAGGTGGACCTGGTGACGATCGCGGCGGTCGGCCGCCACGTCGTGCCGCCGTTGACGGTGACGAAGAAGTCGGTGAGCAGCGACGTGCCGGTGCTGCCAAAGACGGGCAGAAAGCCCTTGCGGGCGCCGATGAACGTGGGAGGCAGCGTGGTGGGGTAGGCGTGCAGCATCCTGGCCAGCGCAGTGCCGCTTGGCGCGCTCAGGCGGGCCGCGTGCCAGGTCCGCCCGGCGTTGCCGCTGGCGTAGAGCCAGACGCCGAGAGCATGGCTGGCGCCGGTCAGCCAGCCGTGCCGCGTGCCGGCGAAGCCAAAGCCGGTCTTGATGCCGCCGAGAGGTATGTGCCCGGCGCCCGGACCCGTCGTGAGGCTCCCGCTGGCCAGATGCCAGGTAGCGCCGCCGTCGGTGCTGGCGTAGAGCTCCTCATCCATGGAACCCGCCGCTCCGCCGCCGAGCGTGACGGCGAGCCAGCCGTGATGGCTGTCGACGAAATGGACGCCCAGGATGCCCGGCTCGTTGCCGCCGGTGTCCAGGGCGAGGGCGGCGCCACTCCAGTGCGCGCCGGCGTCCGTGCTGGCGTAGACGGTGAGGCCGCTGGTCGCGGGCACGACGAGCCAGGCCGCGGCGGAGCCCACCACCGCCAGGTTGGCCGGTCGACCGCCGGTGGAGGCGTAGTCCGTCGTGGCCTCGTCCTCGATCGGGGCGCCGCTCGTTCCCGCCGGCGTGAGGTCGTACCAGACCCTGCCGCCGTTCGCCGTGCGCAGGAGCTGCGTGTGGGTGACGGCCCAGCCGACGTTACCGTTGACCATGTGTGTGCCCAGCAGCGCGGGCAGGGGCGACGACGTGCCGGCTGCCGCCGCCTGCGGCAACACGGCCGGCAGCAGCAGCGTCAGCGCCGCCGCCAAAGCCAGGAGGCAGCAGGCTCGCCGCCCCGCCCCGCTCCTGCCGCTCACTGTGCCCGCGGCCCGCGGAGGCCGCCGGCCGCTGCACGGTACCAGGTCCGATCGAGCGTTCATTCGCCCTCCTGCGTACGCCGGCACGGACACTCGTGGTTCTGGCACGCGGGGACCCCGTCCGTCAAGGTTGACCGATGACAGACAGCTGACGCCGGTGCCTGTGGCCACGGCGTCCTTGACCGCCCCGGTGGGCCCTAGCTCGCGTGTGGGCACCTTTCTGCGAGTTGGAGGTGGCGATGAGTACGGACGAGAACGGGGGGTGGGACTGATCTGACCGTTGGACTGATCTGACGGCGCCGGGCATACTCCTGATTCGTTGGCAGTCACAGTCGGGCAGTCGCCCGACCCATCGCGGAGAAAGCCTCGCCATGACCACGATACTCAACCCTGCCGTCCCTGATTGCGGCCCGGCTCCCACGACGTCGCGTTCCGCGCGCGGGATGGCGCTCGTGCCCGGATTGCTGGTCTGCGCCGGCATCGCCGCCGTGGCGACGGTCCTGGGTCGGCTCGTGCCCGTCATCGGCGCACCTGTCTGCGGGATCGTGCTGGGCGTCGTGCTGGGTGTCGTGCTGCGCAAACGGTCGCTGGACGTTCGCACGCAGCCCGGCGTCGCCTTTGCCAGCCGCACCGTGCTGCAACTCGCGATCGTCGTCCTGGGGTCGGGGCTGTCGCTTGCCGAGGTCGCCCGCACCGGGCTGTCGTCGCTGCCCGTGCTGCTAG
>Ga0182027_10006902_pt1 | contig 16874 bp, 20 predicted proteins | sample 712E1DmetaG_FD_121300 | JGI IMG/M metagenome (GOLD analysis project Ga0182027, IMG submission 121300) | Permafrost microbial communities from Stordalen Mire, Sweden - 712E1D metaG (Illumina Assembly) | ecosystem: Environmental > Terrestrial > Soil > Wetlands > Permafrost | place: Sweden... | reverse complement strand
GGCCTGGGCGGTGCAGACGTTGCTGGTGGCTTTTTCCCGGCGGATGTGTTGCTCGCGGGTTTGCAGGGCCAGGCGCAGGGCGGGGCGGCCCTGGGCGTCTTTGGATTGGCCGACCAGGCGGCCTGGGATCAAGCGCTTGCAGGCCTCGGTCGTGGCAAAGAAAGCGGCATGAGGGCCGCCATAGCCGAGCGGCACGCCGAAACGCTGCGCGCTGCCCACCGCCACGGCCGCGCCGAATTCCCCCGGCGGGCGCAGCAAGGTCAGCGCCAGCAAATCGGCCGCCACCACCAGCAACGCGCCGGCGGCGTGCGCCTGGCGGGCAAAATCCTCGTAATCAAAAATCGTCCCGTCCGTGGCCGGATATTGGACCAGCGCGCCAAAAACTTTGTCGCTGAATTGAAAGGTTTGATGGTCGCCCGCCAGGATTTCAATTCCCAGCGGACGCGCCCGGGTCCGCACCACTTCGATGGTTTGCGGATGGCACAATTGCGAGACAAAAAAGGCGGCGCGCTCCGGTTTGACGTGATGGCACAAGTGCAGGCCCTCGGCGGCGGCGGTGGCTTCATCCAGCAGGGAAGCATTGGCGATGGGCAGGCCGGTCAAATCGCTGACGAGGGTTTGGAAGTTGAAAAGCGCCTCGAGCCGGCCCTGGGAAATCTCGGCCTGATACGGCGTGTAGGGGGTGTACCAGCCGGGATTTTCCAATATGTTGCGCTGGATGACCGGCGGCGTGAGGCAATCCGAATAACCCATCCCGAGGAAGGAACGGAAAACCTGGTTCTGGCCGGCCAGGGCGCGCAATTCGGCCAGGACCGCCTGTTCGCTCCGGCCCTCCGGCAGGCCCAGCAGGCGGGCGAGGCGGATTTGCGGCGGCACGACCTGGGCGATAAAAGAATCCAGGCTCTCGAAGCCAAGCGCGTGGAGCATCTTCGCCGTTTCCTCCGCGCTGGGGCCGATATGGCGGTCCACGAACGAATCGGCGGAGCCGGGAGAAAAAGAAGCGCTATCCGTGGCGGCGGCGGGCGCGGCGGACGGGAGCGAACCATTCAACGATTCCAACATCCTGCGAAGTTAAAATGCGCGGGCCGCAAAGCAAGCGAGTTTTCGGGATTTATCTGCCAACATGGCATCCGGTTCAGCGCCGCCCAGGCGTGTTCATCGCTCTCCCATAATTCTTGGGAGGGATGGGAGGGGTGGGAGGGATGGTCAGCGCCGCTCGGCCCTTTTCATCACGATCCCATAGGGCGTGACGCCTGCGAAGTCGTAACCCTCCTTGCCCAGTAGATTCATGACCAGGTTCATGAAATACGAGCGTTCGTCGGTCCCTTCCGGCGCGTTTTCCCGCGCCAGAATGCCACCGTATGGGTACATTTTCCCGTCTGGCCGGATCACATACGGCTCCCTGGGATTGTTCGCCCCCAGGATGGCGGCGTATTGGAATGAGGCCGCGGGCGCCGGTTCCACGGCGGCGCGCGTGGGGGCCAGCGCCACCACGCCCAGAACACAGAGAATGGCGAGGGAAAGAACGGCGAGATATTTCTTCATACGGATTGAACTTCCGGTTTCGATGAATTATGGATTCGTTAATCTTGACACAGATGGATTGGATGTGTGTCGAAGAGGCAGACGCCGGGATGGGCCGGGTGGTTACGACGGAATGGAGGCGGCGGCATAATGCTTCGGACTTGAATGGCCGGGCGCGCAGAGGACTACCCGCCCTGCCCTTTCCCTTCCGAATGAAATATCCGGGTTGGGCATTCGGCCTGGAATTGAAAACTTGAAGAAAACTTGAAGAATTGGGCGTGACAAGGGCCGGGCGCGGGGTATATTGCACCACTTTTCGGTGACCCTATCGTCTAGTGGTTAGGACATCGCCCTTTCACGGCGGTAGCAGGGGTTCGACTCCCCTTAGGGTCGCCATTCTTGTTTATGAACACGAAATCCAATCGGAGAAGTTTCCTGAAGAAATCGGCCGCGGCTACTTTGTCGGCCCCGCTGATCATGAGCCTGGAAGAATACGCGCTGGCGGGCCAGGGGTCCGCCACCGCGCCGGCCCCGGCCGCGACTTCGGCCAAGGCCGCGCTGCCCACCGGCGCGATTGGCAAGATCCAGGTCAGCCGGCTGATCTGTGGCGGCAATCTCATCAACGGCGACGCTCACAGCCGCGACTTGATCTACGTCTCCCCTTTGCTCAAACATTATTTCACCGACGAGAAGATCATGGAAACCTGGTCCCTCTGTGAGCAGCACGGAATCAATACCATGCTGCTTCATACCCGGGCCTTGGAAGCGCCGGAAGTGGAGGCGTTCGTCCAGAAGATGCAAACGGAGGAGGCCAAGGGGATTTATCGGCAGCGGGGTGAGAATGCCGAATTTCCCAATGCCTGGATCAAGGCCAAGCTGGGCTTGCGGCAATTTCCTGTGCGAACCCTGGCCAAGGCAAGACTGGAGGTGCTGTGGGCCTGTTTGACCTATAATATACAGCAGTGGATCGGAGCCTGCTGGCGGGAGTCAGTCGGCAGCGCGGCCTGAGCGACAAAATCGGCGGGCACACCGGGAAGAGAGCGGAAAAGCCGAGGGCGCCGCGCGAGTTAGCCGCCAGAAAGCCCGTCGCCCGTGGCCCGTGTGCCTTGAAAACCAAGGCGGGCTCAACAGAAGGGCGTTTCTGACCGCCCTTCGCTGCCAAAAACCAATTCTTTCACACCTTCTGAGTGGTTACAAAAATCTTTGGAATTCAAGCCGCCACGCCGCCGGGCCAGGATTTAGGGACGGACGTCTCACCACCTTCCTTCGGCGGGTCCCGATGTATCGGGATCCGCCCTTCCCCCTCCCCGTCAGTGACGCATTGCCTTTTCCGGCATTTTTCCCTTGACATTTTTGGCTTACATGCTAATCTTCTCGCGTGAGGGCAAGAAACGTATGGGAAGATGGGGACAGGACCAGGACGGGATGCGCAAGGAATTCGGAGGGCGGATCGGGCCGGATCGCGGCGGCGGAAGTCTCAACGGCGGCGGAACCCCGCGCCCGGCCTTCAATCCTTATATACTCTATTCACTTAGTATGCTTTATGATTTCATCGTTGCAAGCGTGCTTTATTCCGCCAGTTTTGCCCATTTTTGATAGAAATGAACCCAAGTGACTGTCCATGAACTCTTTACGCATAAAAGCGAGCTTTTCAAATCAAGTCCAGTCAAGGCTAATCAAGGCTAATCAAGTTATTTTTTGAGCCACAATACCCGCAAATCCATCATGCCAATACTCCACCATTCCAGTATGGTTTTCGCATTTCGCGGTCGAAAACCAGCCCCAATTCGAGAATGAAAACGCGCCTTCCGAATTCCCATCACTCCATCACTCCATCACTCCACCCTACGGATTCTTGTTTCCTGTTGAATAGATTTTGGCAGAATGCCGCGGCGACAGTTGGAAAGTTGCGCCTTGCATGAAGAAGAAATCGGTTGGAATCATTTTTTTGACGGTGCTGATTGACCTGATTGGGTTTGGGTTGATCCTGCCCCTCATCCCGTTGTACACGCAGAGCTTCGGCGCCAGCGGCTTGATCATCGGGGTGATTATGACCTCGTATTCGCTGATGCAATTCCTTTTTGCGCCGGTGTGGGGGGGGCTTTCCGACCGGATCGGACGCCGGCCGGTGTTGCTGGCGAGCACGGCGTGCGCCTGTCTTTCCTATGTTATTTTCGCCCTCGGCTCCGGCTTGAAGGACCCGAAGATGGCGCTGGGAGTCATCCTGGTTTCGCGGATATTCGCGGGCATCTGCGGCGCCAACATTACGGTGGCCCAGGCTTACATCGCGGACATCACGCCCCCGGAGGAAAGATCGGCGAAGATGGGGCTGGTGGGAATGGCTTTCGGGCTGGGGTTCATTTTGGGTCCGGTGCTGGGGGCCTTGAGCGCGCTCTACATCGGGGTGACGGCGCCGGGCTGGACGGCGGCGGCGCTGTGCGCCATCAATTTTTGCTGGGCCTTCATTTGGCTGGCGGAAAGCTGGCAGCCGAGCGGGCATTTCACCACGCAACGGCCGCACCTGGATCAGTGGATGCACACCCTGGGCACGCCCCGGCTCAATTTGTTGATCGCCATCTTTTTCCTCGCGACGTTTTCTTTCACCTGTTTTGAAAGCACCATCGGCCTGTTGGTGATGAAGAATTTCAACATTGATCCGGGGCGCGACCAACTGCGGTCGGTCTTCGGCAAGGTGGGCTGGCTGATTGCCTACTGCGGGTTGATTGGGGCGGTGGTGCAGGGCGGCCTGATGCGGCCGCTGGTCAAGGCGATGGGCGAACAAAAGCTGATCGCCGCCAGTTTGTTTATGGCGGCCATCGGCATCGCGGTGCTGCCCTACTTGACAAGCTGGGGATGGCTGCTGGTTGGCCTGGCGGTCTTTTCGATTGGCTCCAGCATGACCCGGCCGCCGGTTTTCGGCATGATCTCCCTGATGACCGCGGCCCACGAACAAGGGGCCGTCCTGGGCGTGGCGCAGGGAGTGGGGAGCCTGGCCCGGATTGTCGGCCCGCTCTTTGCGCTGGGCCTGTTTGAGACCGATCCCCAGATTCCCTATTTGAGCTGCGCCGTCCTCAGTTTCGTGACCGGCTGCATCGCGACGCGCTACCTGACGCTGCACAAACCCGCCGCCGCCGAATGACACAATGCAAGTATATGCTGTCAAAGACAGGAAAGAAGCTTATGATTGATACCGCCCTGATGGAAAAAGTCGAATCTCTGACCCAGACCGTAGGGCGTCTGCAAGAACGCGTCGAGGATCTGGAAGCCCTCCTGGACTTAAAGGCCGCCATCGCCGAAAACGGAAATGAGCCGCTTGTCCCTTGGGAAAAAGCCAGGGCCGAACTGGATATTGACTGATCCACGCGAGAATATCGGGCATGGCAAAACGATCGGAATGCAATACAGTCGGGCTGGATTTCCGATGAAAGCATAAGATGTTTTTGAGCCTCGATTACTATTGGCAACTGGTCCGGCACAGTCCGTGGTCCCTCGTGCCCCTCGTGTTGCATGTCTGGCTGCTGATTGACGCCATCCGCCGGGAGGAATGGCTGTGGGCGGGATTCTTGTTTTGCCTCCCCGGCCTGGCGGACGCGATTTATTTCTTTTATGTGATGCGCGCCGCGCCGTCGGCGACGATGGGCTTTGAGCTGCCGGGCGCGCACGACCGCCGGCGCATCAAGGAATTGCAGGCGCAGATTCATAACCTGGACAAGCCCCATCATTATTTGGAACTGGGCGACATTTATTTTCAGAAGGGCAATTTGCAAAAGGCCGAGGCCTGCTACCGCGCCTCGCTGGAGCGGGATTCGCAGGACATTGACGCGCGCGCCCACCTGGGCCAGTGCCTGTTGCGCGCCCAAAAGGCGGCGGAGGCCCGCCCGCTCCTGGAACAAGTGTGCCGCGAAAAACCCATGCACGACTACGGCCATTCCCTGATGGCGTACGCCGAAGCGCTGGGCGCCTTGGGGGAGACGGAGGCGGCGGTCGCGGCCTGGCAGCAAGTGCTGGAAAGCCATAGCTACGCGCGCGCCCGGGTGCAGTTGGCGGAATTGTATCTGGCCAAAAATCAGCGGTCCCTGGCCGAAGCCGGTTTGCGCGAGGCGCTGGCCGATGACGCGCACGCCCCGACTTTCCAACGTAAACGCGACCGGGTGTGGATGCGCAAGGCCCGGCGGCTGTTGCGCAAGTGATGCGCGACCGTTGGTTTGATGGACGCGGGACTGCCTAAAAATCGAAATCCTCATCGCTGACCCCAAAAAATCGGCTTGTATTACTTTTAGTTATCGAGTAATCTTTCGTGATGTGGCATTAGAGAAACCGCGCAAACGCCTTCATATTGACACGCTGCTGGCCGTTATGAACGCCGTTTCCACAAAAAAGCCAGTCGTACCATAAAGATGAAAACCAAAAACGAGAGTGGGTTCACGCTGGTGGAAATTATGATCGTGGTCGCCATTATCGGCCTCCTCGCCTCCATTGCGATTCCGAACTTCGTTCGCGCCCGCACCACCGCGCAGGCCAATGCTTGTATCAACAACCTCCGCATTATTGACAGCGCCAAGGCCCAGTGGGCTTTGGAAAGCCACAAGACGAACACCGACACTCCGGCCGGCACCGACATCCAGCCTTACATGGGCCGCGGTTCCGCCGGCGAATTGCCCTCTTGCCCGAATGACGGCACCCAAACCTTTGCCACCAGCTACACCGCCAACAACGTGGCCACCAAGCCGGTCTGCAAAATCGTCCCGGCCACCCACAGTTTGCCGTAGATCAACTCCATCGTAGGGATCGCCCGGATCGCTGCCGCCCAGGCCCGGAAGAAATTCCGGGCATTCTTTTAGCTGTTGCCATTGCCCCGGCGGTACCCTTGCAGATCCAGCGTGACGTGGGCGTAACCGATTTTCTTCAGGGCCTCCGACGCTCGCGCGCAAGCGCCGTCGGCCAGGAATTTTGGCATTTCCGTCCCGCCGACTTCAATCCGCGCCAGCGGCCTCCCCTGCCCTGCCAACTCGTGGTGGCGCACCCGCAAGTCGTGGAAACCCAGGTCGCGCAAGACATATTCCGCCCGCTCGATCATGGAGAGTTTCTCCGGCGTGACCGCTTCGCCATGAGGCACGCGGGAACTCAGGCAGGCCATCTGCGGCTTGTCGGCCGTGGGCAGGCCGAATTGCGCCGAGAGAGCGCGGATTTCCGCCTTGGTCAACCCGGCCTCCTTGAGCGGCGCGCGCACCTGGAATTCCCCTGCCGCCTGCGCGCCGGGGCGAAAATCCCCGGCGTCGCTGGCATTTTCCCCGTAAGCGATGACCGCGAAGTTTTCCCGTTTGGCCAGCGGCGCCAGATGCGTGAACAATTCATGCTTGCAGAAATAGCACCGGTTATCGGGGTTGGCCACATAGGCCGGATTGTCGAATTCGTGGGTTTGCACGACGCGCAAGGGAATGGAGAACCGCGCAGCGATGGCGACCGCCTCGTCCAACTCCCGCCGCGGCAGGCTGGGCGAATCCGCCAGCACCGCCAGCGATTTGTCGCCCAGCGTCTGGTGGGCGACAAACGCCAGCAACACCGAGTCCACCCCGCCCGAATAGGCAATCACGCACGATCCGTAGGAACGCAGCACCTCTTTTAATTGTTCGAGTTTATTCACTGTGACTCCGTAACATGCCATCGTTTCTTCTGAAAGTCGAGTCCGCAATTTACGACCCCACACTGACCAGCTCCTCATTAGTGGCCACGTTGACGATTTTGAATTGCTCGGCGTGGAAGGTCGGCTCGGGACGGAAGGACAGTTTGCCGAAATAGCGCTTCTCCATTTCGATGATCAATTTCTCGTCCTCGGTGCGCAACCGCTCCAGCACGGTGGGATGGACGGCGATGCGAAGCTGGAAATCCGATTCGTCGCGCGAACGTTTCTTGAGGATTTCGTTGAGCTTGCGCTGGATTTCCACGCTCATGGTGACGGAGCTTTTGACCTTGCCGCGGCCCTTGCAATAGGGGCAGTCGTCATAGACCGCGCTGCGCACGCTTTCGGAATGGCGCTGGCGCGTCATTTCCAACAGGCCGAGCTGCGAGATGGGCAGCACATGCGTTTTGGCCCGGTCGCGCCGCAATCCGTCCTTGATGCGCTGATAGACCTGCTGCTGGTCGCGCCGGGATTTCATGTCAATAAAATCCAGGACGATCAGCCCGCCCATGTTGCGCAGGCGCAACTGGCGGCAGATTTCGTCGGCCGCCTCCAGGTTGACCTTGAGGATGGTGGATTCCTGGTCCCGGCCGCCTTTGTGCCGGCCGGTGTTGACGTCAATCGCCACCAGGGCCTCGGCCTCGTCAATCACCAGATAGCCGCCGCTCTTCAAATGGACCTGGCGCGAGAACGCGTTCTCCAGTTGCCGCGAGATGTTGCAGCGGTCGAAGATGGGCTGGTGCTCCTTGTAGAGATGGATTTTGTCCAGCGCGCTCTTGAACAGGCCGCCGGTGGAGATGCGCGAAATGATCGTCCGCATCCGCTCGTAGGCCGCCTCGTTGTCCACCACCACCTCTTCCACGTCCTCCGTCAGAAAATCGCGCACCGAGCGCTCGATCAGGTCGGGTTCCTGAAAGACGCAGGTCGCCGGCGGCTGGGTTTTGATCTTTTCCTGGATTTCCGCCCAGCTCTCCAGCAGCAACGCCAGATCGCTGATGAAATAGGGCTTCTTCTGGCCCTCGCCCGCCGTGCGCATGATCACTCCCATGTCCTCGGGAATTTCCAGTTCCCGCAGAATGCTTTTGAGGCGCTGGCGTTCCTCCTGATTTTCGATTTTCCGCGAAATGCCGCTCTGGTCCGAGTGCGGCAGCAGGATCAAATAGCGTCCGGGCAGAACCAGATTGGTGGTGACCCGCGGCCCTTTGGTGCCGATCGGCCCTTTGGTCACCTGCACAATGATCTCGCTGCCCGGCGGATAATAGCGCGGGATGTCCTTCTGCGTGATGCGCGGGCGGTCGCGCCGTTTGGTCGCGCGTTCCACCACTTCCACCTCGCTGTCGAACGTGGGAATGATGTCCCAATAATGGAGAAAGGCGTTCTTCTCAAAGCCGATGTCCACAAAGGCCGCCTTCAAGTCGTCCTGCAAATTGCGCACCTTGCCCTTGAAAACGCTTCCCACCAGCCGCTCCTCGGTGGTGCGCTCGATGGTGAATTCCTCCAGGCGCCCCTGCTCCACGACGGCCACGCGGGTTTCGAGCGATTCGGCGTTGATGATGATGTGCTTGTCGGTCTTGACTTCGGGCTTGATCATGCGCTGGACCTTCTTGACGACCTTGGTGACCCGCGCCTTGAGGTTTTCGACCAGCCCCTTGGGCTGCGGCTCGACCCACGGCACCATTTCAAATTTCTCCTCCTCCACCTGGGCCGGGGTGTCCAGATGAGGCTGCCGGAACTCCCTTCTCCGGCCGGCTGGCGCCTGCTCCGGCGGGGCTTTTTGCGCCGCGCCCTCCGGGGGGAGGCCGGCGGCCACGTTTTCCGCCCGCTCGATTTCCTGTTGATGCCGGGCGCGCTCGAAGGGCGCTTCCGGCGCTTTCTCTCCCACCGCCTCGGCGCGGGCTTCCTGGGCCGACCGGTCGGGTTTGTTGCCAAAACCGCCGGCGGGGCGGAAACGCATGCCGCCGCGGCGGCGCCTGCCAAAACTTCTCTCACTCATAACCTAATAAGACTTTCGATAAATATGGACGTTGTGCAAAACGCCGATGGCGATCAGCGAGCAAACCACCGAAGACCCGCCATAACTCAAGAGCGGCAGTGGGATGCCCGTCACGGGCATTAAGCGAATATTCATTCCAATGTTAATGAAGACGTGCGTGAACAGAAGCGTCACCACGCCCACGGCCAGCAATTGTCCCAGGCGATCGCGCGCCTGAGCGGCCACTTTGATCCCGCTGAAAAGGAGCACCGAATAGAGCGTCAGGATCACGACGCTTCCGACAAAGCCTTCCTCCTCGGCAATCACCGAGAAAATGAAATCATTGCTCGCTCCCGCTGACGGCAAATACCTCAGTTCGTGCTGCGTCCCCTGCCGCCAGCCTTTTCCAAACATCCCGCCCGACCCGACGGAAATCAGCGACTGGTTGACGTTGTAGTTCGCCTTTTCCATTTCCTTCTTGTTGCCCAACCCGACCCACGACAGCAGCCGGGTCTTTTGGTACGGTTTGACAATGGTGACCTGGTCCGGTTCGAGCAGAATCGCCCCCACCATCAAGGCCGCCCCCAGCCCCGCGCAGCCGGCCAGCCAGCCCAGGAACCGGTTGGGCACGCCCGCCACGAACATCATCGCCATGCAGACCGACAGGAACACCAGCGCCGAACCCAAATCCGGCTCCCTCAAGATCAGAACAAACGGCAGTGCCGTATATCCCAGCGCGGCAAAAAACACCCGCACCTGGCGCAATTCCTCCGCCGGCCGGCTCAAGAAATCCGCCAGCAGGAAGATAAACGCGATCTTGGCAAATTCCGAGGGTTGCATGTTGAGGGAACCCAGGCTGATCCACCGCTTCCCCCCCAGCACCACCTTCCCAATCGCCAGCACCGCCGCCAGCGACGCAATCGAACCCCAATAAACCACCCGCGACCACCGCGCCAGTTTCCCGTAATCCACCAGGCAGGCCGCCACCGCCGCCCCCAGCCCCGCTCCCAGCCAAACGATTTGCAGAAAGAACGTCTGCTTGTACAAGGGCTGCGCCTGCGCCCCTTCCCCCGTTGCGCTGAAAATGAACAACACTCCGACCACCCCCAGCGCCCCCGTCGCCAGCGGCAGCGGCCAGTCCAAATCCTTTCTCCATTCGTTGAGATGCGCCTGATGCATTTTCAATTCTGCGCCTGCCGCGATAGGCCGGCTTTTTCCGTTTTCACAATCGCTTCGTAAATCTCCTCCGCGACCGGGGCGCAGGTCAAACCGCCCGATCCGCCGTCCACAATCATCACCACCACCGCGTAGCGCGGGTCGTTGTAGGGGCCGAAGGAATCAAACCACACGACATGCCTGTAATCCAGTCCGGGAGAATTGACCTGGGCGGTGCCGGTCTTGCCGGCGACTTGGAACTGAGCCTGCTGCAGCAGCAAATGCCCCGGCTGATGGAACTTCTCATAGGCATTGGCGCCCGGATGTTCGGTATCCTCCAGCATGGCGTGCCGGAGGATCTGGAGATGCTGCGGATTCAGGAGGACCGTGTCGCGCACCCGGCCCGCCGGAAAGCTCTGCTCCACCTCTCCCGTCCCGGAGGAGCGGATTTCCTTGACCACCCGCGGCCAAAAGATCGTTCCCCCGTTGGCGATGGCCGCGATCATCACCGTCATTTGCAGCGGGGTGACGGAGATTTCCTGGCCGATGGACACATACGGCGCGGCGTTGACCGGCCAGGCCTTTCCCCCGGCTTGCTCGGGCCGCGGCACGATCCCCGCCGCCTCGCCGGTGGGAAAATCGGTTTTTTCACCCAGATGAAATCGCCGGGCCACCTCGAAAAGTTTGCGCAGCCCGGCCCTCATCCCGTAATGGCAGAAATAGCTGTTGCTGGAATGATAAAATGCGCTCTCGAAATTGTAGTCCCCGGCCGGGGCGGTATCGTCAATGTCGTATCCCGATTCGGTGAATTTCCCGGCATTGTGGTAAATCTCATTGACATCCATCACCCCGCTCTCCAGGCAGGCGAGGGTGGTGATGATCTTGAAGGTGGACCCGGGGAAATAGGCGTCCGTGGCCCGGTTGAAGAGCGGCTGCAACCTGGCATCGTTCAAGTCCTCCCAGCGCTTCTGGGAAACGCCGGCGACGAATTCGTTCGGATCAAACGCCGGCATGGAAGCCATGGCCAGCACGTCGCCCGTGCGCGCGTCCATCACCACCGCCGCCCCGCGCACCCCGTAGCGGGCCAGCGCTTTTTCCGCCGCCTGTTGCAGGGGGAGGCTGATAGTCAAGTATATGTCTTTGCCCCCCTGTTTGGGCACGAGCGTTTCCTCATGCTGGCGGTAGCCCTCGTTGTTCACCAGCACCAGGTTGGTCCCCGGCTCTCCCGTCAGCTTGTCGTCAAAGGCCGCCTCCAGCCCGGTGTTCCCCTTGTAACCCGGGGACTGGTACTTCTTCTCCCCGCCCGTCCGCACCACGTAACCCAGCAGATGCGCCGCCGCCGTCTTATAGGGATAGCTCACCACCGGCTGGCGTTCCAGATCCAGCCCCGGCTGGCCGGACAATTGTTCGGAAAAGACCGCCACTTGTTTGGCGTTCAAGTCCGTCAGAATCTGCAACGGCATGAAAATGGACTCGTGCAGGAAGGTCCGAAAACGCTCCGGATCCAGCGTCACCGGCTGCTGCAAAACCGCCGCCACCCGGTAGCTGAGGTTGCTCACCACCCGGTAATCCGCCTCCAGATGGAGCGGGGCGGCCGTCTTGGCCGGCAGTTTGGCGGCGGGGGGCAGGCGGTGCTCCTGCAAATACTCCTTCGCCATCTGGCTGTACTCGTTGGCGAACTGGCTGCGCAAATCCTCCAAATAAACCACCACGTTGTACTGCGCGCGATTCTTCACCAGCGCCAGCCCGTTGCAGTCAAATATATTCCCCCGCTCCGCCGCCACCTGCGGCCTGCGGAACGACTGCCTTTCCAGCAGGCCTTGCATCTGTTTGCCCGACACGATCTGCACAAACCACAGCCCCGCCAGCAGCAGCAGCATCCCGCCGGCCATCGCCACGCTCAGCGTCCGCAGCCGCCGCGCCTCCCGCTTGAATATGTCAAATATAAACATACTATTGCCGTCCCCTCTTGATTTCCCGGTCCTCCCGGAAGCTGGATTGCTTCATCGCCGGGTATTCGAAAGCCCGCCGCAGCCGGTCAAACAGCATGAAAAGCAGCGGCGTCAACACCCCTCCCGTCAGCGTCCCCGCCAGCCATTGCCACAGCCACATCCAACCCAGCACCGGACCCTGCCCCAGATTGAACAGCAGAAAGAGCGTGGCCAGGGGAAACACCGCCCCCGCCGCCATCCCCAGCGCCATCTGCGCAAAGGGATGTTCCCGCAGCAGCAAATCCCGCTTCCACGAAATGATGAATCCAATGAGGAACAGCGGCAGGATGCTCACTCCCAGCGGGTTCTCCGATGGCGAATCGCGCAACAGGCCGCCGCAAACCGCCAGCAGCGCCACCGTCCCGATCCCAGAGGTCAAGCTCGCATACACCATCAGCGCCGGCAGCAGCGTGATTTGCGCTCCCAGCAAATTCCGGCAGAAGGCAAACGGCCCCTCCAAAAAAGCCGCCGCGTAGGCCAGCGCCAGGATAAAAATAGTGTTCAGCCAGTTCATGGCACAATCATAACCCATACATTCTCCAACGCGTCCAAATTGGCCGAAAGCCGCACCCGCGCTTCGGTCGCCACCCCGTAATCCTTCTGCGGCACATCCACCACCCGGCCCACCGGAATGCCGGCCGGGAACACCCCCCCCTCGCCCCACGTCACCACCTCGTCGCCGGGGTGGACCGTCCGGTCCGCGCTCTCGTTGAACAGATTCTCAATGTCCAGCATATTATTCTCCCGCGCCCCGGCCGATCCCGCCCGCAGCGTCCCGTTCAGCCGGTTCGGCCCCACCAGCACCGCCACCCGCAGGCTCGGATCGCCCAGCAGCACCACCCGCGAGCGCGTCTCCCCCACGCTCACCACCTTGCCGGCCAGCCCTTCCGCCGTCAGCACCGCCAGGTTCGTCCGCATCCCCGGCGCGCGGCTGCCCGCGTCAATCCACACACTCCGCCACCATGTCTCCGGATCGCGGGCGAAGACCCGGGCCGGCAGGAGGTTCCAGGATGGCTTTTGGCGGCGGAAATTGAGCAGGAGGCGGAGTTGTTCGTTTTCGCGCAAGGCGTTCGCGGCCTGTTGCAATTGGAAGGTGAGCCATTGGTTGTTGGTGCGAAGGATCGCGTTTTCCCGAAGTAATTCCACCCTGGAGGCAAGCGGGTCGCCCGCCTTGGCTGCCGCCTCGTGGGTCGAGGCCGCCAAACCGATCAACGGCAGGAACAGTCCGCTAATGGCCAGCTTCAACCTGTCCGCCGTCCGGCTGGGCAGGCTCAAGAGAACCGCCACCAACAAAACCACCAAAACCAAAGTTATATAATGCTGCTTGTTTAACATTTCGCCCGTCAGGCTCCGGCTCCTGCAAGCCGGGCCGTCTTTTGCCCGCCGCCTTCCCAGGAAGGCGCGGCCATTTTATTTGGGCGAACAGCGCTCGAGTCAACTCTTCCCGGAAGTCAGCCGCGTCAGAAATTCGATGTTTTGCAGAACCTGGCCCGTCCCCTCCGCCACCGCGCTCATCGGGTCCTCCGCCACATGGACCGGCAGGCCCGTTTCCTTGGCCACCATCCGGTCTATTCCCCTCAACAGCGCCCCGCCGCCGGCCATGACGATCCCCCGGTCCACCAAATCGGCGGACAGCTCGGGCGGACATCGCTCCAGCGTAATGCGGACGCTCTCCAAAATACTGCTCAGAGGCTCTTGCAGCGCCTCTCGAATTTCCTCCGATCGAATGGATAAAGTCTTTGGCAGACCGGCGCCTAAATCGCGCCCTTTCACTTCCATCGTCAACTCCTGTTCCATCGGGAAGGCGGATCCGATCCGGATCTTGATCTCTTCCGCCGTCCGTTCGCCAATCATCAGGTTATAGGCTCGTTTCATGTGCGCCACGATTGTCTCGTCGAACTCATCGCCGCCCACGCGCAAACTCCGGCTGAACACGATGCCCGCCAACGATATGATCGCGATCTCGCACGTCCCTCCCCCAATGTCCACGATCATATTGCCCGCCGGCTCATGCACCGGCAGCCCCACCCCGATGGCCGACGCCATCGGTTGCGGGATCAGATGCACGTCCCGCGCCCCGGCGTGCGTGGCGGAATCTTTCACCGCCCGCTTTTCCACCTCGGTGATGCCCGAGGGCACGGCCACCAGCACCCGCGGCGCGATCAATTTGCGATGATGCACCCGTTGGATGAAATGCCGCAGCATCGCCTCGGTGATCTCAAAATCCGCGATCACCCCGTCCTTCATCGGCCGGATGGCGATGATGTTGCCGGGGGTCCGTCCCAACATTCGTTTCGCCTCCTCGCCCACCGCCAGCACGTTGGTGGTGCCGGCCTCGATGGCGACCACCGACGGCTCTCGCAGCACGATCCCTTTGTCCCGGACATACACCAGACAATTGGCCGTGCCCAGGTCAATTCCGATATCGTTGGAAAACAGGCTTTTGAGTTTCGCAAACATGAATTTGCCTAGCAATCGCCCGCAGGTTACGGGCCAGTCCCCCCCCGGTCAAGTTAATTACCATCAAAAATATCCGCCTATTTAAGCAACACGGTGAAGCCTGCCTGCTCGAAATGCTTGTCGCCCGTGAGGGCTTCCGTTATGCCCTCGTCAAGCATGGAAACAAAGGACAAGCAGTCGGTCAAAGACCATTTCTTGTCTTGGCGTTGCTCAAAGAACTTCACCCCGCGTTGAAATAGGGCTGTTTCAGCCGGAATAATCTTAACACGCGGATTCTTGGTCAAACTGTGGTAAAGCGAGATGAAATCCGCCCGATCCCCCGGTCGACAATATGCATCGCCAAATTCAGCCAGCACCCATTCGGTGGTGACAATTCGGAGTCCAGGATCCCGGGCGGCACAAACCGCCTGCTCATGCTCCTTCTCTTTGGAGTCCAAGAGGGCCAGGAAATAGAAGGTGTCGGCAAAAACGGTCCTCATTTCTTGGGCTCACCGCGAATATAATGACCGTGGTTCAGCGCAAAATCTTCTGGCAAATGGGGACGCGGTTTGGCCAGTCTCTCCACCGCTGCCACAAGAGGATCCTCCTGGGTGGCAGCTTCGAGAGTCTCCACCTTCACCGCCGCGCCTTCGGGCATGTTTATCCCAGGTGGCAGGACCACCAAGCCGTTGATAATTCTTCCGGTAATGCTCATGGTTATTTCTTACTCCAAATCCGTGCCGAAATCAAGCCGGTGAAATGAATAAACGTACTGCGTCAGTGACGGAGGGGAAAAAGGTAGGGCGGGTCCCGATGCATCGGGACCCGCCGCGGCGCGCACGGAGTGCGCGCCCTACCACCCTTGACTAACGCATTACGAATAAACAAGCTTCGGCAACCCAAACGGGCCTCTCGGGCGGAGCGCCGGGCTGCCCGAAAAGTGCTTGGTTCAAAGGAGATACAGCTTTATGATGCGCCTATGGTTCACGTTGGAATCGGTTACGATGTTCATCCGCTGGTCGAAGGCCGCCAGTTGATCCTGGGCGGCGTCGCCATCCCCCACCACCTGGGGCTGGACGGCCATTCCGATGCCGATGTCCTCATGCACGCCATTTGCGACGCCATCCTCGGCGCCCTCGGCGAGGGCGACATCGGGACCTTTTTCCCCAACACCGACCCGCGCTGGAAAGACGCTCCCAGCAAGGTCTTTTTGCAGGAAGCCGCGCGGCAGGTCCGGTTCCACAACGGCAGAATCATCAACGTGGACGCCACCCTCATCGCCCAGCAACCCAAAGTCATGCCCCATGTCGCCGCCATGAAGAACAATGTCGCCGAGGCCCTGAGCCTGAACCGAAAAAACATCGGCATCAAGGCGACCACCAACGAACGCCTCGGCTTCATCGGCCGCGAGGAAGGCATCGCCGCCCTGGCCGTGGCCGGTGTGGATTTACCCCAGTGACCTCATGGCAAAAGCCGAAATCAGTTGGAAACGCCAGACCGGGGACGGCCTTCCTTTGCAATGTTACGCCCGGCATTTCGGCAAACGCTGGATTTTCTTCCGCCGCAGCAGACGCTTCGACGCGTGGCAGAAGGTGGAAGTCCCGCCGGTGGAAGACTGGCTGGCCTTGCTCGATTCCGTCCGCCGCCGCATCAACCGCCGCTTGCTCCGGCCCGAGGAAGAAGATCGCCTGGTCAAGATCATCGCCGAGCAATATCCGGGCACCGACACCCGCCCCCAAAACTCCCGCCCATCCGATGACTGAGAATAGTGAATTGTGAATAGAGAATAGTGAAATGAAGACATTCCGCTTCCCCCAAAGAACCCAACGGAGTGCTGGAGTAATGGGTACATGGGCTGATTCCGCCACCCATCACTCCATCACTCCACCACTCCATCGCTCCGTTCCCCCTCTTCCATGAAATCCGCAATCCGCAATCCGCAATCCGCAATCCCCATCATCCTCGTCGCCCCCAGCACGGAACGCGAAGGCGCCGAATTTGCCGATTGGTCGCTCAGTTTGTCCAATCGCTACACCGACGCCTTGATCGCCGCAGGCGCTTTGCCGCTGGTTCTGCCCGCCACCGCCCGCCGCGACGTCATCGCGCAGGCGGT
>Ga0182027_10006901_pt1 | contig 16875 bp, 9 predicted proteins | sample 712E1DmetaG_FD_121300 | JGI IMG/M metagenome (GOLD analysis project Ga0182027, IMG submission 121300) | Permafrost microbial communities from Stordalen Mire, Sweden - 712E1D metaG (Illumina Assembly) | ecosystem: Environmental > Terrestrial > Soil > Wetlands > Permafrost | place: Sweden... | reverse complement strand
TCTTGAATGCGTAGCAGCAGGATCGGGTAATCTCCTGAGATGCCGTATGTCCACAGGCCGGACTGCCCTTTGTCGTTCCGTGCGATAATATCCGGAGAGGTGCGTAACCGATCAACCGGATAAAGTAATGCCGATAATAGCTGTTGAATGTGCTCGATGCTGTTGGCGTTAAGCCCCAACTCGATCAGTTCCTTTTCGCTATGGATGCGCGCTTCGTCAAAAGCCTGGTTGACTGCTTGTCTCGACTGGTAGCGGGTCACTAAATCCAACACTTCTGCGCGGGAGGGAGCCGCCAGGGTCAAGTAAGTGACCTGCGTCCTGGTGTGGGGTTTCAGGTCAATTTCCTGTGCAAGGGACATGATCGGGTCGAGCGTACCGCCGACTGTTCCGGATAAGTGAGCATTTTTACCCTCCAATGCTGCAGGTGAACGCGCTGTCTGTCCCCGACCGAGAAACCGAGCGCGGTCACTCTCAAACTCACGAGTCACTTTATTACCGGGATCGACCAACAGTGCATGTGCCATGTAAACAGGCTTTTCATCTGGTGAACGAGAACGGCGGTTGAATAGAAGTGCGTTCCCCCCCGGTAGATATTCGCTTTCGATGAAGAGTTTATTAAATGCCGGATGACGCTGGTCAGTAGCCTGAGGAGCGAGCACGACTTCGCCATAACTGGTCAGTTTCAGCCGCCGTGGGCGGTCACTATCATTCAGGAGAGTTATTCGCCTGATTTCCACATCATCTTGTCCAACGGTGATTTCCATATGCAGGGAAATGCCATGGTCCCAACGCCGAAATTCGACCTTGTGCGGAGAAAACAATATTTCCTGATTTTCCGGCAGACAGTTAATTGGCTGGCATGTAATCGACCAGCTTTCGCCATTGTCCCTATCCTGAAGGTATATCCATGTACCCCAGTTGTCCTGGGTGGCATCTGCCTGCCAGCGGGTGAGTGCAAAATCCTGCCACTGGCTGTACCCGCTCCCGGAGTTTGTAATCAGAACACTGTACTGTCCGTGCGCAAGGAAATGGACCTGTGGTAAGGGGCTATCGACGGGGACACGCCACGGAGCGATATTCACGGAGCGGGTAATCGATTGAAGCTCGACAGTCTCTTCCGGGTGGGGGTATTCGATATGTGGGTCGTGTGGAATCTTTTCCTGAAGGAGCAACTCAATGCTCTGGATGCGTTCATCAGCGTGGAAACGCCGGATCATCACATCATTTGAAAAATAGTTACAGGCCGACAGAAGAATCATGCCCTGATGATGCGCCATATACGATCGTACGATCTCATGCTGTTCTTCAGGCGGTAAACGCGTCGTCGTGTAATCAATGGCTTCATAAAAACCAAAACGACCGAGCATATGCAGGCTTTCGAGGATCGTCATGTTTGCCAGCACTTCCTGCGGTTGCAGGGATAGCCCAAGCAATGAAGCATAAGGAGCAACGACCAGGTCTTCGGGTATATCGCGTTTTATGCCGAGCTCAGGTACACCGAAGGCGCGGTATTGATAATTCATGTTTGCATCCAGATCCAGGTAGCCTGATTCAGAGATGCCCCAGGGGATGTGTTTTTGTTTGGAATAGATCCTCTGTGCAGCGATTGCTGCGTAAGAACTGTCAGATAGAAGGCTCCCCTCGTAATTTTTGACAAGCAGGTCAGGCATAAGATATTCGAACATAGTCCCACTCCAGGAGAGCAGGATCAGTTTTCCATCCACCTTTGTGATCGGTCGCCCCAGGTGCAGCCAGTGGCTCTGCGGTACATCTCCTTTTGCGATCGCGATCAAACTGGCGATCCGTGCTTCAGACGCCAGTAAATCATAGTAGCTTGTATCCAGCCTTTCGGTTGAGATGTTGTAACCTATGTGAAACACCTGACGCTGCTCATCAAACAGGAATTTGAAATCCATAGTCTTGACGGCTGTGTTCGCCTGCTGCTCCAGGTCGGCATAACTGATTAGCAGGGGACCTACCGTCATGCGCGCAGATGAAAGATCCTCGCCCAACTTTTGGCACCAGGCACGTCCCTCTTGGGTCTGATCTGTTTGACCTGGACTGTCGTTCAGTTGTGCCTGTAACTGCGACAAGCCTGCTTTGATGACAGAATAGACTGATACCGCCTGACTCAACTGGGGAAATTCATCAGGGAGGCTGTCTCTAAAAACCTGCCAGGCTTGGGCCAATGGAGTTCCAGCCTCCGTGAATATCGTGGGCAGTTGGTTCAAATTGTATAACCAGGGAGCCAGCAATTGGATATTCTGCCGCATGCTTATCAGTTGATGATTAAATGTGTCGAGGTAAAGGTGCAATTCGCTCAGGATTTCCGGATTAAGATTGGAGGGTGAACTCTCGAGCAGTTCCATCAGCCGATGCGAGACCTTTTCCCACCCTTCGCCCGAGAGCCAGGTGAGCATCGTCATCCACGCCTCAGGTTTATCCAGGATGTTGCTGACACGCTTGCAAATCCCGTCCAACTCAACTTCAAAAGATTCGATAGCTGAAGCCGGAGTGTATTCTTCCAGCTCCTTGAGTATGTCTGTCAGAATATCCAGAATGGCAAGTAAGCCTTGCCATAGTTGCCCGCGAAAAACAGGGGTATCCGTCAGCACGCGACAGCCTTCCTTCAGTGCAATCAAACAGGCTGCCAGATTGCCGCTGTCTACCGTCGAGATATAGTGAGGTGCGAGAGATGTCAAAGTCGATGTATCGTACCAGTTGAGCAGGTGACCACGATAATGTTCCAGCTTATCGATAGTCTCAAAGGTGGAGCGTAACCGTACTGCCAGTTCAAGCACGCCAATATAACCCAGATCGTATGCTGATAATGTAGATAATAAGAGCAGACCGATGTTTGTCGGTGTCGTATAGTGTGCAATATAACCGCCCGGAGATTCTTGAAAATGATCGGTCGGTAACCAGTGATCGTCGGGGCCGGCAAACTGCTCGAAATATGCCCAGGTGCGCCGAGCAAGACGTCTTAATTGTTTATCCTTGGTCTCGGAAAGGGGCATCGAGGTGTGCAGGATGGGCCGGCTGATCCAATCGCTCACAAGCGGAGATATCATCCAGACAAACAGCAAAGGAGCTGCCACAATCAGCGCTGACGGGTGGATGATCAAAACGGCGGTCCCCAGGGCGAGGCTCAAAGTGATGGTCGCCAACAACTGCCATCTGGTTCTGTGTCTGTAATTTATGAAAGAGTGTGCAAATTGAGCAGCCGTGGTCCACTGAAGCATGTGCTTTCGCACTATGATCAGGCGGACTAGAGTTATCCCAATCGCACTCAGCGCGAGGGAGGTTTCATAAGGGAGAAAAATGATGGCAAGCGCCCAGCGTATAGTGGGAAGCCTGGTAGGCTCAACCAGGTCCCTCAAGGATAAGCGACCGATATTCTGTTCTACATTCCGGAAGGTTTGTGCAGCAATCGGAAGAGTAGTTGTTAAGAGCGTCAACAAAGTCCATACTACAGGTGAACCGGGTAAAGCCAGCCAACCCGCAATAAAGAGCAGGAATAATGTCGGAGCCAATAAACTGCGTCGCAGGTTATCGATAATCTTCCAGCGGTTGATGATGGACAATCGGTTGGGTTCGATCCCCTCTTTTGTCCGAGCGATGGGGAACAACCAGGGCAGCAACTGCCAGTCGCCCCGAATCCAGCGCCGCAGTCGACGGGCATACATCAGATAGCGCGCCGGGTATTCCTCGTACAAAATGACATCAGTTACGAGAGCCGCACGACCGAAAATTCCTTCAAGAAGGTCGTGGCTGAGCAGAGTGTTATCCCCGACCTGACCTTTCAGGCTTCTCGTAAAGGCTGCCACATCATAAATACCTTTTCCAACGTAACTTCCCTCCCCAAACAAGTCCTGGTACACATCAGAAACCGCGAGTGTATATAAATCGAAACCAACATCCCCGACAAATATCTGCGAAAACAGGGAACGATTCGCGCTGGTTGGTTTGATCTCCACACGTGGTTGCAATACTGTATAACCGGCAGTGACCGAGCGACCATCGGCAGCAAATTCTGCCCGGTTGAGGGGATGCGCCAGGGTAGCGATCAAGCGGCTGGCGCTGCCGGTCGGCAGCGAAGTATCAGCATCCAGCGTGATCACATATTTGATCTCATGCAGGATGCTCACATCTCCAATCTGCGTAGTATAGGATGTCTGGCCGGTGCTTAACAACAGGCGGTTAAATTCAGCCAGCTTGCCTCTCTTACGCTCCCAACCCATCCAGACTCCCTCAGAGGGATTCCAATTACGGTGACGGTGGAACAAATAAAAGGGTGCCGCCTTCCCATACTTATGATTAAGATCTTCCACTCCGGACTTTGCGGCGGAAAGCAACTGCTCATCATCCGGCATTTGTTGAGCCGGAGCGTCTTCAAAATCCGTCAGAAGAGCAAACGTCAGTTGCGGATCGGGGTTGCACAGGAAATGAAGTTCCAACTCTTGCAACAGCGATTCGATCTCATTTGGGTTTACCAGCAGAGTCGGTATAACCACCATCGTACGGAAACCTTTTGGAATACCTTTCGAAAAATCCATACGCGGCAAACTGTGGGGTCGTATTTCATGTGTGACGTTCCAATTAACCAGGCTGATCGAGGCTTCTAAGGCAAGTGAGAATCCAAGAAGACCGACGATGATCAGCTGGGTTAATGAGCCGCCTGCAGTAAACGTATAGAAAAGGAGGCCAAGGAGGATCAAAAGGGAAATGAGGCCGATACTTCCCAGATAAGTTGATGTAGGTCGTGCGAGGAGCGAACGCCAGAGCCCTGCCTTTAATCCCGACCGGTATTCGACACTTTTTTCAAGCATTGAACGGCCCGCGTCGATCAGGTAATAACCAACATGTGATTTTCGATCGGGATCCTGTTGGGAGGTCTGCGATCTGTCTTGGACTGTACGCGCAAATTCAATCGCAGTCTGCGCGACGGTTTCTTCACTTTTGGTTGAATGGTGCGCCAGCTCTTCAATAACACTGCGATAACTATTCCGGGTGTAAAAATCCATGGCCGGATAGATACCTGCCGGATCATCGCGTAGAATCTTTTCCACTCGACTGATCTGTTCAAAGAATGCTTTCCAGTCCGTCGCGGCAAGCAGCCGCAAGCCGATAAAACAGTTGGCGACAATCGTTTCATTGGATGAGGGTGGAAGCGTTGGGAGGTCTGGGTGGGTCGCCAGAATCGCCGGTGCGTCGATCCCTGTCATTACGGCGACAGCAGTAGCCAGCCGTTCCAAAATCCCGACGCGAAGCATGGTGGGCAAAGCCCAGAGTTCGCCGATCGTCAATGGCGTGATCTGCTGGTAGTCCTGCACGAAAGTTGCTGTTTGAGCCAGGTCAAGCTGACACTGGTTAAAACGTACCCATTCCCACCCCAAGGCAAAAATGCGAGGATATCCCTTTAATGCGGTCTCCCTTAGTTTGGGTAACTGGTCGAAATAACTTTGAGGGAGATCCTGGTGGATCTGGTGAAATGTCTGTTCGACGACATAATAGTTATCCAGCATCCACTCCCTGGCCCGGGAAAAAGGGATATTTTTCGAAGGGGCGCCTCTAAAGCATACAAAGGCAGCCTGCAATGTCTCTTTCCAGCCGTGTAACTGGTCTGTCAGGTAGGCCTTATGTTTGAGGACTTCTATTGCAGTGTGATTTCCGGCTAATTGGTGTGCCAGTTGTTCCAGTCGAATATCTGCACTCGGGTTGGCTTGTTGAGGAGTATCGATGAGAGTGGCCTGCATGGTTTAATGCTCAGAATCTTCTCTCACCCTCATATCCACCCGATTAATTTCTTCTTTTACAGGCAAATCCTGAACAATTAACAGCGGCACCTTACCATACAGGATAAAATTATTGACCATGCTACCATAGGGCCACTGGTTATTTCCCGAATAACCGTGTGCGCTTAAAGCCACCATGTCAATTTGTTCACGGTCCACCAATTCATGGAGGGCCAGGGTGGCATTATCACTGGTGATCAGGTGGGCTTTTACATCGATGCCGGCCAGGGATGAACTCAATTGCACCTGGTCGATATAATGAAGGGCCTCTTCTCGATTGCGCGCTACAATTCGATTGGATAAATCGATGTCTTCCTGTACAGGAGGCATATGACGCGCCATTTCCGGCGTTTTAACCACATGTACGATATGAATTTGAGACTTGTGGTAGCGAGCCAGGAGCGTGACCATTGGCAGCACGTTTTCTGCCCGCCAGGAGCCATCCAGCGGCACCAAAATCCGGCCGTAGGGTTTTTCCTTAGGTTGAGGTGCACGAACGATGAGCACCGACGTGGGCGCGCTGAGGAGGATTTTATGCGTGACACTGCTGATCCCCCATTTTCGCAACCCGTTATGACCATGACTGCTCAGGATGACTAATTTTATTTCATGACTTTGAGAAAATTCTGTAATTGATTCGACAACCGGTCCTTCCAGCACGATTGTCTTTGTCTGTAAATCCGCTTTTTGAAGTCGATCACCAATTTTTTCAATATATAGCTTTGCTTCAGTTTTATTGATTTGCCAGTTTAGCAGATCAAATAATTGCGTTGAAGCACCCGCCCGGTTCTTGTCCAAGACGTGCAGCAGCATGATCTTCGCATTGAAAGCCCGGCTTATAGCGATTACTTGCGGCAAGACGCATTCGGCAAGCTGAGAACCGTCTAATGGTACGAGAATGGGATCGAACATGGTTAATCCTTTCGAATCTTTGGGACAGGGTAAAACCACGACGGAAAAAGAATTAATAATATATCGTTGTCAAAGAACTGTGAGCAGTCACCGATTTTCTTCCCAAGGCATTATTCCTTCAGCCCTTACCGATCGTCCACCAATACCAATCACGTCCTCCAGGTATATTTTGGCTGTGCCTTTCATAATGCGTCGGATGTCTTTCTTGTATTAATCATTCATGCGCCTCGAAAAGACGAATAAATGCATCAACACTTAATTTTAAAAGGAACGCTCCTCGGACGCATCCACCGGTCAGGGAGTGTTTGTCTCAGTCACTTGGGGGAGAGGATTAAATGAGGTCAAGCGGAGAGGGATATTCGCATAGCCATAAATTAGTTCAAGTGGGGACTTTTCGGAGACTCTGTGTGAGAGAGTTGGAGCTTCGAGTAATGCGATGCCAAAGATTTAGGATAATTAAATCAAATAATGTGATCTCTTGCACCGATGCAACAGACGCCGATCTGGGACCTCCCAGCAAAACATTGGGGTCACGAGGAGCAAGAACGGGAATTTTATGCATTCGCGAATGCAGGCTAAATGCCTGCTCGCGCGAGGTGAGTTGTACTATTTTTGCACGCAATGCAATATAAAATTACGATGGAAATACATAATTCGCCCGGCTGAGTGAAGACGGATGAAGATGTCCACGTGAGGGTACTTTTATTTGCGGGTAGTACCCTGCTTTTTCAATGAAGATGTCGAAAGGTTTACATTTTTTCGGCTTTGTGTTTGATCGCCCGGAGGAGCAGGATACGTATTAATCCACTGCCCATGGAAATAATTCGCCAATAAAAGGAAAATTTCCGGCGTGTCCGAGGGTCGGGCGCGTAAACGCGGGTCTCGGTGCTGCAGCGACAGTCAATGTCACCATCCCTTGCTGTGATCAAAAAATTCGTTGCTCCTTTTGCATAAGTTGGATCGCTAAAAGCCAGGAAGGCTTCCGGACCGGAGAGGACGGGGCCTATTTTGCCCGAAGGTTCCCAGAACCTGCCGACCAGCCCGAAAACGATCTCGCAGTCCGGTGCTTCGGCGAGGAAAACGAAGCCTCTCCGGTACAGTTGGTCCAGGATGGGGCCAGGCTGAAATGATCCTTTCGCTGATTTGCCGATCAATCTTGATGGAAGAGATCGTAATTCGAACATCATCGACACCAGTGGGGAAATTTCTGCGGCAGTCAGCTCTTTGAGAGCCTGATAAACCTTTCCAGGAGGAGCGTCGATATTTATGGCATGAAGTTCTCTGAATTCATAGGCGGGTGAAAAACGTTCAAGTTGCATTTCCTCTCCTTATTTAATCAGTAGTCCGATACCTAGCAGGACAGGAGTGGTGATGTTGACCAATACGTTCAACCCTAGGGAAGGGAGCAAACTCGATATGTCTTCTGCGTGCCGATAGGCATTGACACCTGCCGGGATGGCGAGGCACAGACCTAATAGACCGATCAAGCTCGCCTGCGGTAGGACCTTGAAGGTGACACCCAAGGCGATAGTCAAATAAGCCAGCAGGAGGAAAAGACCGTAGATCAAGCTGCTCCTCTTCCTACCCAAGAGAATCGGAAAATGTCGCCTGCCTACGCTCTTATCAGCCTCGACATCCGGGAATTGGTTGAGCAGCAGCAGGTTGCTGACCAGGAAGAAAGGTACCAAAGAGGCGATGATGACGCTCCAGGAGAGTTGGCCGGTAAGGGAAATATAAGTGCTGATCACCATCAATGGTCCGAATCCCAACCCGGGAGCGATCAAGCAAAGGAGCGGGCTGTGTGTGAGCCAGGGTGTATAGGAGAAGAGCAGAAACAACCCCAGCAAACCAAATGGCAAAAGAGTCAGTCCACGTAAATGGATGAAAAACAGCCCTACTAGAGCAGTGATCGAAAAGGCCGTCCAGGCGATAGCCAACGCTGTGCACGCCAGATCGGATCGCGCCGGGAGCGTACCGCTGCCGCCAGAGAAAGGTGTGCGAGTGGTCTTGAAGTCCAGACCGCTCTTGAAATCGAAGTATTCATTGAAAGCGTTGACACTTATGTGGGCGCAGATTGCCCCGACAAGTACGAGGGCGACGTAAAGTGGGTTGACCCGGCCCGAAGTCCTTACTGCACAGCCCAGACCCAGCAGCACACAAGCCGGGGTAAGGACCAAAAACGGAAGCCGCATAGGGCCGGATAAGAGTTTTAATTTACTCATGTTTCATTTCTCCTTTGTATTTTCTGATAATGGAGCCGACAGAGGAAAACCGCATCTCAACCAAGGAGATGGCGATCTTCGCTAGGGCCTGACGTTCCGGCGCCTGGGGTAAATACCCAAGTGCTTCCAGAGCGTCGCGCAGGAAATCATCTGCTATGGCCAGACTTTGGTCGATCGCTTCACTCCGGCGAATGTCAACAATCAAGCGATCGATGTTGGATTCGTCGATGGGCGAGCGATTGATCAAGGTATACAGGTCGGGGTCGTCCGGGTGTGTTTCCAGGTAAATCAGCGCCGGCAATGTTATCGTCCTCTGACGCAGGTCGTTACCAACCGGTTTCCCGAGGGTAGTCTGCTCGCCCGTGAAATCCAGGATGTCGTCCATAATCTGGAAAGCCATCCCGATCTCATACCCAAAGGTGCGGGCGACGTTTATCACGTCTTCATCAACGGGGCTCAACCGAGCAGCCGCGCCAGCCGCCAACTCGAACATCGAGGCGGTCTTAGCCTTGATCCAGTCGTAATATTCCGCCCGGGTGGTAGCGCCCTGGGTTTTGGCAAACTGTGTGATTTCTCCTTCCACCATCCGATCCATGGTCTCATTAAACATGCCTATAACCGGTAGCGAAGCAGTACCCAGGATTAGCTGCGAAGATCGGGTAAAGGCAAGATCTCCCACCAAGACGCTGGCTGCCGGCGACCAGTGGGTATTAAGTGTTTCCATACCACGCCGCAATAAGGCACCGTCGATCAGGTCGTCATGGATCAAACTGGCAGTGTGCAGCATTTCAATGGAGGCACCAAGAAAGAGTAGCGTTTTGTGATCCGCCCCGAGCAAGCTTCCGGTCAGAAGAGTTATCCTGGGGCGGATGCGTTTTCCGCCTGCACCGATCAGGCGTGAAAGGGCTCTTTCCAGGCTTGAACGGTTCACGTCGACCTGCGCGGTGAGCAATGCTTCGACTTCCTGAAGGCTTTCATGAACTGGATCGAGAAGTGAAATTTGTGTGTTGATCATTGTTGTTATTTCGGGTATTTCGGTAAATATCGAAATTGGTTTCTAAAAAAATATAGCCTTACGAATCCGGGAAGAGTTTTAAAAATTTTCCAACAATACCGTTCATCTTTGCCAAGCGGACGATCGTTTTCGTGGGAACCTTCTGCGCCTGCGCGTATATTGAATCGACAGATTCAAACAGGTCCAGCATCTCGAGCATCTTTACCTTTGAATGGGCAGCTTTGTTATTTTGTTCAAGCTCGGCGACCGATTCGCGCAGCATATTCAGAGTCGGATCAATCTCGCGGCGCTTGCGATAGTCAACAATCCAACGGAACATTTCCCAGGCGTCGCCTTTCACATCAAAATGATCGGTGCGCTTGCCCAATACTTGAACCACCTTGATGATTCCCCAGCTCTCAAGCTCGTGCAGACCCACACTAACAGTGGAGCGCGCCATCGATAGGGTTGCGCTGATCTGCTCGGCATTGAGCGGTTCAGGAGAGAGGTACAGCAGGCCGTGGATCTGAGCCACTGTGCGATTGATACCCCAGCGTTCGCCCATCTCCCCCCAGTGGATTATGAATTTTTGTTCGATCGGAGTTAGTTTTGCCGGGTGAGTCATTTTCTATTATTTCGGTTATTTCCGAATATAACGTAATAAAACGATAATGTCAAGCCCGATCGAAGCCAGTTACCAGATGACTACCCTGTTTTGGATATTTGTTTGAGAATCTGTGCGATAATTTACTTAACGAGTGGTCCCACGGCGAATTGGAATCGGTTTTTAAATCGATCGGCTATGCATCCGACAATGAAAATTGTATATAAATAAGAAATGAACACTGCAATAGTCGTTTTTTTCTCCCTTTTTCCTCTATTTTTCTTTGGATTTCCAATTTCTGGTTTATTATTTCCAGAAGAACGAATTTCTAAAAGGTGGGTAAAAGTACCATTTTTGGGTCTGGCATTTGTCGTTTTAATCACTCAAAACCTGGTGTATGCAGATATTCCTGTAAAGTTATCCACTCCTTGGGTCTGGGGAGTGGGATTCATAATTTGGATTGGGTGGTTATTCTTGAAATTCCGAAAGGGGATCCCTCACGACCTGATCAAAATATCCAAATCTTCTTTTTTGATCACAGTCTCATTAATAATCGTTTATGTTGTCCAGGGATTTGGACTTTTTGGATCCTCAGCGAGGTACTATGTAGCCAGGGCGTGGTTTGACCAATATAATTATGTGGCCCTCGCTCAATTTCTGACCGATTATCGCTTTTCGACGCCACCTGACGCGGTCCTTACCCAGCCTTATGCCGAAAAGGCAGTCTCCATAAAAGATGATCGCATCGGCCAGTCGGTATATCATGCTTTTATCGCTTCCAGCTCAAATGAAGATGCAAAAACAACCTTTGAGGTTACGATATTTTTGCTGCCCATTCTGGCAGCGATCGCAGTCTACTGGATCGCACGGACCAATTATTCGCCTTTTATAGCAACCATCTCATTATTGTGCGCCGGTATTTTACCCTCCCTGGCCATGATGCACCTGGAGTCCTTCCTGTCGCAATCTTTAGGAACCCCGTTTCTCTTAATATTTCCATTATTCATACTTGAAATTAAAGAACGATTCTCGATCCGGTCCCTGCTTGCAGCCGCGATGGTTTTATCGGCCGCCATAAGCATTTATACTGAGTTCACGCCCCTCTATTTAATGGAAATCCTTTTGGTGTTTGTAGCCTGGTTTGCAGCCCAGGTACGCTTGGTACGTTCAGAGCGGGGTAGGTTCAATCTTCAAATGGACCGGGCAAATAATATTTCATATACAGATCTCGTCTATGTTTTCGTGAGATATGTAATATTGATCATTATTTCTTTGCTGCTTAATATAGGATTCTTGAATGGGATAAGGAATATTGTTTCGCGAACGAACGTTCCCGGCCTCCTGCAGGGAATTTATCCCTGGTCCTTTCAATTAGAAGGCCTCACGCGGATGTGGTTTGGGGATTGGAGCGTGGCTTCACCAGGAGTCGAATTCTTTTTGACCTTACTTGGAGTGGGGATGGCGATCGCTGCGTATGGCGGTCTGCTAATGAACTGGGCAAAACGAAAAACCCTGCTAAATTTCACGATCCTGGTTCTCAGCTTTTTGCCTTTAGGGCTGCTTTTGTTAGGGGAGGAGTACAGGTACCAGTTTTACAAATTACAGTTAACGATAAGTCCCCTGTATATTATTGGGGTTTTATTCTGGGTCGACGCAACTCACCCACAAAAATTGGCCATTGAAAATACTCAAATAAAGGACAAACTTAATCTGAGAGTTATTCTATTAACTGCATTGATAATTATCATAGCTATTTCAGGTGCTTCCACTTTTTCAATGGCCTATCGATCAGGAGTCGGAAAAACACAAACTGAAATCGGGCGGGGAGGTGCACCTTCGCTGGGTTCTCCGGAAATGACGGTGCTTGCAAACCTGTTAAAATCCATAAACAACACCGATGTGTTGATTTCAGTTCGGGATAGTTCCAATGGTGGTGGTTTCCTAAATGGATGGATCGCCTATTTTGCCAGAAATAACCGAATTTATCTGACCAATTCAAGGATATCCGATATATCGGCACCCGATCTGTCAATGCAGAATATAAACCTGAGTACTCTACCAGCCGGTTCCATCCTAATCAATTCAACCAAAGGGCCATGTGGAGGAGAAATTGCGGGATTTCAGGTTGCCTTGCTCCTGAAGAATAAAATGGTTCATGTATATCAAATTTCAAACCAAAATTGGGCATTCATTTCACAGGTTGATAACCCCAATGGGCTTGAAAATGATGCTTCCGGTATCCCCCTTATTTGGATTGGCAATAGCCCTGCCAGTATGATCCTATACGCAGGCAAAAACGGGTTGCTTAAAATTCATGCAAATTTAAGACCCGGTCAATCCATCCCCGTAGAGACACCTCGAACTCTGGAAATCACCAATCTTGATGTCACTCGCCTAATCCCTGTTCAGGGACTGGCATCCGATCAGACGATCGAGATCCCGGTATCCAGCGGTCGCAATGAAATCAAATTCCAGGTGATTGAAAGGCCCACTCAGCCTTTAAGTAAAGATCCAAGGACATCGCTTGTAATGATCAAGAATTACTGCCAGATAGAGATTTCCAATAATTGAGGATGTTTTTAAATGTATTTACTGGTTATTCTATCTCTCTGTTCAGTGAATGTCATTGTTGGTGCATGGATGCTTTACTTATTCGGATAAATGAACCAGAAGGGCAAAATTTTTATTGTTTAACACGTAATTTCTTTGCTGGCGTGGATCGTCGAAAATAAAGTCGCCAATCGACTAGATGTCTTGATCGGCTTTTTGATTTCAATATCTTCAGAAGGCAATAATTCTTGCCTTCCCTACATAGAATATTTCATAGCGACCAAACCTAACGCGAAAGGTCAATAAATGAACAAATCTAAAAAGAAAAATGACCTGGCATTTCCGACAATTTCGGTTGTTGTTCCTGTGTATCAGGAGGAGGGCGGTATTCGTCCATTTCTTTCGCGGTTGGAATCAGTATTGAGCAAGATGGGTGTTACATATGAAGTAATCTTTTCCCTGGACCCTTCTTCCGATCGAACAGAAGAGATCATCCTCGAAGAAATAAACCGGAACCCGGCAATCAAGTTATTGGTATTTTCCAGACGTTTCGGCCAGCCTGCCGCGACCATGGCGGGTATACTTTGGGCAAAGGGCGATACGTGTGTGACCATTGACGTTGACCTCCAGGACCAACCGGAATTGATCGAGCAGATGTATACCAAGTTGAAAGAAGGATATGAAGTTGTGTATGCCAAACGCCGTTCCCGAAAGGGGGAGACATTGATCAAGCGCTGGATATCCCATTTGGGATATCTTGTTATCAATCGGTTGAGCGATGTGGCAATCCCGCGAGATACGGGCGACTTTCGCATCATGTCCCGCCGCGTCATTAATGAGCTGCGCGAACTCAGCGAAACGCATGGTTTCTTGCGTGGACTCGTTGCTTATGTTGGATTTAAACAAACTTTCATAGAATATGATCGCGATGAGCGTTTTGCCGATAAAGGTAAATATAACCGGTTAACAGGCTCCTTGAGGATCGGGCTCAATGGTTTGATCGGTTTCAGCAGCCGCCCGCTTCAGTTAATGTCGATAATGGGAATTGGATTTGCCGGGTTCAGCTTCCTTGTGGGCGCCTGGTATCTCGTGCAAAAACTTATAGGTGTTAATCTAACCCCTGGCTTGTCCACAACCGTTCTTGCCGTCACATTTTTCTCCGGTATACAGCTCTTAGGTCTCGGGCTCACCGGAGAATACATTGGACGGATTTACGATGAAGTCAAACACCGGCCTCTAAATATTGTGGATCGTAAGGTTAATTTTGATGAGTAGTCCTTTCAGTCTTTTAGGAGAATTACGATGAATTAATTAATTCCCAAAATAGCGTAGACATTTAATATGACCAGACAAAATAAATGGCCCAAAACCTTCCCTCTATTAACGACCGAACAACAACGTGTCTCTGATGATTTCATGGCATATTGGCATACAGTCCTTCCATCCAGATATGGGATCATTGACGCATTCAATCATAATTATCCCGTGCAACATGCTCCGGATAACTTTGAAAGCACGCTTGAAATTGGGGCGGGATTGGGAGAACATCTCAATTACGAGAAACTGACTCAGGACCAACGCAAGAACTATTTTTGCCTTGATTTACGTGCGAATATGGTAGAGGTCATTCATCAAATTTTTCCTGACGTACAGGCTATTGTTCATGACTGCCAGCAACCTCTGACTATGTTTAAGGATGGTTATTTTGACCGCATACTGGCTATCCATGTGCTGGAGCATTTGCCTGACCTGCCTGCTGCAATCAGAGAAGCCTATCGCCTGATTGACAAGAAAAAGGGCATTTTGGCGATTGTTATTCCCTGTGAAGGTGGTCTTGCCTATGGGTTATCCCGACGTATTTCAGCGCAACGAATATTTGAAAAACGCTATAAACAATCATATAAATGGTTCATCGAGCGTGAACACATTAATCGTGCAGATGAAATTCTGGAAGAGCTTCGACCGTATTTTGAAGTAATAAATAGCAGGTATTTTCCCCTGCCTCTTTTACCTATCCAAGCGGTAAATCTTGTGGTAGGTGTCACGTTGAAACCACGACTTTCACCGAGCTAAACATCGCCAATCAGGACAGCGAAAGCAAAAGTAAAGAAACCTTATGAAATACTTTATCACCGGTTGCGCGGGATTCATCGGCAGCAACCTTGTTGACCGATTGCTTTCCGAAGGTCATAGCGTAATTGGCTATGATAACTTTTCCACCGGCCAGGAGGAGTTCGTCTCTTCCGCTTTGCAGAATAAAAATTTCACCATTATACGCGGCGATGTGCTGGACCAATCTACTTTAACAGGTGCGATGCATGGCATAGACTTTGTTTTCCACCTGGCAGCCAATGCAGATGTGCGCTTTGGCACAGAACACCCGCGCAAAGACATCGAACAAAACACAATTGCCACCTACACCGTTCTCGAAGCCATGCGAATCAACAATGTTAAACGAATTGCCTTTTCTTCAACAGGATCGGTGTACGGAGAAGCAAAGATAATTCCGACGCCTGAAGATGCTCCGTTTCCTGTACAGACTTCTCTCTATGGGGCATCCAAACTGGCAGGCGAGGGATTGATCCAGGCTTATTGCGAAAGCTACGACTTTCAAGGTTACATCTTCCGTTTTGTGTCCATTCTCGGTGAGCGCTATTCGCATGGACATGTATTTGACTTCTACAAAAAACTGCTTCAAAACCCGGATGAATTACCCATCCTGGGAGATGGACATCAACGTAAATCTTACCTTTATGTTCAGGATTGCATTGACGCTATTTTTTTAGTAATTGAAAAAGCACAGGAAAAGGTCAATATCTATAATCTCGGTACCGACGAATACTGTGAAGTAAATGATTCGGTGGGCTGGATTTGCAGGCATTTGAAATTAAACCCGCATCTGACATACTCTGGCGGCGAACGCGGCTGGATCGGTGATAACCCGTTTATCTTTCTCGATACGACCAAAGTCCGAACGTTGGGATGGAAACCTAAACTTAACATCCGGGAAGGCATCCTCAAAACGCTGGAATATTTGCAATCAAATCAATCGATACTGGAGCGAAGATGAAAGTTTGTGTAATCGGCCTATGGCATTTGGGATGTGTTACCGCGGCATGCCTTTCATCGGGCAGGCATCAGGTGACCGGGCTGGATTTCGACGAGCAGGTGATCCAGAGATTGAATCAAGGTAAAGCGCCCCTCTTTGAACCCGGATTGGATGATCTTATCCAAAAAGGAATTCAGGCTGAGACTCTTCGTTTCACTACCGACCCCGATGAAGCCACGCGTAACGCGGCAGTCATCTGGCTGACCTATGACACACCCGTCGATGAAGATGATCAAGCCGATGTTGAATATGTCATCGAGCGCATGTCGCGTGTATTTCCATATCTCAAAGATGGTCAGGAAGTATTAATTTCCTCGCAGTTACCGGTGGGAAGTGCAAGGCGATTGAAGGAATTGTTTGGAAAAGGGTATCCAACTCTAAAAGTGAATTTCTCCTACTCCCCGGAGAACCTGCGTCTTGGAAAGGCTATTTCTGTTTTTACACAACCGGACCGTGTTGTCATAGGTGTGCGTACTGAAAAAAGCCGGGCCATATTTCAGGAATTGCTGGCGCCGTTTACAGACCGCATCGAATGGATGAGTGTAGAATCAGCCGAGATGACCAAACACGCTCTGAATGCCTTCCTGGCTACATCCGTTACATTCATTAATGAAATCGCTATACTCTGCGAGCAGGTTGGAGCAGACGCCAAAGAGGTCGAACGCGGGCTAAAAACCGAAGCGCGCATC
>Ga0182027_10006896_pt1 | contig 16882 bp, 12 predicted proteins | sample 712E1DmetaG_FD_121300 | JGI IMG/M metagenome (GOLD analysis project Ga0182027, IMG submission 121300) | Permafrost microbial communities from Stordalen Mire, Sweden - 712E1D metaG (Illumina Assembly) | ecosystem: Environmental > Terrestrial > Soil > Wetlands > Permafrost | place: Sweden... | reverse complement strand
TTTTGTCGAACTGTTGAATTGTTGAACTGTTGAACTGAGATTTATAATAGTTCATAATCAATTCAACGATTCAACAAAAATATAGGGTAATAAAAAATAAGATACTGTTTTTAACTAAATTACGCGTGTGAAAATAGTAATTTGTCGCACTAATTTGGACAAGTCAAAAAAGAAATAATGTAAATAAAAATGGAGCTTTAATGCCGATATTTGAATATAAATGTAATGACTGTAATAAAAAATTTGATGTATTGCACAAATCATTGGTAAATCAGGAAGAAGTTATTTGTCCTGCCTGCAATTCCAACAATCATCAAAAATTGTTTTCTTCTTTCAGTGCTGCATCGGGTTCACAAAGTTTTGAAGGTATGCCATCGTGTGCAAATGGCAATTGTGGAATGCCCAATATGGGAGGCGGCTGTGCGTCCGGTTTATGCGGATTAAACTAATTGAATAGTTTATTTATTAAAAGTATATCCCGCACTTCGAACACTTTTTATATAAACGGGGTTATTAGGATCAGGTTCGAAATATTTCCTTAAACGAGATATAAAATTATCGACAGTTCTTGTTTCAAGATCAGGACTTGTATGCCATACGTTTTCCAGAAGTTCCTTGCGGGATACAATTATCCCTTCCTTTTCAACCAGATATTTCAAAACCATTGCTTCACGTTGAGTCAGAACTATTTTCTTATTTGCACTCAAACAAATCAGGTTTTCAAAATTCACAACATTATTACCAAATTCAAATATGGGTTGCAATTCGGATGAAGTTCTATACCAGGTTTTTCTTTTCAGCATTGCCCTTATTCGCAGTAGAAGCTCCTGAAGATGAAATGGTTTTGTCATATAATCATCAGCGCCCAATTCAAGTCCTCTTACTTTATCTTCAAACGATGTTCTGGCTGTAAGCATTAAGATCGGCATCTGAGGAGATTTTGCCCGCACTTTTTCAGCAATTTCAAATCCATCAAAGAAAGGAAGCATTATATCAAGAACAATCAAATCATACTCTTGTGAATTGAATTTTTCAAGCGCCTGCTTTCCATCTTTTGCCCAATCAACAAGATATCCTTCTTCCTGTAAATTGAATTCAAGACCAACTGCGAGTGTTTCTTCATCTTCAACAAGAAGGATCCGCATTCTGAGGTTAGTATTATTCTCCATCTGTGGTTTCCATTATTTTTTCTTTTTTTGCTGTCTGTCTTAATAGAGAATTTATATAAAATCTTTTCGAAGTCTGATAGATCGGGAGTTCAATCTTAAAACATGTTCCTTTGTTAAGTCCATCACTGCTTACGGTAATTCTCCCCCCGTGAAATTTAATTATTTCTTTCACCCAGTATAATCCGAGTCCGGTTCCTTTTACATTAGGAATATTTCTATTATTTATTCTTTGAAATTTATTAAAGATATTCTTATAATTTTTTGTTTCTATGCCGATACCATTGTCCTGCAATTCAATTACAATTCGCTTCTTAATATTAGTGGAAAGGTTTATCTGAATTTCCACTTGTTCCGCCGAATATTTCATAGCATTATCTATAAGATTATCAAAAACTATCTGCATTGCGTCTTTATCGATAACACATTTAGATGAAACCGATCCGCTGATCTTAACGCTTGACTCATTCAGCCTGAATTGTTCGATAGTAGCTGAAATCAATTGTCGGAAAATTGAATCGGCGTTATAAATATGATAATTATGCGCAATTCTCTTTTGTTCCAGCCGGGATATTTCTAAAATGGAGTCAATCAGTTTCTTCAACCGGTTTGCATCTTTCATCATAATACCGAGAAATTCAGTTCTTTTTTCAGGCGATACTTCCTTTATACTAAGAGTTTCCAGGTACAATTGGATTGAAGAAAGGGGCGACTTTAACTCATGAGTAATGTTGGCAATAAAATTATCATAAAGCCGCGTAAGCTTTAGCTGGATAGTAAGATTCCTGAAAATAAAAAACAACGCTACAGCGATACATACAATTAATATAATACCCCCGACGAAAATAAAAACGTTTGGACTGTCAATTACAATCTCAGGAGTAAGTCTTTCTCCAACCTGTTTAATTATTAAATAATTGGAAACATACCAGTAGATCCATAATCCTAGCAGTCCCAGCCAGGCAAACTGAGCAAATACAAAAGCAGGTATAAGAAATAACAGAGAACGGTTTTTTTTCATTTAGGCTTAATAACTCCAAACATTACGATCAAATATCCGCTAATTATAAGTAGGAAGAAAATTATATTCCTTTCCGTATTCCAGCATTTGTTTTGTAAAATCATCGGGATATTCAACTTTAATATCAATAAATTCATTTCCATTCATTACAGGCACTAATTTAGGATTAATAAATCCTGCATAAGGAGCTATGTTTAATTTTTTCCATCGCACCAATACTTCTTTATGAATATCTTCATCTACTTTAACGCCATATTTCTCAACCAGGTCTTTCCCGGCAGCATAATCCCCTTCGGATTTTATTTTCTGAATCTCCCTTAGTAACTGACCGAACAGGTTTCTTAATTTATTATAGTCATTAATAACAAAATACGTTTTGCTGTTTTTGATCTTTTTCTCAATTACATTTTCCTGTTTACCTTTTTCATATGCCCAAAGGGAAATTAGTTGGCGGTTTCTCATATGAGCTTCTTCAATATTTTCACCGGTGTTAATCCTTGCCAGTTGAACGAGTAATCCGTTGCGGATATAATCATCATAAGCTGCTTTGCCTGCTTCAATTGAAGGCATCACGCCTATTTCAACAAGTTTTTGGTCCAGCACATAATATAAAGCAACTAAATCAGCACGGGCTTCTTCAAGAGTAGAATAATAATTTTTCAGTGTCTGATGCGGTTCACCAACTCCCGGGTTCATTTGTCCCGAGGCGTGTCCTATAACTTCATGCATATCAGTATGCAAATCACTTGCAAGAGCGTCGTATTTTTTCGAACGATCGATTTCTTCCTTTGAATATGCAAACTCTTCCAATGAACCGCTTGTATTTGAAAACATATTATAAGAATAAACAATATTTCCCAAATTAACCGACTTTGACCCGTATTCTTTACGAACCCAATTTGAATTCGGCAGATTAATTCCAATTGGAGTGGAAGGCGAGGAATCTCCGGTTTCAACTACAACTGTAATAACTTTAGCAGTAATTCCTTTAACATTCTTCTTTTTGTGTTCAGGCATAATAGGAGCATTATCTTCAAACCATTGGGCATTATCGCTGATTGATTTGATTCGTTTGGTCGCTTCCAAATCTTTAATTGAGACGAGTGATTCAAATGAACCACGGTAGCTGAGCGGGTCATTGTATGTTTCAATAAAACCGCTTACAACATCGACTACAGAAGAGGTATCTTTAACCCATTCAATATTGTATTCGTCCCATTTTTTAAGGTCTCCTGTTTCATAATATTCGATTAAAAGCTGCAAAGCTTTTTTCTGCCGGTCATTTTCAGTTACATCAAGAGATCTGCGCAGCCACATTACAACTTTTTTAAGTGCATCTGCATACATACTGTTTGTAGTCCAATGATGTTCAAAGATTCCTTTTTTATCTTTAATAAGTTTTGAATTCAAGCCGTATGAAACCGGTTCACTATCATCAGGTTTAGCCATTTTTTTATAGAAATCTTCGACTTCTTTTTGTGTCACACCTTCATAAAAATTAACAGCCGAAAATTTTATTAAGTCGGTTTTAGGATCCTGACTTACTTTTATACCGTCTATATCAGGATTAAAAAGTATCGGTCCAAGTTTGTCAAGCAGTTTATCGGATGATTCATTATTCTGCAGCGGAAGTTCATATTCGTCCGATCCATGAACTAATCGGGCAAAATATTCTTTAGTAAATTCAGGTAATATTTTTTTATTTGAATAATGATGATGGATCCCATTTGAGAACCAAACACGTTTTGTATATTCCAAAAATTTCGCAAACTGCGGGTCAGTTCTATCACCGTTATAAGTTCTGGCAATTCCTTCCAGTGTGCGCCGGATATACAGATTATGCTTATAATTCTGATCCCAGTAAATATCACGACCTGAAAGCGCTGCCTGATAAAGAAAATATACCAATTGCTTTTGCCGGATAGTAAGATTTTCAAATCCGGGTATCTGATATCTTTGTATACGCAGATCGGCGAACTGCTCGGTTAAATATTTGAAATTATCCTGTTTTTTTTCAGGTGCACAGCTCATAAGAATTATTCCGGTTATAATTAATAAAATATTTTTCATTTGTTTCATAAGTTTTCCACATAGTATTTAATTATTATTCGAATGAAAAATATAGTATTTATAAACTTCATTCAATGTTTAATCCGCCTGCCTTGCTCGCCTTGCAAAAGCCATTAGGCGAAGCGGGTCGGCAGACAGGCCGGAGGCGGTTTTAAGAACCTGTCCCGCTTTGAGTAGGGTCAATTCCTAGTTGCTCTGCGGCGAGATGATTCATTTTAGTTACAGCAAAGGAAAGTATTATGAATATACAGATAATCGGGGTAAAGAGCTGCAGCGAAACACGAAAAGCGGAAAGGTTCTTTAAAGAAAGGAATGTTCCATTTCACTTTCGGGATTTGAATGAAAAAAATCTGGCAAAAGGAGAACTTGATAATATAATTTTAGCTTATTCTGCAGATGACTTAATTGATCGGGAGGGTAAACAATATAAGAAAAGAAATATGCAGTATATGAAGTTTGATATAACGGAAGAGTTATTGAATGATTCATTACTATTGAAAACACCAATCGTAAGAAACGGAAGAAATGTTACAATCGGATATCAACCGGATACCTGGTCAAAATGGATTAAAGAGAATTGACATAATTATTTACAGGCTGACGACTAATTGTTGTCAGCCTGTAAAGATTAAATGTTAACTCTAAATTTTAGAAAGATGTGTTTGAAACGATTGTCACTTTAGCTTAAAGTAACCTTTCTTGTTTTTAATTCTTTAACAAGTTCTTCATAGTTTTTAAATAGAATGCCGTCCCAGCCCATTTTCTTTGCAACATTAACGTATTCTTTTACATCATCTATATAAAGATGTTTATCCGAAGATACTCCGGTAAACTCTTCGACTGCTTTATAGATTTTCTTTTCGGGTTTACAAGCGCCAACTTCATATGAAAGCACTAATTTTGAGAAGTTCTTTAAGAATTCATAATTGCCCCAGCCGTATTTTCTGTGCATAGCGCTGGTATTTGAAAGAAGAACAAGTTTATAGTTCGTTTTAAGAACCGGCAGCAGGTCAACTACAGGCTGATTAATTGTAAATACATCGGAGAATAATTTACAAAAATGTTTGCCTGTGAGTTTATGATTGACTCTTTCAAGCATTATATCTAAAAATGCTTCCGTATGAATTTCACCCCGCTCATATTTACGGTGTAATTCATAATCTTCCTTATAAAGCTTTGTAAAGCTGTCTCCGAGACCTGGTTGAATTCTATTAAGTTTTCCAATAGCAGGAGAATAATTATAATCAATTAATACCTTACCAAGATCAAACACAATTACCGAATATTTTGCCATAATCCTACCTGTTAAGAGTTATTGAATAAAGATTTGTTTTAATAATTGAATGCAAATATACTAACACAAATAGTTTGAAAAAACTTTATTTGTAATTTGTATTATACTGATTAAAATAATGAAATCGGCAAATATTATTCTCTATTCATAAAAAAAACCGTCCCGGTTAATCAGAACGGTCTTTCCACATAATTATAATAGAATTTTATTTACTCAATCCTAAATCTTCCGATACAACATCGGGGATCTGTTTCTTTTTAGATCTTAAAAGTTCACTAACATTTTTAAATGCCAATGGAATCTTTATTCTGTATTCTTCAACTTTTGTATATACGACCGGAACAACGAGTAATGTCAAGAACAGCGAACTTGTTAAACCACCGATCAATGCCCATGCAAGACCTGATTTCCATTCTGCTCCGGAACTTGTTGAGAGAGCAATAGGCAGCATTCCAAAGATCATAGTTAAAGTTGTCATAAAAATCGGACGTATTCTCATTCTGCCTGCATCAATCAGAGAATCAATTACACTTTCACCTTGAGCGCGCATATAATTTGTTCTGTCAACAAGCAGAATTGCATTTTTCGCCACCAATCCGATTAACATAATCATTCCAAGAATGGAGAATATATTAAGCGCTTTCATAGTTAAAGCTAATGCAAGTAACGCTCCTATTATTGCAAGAGGAATTGAGAACAAAATTACAAACGGGTGTACAAAAGAATCATATAAAGCAACCATCACCATATATGTGAATAAAATAGCTGCGAGCAAAGCCAATCCCAGATCTCCAAATGATTCGCGCTGATTTTTAACATCACCAAGATATGAATAATTAACACCTGAGGGGAAATTAAATCCTTTCATTTGTTTTTCTATATCCTGTGCAATAGCGCCGGTTGTTCTGCCGCCCTGAACCTGCGCATAAACTGTAACTGCCGCACTTCTGGTATCTCTCTGTAATTTTGTAGGACCGGTAGCGCGATAAATTTTTGCGAACTGTTTTAAATAAATCTGCTGTCCTTTCTTATTTACAAAACTTATGTTGCCCAGATCTCCTGTCCTTGAACGGTCAAACTCATCGAGGAAAATTCTGATAATATAATCAGTATCACCTTGTCGAAGTTTCGAATCATCGTCGCCCGTCAAAGCTATTTTAAGAGTTTGTCCAACTTCGGCAACCGAAAGTCCGAAGTCAGTCAATTTTCTTCTGTCTATCTCGACTCTGGTTTCCGGATTACCGTCACTTGCTGAAAGCCTAACGTCGGCAGTTCCGGGGATTTTTTTTACAATCTTTTCAATCTGAGTTGCAGTTTTAACCACATCTTCATAATTAGGCCCGCTTACAAGAAGCTGGATCGGAGTATCATTAGCAACACCGAAAAGACCGATTGGATTAACTCGTACTTTAACTCCGGGAATTTGCTGAACTTTCTGTTTAATATCATCCCCTACCTGATCTGTTGTTCTTTTTCTTTTATTTTTTGGAACAAGAGTAACCGTGATTTCAGTATTATTACTGGTAGCAAATCCGATTATTCCTTCATTTGAGGCGCCAACATTAGCATAAATTTTCTCAACTTCCGGCATAGTACTAATCATCTTTTCAACTTGCTCTGATATTATATTTGTCTGATCAAGAGTAGTGCCCGGAGCAAGTTCCAACGCAACTGCAAATTCACCTCTGTCGGCTTGAGTCATAAACTCTGTACCAATAAATCCTGTAAAGAGTAAAGCCATTGAAGCTACCAAAGCAACTACTGTGAGAGCTATTACTTTCCCTCTATGTTTGAATGTCCAACCTAATAACTTAATATAGTATTCGGTGAAATTTTTAAATTGTTGTTCAAACCATACTGCGAATTTTCCAAGCAACGTCCGTTTTGTCAATCTTTCAAGTTTAGCAAATCGCGAAGCTAATGTTGGAGTGACTGTAAACGAAACAAACAAACTCATTAATGTTGAAACAACAACCACTGCAGAGAATTCTCTAAGAATATTTCCTATAATTCCTCCTACCAATGTGAGGGGTACGAATACTGCAACATCTACAAATGTAATTGCCAATGCTGCAAAACCGATTTCATTTCTCCCGCGAAGTGAGGCGACTCTGCTTTCCTCTCCTTTCTCGATATGATGATAAATATTTTCAAGAACTACAATAGAATCGTCCACAAGAATTCCCACCACAAGAGAAAGTCCTAGAAGCGTCATTAGATTCAATGTAAATCCAAATGCCCAGATAGCAATAAAAGTTGATATCAGTGAGGTAGGAATCGCAACTAAAACGATTATAGAATTTCTTATGCTGTGGAGGAACATTAACATAACAATCGCAACTAGAAAAATCGCAACAACAAGATCTTCTTTAACTGCATTGGCGGCATCGATTGTAAAAAGAGAAGCATCCTGTGCAATTTCAAATTTAACTTTATCATTTATATACAAATTCTCAATCTTGTTTAATTCTTTTTTAACCAATCTAGCCACTTCAACCGAATTTGCATCGGTTTGTTTCTGAAGTATAAGTCCGATAGTATTTTTAAAATTAAGTCGTGTAATATTTGTCGGTTCTTTAATACCGTCCTCGACTTCGGCAATCGCCGACAGTTTAATTTCTCCGCCTTGTTTTGATTCACCAATAATCAGATTTTTCAGATCTTCTACCTTTGTTAATTTACCGGCAATTCTAACGATAAACTGACCGTCCTGATCTTTAATTTTACCTGTAGGGAAATCAAGGTTTGCGCTTTTAATAGCCTGTGTTACCTGCATAATTGAAAGACCATAGGCGCGAACTTTTTGAAGATCAAGATTAACTTTTATTTCCCTTTCTTCTCCGCCGACAAGAGCAATTTGTCCGACTCCGGGAACACGCGATAGCTGGGGTTGAATCTTATCCTTTACAAACTGGTAAAATGTCTTCGAGTCCAAATTAGCCGAAACACCAATTCTTAATACCGGCAGTTCATCAAGTGCGATTTTCGATATAGTTGGAGTCTTTGCGTCAGTTGGAAGTTGAGATGCAATTTCACCTACTTTTCTTTGTGCATCCTGAAGTGAGATATCGGTATTGGCATTCTGAAGTAATTCAACAAGAACAAATGAAATTCCTTCAAATGAAGTTGAACGGACTGACTTCACTTTATCCATTCCTGAAACAACATCTTCAATTACTTTTGTTACACCTGTTTCCACTTCATTAGGCGACGCGCCGGGATAAATCGTTGTTATTGTAATAATCGGCGGTGTGATTTTCGGCAGCAGTTCATATTTCAACTGCTGAAAAGCAAACAACCCTAGAACAATCAGAGCCGAAAATACTATTATTACAAGGGACGGTCTTTTTATCGATAATTCTGTAATTGTCATTTTATTAATTCCTTCTTTTCATTTTCTTATTTATCTGAGAATGGTAACTTTAGTATTATCTTCAATGTTATTCTGACCGCCTACTACAACATCTTCGCCTTCTTTTAAGCCCTGAAGAACTTCCACACTTGTACCTGATTCGTTTCCAACAATTAAATCACGGAGTTTCGATGCACCGTTTTCAACAACAAATACCTGCGGGTTTTTAATGCTGCCTACCAATGCACTGCGCGGAATCACGATGCCATTCCTGTTATTTAAAGTTGTAAATTCAACACGTGTAAACTGTCCGGCTTTTAGTGGATGCGTCTTTTCATTAGTGATTGTTATTTCAATAGGATAGGTATGGGCATCATCACCTTTTGCTCCTATAGATGCGATTCTGCCTTTAAAAGTAATTCCTGGATAAACGTCTGTTGTAACATCTACCGGATCTCCGGTTTTCAAAGTAAAAGCATCTTTTTCAGAAACATTTAATTTTACTTTAACGCGTGATATATCTACAATATTTGCCACAAGAGTCGCCTGCGGAGCCCCTTGAACCATTGAACCCAGATCAACATTACGCGAAGTAATATATCCCGAAATAGGCGTTTTAATTTTGGTATCGTTTAATTGTCTTTTAGCGGTAATATATTGCGCTTCGGCAATAGAAGCTCCGAGTTTTGCGCCATCGAGTTGTGAATCGGTAGCGGCTTTCTGGCTGAACAAGGTTTCAATTCTTTCAAAGTCTTTTTTTGACTTAACAAAATTAGCTTCCGCACTCATAAAAGCAGCTTTTTTTAATTCATCGTCCACTTGAAACAATACCGATCCGGCTGGTTTATAATCTCCGACTTCAACAAAAACACCTGTAATTTTTCCTGCTGCTTCGGAAATAATATTCACATCATTATTCGCCGTTACGGTTCCGACCAAACTGAGAGATTCCGAAAGAATTTTCTTTGATGCTTTTTCAACAGAGACAGAATAAATATCTTTAATTGCGCTTGCCGTATTAGCCGCCATTTTTCTTTTATTATTAAACAGTACTGCAATAATGACAGCTAAAACAATTATGACCGCGGTTATTGCTTTCCAATTTTTCATTTTTTTATTCTCCAGCATTTATTAAATTATTTTGCAATCGATTTATCTAATTTTGCTTTTGCAAGTTCGTAATCAACAAGAGAAGTCGTGTAATTTACTTTTCCAGTATTAAGAGCCGTTAAAGCATCAACAACATCCGTACTTGTAGCAAGACCATTTTTGAATTTATCTTCGGTATTTCTCATATTTTCATCTGCTTGTTTAACTCCCAATTCCGAAACATCAATTCTTCTTTTCGCTTGAATAAAGCTCAGATAATTCTGTGTAACTTCGAGAGTAATTCCGTCCTTGATAATTCCCAACGCATCAACACTTTGAAAAAGCTGTGCCTGAGCCTGTTCGGTTTGATGAGCGGTAGTAAGCCAGTTCCATACGTTGATGCTTACATTTACTCCGGCATCCCATGTTGCATCAAATTGATTTCTAGAAGGAAATATTCTCTGGTTTGGTTTACTGTAATAATAATCTCCTATAAGACCAATTTGCGGATACCATGAAGACTCGGCAATAGCAACTCCTGCTTGACCGGCTTTAATTCTAAAATCCGCAGATTTAATTTCAGCTCTTTTCTCAATTGCGTCACCTATTAGTTTTTCGAGATCGTTATAATCCGAAGAGACATACTGCACTCCTGATTCAATTTCTATTTGTGTATTCAGGTCAATCCCGATTGTGCTGTTCAGAGCAACCATTGAAAGTTTGACCGCATTCTCGGCATCAATCTGCCGGAAACTAACATCAGAGAGCTGAACTTCGATTTTAAGCATATCATTTTGTGTCATCATACCTGCTGTAACTAAATTCTTAGCATCCTGAACATGTGCTTTTACCTGATCAACTGTTTCATTCATAACTTTATTTAACTCTATTGCTTTGTATAATGTCCAATATGAATTTTTGATATTAAAGACGAGTTCGCTTTTATCTTTATTATAATCTTCATCTGCAGCATTAGAAAGCTGCTCGTTCATATCGATATTATTTAATATTTTGAATCCCGTAAACAAAGGCTGGAACAAAGTAAACTGTGCAGTGTAAGCATCCAGTATTGAAGGAGAAATCGTATACACTGTCCCAAACAAAGGAATTGAGAAAGGATCAACAGCGCTCAATCTTCTATAAGCGCCTGTTAGCGTTATTGAGGGAAGAGCCGATGATATACTTTCACTATGTTTTGCCTTTGCATAATTAACTCTCATCTTAGAAGAATGCAGAGTTTTACTGTTTTGCAGTCCGGTTTCAATTGCCTGTTCTGCGGTTAATGACAATTTTCTTTGTGCAAAAGTATTATTAGTCATTAAAAATAAGCCTGCAATCAAAAGCATTAATGTGTAATTAGATTTTGCCATTCTGTAAGTTCTCCATTTTATCTTTTAATAAACTTGTAGCTTTATATTTGTTTCTTCCTTCTTCGGTAAATATTCCTTCAAAGAATATTTTCATTATTTCCATATATGCCTGGTCCGCAGAAATGGGCAATGTTAACAAATTATCCGGGCTAATTAAACTGTGTATTGCAGACACATAAGCAATTACAATTACATCAGTGTTTATATTTTTAGAAAAAGTTTTACTCTTTTTACCCTGTTCAATCAGTTCTGACAAATGGTTATAAGCTTTATGTTTTCTAAACTCAACTATATCATGCCAGATTTCCGGATTGTGTTTCATCAAGTCATGAATCATAGGATTCTCAAGCCTTGCTGTTTGTTTTGCTAAGAAGTTCATAAACATTTTTAGCTTATCAATAAATTGAATCTTTTTATTATTAAGTAAAGCTTCTACAAATGATTCGACCTCGCATTTGGCTCTGCCTACTATTTCCTTAAGAATGCATTCTTTATTGGAATAATGTTTATAGAGTGTTTTTTTGCTTATGCCAAGAGCACCGGCAATCTCTTCCATTGTAATCTTTGTGTATCCGAATTTGGTGAACATTTCATCTGCTCGAATCCTGATCCTATCTTTTATTTCACTATCGTCATTCATTTCATTACCTGATTAATTATTAATTTAAATTATCATTAGAAACGATTATAGTATTAGTCGTTTCCAACAATTTATAAGTTCCGATTTGAAAGGAAAATTCTTTTACGAATATTAATTCAAGGAAACCTTTATGATTTGTAAAAGTAACGTTGGAAACGATATTAGTATATAACGTTTCCAAAAATATAAAAGTTCTTTTATAAATAAAAATGTCAGTTAAGATTTAATGATTTATTTGACAGGTAAGATCAGAACCCCCCGCACATAACGGGGGGTTCCTTTAATAAAAGGATATGTTTTATTTTACTTCAAAAAGCGAATCACTGGGATTAGTGTTTACTTCAATTGATGTTGTTTTAAGTTCAATAGTCCCCTGTCCGGTAATCTGGGTAAGCTTATATGGGTATTTTAATCCATTCAAATCGCGATAATCATCAAAATCCATAGTTTGATTAAAAGATCCCTGAGGAGTTGAAAGCACACTCATTTGTCTGACCATTAATCCGGATTTTACGTCATAATACTGTGTCATTTTAATTCCGGAGGGTAAAGTCAGAATAATCTTATAAGCATCATTATTATTAATTGTTTCTAATGCAGTGAGTTCTGTTTTAATTCCTGCTTTCGCATAATCAAGATATGCATGCAGATTTGCCTGTAACTTAGTTGTTTCAAGCATATCCCCGGTTATTTCTTTATCCTGACCCATTGCTGTAACTTTCCCTTTAACGCCATCGAAGACTGTTTTCTGTTGAAAGACACCGGCATCTACAAAAGAATAAAGTTTATTCGGTTCTTTTATAGTAATTGTAACTTTTAAATCCATCCCTTGTATTTGACCGGTTAAGTTTCTTGTGACATCTTTTACTAAAAGGATTTTTTCTCTTCCTCCGGTTACGTCGATAAATTTATTCAGCACTTGCTCAACAGTTACACCCTCGGGAACCTTTTTTAGATTAGGGTCGTACATTTCACCGTAGATATCATAATAATCAATTTTGCCGCTAATACTAAACTTGTTCAAATTCTTTGCAATCTCCTGAGCGTTCCCAACTATTAAAATATTGGCATTATTTGGCTTGATATATTTCTTTGCAACAGTCTGAACATCTTCAACAGTAACTGCATTCAGATTTTTAAGATAATTCTTATAATAATCCTTAGGCAGATTATAACGGGCAATATTAATAGCATAACGGGCTACGGTTTCAGGTTTTTCAAGACCTCTTATAAATGAACCGGTAAGATAATTTTTTGCTTTTTGCAATTCATCTTCGGAAACTTTATCATTTCTGATTTTCTTCATTTCATTTATTATTTCAGTTACAGAACTATCTGTAACAACATTTCTTACAGAAGCATAAGCAGCAAAACTACCAATCAGTTTATCCGGTGAAATTGAAGAATATGCTCCGTAAGTATAACCATGACGTTCGCGAAGATTCATAAATAATCTTCCGGTGGAACTTCCACCAAGAATTAAATTAGCAATACTTGCTTTAATTACATCTTCACTGCCAACAGGTAACTCAATCGGATACGCTATTCCTATTACTGATTGCACAGCATTGGGCCTATCGACCAATGAAACTTTTGTTGTAACAGGCATTTTAGGAGTCTCATAAGTATTTTTTGGAACTTCCGCCTTTACCCATTTACCGAGATATTTTTCTATAAGAGATTTCGCAGTATTTAAATTAATATCGCCGACAATTGCCAGGTATGCAACATTAGGTTTGTAATATGTTTCATAATATTTCTTGCACATATCAAGTGTAATTGATTTCGCGGTTTCTTCGGTTTCAATTTCTCCGTAAGGATGGGTTTTTCCATACATCAATGATTTGCCGACTCTTTGTGCAATTGTGTTCGGTTCATCTTTAGCCGCAGCTAAACCTGAGAGTGTCTGTTTTATTATTTTATCAAGTTCTTCCTGTTTGAATTCGGAATTAAGGATCATATCAGACATTATTTCAAAGATCTTTTCTTTATTTCTTTCAAGTCCCGAAGCAGTAATTTCGGTTGCGGAAGTTGAGAAAAAAGCGCCGAGCATATCTATTTCCTGATCAATCTGGTCTTTTGTTCTTGTTTTTGTACCTGTTTCAAGCAATGAACCGGCAGCATCAATAAATCCTGCATTTTTCCCTTCGACTATGGGATCAATATCGAGAATCAAATTAAATGTAACTTTAGGAAGTTTATGGTTTTCAACTACAAATACCTTCAAACCATTTGGCAGTTCGAATGATTCTGCATCACCGATATTGACCGTAGGCGCCGGACCAGGATCGGGACGTTTACTCCTATCGACCTGAGCAAACGATATAGTTGTAACAAATACTACAAGGAAGAATATCAAAATTCGTTTCATTTTTTACTCCTTATATTTTCAATTTTTTCCATTTATTATTCTGGTTTAACCGTAGCCCGGTAAAATTCCGGAACATTCAGAATAACAATTTATTTTTTCTCCATGGATTTAGGTAAATAGTAAAGTACAACTCTGTTTTCTTTTGTCAAATATTTATCGGCAACCCGTTTAATATCCTCTCTTGTAACTTTCATATAGCGCTCAATTTCAGTATTAATAAGATTAGCGTCTTTAAAGTAAACCGAATAATCAGCAAGACTTTCTGCAATTCCTGCTACAGATGAGTTCTTTGTGACAAATTCAGTCTCGACCTGATTTCTTATCTTCTGGAATTCCGTTTCACTGATAAGATTTTCTTTTACTTTTGCAATTTCAGCATCAAAAGCTGCTTCGAGGTCTTCGGCTTTTCCACCGATATTTGGGAGTCCATATACAATAAACACACCCGGATCTTCCATTGCGAGTGGTACAGTTCCCACATAAAGCGCTTTCTGTTGTTTGTCTTTTATTTCTTTAACGAGTCGTGAACTTTCGCCGCTGGATAACAAAGTAGTCAACATATTTATTGCGTAAGAATCCTGTGTCCCCTGTGCCGGTATATGATATGTCTCACATACCAGAGGAAGCTGGACATTATCATAAACTGTTTCACGTACTTCTGCAGTTTTAACAGGTTCAACTTCTGTCGGGCGGTTAATCTTTATGTTCCCTTTGGGGATTTCACTAAAATATTTTTTAATCAGCTGCTTTGCCTGATCAATGTCAATATCACCTGCAATAGTTAAAGTAGCATTATCGGGCACATAGTATTTTTTATAAAAAGCCATAAATTCAGGTATGCTTGCTTTATCGATGTATTGTTCTTTTCCAATAGGAGTCCATCTGTAAGGGTGTACTTTATAAGCATTACTGAAAATCTTTTCAAGGAGAGAACCATAAGGTTCATTATCAAGCCGCTGCTTTTTTTCTTCCTTTACAACTTTGCGTTGAGTCTCTACCCCTATGCTATCGATTTTCAGATGAAGCATTCTTTCGGATTCAAGCCATAGACCGAGAGCAAGATTATTTGAAGGTAGAATTTCAAAATAATATGTTCTGTCAAAAGTTGTATTGGCATTATCGGTACCGCCATTTGATTCAATAATTTTAAAATATTCTCCGCGGGCAATATTGGGAGATCCTTCAAACATAAGATGCTCGAAGAAATGTGCGAAGCCGGTTCTGTCCGGATCCTCGTTTTTACTTCCAACGTGATAAAGTACCGAAACAGCAACAATCGGAGTAGTATTATCCTTATGAAGAATTACATTTAAACCATTACCAAGCTTATACTGAGTGAATTCGATCTTCTTCGTCTGTGCATTCACAAAAACGAATCCGGATAAAATCAGATACAAGATGAGATTTCGTTTCATTCAATCCTCTCCTTTTAATATTATTTTAGAAGTTTCAATAACAATAACAATTCGATTTGATAAGCCAATATTGTTAAAATCTGAATATTATGCGAATATTTGACGTTCGGAAATTAAAAAAGTTACCATGATTCACTTGATTAAAGGATTAACTTGAAAAAAATGTCTGAACCATGATTTTCATGATTAAAGGATTACATTGAAAAAATGTCTGAACCATGATTTTCATGATTAAAGGATTACATTGAAAAAATGTCTGAACCATGATTCACTTGATTAAATGATTAACTTGATTATAATAATTTATTCAGAGCATCTTATTTATTTTCATGGTAATCCTTTAATCAAGTGAATCAAGGTTTAAGTTTGTCGAGAAGAAACGGAAGTAATTTCTCTATTGAAACACGAACTTGTTCCATTGTATCCCGTTCACGAACTGTGACTGTCTGATCTTCTATAGTCTGTGTATCAACTGTAATTGAGAAAGGAGTGCCAACTTCATCCTGTCTTCTGTAACGGCGACCAACCGCCCCTTTATCATCATAAAATATTCTTATGTAAGGACGTAAATCAGCTTCAATCTTTTTTGCTATTTCAGGCATACCATCTTTGTTAACCAAGGGAAGTATCGCTGCTTTGATTGGTGCAAGTCTCGGATGAAAACGCAAAACACTTCTAGTTTCCCCTTTTACTTCTTCTTCATAATAAGCATCGACAAGGAATGCCATAAATGAACGGCTTGCGCCTGCTGAAGTTTCAATTATGAAAGGAATAAACTTCTCTTTTGTTTCATCATCAAAATATTGCATCGACTTCCCGGAATATTCCTGATGTCTGCTAAGATCAAAATCGGTTCTGTTATGAATTCCTTCAATCTCACCCCAGCCAAATGGGAACAAATATTCAATATCGGTAGCTTCTTTTGCGTAGTGGGCGAGTTTGTCTTTAGGATGATCATGAAAACGTAATTTTTCAGGTGTCATTCCCAAAGATTTGAACCAGTTAATTCTTCTTTCTTTCCATTCATCATAATGTGTTTTATCGGAACCGGGTTTGCAGAAATACTGCATTTCCATCTGTTCAAATTCCCTTGT
>Ga0182027_10006895_pt1 | contig 16883 bp, 14 predicted proteins | sample 712E1DmetaG_FD_121300 | JGI IMG/M metagenome (GOLD analysis project Ga0182027, IMG submission 121300) | Permafrost microbial communities from Stordalen Mire, Sweden - 712E1D metaG (Illumina Assembly) | ecosystem: Environmental > Terrestrial > Soil > Wetlands > Permafrost | place: Sweden... | reverse complement strand
CGGCCGCCAACTTCGGTTTTCAACTGATTCCAACACAGCAACTTCCGCCATCAGTTTCTTAGAAGACGCCCGAAATCTTAAAGTCTTGCTTCGCCGAAAGGAGTTACCCAAAAAAGTGAAATGATCTTGAGGGCGGGGAATTATGCGCACAGGTCAGGCTTCCAGAATGGCCATGGCGGTGGCGTGTTGTTGGGTGTGGCTGAGAGTGAGGTGGACAATGCGGGCGCCGCGGCTGGCGAGCAGTTGCCGGGCCTTGTCATGGAGGAGAACGAAGGGTTCGCCGGATTCTTGGCGGCAGATTTCGATGTCCTGCCAGCCGAGTTGGGCGCCGATGCCGGTGCCAAAGGCCTTGGAGACGGCTTCTTTGGCGGCGAAACGCGCGGCGAGAAAAGGCGCGGGATTTTTGTGGGAAAGGCAGTAGGCCATTTCGGCGGGCCGGAGGAAGCGGCGGAGGAATCGTTCGCCGTGCTTTGCGCGGGCGGCCGCAACGCGGTCCACTTCAATGATGTCAATGCCGCTGCCTAAAATCACTTCAGGATTGGGTGGGGCCGCTTTCGCGCATGAGCAGGAGCATCTCGCGCACGGCGGTGGCCAGACCAACGACGAGGGAGCGGCTGATGATGCTGTGGCCGATGTTCAACTCGACCAGGTGCGGCAACTGGAGAAGGGCGGAGAGGTTCTGGTAGTTCAAGCCGTGGCCGGCGTTGACCCGCAATCCCAGGGAGCCGGCCTGGGCGGCGGCGGCGACCAGGCGCTCCAGTTCCTGGGCGCGCTGGGGCTTGCGATGGAAGTTTTCCGAAAATGCGCCGGTGTTCAGTTCGACAAATTGGGCGCCGACACGGGCGGCGGCCTCCACTTGGACGGCGGCGGGGGAAATGAAAAGGCTGACCTCGATGCCGGCGTCGTTCATCTTCCGGCGGGTGTCGGCCAGCGCCAGCCAATTGGCAGCCACGTCCAGGCCGCCTTCGGTGGTGACTTCGGCGCGGCGTTCCGGGACGAGGCAAACGACGTCGGGTTTGAGGCGGAGGGCGATGGCAATGATTTCGGGCAGGTTGGCCATTTCCAGGTTCAGGCGGGTTTTGATCGCTTCGCGGAGTTTGAAAATGTCGCGGTCCTGCATGTGGCGGCGATCTTCGCGAAGGTGGGCGGTGACGCCGAGGGCGCCGGCGGCCTCGGCGATGAGGGCGGCTTCAATGGGGTCGGGCTGGCCGCGTTCGCGTCCGCGATAGCGGGCCTCGCGCAAAGTGGCGACGTGATCAATGTTCACCCCCAGTTTGAGCATGGGATTAAATTATGGGCCTTTGGGATTGATGCCAGGGCCGGTGACTTTGGCCGGGGGCGGAAGCAGGGTGGGGTTGAGGCCGGCGGAGCCGGCGCCGGTGAGCCAATGAGAGAGGACGACCAATTCCAAAGCGGTGACGGCAAAGGAAGATTTGCGCACGACGGCCAATTCGTCAGGCCCGGTGCGGGTGATTTCGGTGACGGTGTTTTCCTGCATCAGCATAGGGGTGAGGCCGGCGATCCAATTCTCCTCAATCACAATGGGTTTGGGGCTGCGCCGGGCAGCGGCAACGCCGTTGGTGGGAGCGGGGGCGGCGGGCGCCGGCTGGATGCTGGGGAACATGGGCAAAATCCCGCTGAGCAATTGCCACTGCCGCAGCCGGTATCCAGTCCCTTCCCAATCGTAATAGACCAGATTGGTGCGCCCGGCGATTTGTTGGAACAACTCGGCTGGGGCGGGCTTGCCTCTGACCACGAGCGGGAAAAAGCCGGCCAGGAGATATTGTCCGTTGGTTTCCGGGGCCACCTGCAAATAAGGACCCAGGATCGTGCTGAAATTTCCCCAGACGAGGGTTTTCTGCGCCGGTTGCCAGATCAGGTCGCCAGCCTTCATTTTGGCCAGGCGCGGATTAAAGGCCGCAGGGGCCTGGGTGGCGACGCGCTGCAAAGCGTTGGTGGCGTTGTCCACCGGCCATGCGCCATAAGTTTGGAAGCCCATTTCTCCCAAGGCCCAGACGTAAAACTGGCCGGTCAAGGGATTATCCGCCAACGGGGAAAGAGGTTCGTCGGGACTCAGGAAGGCCGCGATGTCCTGGCCGGCGGTGAAACTGATCAACGGATCACGGATCACGTCGGAGGGAATTCGCCACGAGTCGAATTTCCAGGGGATCGGTTGGGGATAAATCACCTTGGCCGCCATGCGCAGGGTCTGATCCTTGGCGGTCATGGTGATTTTTGTCCGCGCCGGCAAAAAAGGAAAGAGGGCGTCTGGCGCCCAGTGAGTCAGGCGCGGCCAATCCAGATCGGCTTCGAGCCAGCTTTGAGTCAAGGCGGGGGCGGGGCGGCCATGCTGGCTGAGCTGCTGAAGAAAATCGTTTTGCAGGGCTTGAAGGTCTTCGCCACGGCCGAGCAGCAGCCAGTCGCGGGCGGGCAAAATCCAGAAGGATTTGCCGCCTTCCCGATTCCAGCGCTGGCCGGAGAAGTCCCCCGCCTTGAAGCTTTGGCCGGGGGAGCGGAGGGCCTGGCGCAAATTGTCCTGCCAGAGCTGGGCGCGCTTGTCGTCCAATTGGACGGCCAGAATGAAATTCAGCGGGCCTTGGGACGCGCCGCCCAGGCCCCACAAAGATTCCGAGGCCAGAAGATCATCCAGCAACGGCCGCAGCAGGGAGGCGGGGGCGGCGTTGGTGTCGAACTGGAGGGAAGAGGCCAGCCAGCCGGAAAACCGGTTCAAGGCCAGGTCGCGAAAATCCAGGCTGGTTTGCAGGGCGAGAATCTTTTTGACGTTGGCAAAATTGGTGTCATCGGCCAGGCGGGCGCCGCCGGCGAAATGCCAGGTGGCGGCGACAGGGTCACCGTTGGCCGCGTGGGCGCAGGGGGCCGAAGCGGCGGCCAATGCGACGACTAAACCGAACCGCAAACAGTTGAGAGAACGCATAAAGGAGCGTTACTGATGCCAGAGAGAGAGCGGTTTGGCAAACTTGTTTTTGGAAATTGCGGGGGCGGGCAGGGCAAACTTCTAAATTGACGGGGGCTGCTGCGGGCCGCGAGGCGCGGCACGCGGCACGCGGGGGCGCGTGCGATCCTCGGAGCAGGAGATGTGCGTCGGGCTGAATCTTGATCTTCTGCTTCCAAGGGTCTGCAAGAACTTGGAAGTTCTGCCCTGCTGTTTTTGGAATTTGCGGGCGCGGGTTTTCGGGCTTGCTTTGGGGGAGGGGCGGTTGTTCTTTGGGGCGGTGTCTGGACGCTTTTTCAAGTATTGGCTGCCGGTGATTCTTTGGATGAGCCTGATTTTCAGCGCGTCCACCAGCCTGGGCAGACCGGATAATACCTCGTTGTTTGTCCGCCCCTTCCTGCTGTGGCTCTACCCGAAGATGCCGGAGAAAACCATTGACCGGATTCATTATGCGTTGAGGAAAACGGCCCATTTTGCCGAATATGCCATGCTGGGTCTTTTGCTCTGGCGCCTTTTTTATTTCGAGCCGGCGCTGGCGGCGCGGCGGAACCAGGCGTTTGTAGCCGCCCTGCTGGTGTCGGCCTTGTACGCGGCCTCCGATGAATTCCACCAAAGTTTTGTGCCCGGCCGGGAAGCGGCGGCGCGCGATGTGTTGCTGGACACGTGCGGAGCCGGTTTTGGGCTGGCGGCGCTCTGGGTGGGCCGGCGGCTGGGAAACAAGAAATAATCCGCATGAAACGCCCGCTTGCGCCTGTGGCGTTGCTTTATGCCGGGGGCATCGTGCTGGGCGAATGGCTGCGGCCTCCGCTGGCGGTGTTGTTTGCCATTGCCCTGGTTTTGGGGCTGGCGGCGCTGGGCTGGAAGTTGGGGCGGGTTTATTTGTTGTGCGCACTCCTGATCGTGGCCGGCTGGACGAACTCGGAGCGGCACACGGCGGTGGTTTCGCCCAACGATTTGCGGGCCTTGCTGGGAAACCACCCGGAAGACGTGACGTTGCGGGGCGTCATTTGCGCTTCGCCCTCCGCGCGGATTTTCGAGCGCGGCGCCAGGGAGTTCTGGCACACCGCGACCCCGGTGCGGGCGACGGAGATTTTGCGCGGCGGCAACTGGCAGCCCGCCTGGGGGGAAGTCATCGTGGGCACGCCGGGGATTTTAGGCTCCAATTTTTTCAACGGCCAGGCGGTGGAGATCCGCGGAATCATTCGTCCTCTGCGCGGCGCGCTGGCGGAGGGGTTGTTTGATCCGCGGCGGTTTTACCAGCGGCAGGAGATTTACCACCAGTTGCAGGCCGGCTCGAGCAATGACTGGCAGGCGGCCGGGCCGGCGGGCGGCTGGCCGTTGCCGGACCGTTTCCGGGAGTGGGCGCGCCGGACGCTGGCGCTGGGCCTGCCGGCCGAGGATGAACCGCTGCGCCTGATGTGGACGCTGGCGCTGGATTGGAAGGCGCCGCTGACGGAAAGCGTGGAAGAACCGTTCCTGCGCGCGGGCACTTATCACATCTTCGCCGTGGACGGTCTGCGGGTGGGGTTGCTGGCGGCCATTGGCGTCGGGTTGCTGCGGGCAATGCAGATTCCCCGGGCCGGTTGCGGGCTGATGCTGATTCCGGTGATCTGGTTTTATGTGGGGTTGACGGGATGGCCGGCGTCGGCGGTGCGGGCGGGGATCATGATGAGCCTTGTCATTGGGGGCTGGGCGGCGAAGCGGCCTGGAGATTTGCTCAATTCGCTGTTCGCGGCGGCGTTGATCATCCTGGTGTGGGAGCCGCAACAACTGTTTCAAGCCGGCTTTCAACTGTCGTTTGTCATTGTGCTGTGCATCGGTTTGCTGGTGGTTCCGATGCGCCGGGTGCTGCATAAGAGGTTTTTCCCTCCGGAGCCATTTCTTCCCGGCGGGTTGCGGCCGGCCTGGCGGATTTGGATGGATGGGTTGCGGCGGTGGGGGCTGGACCTCTTCGCGATGTCGCTGGCGGCCTGGCTTGGGTCCATGCCGCTGGCGGCCTGGTATTTTCATCTTTTCACGCCGGTGGGCGTCCCGGCCAACATGGTGGTGGTGCCGCTGACGGCGCTGGCGTTGATGAGCTGCATGGGAAGCCTGCTGGCGGGCGGGTGGTTTCCCGGGCTGGCGATATTATTCAATCATTCGGGCTGGTTTTGGATGAAGTGCATCATTGGGGCGAGCCAATGGTCGGCTCATTGGCCGGCGGGCAACTGTTACGTTTCGGCGCCGCGGCCGGCGACGTTTGTGTGGTATTACCTGGTGCTGATGACCGTTTTGACCGGCTGGATTTTTCGAACCAAACGCCGGCGATTGGTTCTGGCCGCGCTGATTCTGGCGAGCGCCCTCTGGGTGGTGGACTGGAACCATCAACGCGGAACGGGGCGGATTGACGTGTTGGCGCTCAAAGGAGCGCCGGCGGTTTTTGCGGGCGGCCAGGACCTGCTGGCGGACTGCGGCGACGCCGGGCCGGCGGAAGAGATCGTGAAGCCGTTTTTGCACGGGCGGGGCGTGAACCGGCTGGAGAATTTTTGTCTGACCGCCGGCCATCAGCAAAGCGTGGGCGGCGCGGAAATAGTCTTGACTAATTTCGCCCCCGCGCGCGTCTTTGCCAGCCCGGCTCGCGTGCGTTCGCCGGCTTACCGCCGCCTGGCGCAGGAGCTGGAAGGCGTTTCCGGACGCTGGCGGGTGGTGCAGGCGGGCGATGAAGCGGATGGCTGGTCTGTGCTCGGCCCCGGCGGGGGAGACCCATCGGCGCAGGCGGACGACGTGGCGCTGGTCCTGCAACGAAGCATCCAGGGCCACTCCGTGCTTCTGCTCTCCACGCTGGGACGGGGCGGACAGGACCTGCTGCGGCAACGGCACCCGGAGTTGCGGGCGGAGATCGTGGTGGCCGGGCTGCCGGCCCGGGACGAACCGTTGTCCGAACCGCTGCTGGATTTGATCCAGCCAAAGTTAATCATCCTCGGCGATTCGGAGCTTCCGGCCACGCGGCGGGCGACGCCAAAATTGCGCGAGCGTCTGGCGCGGCGCGGCGGCGCGCGGGTGATTTACTGCCGGGACGCCGGTTCCATCACGCTGCTGATCCGCCGCGAGGGCTGGGAGGCGCGGGACGCCGGCGGAGCGGAGCCGGCCACAGTCAAGTATAAATTTGCGGATGCCGGGGCGGAGGATTTGGAGCGGTGAGGGGAGAGGAGGCGTTGGTGACTAACGGGGGAAGATTAGGATTTTGCGGAGGGATGTGGGACCCGGTTGACGGCGGAAAGGGGCCTTGACACCTTGCTTGGTGCGGCTCATCAATGCCCCATGCTGATCGTCCAAGTCCACGCCCACGTGAAGCCCGAATTCATCGAAGCCTTCAAACAAGCCAGCGTGGAAAATGCGCGCCAAAGCGCGCAGGAGCCGGGCATCGCCCGCTTCGAGGTCATCCAACAACTCGACGATCCATCCCGCTTCGTGCTGATCGAAAGCTACCGCACCCCCGCCGCCCCCGCCGCGCACAAGGAAACCGCGCACTACCAGAAATGGCGCGACACCGTTGCCCCGATGATGTCCGAACCGCGCACTTCGATAAAATACTCCCCCGTGTTTCCCGCGTAGCAGGGTGGATTTGGTTATTTGAGGACCGCGTTCGGGCCGTTTTTGAAGTTGTCGGCTATTTGGGCGGGGCTGAGGGCGGCGCTGTAGATGCGGAATTCGTCAATGGAACCGTTGAGCGGAGGGTCGGTTGGGAAAAGGGAGCGGCCCAGGTAGAAGCGGTTGGTGGAGACGCTCTCCAAGGAGGCCAGGTTGTTGGTGGAGATGGCCAGGATGCCGTTGGTGTAAATTCCCATGAAGCCGGAGGGGGGATCTAGAACGCAGGCGACGTAAAGATTGGTCTGGTTGTCAAGATTGCCACGGACGCGGATGACCCGTTCCGTCGGATTTGGATCCATGACGGTGAGGCGAAAGTCACCGGCGCCGCTGTGGGGAGAGAAATAGAGGTCGAGCCGGCCGCCGTTGACCATGGTATCGGAACCTTGATCGAAGACGCGGCACCAGCCGCGGTTGGCGCCAAGGCTGGCCCAGAATTCAAAGGTCACGGCCTTGTCCCCGGCGATCAATCCGCCCGGCAGATTGACGTAAGTGCCCCGGGTGCCATCGAGATGGACCTGGCCGTCGCGGATGACGGCCGCGCCTTCCAAAGTGCCGTCGGCGCGGCCCACGGAATCCCTGGTGTCGCCGTTGAAGCTGTAGCGATGTTGCAGCGCCGCTCCCGGCGAGGCAGGGGCCTGGGCGACAACCGCCACGGGAAGGGCTGTCAAGCAGAAACTGGCAAGCAGGCGAGTAAAACGATTCATATCAAGCAAGATTGGTTGTGATCGGGCGGAGGATGGAACGGCGGGGCGGGGATGTCAATCGCACGACTTGAAAATTCACTCAAAAAGAATGAAAGCGGCGGAGGACAGATGGAACAACAGAGGGAAGCGCACCAACGGTGCGAGCCGCAGTCCAAAACGCTGGCGCGAACTTTGGCGGCGCATGCAAAGCGCGAAGCGTTTTGGAGTGCGCCAGCCCCCTGGCGCTTTCGCCTGGCCCGCGATCCAGCCATGCGCATTCATTTGTGCCGCTGTGTATAGAAGACTCGATGCCGATCAGTGTTTGGGCCGCAGGAGGATGGCTTTTTTGACGGTGCCTTCGACTTCGACGCTGGCGGCTTCGATGCCCGGACTGTCCTTCAAAGCAGCGTAAATAATGCGGCGGTCAAAGGCGCTCATCGGCTCCATTTCCACCACATCGCCCCAGCGGCGGACTTTTTCGGCGGCGGCCTTGGCTTTTTCGACGAGGGCGTCGCGGGCTTTGGCGCGGTAATCGCCGACATCAATCATGACCTTTGGAACGGTTTTGTCCTGCTGGAAGAGGAGGCGGTTGGTCAGATATTGCAGGTCGGAAAGGGTCTGGCCCTGGCGGCCAATCAAACGGCCGGAATCGTCGGTTTTGACATCGAGGAACAGGCCGTCATCCAGGTGATGTTCTTCGACGGTGGCCTCAAAGCCGAGGAGTTTGAGGAGTTGTTCGAGAGTAGCTTTGGGTTGGGCGGGCATAGATCGTTTAATAAGTTGGAATCGGGGGGGAGTATAGTAAAGCCGCCCAATGGTGGCTACTTCTTTTTCTTGGGCGCGGGAGAAACGAGCGCGGCCGGGTCGGCGCCGACCTTGGTGAGTTTGGTCTGGAGGATGGTCAGGAGGTTGGAGACGGTGTAATAAATGTTCAAGCCGGAGGACATGCGATAAAAAATGGCGATGAAAAGGAGCGGCATGTAGCGCATGAGTTTTTGCTGGCCCGGGTCCATGCCGGGGGAGGGCGGAGTCAAGTGGGACTGCCAGATTTGGGTGACGCCCATGATGAGCGGCAAAGGGTTGATGGGGAAGCCGGAGATGCTGGCAATGGTGTCGGGCAGGGTCAGATCGCCCGCCCAGAGGAAAGGGATGCCGCGCAATTCAATGGCGTTGCGAAGCATGGAATAGAAACCGAAAAACACCGGGATCTGGATGAGCATGGGCAGGCAACTGCCCATTGGATTGACCTTGTGCTCCTTCATGAAGGCCGAGGTTTTTTCGTGTTTTTTGAGGGGATCGTCCTTGTATTTTTCCGCGATGGCTTTGAGCTGGGGCTGGAGAGTCTGGAGGCGTTTTTGGGAGCGGGTGCTGGCGGCGGTCATGGGCCAGAAAACCAATCTGACAATCACGGTGATGGCGATGATGCACAGGCCGTAGGAAGGGAGGATGGCATGGAGGCCGTTCATGGAAAGCAGCAACATCTTGGAGAAGAAACCAAAGCCCAAAAAGCCGGTGAAGCCCATGACCAGATCGAGGTTGTTGCCCATGTTCTGGCCGATTTTGGCCAGGCCGTTGTATTCCTTGGGTCCGGAATAAAAGGTGAACGATTGAGCCAACGACTTCTGCGGCTCGAGGGTGGCGGCGGGATAGACGAAAGCGGTTTGGATCCCGTTGGTCAGGAGCATGGCGCCGGGGGCGGCGACGCCGTTGGTGTCCGGAGGCGGCAAGCTGACGTTGCGACTGACAATGCTGGGCGCAGGCTGCAAGGGGATGGCCACGAAAGCAAAGTACTGGCTGTGCATGGCAGCCCAGATGACGTTGCTGGCGCCGTCTTCAAATTCGGAGCGGGGGGTTCCCGGAATGCAGCCCAGCGTCCGGTTGGCGAACCAGGCCGCCCCGATGTCCACGGCTTTGGCGCCGTTATACCACATGGCTCCGAGGGTCGTCGAGTCGTCCAGCGGGCCGATGGGAGTGGCGGTGCCGACGACCACTTCGCGCCGGGGGATTTTCAAGGGGAGGGCGGAGGGGTTTTGGAAGCGCACGGTGGCGGTAAAGAGATAATTGGTGCCGGTGTATCCCACTTCAAATTCCTTGATCAGGAGCAAACCGTTGGCAAGGGTCCTTTCGGCGCGAACGGTGGTATTGGATTGAGTGAGCGTGAAGGCATCGTCGCCGCGAGCGTCTTCGCCCAGGACGGCCAGGACTGGAAGGGGAGCTTTGGCGTTGAGGGTGGCAAAATTATTTTCGCCGGGCGCTTTTCGGGAACGGCTGACCACGGCGGAGTAATCCTTCAAGGCCACGCTCTTCAAGCCGCCGCCCCGCGAGGTGAAGTTAAACACCAAGTCCTTGTTCGAGATTGTGAGGATATGCTCGGGGATCGGGGGTTCGGGCGTTGCCGCGGGCGAAGGGGTGGCGACGGGGGCCGGGGTTGGGGCGGGCAGATTGGCTGCGGGCGACGGATTGGATTCCGCGACGGCATTGGTGGCGGCGGGTTGATTGGTGGCAGCGGCCACCGGGCTGACCGGCACGGGCTGGGGCGGAAAGAAGTGATCCACCAGCGGCGAGAGCAGGAAGAGCAAGAGGATCGCGCCACCTAGAATGAGAAGTGTTTTACGATCCATGCCCGGAGGTGGTTTTGAAGTTGAGGGTTGAAAGTCGAGGGTCGGGGGCTGGAACGGGGTCGTCGCCGCAGGGCGCCCAAGGATGGCAGCGGCAGAGCCTTTTTGCGGCCAAAAGGCCGCCGGCACAAGCGCCGTGAAGGCGGATGGACTCGCGGGCGTATTGGGAGCAGGAGGGCGTGTAACGGCAGCGCCCCGCCGGGCCAAAAAAGGCCGCCAAGGCGGGCGAGAGGAGCGCCTGATAAAAGCGGATGAGCAAAATAAAAATCCGTTGTGCCATAAATTATTGGTCCCCAAGCCGGGCCTGGCGCAGGACGCGCAAAAAATCGCGCTCGACCCCGGCCAACTTCATCCCCGCGATGGACGGGCGGGCAATCAGCACCAAATCCGCCGGGCCGGGCAATTGATGCTGGTGCAGGCGAAAGGTCTCGCGCAAGAGACGGCGCGCCCGGCTGCGCGCGACGGCGTTGCCGACTTTCTTGCTGGTGACCACGCCGAGGCGGGCCGGCAGGCCGCCGGGGCGCGGCAGGATGTTGGCAATCAGGCAGCCGCAGACGAGGCGCCGGCCTTGCGTCCGGGCGAGCGCAAATTCCGCCGGCCGCTTCAAGCGCCGGGAACGCGGGAAGCGCAACGAGGCAGGAGAGTCGTCAGCCATGCGGGGTCAAACCGGGGTAAGACGTTTGCGGCCGGCGCGGCGGCGGTTGGCGAGGATGGCGCGCCCGCTCTTTTTGGAGTTTCGACTCAAAAAGCCATGCTGGCGTTTGCGCCGGATTTTTGACGGTTGGTACTGGCGTTTCATGTTTTATTGTAATGTAAATGTCGCCGCGCAACGGGAGGCAACAGGCCGACCACGGTGAATCCGCGATACAGAGTGTGAGAGGATAGCGGGAGAAGCAAGGGTGTCAATCGCGCAAATTCGTTTTTCGGGCAAACGCATTCTTTGCTGTGGCGTTTTGGAGCGGGTTGTGGTTAATTCGCCGCCGGAAACGCAAAGCAATGAACCCGCAGGCAAATACCCCGGCCGCGCCTCCCAAACGCAAACCGGTCACCGGAAAGGTGTCGGCGCAATTGGCGGAGGCGGGACGGATGGAGGCGGCGGAGGCGCTGCGCAAGCTGGAAACCTCGGCGGAAGGGTTGACGGAGGCGGTGGCGGCGGAGCGATTTGAAAGAGTGGGGCCGAACGAGGTTTCGACGGAGAAACGTCATGATTGGGCCACCCGGCTCTACCACGCGGTGCGCAATCCTCTGGTGATTCTGCTCACCGTGCTGGCCTCCATCACCTTTTACACGGCCAATGTGCCCGGCGACCCGAAAGGAACCGCCGCCAACTGGGCCGGGGGTTGGATCATGGTGGTGATGATCGTTCTGGGGGTGGCTCTGCGGTTCATCCAGGAATCCAAAGCCGACGCGGCGGCCAGCAAGTTGAAGGCCATGATCAAGGTCACCGCCACCGTGGTGAGGGAGGGCAAAGCGGCTGAGGTCCCCCTGCAACGCCTGGTGCCCGGAGACATCGTCAAATTGTCCGCCGGGGACATGATTCCGGCGGACGTGCGGATTGTTTCGGCCAAAGATTTGTTCATCATCCAAGCGACGCTGACGGGAGAATCATTGCCGGTGGAGAAGTTCGACGCGCGGGAGACGCGCGAGAACATTGGGCCGTTGGAATATGCCGATCTGTGCTTTCTGGGGACGAGCGTGGAGAGCGGCACGGCGCAGGCGCTGGTGGTGGAAACGGGCGCGCGCACCTATTTGGGCGGCATTGCCAGCAGCATGATGAGCCAGCAGATTGAGACCAGCTTCGACAAAGGGATCAAGCGGTTCACCTACATGATGCTGATGTTCATGCTGGTGATGGTTCCGGCGGTGTTCTTCATCAACGCGTTGAGCAAATCGCCCTCGGAGATTGCCAACGAGGACCTGGTCAAACTCCCTTCCCTGGCTGGCAAACTGGCGGCAAAAGCCGACCCTGTATCCGCCTTTTTGAGCGGGCAATTGGACGCCGAGGCCAAAGCATGCCTGGCGGCCTACCAACTTTCACCCACGACCAATGATGCGCTGGCCGGGATTCTGATTTCCAACCTGAACGCGGTGGTTTCCGGTCCATCCATCTACGAGGAGAAACGCTTCCAGAATGTGCCGTTGGGGCCGGAAACGCAGGCACGCCTGAAGAAGCCGCGCAGCCATGATTTCAGGCTCAACCGGCTGCTGCTGGAGGACGCTTACCCGGAGGAGTTGAAGAAGAGCGCCAAGCACGATTGGGCTGGGGCGTTTCTGTTCGCGCTGGCGGTGGCGGTGGGATTGACGCCGGAAATGCTGCCGATGATCGTCTCGGTCTGCCTGTCCAAGGGAGCGCTGGCCATGGCCAAGAAGAAAGTCATCGTCAAACGGCTCAATTCCATCCAGAACTTCGGCGCCATGGATGTGCTATGCACGGACAAAACGGGCACGCTGACCCGCGATCACGTCATCCTGGAACTGCATTGTGACGTGTTCAAACACGAGAGCGACCCCGTGCTGCTGGATGCCTACCTGATCAGCTATTTCCAGACCGGGCTGAAAAACGTGCTGGATCGGGCGGTGTTGAGCCATGCGGAGGCGAAGGAGAAACTTTCCATTGTCAATTATGTGAAGGTGGACGAAATCCCGTTTGATTTTTCGCGCAAGATGATGTCGGTCATTGTGGAGACCCCCGGGCATGATTATCAGATCTTGACCAAGGGCGCGCCGGAAGCGGTCTTTGCGCGTTGCACTCAGTTTGAAAGCGACGGGGAAATCCTGCCGATGGAGCCGATCCTGATCGGGGACCTGATCCAGGAATACAACGACCTGAGCGCGGATGGATTTCGGGTTCTGGCGGTGGCCTCCAAGAAGTTGGACAAACGCGCCGCATATTCCAAAGCCGATGAATCGGAACTGATTCTCAAGGGCTACATCGCCTTCCTGGATCCGCCCAAGGAGACCGCCACCCAAGCCATCGCCGCTTTGCAGCATAACGGGGTGAGGGTCAAAGTGCTCACCGGCGACAACGATCTGGTGACGCGCAAGGTCTGCAAAGAAGTGGGCCTGGACACCGGCGAAGTGCTGCTAGGCAACGCGGTGGAAAACATGAGCGACGAGCAGCTTGGCAAGGCGGTGGAAAAAACCCAGGTCTTCGCCCGGCTTTCCCCAACCCACAAGCAACGCATCGTCGAAGCCCTCCGCCACAACGGCCACGTCGTCGGCTTCATGGGCGACGGCATCAATGACGCCCCGGCCCTGCGGGCGGCGGACGTGGGCCTGTCGGTGGAGAACGCGGTGGACATCGCCAAGGAATCGGCGGATATGATCCTGCTGGAGAAAAGCCTGATGGTGCTGGAGGAGGGCGTGCTGGAAGGGCGGAAAGTCTTTATCAACATTCTGAAATACATTCGGATGGGCGCCAGTTCGAATTTTGGGAACATGTTCAGCGTGCTGGGAGCGAGCGCGTTTCTGCCCTATTTGCCCATGCTGCCGATTCAAGTGCTGACGAACAATTTGCTCTATGATTTTTCCCAGGTGGCCATTCCGACTGACAATGTGAGCGTCAAACTAATTGCCAAGCCGCAGCCGTGGGACATGGGGGAGATTTCGCGGTTTATTGTATGCATTGGCCCGGTGAGTTCGATTTTCGATTATACCACTTTTTTCGCGATGTTGTACCTGTTCCACTGTTGGCCGGTTTCGCAGGCGCCCCTGTTCCACACCGGCTGGTTCGTGGAGTCGCTCATGACCCAGACGCTGATCATCCACGTCATCCGCACGCGGCAGATTCCCTTCATCCAGGCGCGGGCGAGCACGGCGCTGACGATCACCACGGTCACGATCATGGCCATCTCGGCGTGGCTGCCGTTCTCGCCGCTGGCGAACATGCTCGACCTGGTTCCGCTGCCGGGTCTTTACTGGCCCATTCTATTTTTGACGCTGGTCTGTTACGTGGTGTTGACGCAGTTGGTGAAGATGTGGCTGATCGGCAAGAAGTGGCTCTGAGCCGGAACGAGGCCATGGGAACCGGCGGAGTGGAGAGGAGAGCACGGGATGTGCTTTGAATCTTTCTCAAAGTGAATCCAGAATCTCCTTCACTTTGCGGTCATAGACATCCTTGTTGATCAAGCCTTGATCGTAAAGGTCCTTGGCCTGCTTCAAACGGTCGGCCGCGGGGGGCCGGGTGGCCGGTTGGGTCGAGGCACGGGGTGGCGTTAATGGCCGGGTGGCAATCATTTCCTTCACTTGCCTCAGCAGGGCCATTTGATCGTCGGGAATGCGGCCAGAGGGATCGGGACCGACGTTCAAAAGAAAAACATGCCCCGCCAACTGCGCCCGGCTGTAATGATCGAACAAATTTTGGGCTGGATTCAATTGCGCCTGCGGCTTCCACATCCAGCCCTTGATGATCGTGTCGGAATCCTGACGCAGCCCGCTGTCTCCCGGTCTGCCGCCGTTGAAGAGCACGCAACCGGGGTTGAGCCGTTTGATCAACTGGCTGATCTCCACAAACTGATCCGGGGAAAGCCTCTCGATGGCATCCAGCACCTGGATGCGGAGGCCCGGATATTTGGCATGCAACTCGGTGAGGTGCTTTTTGATCACTGCGAAGTAAGGCGGCGACACGGGGCCTTTGAATCGCACCGCGCCCTCATTGAGCGCGTCGGGAATGGAATAATGGACCCCGGGCAAAATACCCTCCGCATCGCACGCGGTGATGAAGTCGCCGATGATGTCGCCCTTGAACGGGCTGGGAGCGGTGTCATAAGGGTAATCCGCGCTGTCCCACAGGCAAAAGCCCGACTCATGCTTGGCCGTCAGCACTGCGAACGTCATGCCGGCCTCCTTGGCCGCGCGCGCCCAGGCTTTCACGTCCAGCGCCGTAGGCGCGAAACGCTCCGCCGGAATCTGACCCTGCTCGCCGGGATGGGTGAAGGTCGCAATACCGAAGTGAATATAGAGGCCGTATTTCAGGGCAGACAGGTTGGGCGCTTCCGTTGCGCCGGTTGCGGCGGCCTTCGAACGGGAGACAGACGGAGCGGACGGAGAAGCGGTCTGCGCTGGAGACGAGCTTTTGCCACAACCTGCCAGCAACAGCGCGCACGTCATCAAGACTGGATGAATGAGTTTGCTTTTCATGGGATTGGATCGGAAGGTTTGGGTTTGGTTGGCGCCAACGGCGATATGCCTTCGCCTGCCTCAAAGCGAATCCATGATCTCTTTCACTTTCTGGTCATATTGTTCCTTGTTGATCAGCCCCTGATCGAGAAATTGTTTGAGCTGTTTCAGACGGTCTGCGGCGGGCGTCTTGGAATCACTCGGGGCCGCCGGCGTCGGGATTTCGATGGCAGCGTTGGTGGCCGTGGCCAAGGCCTTGACTTCTGCCGCCGTCAGCGCGCGGTTATAGACGCGGACTTCGTCAATCAGGCCGTCAAAGGCCAGGAACTCCCCGGTGCCGTAATCCACCACGCTGTTGCCGATGCAAACGTCCCAGTTGTTTTTGTGAAGAGGTTTTGGGTTCTTCAGCGGCTTCACCTTCTCCGCGCCGTCAACATAGACCTTCATCGCTTTGCCGTCGAAGGTGGTTGCCACGTGATGCCAGCGATCATCTCCCTGGCTGCGGTCAGATTCAACCTCGCCGTTGGAAGTTTCCCAAATGAGCTTGCCTCTGGGTGCCTTGCCCCGGTAATCTCCGCCGAGACTCAGGCAGTAGCCATTACGCCAGTCCTTGTCGAGGATTCGATTCCAAAATCCATCGGAATCCGCCGATTTGATCCACGCCGCCACCGTGACCTGTTCCGGATTCAGCGAATCGCTGTTGGGGATCACGATGCGGTCATTGAGATTGGTAATCTGGAAGCGGTAAGCGCCGCCAAACCGGCCCTCCGGCGCCCAGGTGGCGCCATAGACCCGGCCATGATTGCCCGCCCCGCTCTCGTCGCGAACGACGCCGTTGATGGGCGGCGCATCGAACGGCAGATACAAGACCAAGCCGCCCGGCCCGGGCGCGCTACGGCTCCCGGTTGGACTCTGCGCGCCCGCTGGCCCAGTCTTTCCCGGCCCCGGCTCATTCCGCGCCTGCCAGAGTTCCCAATTGAGCGTGGCCGCGCTCTCCAAAGCCCCGGCCCGGACCAACTCGCGAACCCTTCTTTCCATTCGTGTGCCCTGGAGGGTCAGCGCGTCTGGCGACATCCCTCCGGGTTTCTCCAAAGAATCGAGAATTTCGGTCGCAAACTCAGCGGACTCACGGTCGTTATTTTTGAGAAACTCGCGTCGGCCCTCGTCCAAGGCTTTGTGCCATTTTTCTTTGAGTTTAGCCGCTGCTTGCGCGGCGTCGGGAACATTCTGGACCGGTGGGTTCGCAGTCTGCGCCCGCGCCACCGCTCCGGACAACGCCGCCGCGGAAATCACAGCCAGCCATGAGGCGACGGGAAATCTCCCGGCAAGATTGAGAATAGGGTTCTTCATAAACGAGGATCGTCAGGTGTCATAAGAAAGCGGTGTAACCGCCCTGGTGCGGAAATGCAAGCGCGAAGGCGACACTGCCTTCCCCCCCGACCAAGACAGGCGCAATCCTAACCCGACTTGGCGGATTCGGGGGGGTGAAAGGTGCAAGTGGTTGATAATCCGTGGAATACAGACAAGGCGATTTGGCCGCGAAAGAGCGCAGCGCGACCAACCGCAACCGAATCCGGAATGGCCCGCAGACCACGCCGATTGACGCAGATAAGGGGAAAAAGAATTCTTCATCTGCGCAGCTCTGCGTGATCTGCTCGTAGCCCATAAGGCCGCAAGCCTTGCCGGTGGAAGTCCGGCAGCGGGAATTGACTGAAACCCGCTTAGTCATAACCGACGCTGTCGGGTGGCGACACCCGTAGTGAAAGCTCGGTCGTAAAAGCCCTGGCCGGGGCAGGGCAAGCAATGGGATCGGGTCGTAGCAGGAAGCGAATTCTACAGCCTCGTTACGCTGATCAGACCAGACCGGACGGTCTGACGATG
>Ga0182027_10006894_pt1 | contig 16885 bp, 15 predicted proteins | sample 712E1DmetaG_FD_121300 | JGI IMG/M metagenome (GOLD analysis project Ga0182027, IMG submission 121300) | Permafrost microbial communities from Stordalen Mire, Sweden - 712E1D metaG (Illumina Assembly) | ecosystem: Environmental > Terrestrial > Soil > Wetlands > Permafrost | place: Sweden... | reverse complement strand
GGGATGGCTGGCGGCGGCGCGCGTCCGTTCCGCACTGGCATCGGCGCGCCTGGGTCTAATGGGCCACTATTACAGCGGGATGCTCGACATCATGACCGACGTGACCCTGGTTTCCATCGCCTTCGGCACGCACGTAGAGCTGCTCGAAGTTGACGAGCTAAGTGCGCTCTGCGCCGAGGTCAGCGAGAACGATCTTGTCCGCCGCGTCGCCGAGTTCCACTCCGCCTTCGACGTGCAGCCCGACTGCCCGCCCGAAGAACTGCGCCGCGCGGCGCGCACATCCGTAGCTCTCGACGCCTTTGTCGCCCGTCACGATCTCGGCCTTATGGCCTACTACTACATGGGTTCGGGCGTTCCCGCCAACGAAGACACCATGAGTTCCGTCATCCTCGGCACTTCGTTGCTGACTGCCCGGCACATTCCCGTGGCCGGCGAGTACGAGGTCAAGAACGCTCTCGCCTTGAAGATCATGGATCTGCTCGGCGCAGGCGGCTCCTTTACCGAGTACTACGCCATGGACTTCAACGACGACCTGGTGCTCATGGGCCACGACGGTCCCGGCCACATTGCCATCGCTCAGGGCAAGACCAAGGTCCGCCCCCTCAAGGTCTACCATGGCAAGGTAGGCCGCGGCCTTTCCGTCGAGATGAGCGTCAAGTACGGCCCTGTCACGCTGCTCTCCGTGGTCGAAGACGCCGATTCCCGCTTCAAGCTCGTTGTCGCCGAAGGCGAGTGCGTGGCCGGCGAAATTCTCGAGATCGGCAATACCAACAGCCGCTACCGCTTCCCGCTGGGCGCGCGCGGCTTCGTTAACGCCTGGAACGAGCAGGGCCCGGCCCACCATTGCGCCGTCGGCATTGGCCATGTGGCCGCCACTCTGGCCCAAACCGCCGCCCTCATGGGGCTCGGCTTTCATCGAGTCTGCTGAAAAGCGCCCGGCCGGTTCACAGGGTGGGATGAGCGGCGAAAGATTGACCCCGAACGGCGTCGGCGCTCCCCAACTCCTTCGCCAAATCCACCCCCAAATCTGGTAGCTTGGATAGGAAGGACTTTATTTCCCTGATGGCTTCAAATCCATACTTTTCCCTGGCGGTTCTGTTCCTGGCGGCGCTGGGATTTGGGCTTGCCCCGCTGGCGCTGGCGTGGCTCTGGGCAAGAGTGTTTTCACCCGCCAAGCCAAACGAGATCAAGAACTCCATATACGAGTGCGGGCTGGAGTCGAAGGGCGACGCCTGGGTGCAGTTCCGCTCCGCGTACTATCTCTACGCCATCATCTTTCTTATCTTCGATGTGGAAGCCGTTTTTCTGCTGCCCTTTGCGGTGGCGTTCACCGGATTGGGAGCAGCCGCTTGCGCCGCCATGCTGGTTTTTGTGTTGATGCTGATCGAAGGTCTCGCCTGGGCCTGGGCCAAGGGCATCCTCACCTGGGCGTAAAAGCAGTGAACAGTGAATAGGAGCGAAGCAACCGATGGTAGATGAAGGACTGAAGATCGAACTGGGCAAGCAGGGCGTCTTCGTTACCACCATCGAGGAGCTCTACAACTGGGGACGCCGCAACTCCATCTGGCCTATGCAATTCGGCCTCGCCTGCTGCGCCATCGAAATGATCGCCACTACCATGGCCCGCTACGACCTTGCCCGCTTCGGCGCCGAGGTCTTCCGCCCCTCGCCGCGCCAGGCCGATCTCATGATCATCTCCGGCACGGTCACCAAGAAGATGGCCCCGCAGGTCGTCCGCCTCTACAACCAGATGGCCGAGCCCCGTTACGTGATCGCGATGGGCGCATGCGCCATCTCCGGCGGCCCGTTCAAGCAGGGCTACAACGTGCTCAAAGGTATTGATCGCTACATCCCGGTTGACGTGCACATTCCCGGCTGCCCACCGCGGCCGGAGGCCCTCATCCAGGCCTTCATCGCTCTGCAAGAGAAGATCGACGGCCAGCACCTGACCGGCGAAGGCCGTCCTCGCCATCTCGACGCCGAAGCTCAGGGCGAGTTCCCTGTCCCCGAGCAGGGCGAGCACGATCTCGAACCCACGTCGAACAAAGGCGTCTGGCCCATACCAGTGGTGATCCGCTGATGAAAACGGTCGAAGAAATCAAAGCGGCAATCGAATCCGCGGTGCCGGGCGCGGGAGTGGAGATTGTTTCCAACCCAAGTCCATCCGCACAGCGCTCGCTTCGCATTGCGCAAAGCCACGCGGTTGCAGTCGCTCAATTCCTGCGCGACGATGCGGAACTTGCCCTGGATTTCCTCTCCAACGTGACCGGCGTCGATTGGCCCGACAAGGAAATTACCGAAAAAGTGAAAGTCACGCGCACCGTGACCAAGACTGTGGATGGTGTGGAGCAGCAAGTTGAGGAAACCGTCGAAGAGCCCCGCAAGCATATCCAGCCGGGATGCATCGAAGTTGTCTACCACCTTTTCTCCATGTCCAAAAAGCATGGTCCCGTCATCCTGCGCATGCGCACCGCCAACCGCACCGATCAGGTTGAATTGCCCTCGCTCACGCGCATCTGGCGCTCGGCCGAATTTCAAGAGCGCGAGATCTTCGATCTCTATGGAGTCGTCTTCACGGGCCACCCCGACCTGCGCCGCCTGCTGATGTGGGATGGATTCAAAGACCACCCCATGCGCCGCGATTACGTTGACCCGGACGACTACGAATACGAGCCCACTGCTCACGATGCCGTGCTGGCGCGAGCCGCGGCCCACAAAGCCGCAAGCGAGTGCGTAGCCCAGGAAGGGACAGGCGCCGGCCAATGATAACTCCCGCGACATCCTCGGCGTTCCTTCGCGAGAAGATGGAAGAAGGCTGGAACCGTCCGCCCATCATGGAGCCTGACGGTGAAGCCGAGCTGCTCGAAGTCGCAATGGGCCCGCATCATCCTTCCACGCACGGCGTCTTCCGCATGGACGTGGCCCTCGACGGCGAGCGCGTCATTCGCCTCAAGCCAGTCTTCGGCTACCTGCATCGCAACCACGAAAAAATCGCCGAGGGCATTAGCTACCTCGCCTCGATGCCGTACACCGATCGGCTCGACTACTTCTGTTCGCTCACCAACAACTGGGCCTACGCCCTGGCGGTCGAAAAGCTCACCGGCCAGGAAGTCCCCGAGCGCGCAGAGCACATTCGCGTCATCCTCGCCGAGTTCACCCGTATCCAGAATCACGCTTCCGCCATCGGCTTCCTCATGCAGGAGATGGGCGCCAGCGGTACGCCGCTCATGTACGCGTTCAAGGCGCGCGAGAAGATTCTCGACCTCTTCGAGTCGCTCACCGGCTCGCGCATGATGTGCAACTACATGCGCTTCGGCGGCTGCCGCGTCGATATTTCCTCGGCGTGGCTCGATGCCGCCCGCAAGGTTGTCGCCGGGCTGCCCGGCTTCGTCGACGAGTTCGAGAACCTTCTCAGCGGAAACGAAATCCTGATGGCGCGCTGCCAGGGAATCGGCATTCTGCGCCCCGAGCTGGCCGTCAACGCCGGAATCACCGGCCCCATGCTGCGCGGCTCGGGAGTCAACTACGACATTCGCAAGGTTGACCACTACGGCATCTACGATCGCTTCAAATTCCGCGTGCCGCTCGGCGATCATGGCGACGTCTTCGACCGCTACATGGTGCGTATTCTCGAAATGCGCGAGTCCATCGGCATTCTGGAACAGGCGCTCAAGGAGCTTCCCGGCGGCCCGATCATGGACCCGAAGGCAAAGATTCGCGGCTTTCGTCCCAAGCCGGGCGAGGCCTACGGCCGCATCGAAGCGCCCAAGGGCGAACTGGGTTTCTATCTCATCAGCGACGGTGGCCCAAACCCCTATCGATACCGTGTGCGGCCACCAAGTTTGATCAACCTGACGGTGCTCGAAGATATGTGCCTCGGCAGCAACATCGCCGACGTGGTTCTCATCTTCGGCAGCGTCGACATCGTGCTGGGAGAAGTGGATCGATAGCGTTTTCAGTGAACAGTGAACAGGAAACAGGAAACAGGGAACAGTGAACAGGAGAAAAGGCCCGCGAGCGATTTGCCGTTTTGAAAGGGCACGACTTTAGTCGTGCCGCAACGAAAGTAAAATAGACGTGGGGCTTTAGCCCCTGAGGCTCCGCCGTATCGGCCATAAAGCGCAAAGAGGCTGGCACCGGCACGAACGGGCTGAAAGCTGATAGCTGCATTTCGGAGGATTCATTTGCTGGGCGAGGGAATACTGAAGGGCATGGCGGAGACGGCAAGAAACTTTGCCGGCAGCTTTGTCTCCAAAGAGCGGCTCACCACGGTTGAGTATCCGGAGCAACGGATTCCGACAATCGAGAATGCGCGCGTCTTTCCATTCCTCGTGTACGACACCGCCGACTGGGAAGCCGGCCTGCGTTGCGTCGCCTGCCAGATCTGCGAAAAAGAGTGTCCGCCCAAGTGCATCTTTATCGACAAGTCCAAAGACAAGAAGCCCGATGCCGTTGGCAAGCAGCAGTTCTATCCCACCCGCTTCGATATCGACATCTCAGTCTGCATGAGCTGCCAGATCTGCGTTGAAGTCTGCCCCTTCGAAGCTATCAAGATGGATACCGAGTTCGAACTGGCCACCGACGATCGCTTTGGCGGCCTGCTGCTCGACCGCAAGCAACTAGCCAAGTCCAACGAGTATTACCACCAGATTCACCCGACGGAGGCCACGGCAGTGGACGCGCGCCTGGCCGCTGAAAAAGTCAAGTCCGACGCCAAGGCCAAGGCAACCGCCGATGCCGCCGCCGCCAAAGCCGCCGCTCCGGCTGCGCCAGGAATCCCGCGAAGATAAGCCGCGAGTCATGCGGGCCACATTCGCGGCCAGAGCAACACCGGAATCGGTGTTGCTCTAATGCCGCGAAGGGACGCAATCGCCAAAGCTCAATAGGCAATTGTGAGAAGATTCGAAACGCCGCTAACGCCTGGTGCGGCAAAAGCAGCGCGTTCGGCATCGTTGCGTTCTCTCCATGAATGCACACGTCCGCGCAAGGTGACCATAGTGCCGGAGGTCTCGACAGTAATGTCCTTCGCCTCAATCTGGGCATCGCGCTTGAGCGCATCCTCAATCTTGATCTTGACTCCAGCGGCACTCATCGTCGGCTTGAGTTCAATTTCGTTGACTACCGAAATTACCCCGCGCAATGACCGTATGGCTCTGGCAGCTTCTTCCTTCTGGTATTGCCACTCTGCTGTCCCCACGAGTGTGACCCAACCCTTTGAGACTGTGGCCTTGATTGTGTCGGGCACCTGGAAGTTCCAGATCAGGATGTTTCCGGCTGCGGACGCTATGTCCTCGTCCGTGCGCTCGCTTTCGAACGGGAGATCGACGATGATCTCACTTGCGACCGAGGTGACGTTGACAACCCGGAGGGCGGCACGCTCGGCTGCCCACTTCTCATACAAGCTACTGACGTGTCCATCAAGCTGAACGACGCCATTGTTAACCGAGACGCCGATCTTGGTTGCACAAACGCTTGGTTCCCATCGTAGTTCCTGTTCCACATTTTCTTTGATCGTTTCTGCTGTTCTCATCAGGACACCTTTCTTCCGGTTGGACCATCAATTGGATGGCATCGTCTTGCTGCAGGATCGTGGCGAGTCACGTGACCGCGTGCTTTGAGCTTTGGTTTCCCAGGTCCCAAAATCGGGACATGGGGCACACATAATTGGTACAAGAACAAGCGGTCATAGACCTAGATGATTGCAGGAGCGCGCCAACCGAACTGTGCAGGATTGCACTGCGCCATTTATGTCTTGCTATTGCATGTGCCGGATAGAAGCTGACGATCTACTCATCCGTGGGCCAAAAGGAAACTTGCCTAGTCCGAGCCGACAGTTTTATTGGAGCATTCATGGCGCAACGTCCAAATGGGATGAGCAAACCGGTACATCAAAATCGCGTGCTGCGACACATAAATTGGGATGGAACTTTTGACCGTTCAGAGTTTTTCTCGCGGCGCAGATCTGAGCGCCTTGTGGGTCAAATGCTTGATACGCGTTTATCTTGTCCTATTCGAATTCCATGGCGCCGGGGCAGGATCAGGCTGGTACAGACGGATAGGTCGTGCAGTTTGGGAGAGGTCTAGAGCAATTCTCCTGATGGTGTACCCAACGGCTTCATGGCATTCCGAACGTGGGTGCGGGCGTGGACGCCCGCACGACAGCCGGACTGGAGTCCGGCGCTACAAAAAGCGGCGACGGTTTAGAACAGGTCTTAGATACAGCAACATTGAAATCGCTCTAACTCGATCGAGCACGCACCGCGACAGAATCGACTCCTCCCTGGAATGCATGAGGCCTCGTCAACTGGCAAGCAACGGCTGTCCATGAAGGCTGTAGGTGCCGGTGCCTGAGTACTCCAGGATCAATCGTGCACGATACACCGCATCCTGCGCGCCATTGACGATCAACAGGAACTTGTCGGTCTTCAGCGCAACTTCGTACTTGATGACGCTGTCCTTCGGAATGCCAATGCTCACCAAACCAGCTCCCAGTGCACTGACTCCACCGACAACAGCAGCCCCTTCAAGTCCGGCGACGATCCAGCCAACCAGGGGCCCAGCCACTAGAACTGGCCCAATGCCTGGTATTGCAAATGCCGCGGAACCAAACAGAAGTCCCCAGAATCCGCCCCAGAATGCACCGACAGATCCCCAGTACTTCATGCGATCGCCAGCGTTGTAATAGCCAACTACATGTTCATCTGTATGCGTGTCTCGGCCCGCAATCGAGAGGCTCTTCATATCTACCCCGGCCTCCTGAAGCGCCTTAATGGCCTGTTCCGCCTGTTCGTGAGTGTTATAAACGGCCACAACTGAGTTTGTTGCTGACATCGCGTTCTCCATGCCTCCTCTGTTAAATTTGGCTATTCGTCAACCGCTGCGTCTACGGAATTGGCGCCGAGGTACAGGACTTTCTCCGATAATCCGACGAGCGCCGCTCAGGACCTTCGACGATCTCTGAAGCCTTTACGGCGAGCCCAGCAATATCCTCCCAGCGGGGACTGCCAACCATCTGTTCAATTGGATACAGTCACATCCGCACCATAGACAGACAATCGCACTGTACGCCGGTAGCCCGACATGCAGAAGGCATTGGTGAATACGGCGATACCTGAACATAGCAGGGCTTCACAATCGAGGTGTAAGTCGATACTTTGATGCATTCCCTGGAAAACAATGTCCCCGTGCTCCTCAATGAATTGAATTCCGATGCCAGGCCAATGGCCGCTGTTGTCGTCGCACATCCGGACGACGAGACACTTTGGTGTGGCGGGTACCTATTGACCCATCCTGAATTTCATTGGCGTATCGTGACCTTCTGCAGAGCATCGGATACGGACCGCGCGCCAAAGTTCCGCAAGGCCTTGCAGCAATTTGGGGCGGAGGGTGAAATGGCGAATCTGGACGATGAGCCGGACCAGACGCCACTACCGACCGAACAGATTCAGGAGACCATAGCCCGGTTACTCGCTGGAAGGAGCTACAGCCTGATTCTGACCCATGGCCCAAAGGGCGAGTACACGCGCCACCGCCGGCATGAGGAGTGCTGCCAAGGCGTCGTTGAGCTTTGGCGAACCGAACGGATCGACATTGAGCGGTTATGGATGTTTGCCTACGAAGATGGAGGGCGGGCGTACTTGCCTCGGGTCCGCGGCGATGCGGATCGGCGGGAGATTCTGACAAATGATACTTGGCTGGAAAAGCATAAGTTGATTACGGATGTTTACGGATATGGCGACGATAGTTGGGAAGCGCGGTGCACGCCACGAGAAGAAGGGTTCTGGTGCTTTGACTCGGCACAAGCAGCAGTGAAACGCAGCGCATTCCAGGAGGAACAAACGTGAAGGTGCTTGTGTTGTTCGACTATCCACCGCCTCCGGGCGGCTTGGCGATGCAGGGTGACGTATTGTGCCGGGGCCTGCGCGAGATCGGCGTCGATGTTCACCCGGTACATCTGAAATCGCCGCTGGAAAAGGAATGGTACTATCGCTGGTTCCGGCCCGACGTGGTAGTGGGCGTGGGGTACTGGGGCCATGTTCCGGACCTTGTCCTGCACCCACAGAAGTTTGGAATGTTGGCCGTGCCATGGCTGGTGGCGGATGGCTTCATCGCGGAACATCGGGACGTTTTGAATGCTCTGCCTCTGATCCTTGTCACCTCCAACTGGGTGAAGGAGGTCTATATCAGAGATGGCATCAAGGGCGACAACATCGAGGTGCTTCCCGTGGGTTGCGGCACGGACCGCTACGCGCCCCATAGCCGCGACGACTTGAAGGTGAGATCGATCCGCGAGGACTTGGGAATATCCGAAGACAAATTGATGATCCTGACCGTCGGCGGCGATGGTGCGTCCAAGGGCGCCCGGGAGGTGATGCGGGCTCTGGCACTGATCGATGCCGAAGTGCCGGACTGGAGATATGTCTGCAAGGTATGGCCTCAACCCCGCACCGACCAGCAGAACTCGCTCGATCTCGACCTTGCGGCGCGCCTGGGCATCGACGAGAAGGTCATCTACTCTACCAATATCGTCTCGCAGAACTTCATGCCCTACTTGTTGGCCGCCTGCGATATCTACGCTGCGCCGTCTCGGCTTGAGGGTTTCGGAATGATTCAGGTGGAGGCTAACGCCTGCGAAAAGCCGGTGATCGCGATCGACGCGATGGCATTTCTCGACACGATGGTCCACGGCGAGACGGCATTCCTGGCGAAGGTGGCGGAGGAGAGAAAGATCACTGAGGCGCTCTACGGCGAAGGTCACGACTACGAGAACAGTCAGCGTATCGTGTTTCCCAATCCGCGAACGGCCGAATACAGAGCCAGTGTGCCCGACATTGCCAAGTATCTTCTGCGGCTCATGAAGGACAGCGAACTGCGGCAGCGCATGGGACTAGCGGGTCGCAAACGCGTGGTTGAGTTGTTCGATTATCGCCAGGTTGCCAGGCGCTTCGTGAAGATCGTGTCCGATCGATTGGGAATTCAGTAGCAAGCAACGAGGCGCGAGTGCTCGCCCCTTCAACCCAGCACGCCATAGAGGCTTTCATGTCATTCGACGAAAAGTCGCAAATTGCTATCGAGCAAGCCAAACAGGCTGCTCTCGAAATTCTGCTGCATAACGCACGGGGACCATTTCAAGGACTTCCTCGAACCGCTGGTTGGGGATACCCGGAACCTTACACACGTGACCTGATGATCTCGTCTCTCGGCTTTCTGGCCACGGGCAATGAGCAGCTTGCGGACGCTCTTGAGCGCACGTTGGTTGCGCTGGCCAACAATCAGAGTTCGCACGGCCACATCCCATCCCTCGCGCACGATCCGGATAACCGCGGCTCCAGCGATTCGACGCCGCTCTTCCTCTTTGGGCTGGCTCTCTACAGAACATCGACGAACCAGCCGGAGTTTCTCCGTGAGGAAGCGCAGAAGGCGCTTCGCTGGATGCGGTACCAGAGCCCCGATGACAGGGTGATGGTGAGCCAGTTACCTACCAGCGACTGGCGCGATGAACAGTACGTGATGGGGTATGGGCTGTACGTGAATATGCTCGTCTATGCGTATCTTCGGCTTTATGGTGAAAACGAGTCCGCCGACCAACTCCGCGGATTGATGAGCCGATTGGAAGTGACCGGCGAGCAGAAGAAGAGCTATGAGCAAGAGGCTCTTGTGAAGCCAACCGCGCCCTACTACGCACTCTATGCGTACAAAATCATGCGCAGCGACCGCTTCGATCTGCTTGGCAACAGTCTGGCGATCTTGACCGGAGTTGCTTCGCCTAACTGGGCAGTGAACCTGCTGACCTGGATCGAAGCCGAGTGTGAGGCAATGCAGGCCCGCGGAGAACTTGCCGTGGATTTGCCGCCCTGTCTGTTCCCGTACATTCTGCCCCATCATGCGGATTGGCTGCCGCGCTACGAGCGCTACAACCGGCCAGGGGACTATCACAACGGAGGAGTGTGGCCCTTCATCTGTGGCTTCTATGTTGCGGCGTGCGTAGCGGCAGGGCAGATGGATTGGGCGGAGCGCAAATTGCTGGCGCTTACAGAGCTGGTTAAGCCATGGCATGAAGACGCTGCGGAGTGGGGCTTCAACGAGTGGATTCACGCGCAAACGGGTAAGCCCAGGGGCCGGGATTGGCAAACCTGGTCGGCCGCCATGTACCTATATGCCGCTGAATGCGTACAGCGAAAGGGAACGCCGTTCTTTGACGAGATGCGCGGAGGCAATCCGAGCGCATCGATGTAGCGGTCTTGCTCTCGGTGTTCTTCCCGGCGCTGGTGGGTTTCGGCTTTGGCTACTATCCGGCAAGAAAGGCCGCGTTTCTTGATCCGATCGAGGCCTTGAGATACGACGAATGCACCTTCTTATTCCCTGTGCGAACTGCCCTGGCTTGTCGCCTGTTGTTCGTTGGAGCTTATCCGTAAATTGAGAAAGGAATGTAGCGCCGGTCTCCAGACCGGCTGTACTGGCGGCGTCCACGCCGCCAGACGTCGCCTGAGGATCTGGAGACCCACAAGACAGCCGACCTGGAGTTCGGCGCTGCCAATTTACGGATAGGCTCTTAGAATCCAACGAGCAATTACGACCAGCTTTCAGCAGCCGCAGGTTGGATATTGGTTGATAGGGGATTGAATCTCGGGCATTGACGAATAGGCAAATCAACATGGAACCAGGAAATAAGAAAGGTCTAGAGACTATGGCTCAATCGACATTCGAACAGACGAGTGAACATATCGCCGACACCGTACACAAGGCTTCTCGAGCGGCATCTGCCGCGGCGGAAGCAATTGAGGATGGGGTAGGAGCAGCGGCGCGCGCTGTAAAGCATGGCGGCTACGCCGCAGTTGAGGCTTACGATGACGCAAAGAGGCGCGTGCAGCGAAAGCCGATCGAATCAGTTTTGGCCACGCTCGCGGTCGGAATCGCAGCTGGAACGGCGATCAGCTGGAGAATGAGGCGAAAGCGGTCCTGCAACTGCGGAGATATGTGAGAGGGAGTTTGGTAGCCTCGATCGTATTTTCCTGAGCTTCCTGGTAGTTGGGCGCTCACCCCTTTTCCAGCATAGACTGGCTGTATGTGTGTGCGAAATTGACCCGTTCGCGCACCAGCCAGTTGCATAGGGTTCAGCGGTGACCAAAGGGATGACGATAGCCGATCCGAATAATGCGGATAAGAATACCGCCGTAAACCTGAACACCGGCGTCGCTGGGCTCGCGGCGACGCCGCCGCCTGCGGAAACATCTCCAATCCCCGCCAAGGCTAAAGAACATAACATTAGGGTTTCTTCGGCCGTTCTCGATGCGGCGACGAAGGACGGGGACGAGCTCCTCCGCTCGCTGCAAACCGGCTTGGGCGGCCTGACTCAAGTCGAAGCCGAGAACCGTGCGCGTGCGTCCGGACCGAATGAGGTTGCGCAAGAACACCAGCGCGGCTGGTTCATCCGGCTTTTGATCATCATGCGTAACCCGCTGGTGATTCTGCTTGGAGTACTTTCATCGATATCCTTTGCCACCGGGGATGCGCGCGCCGGCAGCGTCATGGCCGGCATGGTGGTACTGAGCGTATCGCTTCGGTTCCTGCAGGAAGCCCGTGCGGACGCCGCTGCCGCAAAGCTCAAAGCCATGATCCACGTGACCGCTACGGTGGTTCGGGATGGCAAGGCCCGGGAGCTGCCGCTGCGGGAGCTGGTCCCGGGGGACATTATCAATCTCTCCGCCGGCGACATGATCCCAGGCGATGTGCGGGTTATCGCCGCAAAGGACCTGTTCGTCAGCCAGGGAACGCTCACTGGAGAATCGCTGCCAGTGGAGAAATTTCACGATGCCGACCCCAAGGCCGCCAACTCCCCAGCGGAACTGAAGAACACTTGCTTCATGGGCACAAGCGTTCAAAGCGGCACTGCAACCGCAGTCGTGGTCGTGACAGGGGTTCACACGTATCTCGGCACAATGGCCAGCTCGATTACGGAGGAGGAACCGCCGACGAGTTTCGACCAGGGCCTCAGTCGCTTCACATGGCTCATGATCCAGCTTATGGCCATCATGGTGCCCCTGGTCTTCTTCATCAACGGGTTTACAAAGCACGATTGGAAGGGCGCCTTTTTCTTTGCGATGGCAGTGGCCGTGGGACTGACCCCGGAGATGCTGCCCATGATTGTCTCTGTCTGCCTTTCCAAGGGCGCGCTTGCCATGAGTCGCAAAAAGGTAATTGTCAAGCGTCTGAGCGCCATCCAAAACTTCGGTGGCATGGACGTGTTGTGCACTGACAAGACCGGCACTCTCACCGAAGATCGGGTCATCCTTCAGAGGCACTGCAATGTCGCCGGGCGTGAAACAGATGAGGTGCTCATGGATGGCTACCTCATCAGCAACTTTCAGACGGGCCTCAAGAATCTGCTCGATACGGCGATTCTGAACAGTTCGGATTTTCACGAGCAAGCCGAGGTCGCGAAGTACAAAAAGCTGGACGAGATTCCCTTCGACTTTACGAGACGCATGATGTCCGTGCTGGTCGAGAATCCTGAAGGCAAGGCGATCCTCCTGACCAAGGGCGCTCCGGAAGAGATCTTCCATCAGTGTTCCCATTTCGAGTTGGATGGGAATGTGTCGCCCATGGACCCTGCGCTGATGAAGGGGTTGAAAGACGAATATGCGAGCCTCAGCAACGATGGATTCCGGGTTTTGGCGGTAGCCATCAAAGAGCTGCCGGGAAAGAAAGCCTGCTCAAGGGAAGATGAACACGATCTCGTACTGAAAGGTTACGTCGCATTTCTCGACCCACCCAAACGCACTGCCGCAATGGCGATCGAAGCGCTGCACAAGCACGGTGTTGTTGTAAAGATTCTCACCGGTGACAACGACTTGATAAGCCGCAAAGTGTGCAGGGATGTGGGACTGATCGCCGACCCGATGCTGCTGGGCGACGATGTGGAGAAGATGTCCGACACTGAACTGGGCGAGGCGGCTGAAAAGACAACCCTCTTCGCGCGTCTCTCTCCGGCTCACAAACAGCGAATTGTTCGCGCCTTGCGCGGCAAGGGGCACGTTGTCGGATTCATGGGCGATGGAATCAACGATTCTCCCGCATTGCGCGCAGCGGACATTGGCATTTCGGTTGATACAGCGACCGACATCGCCAAGGAGTCGGCGGATCTGATCCTGCTGGAGAAGGACCTGATGGTGCTGGATGGGGGCGTCATTGGTGGGCGGAAGGTCTTCGCCAACATCATCAAGTACATTCGGATGGGCGCCAGTTCCAACTTCGGAAACATGTTCAGTGTGTTGGGAGCGAGCGCATTTCTCCCCTTCCTCCCCATGGCTCCGATTCAGATTTTGACGAACAACATGCTCTACGACTTCTCGCAGATTCCTATTCCCACCGATGAAGTAGACGATGAACTAGTGGCTCTGCCACGGCCCTGGAACATTGGTGAGATCAGACGGTTCATTCTTTGCATTGGCCCCATCAGCTCGATCTTCGACTACTCGACCTTCTTCGTCATGCTCTATCTCTTCAAGTGCTGGGATCCATCTCACGCTCCGCTGTTCCAGACGGGCTGGTTCGTGGAGTCGCTGATGACGCAGGTACTCATCATCCACATTATTCGCACGAACAAGATCCCTTTCTTCCAGAGCCGTGCAAGCGTGCCGTTGTTGATCACGACCTTGACCATCATGGCCTTCGGAGCGTGGCTGCCGTACTCGCCGTTAGCCTCTTCGCTGGGCCTGACCCAATTACCGGGGATGTACTGGCCGATCCTCCTGCTAACGCTGCTCGCCTACACGGGCCTTACCCAAGGGGTGAAAGTGTGGATGCTGAGGATGAAATGGATCTAGGTCCGAACAGGTTGATTGCCTATGATGAATTGGGCGCGTAGGCTCGCGACGAGCTAGGTATCTCCGAGAAATTCCAGGCGCGCCCAATTCAGGCATCCCTGGCTGCCGCATGCAGCTTTGCTGCCGGGGCCACGATGCCGCTCCTGGTCGCTGCGCTCGCAACTCAGACACAATTGATCCCATTCGTCTCTGTATCGTCGCTGGCAGTTCTCGCACTTTTGGGTGGACTGGCTGCGCGCGCAGGTGGCGCAAAGGTGATGATGGGCGCAATCCGCGTGACGTTCTGGGGTGGTCTGGCGACGGCGATGAACGCCGGTATTGGATGGCTGATTGGAGCAGTTGTTTGAACTGCTCCAACGGAGACCTTTCTGGAACTGCCGATTCTTTCGCGCTCAGAGCTTATCCTTAAATTGAGAAAGGAATGTAGCGCCGGTCTCCAGACCGGCTGTACTGGCGGCGTCCACGCCGCCAGACGTCGCCTGAGGGTCTGGAGATCCTCAGGACAGCCGGCCTGGAGTTCGGCGCAACCAATTTACGGATAGGCGCTTAGACACTCAAGAGCAGGCTCGCAGAGATTCTTTCCGCGGTCTGGACAGGAGAACCCATCTGCGCCGGTTGCACGCGATGAAGTTGGGCCTGAGAGAAGGAGCGCATATAGGAATGCGCCACCTGGTCCCAGACCATCTTGCGTGCATAGAGGTACGCGCGCTCACGCATTGAGTAGCGCTCCGCATCGTCGTCCAGAAGTTTAACTGCCGTAACTGCGATGGCTAGCGGGTCCTCGAAGGGAACCAAGGCTCCGCGCTCATTGTTGAGAAGTTCGGCGGCGTGCCAGTAGGGAGTAGAGATGATGGCCTTGCCGGCGCCCATGGCAAAGGCGAGCGTTCCCGAAACAGCCTGAGCTGCGTGGCGGTACGGTGTAATGTAGATGTCGGCCGACCCGACCACCGAAGCCATTTCCTGGGGACTGAAGAACCGGTTGAGGAATATCACCTCTTGCTCGACCCCCAGCTCCCTGGCCAGAGCCTGCAACTCATTCAAATACCGGTCGCCTTCGCGGGCTCTTACATGGGGATGAGTGGCGCCGGCGATGACGTAGACAACATCTCTGTGGCCGGCGAGGATCCGTGGCATTGCCCGAATCACGTTCTCGAATCCCTTGTTGGGAGACAGCAGTCCAAAGGTGAGCAACACAAGCTTACCTGTGAGGGCGAGCGCAGATTTGTAAACCTCCGGTTCCACAAAGGGCAGGTCGGGGATGCCGTGCGGAATCAGGTCGATCTTGGCGGCTGAAACGCCGAACACGTCCTGCAGAACGCCTGAGGAGTACTCGCTCATCACGACAAGTCGATCGGAGCGTGCGGCGATCTCTTTCATCACGCGCCGCTGGTCTGAATTCGGCTCCTGAAGGACAGTGTGGAGTGTAGTGACGACTGGCATGGTGAGGTGTTGCAGCAATTCCAGGACGTGGCTGCCGGCCTTTCCACCAAAGATTCCGTACTCGTGCTGCAAGCACACCAGATCGACATTGCCGGCATTCAGAGAATTGGCGGTTGCCCGATAGGAGGAGAGGTCGTCTTCAGCAATCGTGTTGCGCACGCGCGCGGGGTAGACGTAGGAAGATTGGGGGTCGTTGACGGCCGCAACCCGCAAGCCGGATGCCCCGTATTCGGCGGTGATGGCATTACACAGATCGGTCGTGAAGGTTGCAATTCCACATTGCCGGGGAAGGTGGTTTCCGACAACCGCGATCCGGGCCGGACGCGAATTGCCGAACGCAGGCAACAAAGAGAGTGCCGGTATTCTTCCAAGTAACGGAAGCCGCGGCAGAAGCCGCATCGGCATGCCCGGTTGCGCATTCAAGGAGTTGTTCGATGTGGACATTGCAATCTCCTGACAACAAGCAAACGAACGCCATAGGGCTCGGACAAGATCGTCCGAAGGAGGACTAGCGCCGAAGCGCGACGACTGTTGCCAGTGCTTCACTGGCGATGAAGACCATTAGGAAGATTGCGGCGCCAATACCGATCGATAGTACTGGAGACCCGCTCTCAACGCGCACGGGCGATTCTGTCTTCGACCCTTCTTCGTCCCTGGCGACCATCCGGAAGCCAGGCGTGAAGGCGAAGCATCCGACAGCCGACGCGACCAGATTTCCCATAATTTGGCCAAATTTAGAGATTCGGCGAAGAAAATGACTGGTCATAGCAAGACTGTAATTGGACCAGTTTGGGTTGGCTGTTCCGTTTTGAACATTCCAAGCAGCTTTAGATGCATCGAGTATTGCCGGCTGGTGCGGTCCTGGGAGACCGGAGTTAGCAATTCAGGGCAGAGCATGTGCGATGAGCCGCCTCGATCGTTGACCACATCGGGGTGTAATCGTGAAAGCCGATCACATCCTCCAGGTCGACCGCAACATCCAGTTGGCTTGAGAACTCATACCCGGCCGTGAGCGCATTTACCGGGTTCAGTTTGCGAACGTAGGTCAGGTAGTAGCGGACGAACCCGGTGATCTCATCGATGTGCTGCTTCTTCTCTTCGCCCGTTGCATTCGTGTATGACAGCGTCGGCTTTGTCAAGGCTCTTTTTCGGTTCTTTGGCCGTAAAAAGAGCATACGGTAGCATCTGTTTGGGAAGGCCGGTGTCAAGGGCGCGTTCTTTGCATTCATCTCGACCCTTGACACCGGCCTTCCCAAACCCACAATTGGAGCAGGAACGAATCTCAGACGTTCTTTCTGAGATTCGTTCCATATGAGGAATCCGTCTTTCCTCCGGCATAAACGACCCAAGCTCGCATGTTGATTCAATCATTTTTCGATGGACCCATAATAGGTTCCACCAACCGTGTATTCGGCCCGGTACGGCTCCATGATTGCTTGTTCAAACTCCCTCAGTTTGTAATGGAGGCGGGGTGTCCAATCAGTCTCCAGGCCGGCTGTCCTGAGGGCCTCCCGGCCCTCGGAGGCTTCGCAAGACGTTGAATTTCGGGTTGACGCGCCCCCTGTGAAAAATGTGGACTAATCCTTGTTCAAGTCCACTTTCACTTATTCGAGCGGGAG
>Ga0182027_10006892_pt1 | contig 16890 bp, 13 predicted proteins | sample 712E1DmetaG_FD_121300 | JGI IMG/M metagenome (GOLD analysis project Ga0182027, IMG submission 121300) | Permafrost microbial communities from Stordalen Mire, Sweden - 712E1D metaG (Illumina Assembly) | ecosystem: Environmental > Terrestrial > Soil > Wetlands > Permafrost | place: Sweden... | reverse complement strand
GTGCAGACGTAATCTATCAACTCATTGCCATCCACGTCCCAGACGCGCGCGCCTTTGGCCCGATTGACGAAAAACGGCTGGCCGCCGACGGCGCGAAACGCGCGCACCGGCGAATTGACGCCGCCGGGAATATATTTCAACGCCTCGGCAAAAAGTTTTTCGGATTGAGCACGATTCATGGCTGGAAATTAACAACGAAGACGCAAAGACACAAAGCAGAAGAATTCCGGCGGGGATTTGGGCGCCGGCTGTATATGAGGGTTTTAAAACTCGTAGCTGTGGACGTGAGTCCGCTCCAATCTCATGAAAAATCCAGAAAATGAGCCGACTCACGTCGGCTACCACGATGGCAGGATGTTTTGAGACGGCCTCGTACAGGCGCCCGGCGTCCAACAGGAGTTCGGCCGCAAAGTGCGGGCAGCTAGGGAGCAACGGTTGCATCCGCCGTTTTACCGGAGGAGTAAAGGCCCAACAATTTCTGATTTTCCGCGGCAATTTCTTTTTGGTTGGTGATCCAGGCGAGAGCATGTGCGGTGAGTGCCATATCGCAGGCTTGCGGAAACTGGCCGGCTTGAGCGTAGGCGGCAGCGAGTGTCCCGATAACGGCTGGTTGCCTGAACTCAGTCAACTCAACCGCTCTGGTGGCCAGTTGCATGGCTTCTTCCCCGTTGCGCAATTCCGGCTGGCCGGCGGTCGCCAGAATCCAGGCCAGATTGTTCAAGAGGACCGGGTTGTTGGAATCCACATTTAGCGCTTCGCGGTAGTGATGAATGGCTTCTTCGATCTTTCCATCCGCCTCAAGCTGGCTGGCAGCCTGGAATTGCTCCATGGCATCCGGGTTCATTGGGAAAACGGTTTCATCCTTCACTGATACGGAAGAGTTCGAAAAACTGGGCACATCGCCCTCTTGTATTTCCCGCCGATTGGCGGGCTGTGAATTGAATTGCACCTGGGAAAAAACCTTTACCACGAAATACACTTGATCCAGCGGTTTTCCGATGGCGAAAGGAACAGGCCCGGAATTTGCGCTATAAAATCCGGCAGCGCTTTTTTCTGTGCCACCCATCAGATTCATCCAGGAAGATGTCGCGTATTGCAGGTGTTCAACCCATCCCACACTGCCTGCTGGAAGCGGAGTATAAGTGCCGATTTCCGGCACAACAACAATGTCACCCGGTTGGAGCAATGACCGTTCGACATCTATTGGCAGACCGCCGAATTTCTCCATGTAGTATTGAAACGCCCCATGCCCTTCAAACCACACCGTGTGGCTGGCGGATTTGTATTTGGCCGCGATTTGTTCCGCCGCCGTTCTGGCCGAGTTGGCCAGTTGATAGTCGGCTATTACAAGACCCAATGTAATGGCCGCCGCCGGAATAAGCGGCCACAACAGCCGACCGTTGTTCATATCATTTCCCCGGAGTCCTTCCAATCGCCGCACCAGAAGAATCGCCGCGGCCGGCACCAGGGGGAGAAAGCTCCGGACATTTACGGTCCAGTTCAACACCGTTGCGAAATAGAACACACCGGCGATCCAGAGGGCCAAGATTATTGAAACCGGATCCCGTCGCCGCCAAGTTTCCGCCACTACCAGCAGCAACAAGTGCAAGCCGCCCGCCGTCAACAACACCACTTGAAACAGGAAATCCCAGTGTTTCCTCAGGTCGGGAGCTGCGTTCATCAAGCCGAGATTGTCACACAGCAGAAAGGTCAGTAACAATGCGCCTGGAATTACGACGCCACCGGCCAACAACGTCTTGGGCCGCCATAGAAATGGCGCAAAGAACAGCAGCGGCAACAGGCTGCCTCCGGCAAAGGCCAGACCGATGATTCCACTGGCTCGCCAGCCACCGGGGAATTCGATGTGGGTGGTATGAGCATAATGGACTGCGGCAAAGAACAGCCCCCTTCCGTATATTCTGGCGGTAATCAGTTCATAACCAGCCAGCATGAACACTGGCACGGCCAGTCCCAACCACCACCGTCCCAACTTGCGGGTTCGAAGCAGGCTCAAGATCATTAACAGGGGAAGCAACGTGATGGCGCTGTATTTGGTCAGCACGGCCAAGCCTGCCAGCACCCCGGCTCCGATGTATTGCCACCGGCTTCGCTCCGTTCCCAAGGCACGCTCCCATAGCACAAGCGCCCAAATCCAAAACGTCACCATGAGTACATCGCACATCAGCGTCGAACTCGAAACCAGGAAGGCCGGCGTGAAAATCGCGACCAAAGCCGCCAGTAGCGGACGTTCACACCACATTTGGGCCAGAGAAAAAATGCCCATGGCCGTCATGAAAGCCACCGCCAGACCGGCCAGATGCAGCACGATTTCGCTCCCGCCAAACAAGGAACCCGCCCCCGCCAAAAAGTACGACATCAGCGGTGGGTTATAGTTTGCCGCCCACATGGGGATCGCCGACGCCCACCAGTTCACCTGGAAGCCAAAAAAATCCGCCGGATGCTTTTGAATCCATTCCGCCGTCCAGACGAATAGCACGTCATCCGCATGGATGGCCTTGTTAAGGAACGGCCCCAGACACGCAACCAGGATGAATCCGATCACGACGCGGGGATGCGCTAAAATCCAGGATAGCTTCAACTTCGCGGATGGCGGTTTTTTTCTCATCAACTGCGGGAAACGTTACTCGCTCGTCCGTTTACGGGCAATGCCGGGGAGCAAAATCAACCCGGGATGGATCCGGATGGAAGAACCGGCAAAACAGTGGGTCCCGCCATTCCCAAAACATTTCCCGCAACGAAATGTCCTGCTTTTAGCGCGATTCCCGTGCCAAAGCTGGAGGCGCATCAGACCCAAGCCGGCGGCGCCCTACGGAGGCGATATCGACTCAACCGTCCTGCCTACAGCGAATAAGTTCACCCATTTGTTCGGTTTCGTGCGATCCGTTCGTCAGCAGGGCAAGGATGCTCGCGGCTTGAGCGATTGAGACCGCTACCGGGAATTGACCGGTTTCGGCGTAAGCAGCGGCCAGGGTCAACATGATGAAGGGCTTTCTGAGGTCGGTCAATCGAGCGGCCCGGGTGGCGAGCTGCACGGCTTCCTTGCCGTTGCGCAATCCAGGTTTGTCGGCGGTTGCGAGAATCCAGGCAAGATTGTTCAAAACCACCGGATTGTTGGAATCCGCATTTAATTCTTCGCGATAATATTGAATGACTTCCTCAAATTTGCCTTCCGCCTTAACTGGAAAGTCTGTGCGTACCCGGATGATTGGGGTATTGTTCGGTGCGCGCAACCACCGATGCTGGCAGGCAAAATAGTTGGCCGACCGACCGACCGGCTCCCGAAAGACAACTTACCAAGTTCTTTTTCAGGCCCTTCCGCCCAACGCCCGGGAAATCAATCCGGCGACCTTGATTCCCTCGCGGACGGCGAAGTTGGTGCCGCGATCCTCCGGGAAAATCTGGGAAAAATTGGCCAGGAAAAGTCCGGGCACCGGAGTGCCGTAGTCCGGAATCTTTTCCTCGTAGCGCGTATCCACGACATGCTGCGCCGCCTTGAATTTGAACACGTGGCGCTCACAGATTCTTGCCGGATCGAATTGGGGGTAGATCCGTTGCAGGTAGTCAAACCACCTGCCGGCCAGGGCGTCGTCACTCATCCCGAACAACGCGCTGTCATGTGGTTGATAGGAACCAATGTAGTAAACGTGCCTGCCCTGATACATTTCCGTGCCGACCAGAAGTGTGTGCTGGATGAAGAGCAGAAACGGCGCGCCGTCCTCATGGATATTAAGCCAATACTGATCGGCAATACTCTGATCCGTGACAAACACCAGGCAGATGGCGCCGAGATAAGCGATGGATTCAAGCTTGCGCCGGTAGTCGTCCGGCACAACTCCCGCGGGGAGCAGTCTGGCAAATGCGGCGGATGAACCGGTGAACAGGCACTGGTCAAAGTCAACCACCTGGCCATCCGCCAGCAGCGCCTGCCGGTCGGGGCCAAAGGTCAACTGCTCGACCGCTTTCCCGGTAAGAATCCGCACCCTGCGCCGGGACAGTTCCGCCTCGAGTTTCCCGATGATTTCGGCGAAGCCGCCACGGAGGTAACCGAGCTTTTCCCGGCCACCGCCCGGCGGGCGGGAGTTGGCCCGGGTGTGAATTCTGGCCCACAGCCAGGCCATGGACACCGTGTTCCAATAGCGGTCAAACTTGCCTTTCAGGAGCGGGGTCCAGATGGTTCGCATGACATCGCCGCCGCACGCGCGCGCGAGCCATTCCTCCGCGGTTTGGGTGGCAAATCCGCGCCAGTTTTTTTTCTTTTGCAGGTAAAGCGCCATCAAGCCGAAACGCAATCGTCCGGTCAGGCTGCAGGGCTTGAACCGGAGCAGGTCCAGCGGCGACATAAACGGATGGACGCGGCCGCCGAGGCAAATGCCCACCGAGCTTTCACACCACATCAATTTGTCGGACAGACCCAGTTCCCGGATGAGATCGAGAATCACCGTGTCGGTGAGAAACAGGTGATGGTAGGTCCTTTCCAGGTTCGTGCCGAGCAGCGGAAAACCCGCCGCCAGTCCGCCGAGATGGCCGGATCCCTCCACCAACGTGATGGACAAACCGGATTCCTGCGAAAGTTTGTAGGCGGCTGTCAAACCGGTGAAGCCGCCGCCGATGATCAGGATTTTTTTAGCCATTCAATTTTTTGCCGGTGGAGATTTTCGGAAAGATAACAGGCGGTTCAAGTTATATTGCAGCGCCACGACCACCGCCAGCGTCGCGAGTTTGGAAAGATATTTGTCCAGCCCCAGCCGGGCCACCAGCACGTACAGCGAGCCGACGGAGGCCGCCCAGCCGAGCAGCGCCACCGCGCAAAAGGAAAACAGCCGCAGGGCGATCCGGTCGCGGGTCTTGAAGTTCAAGTGCGCGTTCAGGAAAAACGACAGCAGGGTGCCGGAAGCGTAACCGGCCGCGTTGGCCGCCTGGTATTCGAGCACCGCCGTTTTGACCAGCAGCGAATAAACCAGAAAATCCAGCGTCACACCGCTCGCGCCGATCACGCAGTAGAGGATAAACTGCCGGTTCCGGGAAAAAATTTCTTTCACAAAAGTCGCGGAGATTCACGCGCCGGGCTTTTGATCCGGCGGCGGGGCGGGGCTGATGCCGGCGCTGTCGCGGATGATCCACAACGGACGGCCTTTCACCTCTTCGTAAATGCGGGCGATGTATTCGCCGAGGATGCCGAGGCAAATCAGTTGCACGCCGCCGAGAAAAAGAATTGAAATGACGACCGTCGGAAATCCGGGGCCGGGGGCGAGGCCGATTTTGGCAAATTGCTGCGCGAAAATTTTCTGAAGGAAGGTGAACACCGCGCCGGCGAACGCAAAGCCGGAAACCCACAGGCCCAGATAAGTCGCCAGCCGCAAGGGCGTGGCCGAGAAGGAGAACAGGCCGTCCATCGCCAGCTTGAAGGATTTTTTAAAGTTGTATTGTGGCACTCCGGCGGCGCGCTCCCCGCGCTCGAATTCGAGGGCGGTTTGTTTGAATCCACACCACGTCCGCAACCCGCGCAGGTAACGGCTGCGTTCCGGCAGCGAGTTGATGACCGCCATCACTTTGCGGTCGAGCAGGCAGAAATCACCGGCTTCGGTCGGGATGGGGAAGGGCGTCAGCTTCGCGAGCAGCCGGTAAAACCCCCACGCCAGCGCGCGTTTGACCAGCGGGTCTTGGCGCTTTTTCCGCACGGCGAAGACCACGTCGTTTCCCTCGCGCCATTTCGCCAGCATCCGCGAAATTTCCTCCGGCGGATCCTGCAAATCGGCGTCAATGATGACGGCGGCGTCCCCCGTCGCGTGATACAAGCCCGCGCTCACGGCCGTTTGATGGCCGAAGTTCCGGGCCAGGGAAAGGCAGCGCCAGCGCGAATCCTTTTGATTTTGCGCCTTCAACAATTCCCAGGTGCGGTCGCGCGAGCCGTCGTCCACACAGATGATTTCGCAATCCGTTCCCCAGCTTGAAGCCGCGGCGCTCATCCGTTTAAAAAGTTTGGGCAGGACGGCTTCTTCGTTGTAACACGGCACGATGACGGAAATTTTTTGCATAGGTGCGTTGCCGCTCTGGCTTCTAAGCACTTGGCTCGCAAGGCGCAAGACAAAACCGCGATCAACCGGCCAGCGTGACCGCTGTGCAACCGGCCAAAGCAAGGCTCGCCAATGCCTTTTATACGCGCAGTCCTTGAAATCAGGGCTGGCGGTTGAGGTGAAGCTGAAAGTTCAAGGCCGGTGGCCGGGCCGCCAGACAAGTTACAGCCGATCCGGCCAGATGGCCGTGGGCTTGGGCACATCGAACTGAACCCGCTTTTCCGGGCTTTGCAGGGTGTAGATGGAATAGCTGGTTGGCTTCAACGAAAAGTGGCCGGCCGCCAGACGGCGCAGCCGATGGTGGGCGATCCAGACGGGTTTCAACATTCGCACCCAGCCCGGGATCATGGCGTTGGTTTCTTTTTTTTCACGGATGCCGTTGGGTTTCAGGGTTAAGTTGTCGCCGGTGATGGCAAAGGCGGAGGTGTAATGGTCAAACACCACCATGGGCACCCGGTTTTTCATCATGGCCATGACCCAGTGCACATCGCCCAGAACGCGCCAGCGGGTGTCGAACAGCAGGCCGCGCTCATGAATGACCCGGCGGCGGATGAAAATGGCGGCGGTCAGCGCTATGAAACGGAACCAGATATGCTGGGGATGCGGCATCAGCGCCGGCCGCTGGCAAAGATATTTGCCGTCGGCATCAGTGACGATGGCGCCCGCTAGCGCAACTTCAATTTCGGGATGCGCTTCAAAAAAATCGTGGACGGTCTTGAGCGCCCCGGGCAGGTATTGTTCATCGCAGTTGAGATACGCGAGGATGTCGCCTTGGGCGCGGCGATAACCGCGGTTGACGGCGTCGTACATGCCCCCGTCCTTTTCAATGAAGGCCTTGACGCGCCGGTCCTGCGGCAGCCAGTCCTGCGTGCCGTCGTCCGAGCAGGCATCCTGGACGATGTGTTCCAGTTCCACGTTTTGCTGGTCGGCCACGGAGGCGATGCAGAGCTTGAGCCATTGCGAACTGCGGAAACTCGGGGTGATAATGGAAAAAGTCATGGATGGATTTGGCGCGCCAATCATATCCGGTTCCACCAGACGGCCGTGGGCTTGGGCACGTCAAAACGCACGCGCTGCTCCGGGCTGGACAGCGTGTAAATGGAATAATTCGTCGGCTGCAAGGAAAAATGGCCGGCGGCCAGACGGCGCAGGCGATGATGCAGGATCCAAACCGGCTTGAGCGTTCGCACCCAGCCCGGGGCCATGGCTGCGGTTTCATTTTTTTCGCGAATTGCGTTCGGTTTCAGGTTCATGTTTTCGCCGGTGTCGGCGAAGGCGGAGGTGAAGTCGCGGCAAACAGCCATCGGTACCCGGTTGTTCATCAGCGCCAGCGCCCAGTGCAAATCGCCGTAGTCGCGCCAGCGCGTGTCGAAGAAAATGCCGCGTTCGTGAATGACCCGCCGCCGAATGAACACCGAACTGGTCAGCACCGGGAACCGGAACCAGATGTGATGCGGATGTGGCACCAGGGCCTGCCGGTGACAGATGTATTTTCCCGCGCCGTCGGTGACGATGGTGCCGGCCAGCGCGACTTCGATTTTTGGGTGCGCTTCAAAAAAATCCTGGACGGTCTTGAGCGCGCCGGGCAGGTATTGTTCGTCGCAATTGAGATACGCGAGTATATCGCCCTGGGCCCGGCGATAGCCGCGGTTGACGGCATCATACATGCCGCCGTCTTTTTCGATGAAGGCGCTGACGCGGCGGTCGTGCGGCAACCAGTCCTGCGTGCCGTCGTCCGAGCACGAGTCCTGCACAATGTGCTCCCGTTCGACCCCTTGCTGGTCGGCGACGGAAGCGATGCAGAGCTTGAGCCAGTTGGAATTGCGGAAGCTGGGTGTGATGATGGAAAATTTCATCCGTTACGGCGAAGGGGTATGCGAAGCGCCAGCCGAAACGGCTCCCGAGACCGGCGCGTTGGTGTAAACGTTGTTGAATAATGTCACCAAATCTTTTTCGGCGGCATTTTGCGGATGATTCATGGAAACAATTTGTTGCGGCCCGCCGTCTTGAGGATAGACGATGAGTCTTCTGCCGGTTTTTGCAACAGCGGACGCTTTTTGAATGGGCGCAAAAATGCTTTCACCCCACCAGCCTTCGGGAATCGGCAGCTCGAGCAGGTGAAAAACGGTGGGCGCAAAATCCAACTGGGAACAAGTCAGCCGCAGATCGGCGTGAGGCAGCGGCTGCCCGCTGAGGAACGCCAGCGGAAGACGCGTGAAGTAAGAGTCCCGATAGCCGGGAATTTGGTTTAGCTTGGTGCAACGCGGAAAATTATGATCCGCCGTGAAAATGACGAGGGTGTCTTCCGTCAACAGGTTCCGCTCCCTCATTTTTTTCAGGGTTTGGCCGGCGTCATAATCGTGTTTGAAAATTGACGCCAGCAGAGCACGGGCCCCCGGATCGGCGATTTTTCCCAGGGAAGCGGGCAACGGCGGATACTGGAGCGTGCCGTAATAAGAGCGCGTATCCGGCGAATGCGTATCACAGTTCATGATCTGGATGAAAATCTTTTTATCACGGTTCGCCGCCATAAAATCCAGCACCTTGTCGTAAAGCATCTGGTCCATCAGCCCGCGGTCCTGGACAAAGGGCGCCAAAGTCGGATCTTTCAGCCAGGTTTGGCTGCCTATGACGTGCTGGAAACCCATCTTCTTAAAAATCACATTGTCGCCGAGAAAGGTCTCCGGCCCGCTCATCAGGAAATACGTTTCAAACCCCTGGGCATCCAGATATTTGATCATCGAAGTTTCATATTCACTCATCAACAAGCCGCCGCTGTTGGGATGACTGTTATACGTCACCGCCAGTCCGGGCTGCGTCGGCAGGGCGACACATTGATAATTCAGACACATGTTGTTGGTGAGCGAGCCGTAAAAAGGCGTCAGTTCCGGCGGCAGGCTTTTGTTGTAAGGCGCCAAAAAGTCCAGCGACAGCGATTCGGTTCCGAACATGATGATATGTTTGAACGGTTTCAAGCCGAGCGGCGGATATTTCCGCGGCCCCAACGGCAGTTGCCAGGTTTTCAGGGCATTCGTCATGGCGATCAAATCGCTGGCCGGATGCGGTTGCAGCGGCACAAGCCGATACACGGTCAGCGCCCGGACCAAACTGACGAACGGATTGACCGACAATTCACGAAGCGAGTAGGTTTGATCCAAACGCCAGATGCCCTGCTGGAGCGGGGCATGAGCGATTTTTATGGCGACGACCGTTGGCCGGAAAATTCCCAAGTCGCGCAAAGTTGGCGCAAACCAAAGAAAGACGGTCAGGACGATCAACCACCGCGAATGCACCGCTGCGAGCGTTTTGGCATTTTTACGGATCAACCACGTCGCCAACACCCCGTTCAGCAGGAAAAACACCGTCAGAATGACAATCCATTTCGTAAAATAACCCAATAAATAAGCGATGCCGGCGGATGGCCTGGCCACCCAAACGAAATACGGCTGAAGCATGGTGCCGATGTTATAGACAAAGGCCGCGTTGACCGCGTACAGCAAGAGATAAAACCACGCAAAGGCCGCCGCCAGCCACCAAGTGCGAAGATGTTTTGTAAAAATCACCAGCCCCAGCAAATAAACCGCCGCCGCGTAAAACCACGCATACACCAGATACTCCCAGAATTTTATGGTGTTCGTGGAAAGATTAAACGGCATCCAGGCTGTGATCCATAACAGCGTGAACATTACCAGTAACGGCAACAGTTGAAGCCAGAGTCCCCATTTCAGGGGCGGCAGCCATTTTTTAAACATGTTTTTTCAGTCTGTTATATTTAACTGCCCGGCGCAAGTTTGGAGACGGCGGGGTAGTGCCTTAATTTGGATTTATTTATTCCGCTGGCCAGAGAGATTCCCGATCTAAACGAATTTCGATTACATCCGCGTTAACTCCAAATTTATCCGAGGCAGATGCTGAAAACATTCTTCGCATCCCATCATTAGCGTGCCATTCTGGAAATTCCTTGTCAAACCTTGCCGCAAAACCATCAAAAAAAGAACTCAACCTATCTAACGGAACTAATAATCTGCCAGCGAACTCATTTGCGGCCTGTTCTAAACTATATTTTTGTCCATTATTTGTCCGAGTCCATTGGCGAAACTCTTCCAAAGAATTAAATTTCAATTTTGATGCAATCTCTTGGTGTAAGGCAAAATGCCCCAATTCGTGTGCAACCGAAAAACGAAGCCGTTTCTGTTTCCAAACGGGGCCACGTTCCCACAGGATATAAGCTTCGGCGTCAACATAAATCCCAGAGAAATCAAGCATTATGGCCGCATCTATGCAGTGTTTGGAAAATAAATCGTTAAAAGGAGCAACGTCAAGACGAAGGGTGATTTCGGCTAAAGTAAATACATCAACTGGTAAATCTTGAGATGACTCTCGCAAAGTTTCTTGGCGGAACTTTTCTACAATTTCCCAGACTTCTTCCTTACCATTCATCCCAATGCTGATTTGTCGGGGCTATTAATAGCGCGAATGCTTTCAAAAAAGTCCTTTAACTTTTCGCCTTCTAAATCATTGCCTCTCATGGCCCTAAAAAATGCTGGCATTGCAGCCAAAACTCGCTCATCAGATGCTACATCTTGTGGAATTTCACTTCGAGAGAGGTCTGCGAGGTCGAGAAATTCCTGTCTGGAGTCCCCCGTCAGATTAAAAAAGTCAGCCCATTTTATTATAATCGCTTGATCCTTTGGCGCGGAAGATACGCCACGCTCTATTTTGCTCCAATTACTGGGATCAATTCCCAATTCAGAGCAAAAATGCCGCAATGTCATTTTCCTTTCGATTCGCAGGTTTTTTGCTAATTGTCCGAATTTCATGTGGTGCAAAATACACCACAAAACCCAATAGTGTCAATGGTTTTATGAGAAATAAGCACTAATCTTTGTCGTTGTGGTATGGGTGTTGTATTTTTGTGTTGCGTCAGCTTTTCCGTTATGTTACTATTCTGGCGATGAATTTGACCGTCGAGGCAATTGATTTAGAACTTGCTGCATTGGAAAAGAGATTCCAGCAAGATCGAGAGGATTTACTTCGGGCGCGAGCGTATGCCTTGCGAAATTCAACATCACAACAGCCAATAAGACCCGCGCTGCCAATATCTGATTGGACGCCGATGAGTGGGAAGATTCCCCCAATCCGTGGTGGTGTCAAGACGGACAGGCAGATTATACGGGAATTTTTGGCCGGTTGGACTGGAGAGTTTACGATACGACAGCTAATGGATGCTGCCCAGCGTCACGAGGGATCACCAGCAGCAGCATTTGATAAGAATCTGTGGGCATCAACGCTCTTTTGGCTTTGTCGGAATCGGTTTGTCGAAGTCGTCAAACCCCGCGCAGGCAACAAGCCGGGAACATATCGAGTTATTGTTAGCCGAGAGGATATGGTTTCACCAAAACGACAAAAGACCAAGCGGGTTAATCCATTGCAAGACATTGTAATTGAAGCAATTAAAGAATTGCCAATACAGAGATTTAATAGAAACGACTTGATTGAGGCAGTGTTGAAAAAACACCCTGACAGAGACAAAGACGTTATCGGGGCAATTCTTCATCGTTTGGCCGATAACAACGTGGCAGCGCGGATATTTGCGCGAAGCCGGGAAGGAAACATTTACGAAAAGCTTTGACTTACAGCAATTTAACCTGATGCATAACGCTTCGGGGAAACGAAGAAAGAGCCTAGCCATGTTTAGGAGGGTTACAGCGCCACAGTGAAGGCCGAAACTGTGAGCGCGAAAAGAAAAACGGCTGACGTGATTGAGCTTTTGCGAGATCGTCACGTCAGCCGCCAGGCTAATATCAATTGCGGGCGTGTAGGTTAATCGGTCAAACCGCCGTTGCTTTACACCTCGGAGATATGGGTCCGAACCCCATCACGTCCACAATTTATGTAAAACTTTTATCACCTCTTGCTTTAGAAAGCAAGGTTTTTCTTATCCATTCCGACTTTTTGATGGAAGATGCTGAAATTGCGGCATTTATCTCTGCATTTTCTTCCGGCAACAGTCTTATGGCTGCATAGATATGCCTTGATTTTTCTTTAGCAAGCCGGGGTCGGCCAGCTTTCTTTGTTGGTTCGACAGACATTTATGTTTTACAAAAATATTTGTTGACAACATCCTATTTTTGTTTTACAAATATGTCAACAATAAATTTGACCTATGGCAAACATACTCAAAACCGAAAAGAAAGTGGCCGTGATTTCCATGCTGGCCGAAGGCGCGTCCATCCGCGCAGTTGAACGCATTACCGGCGTCAACCAAAACACGATAATGAGCCTTAACCGGCGCGTTGGCGATGCCTGCAAGGGAATCATGGATGAGAAGATGCGCGGCCTAAATTGCAAAAACATTGAGATTGATGAGATTTGGGGATTCGTTGGCGCAAAACAAAAGAACGCCGCCCGCGTCGGTGCCTATGGCGATGTCTGGACGTTCATTGCGCTGGATTCTGATTCCAAGCTGATTCCGTCTCACCTTGTCGGCAAGCGCGATTCCTACCACGCCAAAGCGTTCATGGACGATCTGGCTTCCCGGCTGGCAATGCGCGTCCAGATTTCCTCTGACGCGCTGGCGGCTTATCCTGACGCTTTTGAGCGCAGTTTTGGCGCGGGCGCTGATTACGGCCAGATTGTAAAAACCTTCTCCGTCACCCCGCTTGGTAATGCGTCAGCGCCAGCAGCCGTCCGGTATAGCCCGGCGGAAGTCATCAAAGTTGAAAAGACGGCTGTGAGCGGTACGCCGGACATGGCTTTGATTACCACGTCTCACATTGAAAAGCAGAATCACACGCTGCGGATGCACTGCCGCCGTCTGACTCGCCTCACGAACGCATTCAGCAAGAAGCTCGAAAACTTTGAAGCTGCGGTCGCGCTGAATTTCGCTTATTACAACTTCGTGAAAACACACAAGACAATCCGCATGACGCCAGCAATGGCCGCTGGTATCGAAAACAGTCATTGGACGGTTGCCGAATTGGTTGAACGCTGTGGCGAATAAACAGGATTATCTAGCACGGTTGCAAGTAACCGTTCAGCAGTTGCACAACTGCGGAGCGGTTTGGCGTGAATCTGTGCCTGTCCGCGAAGTTTTTCGAGGCAAGACGCTTTGGCAAGGTGGGGTCGAGGTTTTTGATCTGACTGGGCACCCAAAGGCCAAACGTGCTTACGGCTGGTCACATCCTGACGGCGCAGACAATAAAACGGAGCGATTTGTGACCGTGCTTGAAATTCCGCCAGTCACATCACCGGAAACGGCTGTAAAAATGGCAATTTACAGCGACATTAAAAAAGGGAAATTATGAAAATCAAAGCGAAGCTCATTGGGGGGCCAAACGATGGACAGATAAAAGAACTGGATGAAGCATATCCTCAGTTTCAAATCATGCACCGAGTTTTGGAACGAAACGGCACATGGAGAACCCTAATAATAGCGACATACAGGTTGAATCCAGAATTACCATCAGCGAACGAACCCCTCAAATATGAGTTTGAGGTTTAGGATTCCAAATTAAGGCACTACCGACGGCGGAAATTTGCTGGAATTCCATTTTTGTCACACCTATAGCCGGAACCTTTGCGCAAGGGGCCTGCGCCGGCGTGCGCCGAAGGCCTGCGGCGCCATCCGGCCGCGACAGACCAGCAAGGATGGCGGGCGTTTCGTGCGGGTTACCGCTGTTTGGCATAGACGGTCACGATTTCCATGTCCCGCGCCGACGGGTTGAACTGGCGGTCAACCCCGAACCCTTTCAATGGCTGAAAATCCTCCGCCTGAAACGAATCGGCGCCGGATACGAGGCGTTTGGAACTGCGCGGTGCCGGCAGAAATTTCGCCGCGGCGGGCACATTCGTGAACGTGTCCACCACGCGGATGGTATCACCGCTCCATTTCACCGTCCGGCGGAACCCAATTTTGCTCCGCGCTTTTTCAAAAATCAGTTTCTTTTTCAACGCGCCGATCAGCCAGCGGCCCGCAACAAAACTGGCGATTCGCAACGCCATGTGCCGTCCAGGCGTGCTGGCGACATCCTTGTGCTTGTATAGCGAGCCTTCCACCCAGATCTGGTTTTTGCCCTGGCCGTATTGCCAATCATCGCTCCACCAGTGCGAAATGAACTGGCGTCCCGCAGCTTCCACAATCCATCCAAAATCGCAAATCCAGTCGCCGCCGACATGATAACTGAAAATGCCCCCTTTTTTTGAAGTCATCAGAAATTTTTCGCCGGCATCTGTCTGGCGCAGATAATGTCCGCTCTCCATCAACCGCTCGATGGGTTCGCCGGCACTGGCGGAGCCGGCAGTCTCGACCGCCGGGATTTTCGGCGACTGCTCCAGCAGCCGTACCGCCCGGTAGAGCGATAAACCGAGGTAGTGGCAGACATCCCGGTCATCAACCGCGTTGAAGAAATGCGCCGGGTCGTCCGCGCGGCCAAAAAAACGCCCGACCAGCGCCATGCTTTCGGTCGTCGGCCGTTGCAGCGCCGCCCGCACCAGGCCGTACGGCGCGAGATAATCCGTGTTCCGCGAGTTGTGCATCCCGATGCTGCCAGCGGGCATGCCGGCGGTGAAAAGCTTGATGCAAGCCACGGCGCGGTCAATCGCTGTCGAAAAGCGTTCGTCGCCAGTGACGTCGAACAAATCCCAAAGACAGTCCACCGTGACGGACAAATAGCCGAGATCCGGCCCGCCATATTCCCCGAACCAGCCTTCCTGGGTTTGCAAAGCCAGCGACCGCGCCGCCAGCGATTCAAACGCGGTTTTGGGCGCCAACTCCGGCAAAACCTCCCGGCACCACGCCAGCGCCGCGAGTCCGGCGACCTGCTGATGGGCCGCCTGCGATTCGAAGCGGCTCTGCAACTGCCGGCTCGCCACCGCCGCGCCGGCGCGAACTTCCGCCACATCCACCACCCCCTCCGCCACCAGCTTCATGACCGCCAGCAAGGAAAACGCTAGCGGCAGATAACCCTGTTCCCAGGGATAATACTCTTCAAAGGCGCCCCGGCGAGTGGCGCGCGCGTTCCAGAAACGGCCGGCGGCAGCGGCCAGTTTTCTCAATCCCTCGCGTTGCTCCCCGCGCGCGACCAGATGCGAGGCCAGGTGAAGCGTGTAACCGCCTTGCTGAAGGATAATCGAGGGAAAATCCCGGATGTGGTAATGCCACCAATCCCGGTCGAAGCACCCGAAGCTCGGCGATGAAGGATCGCGGCACACCTGGGTCAGCAGCCGCGGCAGCCAAAGCCGTGCAACCTGGCCGAGCGCATCCGAGACCGGAGCTTGGGAAGAGGTCATGGGTTGCAACCTTAGACCGCGAAAGCCCGTGTGACAAGAATTGCCAACGCTCACCGCGACGGGCGAAACCGCCGGGCGAGGGGGAAGTTGCCGTAAAGCGCGCAATCAACACCGGCCATTCCCGACTTGTAGCTGGTCGCCAGCGCCGGCCGAAGTTTTGCCGGCAAATGCGAACCGGTCATTTTGAAAAATTATAAAAAAAGAGACGTCCGGTTGCTCCTTCCGCAATCCTGAAATCCCCTTGGGAAACATCCAGCCCCTCATACTCTTTTGCTTTTGGAACGGTGAGGGAAGCCAAATGCCGGACCTCACCCGTTTCCGGACTGATGGCATAAATAAGGGCATTGGTTCCACTGTCGGCGTCCACATAAATCAATTTGTTGTGATAGCCGATGCCTTGAATCAAAGGAATGTTTTGGGACAAGGTCAGCGTCCGGACGTGGTTCAAATCCGGCAACGCATATTCAAACAAATGAGTTCCATCACAAAACGAAGCCGCAAAAACAATTCCGTCGGTTCCCAAATCCGGAGCAACTGTCACCGCGGAAATTTCATTTTGATAATTTGAGACCACCGTCACCGAAATCCGCTGCAAATCCACCGTGCTGAAAACCCCGATGCTTTGGTTGGTGACGTTTTCGCAGCCGTTCCACCCCTCCATGGCGGCGTAAAGTCTCCCGGCATAACAAGTCCCGGCGCCCAGGTGATTATAGTTGGTGAGGCCGGAAAACGGAAAACTGTTTCTGTCAAGCTGCACCCAGTCGGAGTTGCATTTGCTGATGTCTCCGGTGTGAAAATCATATCCGAATGTCCCGTCGAAAGCCCAGCCCTGGGAAAATCCCACTTTGACTGAAAAAACAATGTTGGTGTTGATTCCCTGCCACGCGGCTGGCTGCGCCCTGATGGCAGGGGAAATGCCAAGCGACAACAACAGGATTGCCAGACCCATGTTTCGTCTCCGATTTTGTAATGAAGGGATCATAAACTTGTCCGAAATTTCTGCGCGATGGGAATGCGCCGGCCCATGCCGAAGGCGCGCGGCGACACTTTCAGTCCGGGCGCAGCCTGGCGGCGCTTGTATTCGCTGAACGTGACCTTGTTGATCACGTCGTTGACCATCGCCGCGTCGAACCCCCGCCGGATGATTTCCTCCTTGCCCAGATTTTTCACAACGTAGGCGTCCAGAATCTGGTCCAGCGTTTCGTAGGGCGGCAGCGAATCCTGATCCGTCTGGTTGGGCCGCAGCTCCGCGCTCGGCGGTTTGGTGATGGAAGCTTCGGGGATGATGATTCGCGCCCGATTTATCCAGCGGGCCAGTTTGTAAATATCCGTTTTGAAAACGTCCGCGATCACCGCCAGCGCGCCGCACATGTCGCCGTAAAGCGTGCAGTAACCGACGGCCATTTCCGACTTGTTGCCGGTCGTCAGCACCAGCGCGCCAAATTTGTTCGACAGCGCCATCAACGTGACGCCGCGCAGCCGCGACTGGACGTTTTCCTCGGCC
>Ga0182027_10006891_pt1 | contig 16891 bp, 17 predicted proteins | sample 712E1DmetaG_FD_121300 | JGI IMG/M metagenome (GOLD analysis project Ga0182027, IMG submission 121300) | Permafrost microbial communities from Stordalen Mire, Sweden - 712E1D metaG (Illumina Assembly) | ecosystem: Environmental > Terrestrial > Soil > Wetlands > Permafrost | place: Sweden... | reverse complement strand
CTCCTACAAACATAACCCCGAGTTCACCCAGTTGGAATTCTATTGGGCGTATGCGGATTATCTCAAGGTCATGGAATTGACCGAGCAGATGGTGGCCTATACGGCAGAAAAAGTCACCGGCGGCACGAAGGTCAAATACGGCGACTACGAAATCGAGTTCAAGCCGCCGTGGCGCAGACTCGAAATGCGGCAGGGAATCCTGGAAGCCTCCGGAATTGATATCGCCGAATATAAAACCGCAGAGACCCTGTTCAAAGCGATCGTGTCGAAGCACAAAGATAAAGCCCCCGATCCCAAGGCGACGCGCGGCAAGCTGATTGACTTTATGCTGAGCGAATTCCTGGAGCCGACTCTGATCCAGCCCACATTCCTATACAATTACCCACGCGATATTTCGCCGCTGGCGAAATCGAAGCCGGGTGATCTGCTGACCGTTGAGCGCTTCGAGGGTTATGCGGCTGGCTTTGAATTATGCAACGCGTTCACCGAGCTGAATGACCCGCTCGATCAGGAACAACGCTTCCTCGAGATGGGACGAGATTACGCCGCCGACGATGAAGAGAAACATCCGATGGATGAGGATTATCTGCGCGCCATGCGCTACGGAATGCCGCCCTGCGGCGGCTTCGGCATGGGCGTTGACCGGCTGACCATGTTGTTAACGAATAAACATTCCATCCGGGAAGTGTTGTTGTTCCCGGCTTTGCGGAATGAAGAATTTGGCGAGAAGAAAAAGAATTAAACACAAAGGACTCGAAGGGCACGAAGTACAAAAGGCAATCCTTGGTGTACTTTGTGTCCTTAATGTTTAAAGAATGAAAAATAGAATCCTCATTCTCGGCGACACATTGACTCTGATTATCGTCACGCTGATTGGCTTTGCGACTCACGGCGAGACTTCAAATTCTTTTTTCCCGCACATGGTGACCACATTCATTCCGCTCTTCATCGGATGGCTTCTGCTTGCTCCATGGTTCGGATTATTCAACATTGAAATCATATCCAACCCCAAACAACTCTGGCGTCCTGCATTGACTATGCTCTTCGCCGGACCGCTGGCAGTTGTCCTGCGCGGACTGATCCTCAACGCGCCGATCATTCCGATCTTTGCCGTTGTGCTCAGCGCGACCTCGGCGCTAGGAATGATGATATGGCGAACGTTATATATTCTTTTGAACCGTTAAGGTAAAAATAACCGAGTCCATCTGCGTGCATCTGTGGTTTAATTAAACCAATGGACGAACCTGCTCTCATCCAATCCGCGCAACGCGGCGACCTCGATGCCTTCAATACGCTGGTCCTGCATTATCAGGATGCGCTGTTCAACACCGCCCTGCGCATCCTCGGTGATGATGATCTCGCGGCGGATGCCACACAGGACGCCTTTCTCTCTGCCTTCAAAAACCTGACTTCCTATCGCGGCGGTTCCTTCAAAGCCTGGCTGATGCGCACCGTGACGAATGCCTGCTACGATGAACTTCGCCGCCGCAAACGCCGTCCCACCACCCCGCTCGAACCGGACGATCAGGATGGCGATGAAATGGATTCGCCGCGCTGGCTGGCCGATCCGAAGCTCACGCCCGACCAGCAAGCTGAAGCCGACGAACTCGAACATGCCATACAACACTGTCTCGACCACCTGCCCGCCGAATTTCGCAGCGTAGTAGTGCTGGCCGATATCCAAGGCCTCGATTACGCCGAAGTCGCCGCCGTCCTGCGCGCCCCGCTGGGCACGATCAAATCGCGTCTGGCGCGTGCCCGCCTGCGCCTGCGGGAATGCCTGCAAGGTATTGCGGAACTTCTGCCCGCCGCGTTTCGTCTGAAAGAGGAGCGATCATGAATCCACGCGATCTCGAACTCCTCTCCGCTTATCTGGATGGACAACTCAATCCATCCGATTCGGCGCGTCTTGAATCCCGCCTGACCTCGGACGAAAGCCTGCGCGCCGTTTTGGATGACCTGCGCTCGACCCGCGGCCTGCTGCGTCAACTCCCCTCCCGGCGCGCACCGCGCAATTTCACCTTGACCTCGCAAATGGCGAAGCTCAAGCCCCCGGAGCTACCCACGGTTCCAGTCTTTCGTTTTGCCACCGCGCTGGCCGCTTTTCTATTCGTCATCACCGTTGCGATCAATAGCCTGGTTCTATCCTCGGCTCCGAATCTTGCATCGGCTCCGCTCCCGGCCGCATTGGGCGGAGGGGCTCCGCAATCCGCATTGCAGGAATCTGCACTCGCTACGCTCGCAACACAAGCACCTGCACTGCCTCCGGCAGCGGACAATCTAACGGAAACTTCTGCTCCACGATTAATATATGCCGCGCCAATGACCACGGAGACTCCCACGCCTGAGGCTGCTACGAAATCCAATGCACCGCAGGTCCAGACCAGCCAGCCGGTTAACAACCAAACTACCTCTCCCGTGCCGCTTGATCTGGAAATCCTGTTTGGGATCCTGGCGTTTGGTTTTGGCCTGACCACATGGATATTGCCGCGCACCCACGAAAGTAATTTCCGTAAAAAATGGAACAAGAAATAAACTTCTGCCCGCGCTGCGGAACCGTGGTGCGCTTGCAGGAAAAGTTCGGCAAACTGCGCGCGGTTTGTCCAAAATGCGGGTGGATCCACTTTGCCGATCCCAAAGTCGCGGCGGCAGTGCTGCTCGAGCAGGACGGCCGCGTGCTGCTGGTACGCCGCGTCAATGAACCGTTCCGCGGACTGTGGACTTTGCCCGCCGGTTTTGTAGACGCAGGCGAAGACCCAGCCAAGGCCGCGGAAAGAGAATGTTTGGAAGAGACCAGCCTGACTGTGCATGCGACGCAGGTGGTGGATGTGATCGCAGGCCGCGAGCACCCACGCGGCGCGGATTTCATCATCGTGTATGCCGCGCAAGTCGTATCAGGCGTGCCCCAAGCTGGCGATGACGCCGACCAGATCGGCTGGTTCGAGCAATACAACCTGCCCCCGCTGGCGTTCCACGCCACACAAAAAATATTGGGCGAAGCTAAAAGTAAAACGCTTTGAAATCACAAATGAAATTAAATTTATTCAAATTAAGTTCTTTATTGATCCTGGTCCTGGCTGCGGCTTGCAACGGCATATCCCCATCGTCACAAATCCCGGGCATCAACTTGACCACGTTCACGGATCATAACAAGTATTATCAAATCCAATTACCCAGCGGGTGGAGCCATGAGCAATCCACCGGCAGTCACTATTATGTGGATACATTCTCGGCGCCGGATGGCAACGCCGTGATCCAAAACATCGCCTACGATGATGGCACATCGATTTCTGGCTCGACCAATGCACAATTTGCGTTGAACCTGCTGGATAAATATTTCAGCGCGAACGGCCAAACAAACGCCATTACGATCAACGATGCCAGCATGATGGATGATGGCAGTGAACGCCTGAAGTGGACATCTGCATCCATAGATGCCTCGGGAATTTCTTTTGTCGAAATCCGAAACCAGACGACTTTCCTTATTTTTACTGTGGAATGGAAAAATCAATATAAGAGCCAATACTTCAATACGCTCGACCAGGTGGTGGCGAGTTATACGGTTCCCTGAATATTGATTCAGAACATTTAGACACAGAGACACGAGGTAACAAAGCGCATCTCAGCGCTCACAGAGTCTCTGTAGCAGGGTTTTACCGGAGCGCTCAAATTATATAAGCAGAAGTCTGGAGACTTCGGACTCCGATTTGTGCTAAAATCATTTTATGAACGCGAACCTGCGCCTGCGCCCTTCCCCGATTGCCGGAATGTGGTATGAAGGCGAGCCAAAAGCCCTGGCCCGCAGCGTAGATTCCTATATCAGCAATGCAAAATTACCCGAACTGCATGGGGAGGTGATCGGTGTGGTTGCGCCTCATGCCGGACATCAGTACTCAGGACCAGTCGCCGGGTATGCGTTTGCAGCACTGCGGGGGAAAAAACCGGATCTGGTGGCGGTTCTCTCTCCTTTTCACAACTACCACAATGCTCCACTGCTGACCTCCGCATACGATGCATACACCACGCCGCTCGGCCAAATCCCGATTGATACTGTTTCCATGCAGGCATTGGACACCTTAATAAAATCAAGCCTGGGCTTTGGTCTGACGCGTATCTCCAACGACCCGGAACATTCGCTTGAAATCGAACTGCCGTTCCTGCAGCGCGCGCTGGTATCGGAATGGAAGCTGCTGCCCATCATGGTGCGGGCCGTGGAGCCACGCGTTTCCCAGACATTGGGAAAGGCCCTCGCCAAGGTCTTGCAGGGTCAAAACGCGATCCTGGTAGCCAGCACGGACTTATCCCATTATTACGATCAGAAAACCGCCAATTTCTATGATGAGGTCATGTTGCGTCATATCGAATCTTTCGATCCGGAAGGCGCATTCGAAGCCGAACGCGATGGTAAAGGTTTTGCCTGCGGCCTCGGCGCGCTGACCGCCGTGATGTGGGCCTGCAAGGAACTCGGCGCGAACGAAGTGAAAGTATTGCATCACGCCACCTCCGGCGATGTGACCGGTGATTTCAGCGGGGTGGTCGGTTACGGCGCGGCGGCGATCTTAAAAAGCAAAACGTAATTCGAAAAACGTAAAACGCAACTCGCGTCTTTGCATTGATATGTCCTCCTTTATCCAACTCGCAGTAAACGTCCCGTCCATTGCGGGCGTTTTTGATTATTCCATCCCGGAACACCTGTCGGGGCGCATCGGTCCCGGGCATTTCGTGCTGGCGCCATTTGGAAAGCAAACGGTTCAAGGTGTGGTACTTAGATTCATTGAACATCCTTCAGTAGCCCAGACAAAGGAAATCATCGAACAGATTGATCCCGATCCGGTTCTTACTCTCTCACAAATCGCATTAGCCGAATCACTGGCAGATTCAACGCTCGCTCCATTGGCTTCGACCATTGGATTATTTTTGCCACCCGGTCTTAATCAACAAGTGGATACGAAATTCGATATTCGAAATTCGGAATTCGAATCTTCCAGTATCGAATTGTCCAGCACGGCTACCCGCCTGCTTAACCTGCTGCAGAGCCGCGGCGCGTTGCGCGGGAGGCAGATCGACCGTCATTTTTCCAAAGTGGATTGGCGCAAGACCGCACAAGGTCTCGTCCGGCGCGGCATCCTGTCGTCACAATCCATCCTGCCGACCGCCAGCGTCCGGCCCAAATATATCCGCACCGCGCAGTTGGCGGTTACACCGGAAAGCGCGGAAGCCGCGATGGGCGATCTGGGAAATACGGAAGCCACGCGGACACGCCGACAAAAGGCAGTGCATTTTCTAATCAAACAACCGGAGGTGGTCAATGTCTCGTGGGTGTATGCCGAAAGCGGATGCAACGCGGCCGACCTTCAGGAACTGGCCGAACGTGAACTTATCCTGCTGCGTGAGACGGAAATCTGGCGCGACCCATTGACAAAGATCAGCGACCAGAAACCGGAGAACAGGGAATTCATTTTAACGGAAGAGCAGGAACGCGCCTGGGGACAAATTGAGTCGGGGTTTCGTCAATGTGCAGAAGGCAAACCGGTCAAACCCTTTTTGTTGGAGGGTGTGACAGGCTCAGGCAAGACCGAACTTTACCTGCGTGCAACACAGGAGACCCTACGGCACGGCAGGCAGGCCATCATCCTCGTACCGGAAATTTCGCTGACCCCGCAAATCGTCCGCCGTTTCCTGGCACGTTTTCCCGGCCAGGTCGGCGTACTGCATTCCAAACTTTCCGAGGGCGAACGCTATGATACGTGGCGGCGCGCCCGCAGTGGAAGGTTAAAGATCATCATCGGGCCGCGCAGTGCGCTCTTTGCGCCCCTGCCCAATCCCGGTTTGATCGTGGCAGATGAATGCAATGATGATTCATATCATCAATCCGAGCCGCCATTTTACAATGCGGTGAGCGCGGCACAAACCTATGCACGCATCAGTGGCTGCGTGTGTATTATGGGATCCGCAACGCCGAGCATCGTTCAACAGTATCAGGCAGAAGTCGGAGAAAGTCGCCGTTTGGAATTAACCCAACGCATCACATCCGAGCCAAAGAGGGAATCCGCCAAGGGACTGGACTTGCCGCCGATCCATATTGTGGACATGCGCGAGGAATTAAAATCCGGGAACCGCGGCATCTTCAGCCGCGAACTCAGCGAAGCACTGACATCCACATTGAAGCGCGGCGAGCAGGCCATTTTGTTCCTGAACCGCCGAGGCACGGCCACGTATGTCTTTTGCCGCGATTGCGGCTATGTGGCGAAATGCCCGCGCTGTGAAACACCGCTGACCTATCATCTCTCTGGCGGCGAGCAATTGCTTTGCCACCGCTGCGGCTACCAGCGGCAAATGCCAAAGCGCTGCCCGGAATGCAACAGCGGGAACATACGGGCCTATGGCTTGGGGAGCGAAAAGGTTGAATCCGAGGTGCAGGCATTATTCCCGAAGGCGAGGACATTGCGGTGGGATTGGGAAACCACGCGTCAAAAGGATGCGCATGAAATCATCCTGAGCCATTTCGCGGCGGGACGCGCCGATGTATTGATCGGCACACAGATGCTGGCCAAGGGCCTCGATCTGCCGCGCGTCACGCTTGTCGGTATCGTGCTGGCGGATGTGGGCCTCTTTTTGCCTGATCCCTTTGCAGCGGAAAGAGTTTTTCAGGTGTTAACCCAGGTGGCAGGCCGCGCCGGCCGTTCCTCGCTCGGAGGAGGCGTGGTCTTACAAACCTTTGCACCTGAACACTACGTGATCCAATCTGCATCCCAACACGATGTAAAAGGTTTTTATCAATACGAGTTGGAACAGCGCAAACGGCTGGGTTATCCGCCCTTCAGCAGGCTCGTGCGGCTGGAATACCGCCATCCCGATCCGGTCAAAGCGGAAGAGGAGGCGCGCAAACTGGCAGCGAAACTTCAAAGGCAGATGGAAGATGAAGATTGGAAGCTGCTTCCGATGATCGGCCCGGTACCCTGTTTCTTTTCCAAGTTGGGAGACGATCAGCGCTGGCAGATCATTTTGCGCGGCTCCGATCCAGCCTCGTTCCTGCGCGGCCGCCTGCCGGATCATTGGCGGGTTGAAGTGGACCCGGTAAGTCTGCTGTAAGGAGTCACCATGCTTCGACCCTTCGATACTCCCTTCGGTCGCAGGGCACCGCTTCGGGCGACGCCCTCCGTTCAGCGCGATGCACACGGCATGACAACGATTTAACACTTGGACTATAATCGTCCCATTATCATTTAAAAGGAGACCGACATGCAATCGCTTACTCGTGGCTGGTCTTTCTTACAGGAAGCCTGGCAGATGGCATTCAAAGACAACGACTTGATCAAGCCATCCATTTACTCCATGATTGCCGGATTAATTATCACCCTGATAGGGATCATCCCACTGATCGCAGCCGCCTTCATATTTGGCGTGGACAACCTCGCAGGGCGGGTGGTCTTGTTCGTGATCGGCGCGGTGCTGGTCTTCCTTCACTACGTGGTCAGCTATATCTTCGCGGGCATGACCGTGTATCTCATCTACGGTTATCTTGCCGAAGGCGACGGGCGCATGGACAAGGCCTGGGCCATTGTCCAACGCGAGTTCTGGCACATCCTTAGTCTGGCGGCGGCCTCCACGGTGGTTAATCTGTTTACAAGTTCAATTCGCAACCGGAGCAGTCGTTCGCGCAACGCGGCGGCAGGGCTGATCGGTGGCGCAATTGCAAGCATCCTCGAAACGGTCTGGACGGAGGCTTCGTATCTGATCCTGCCCGCCATAATGATCGAGGATGCGAACCTGGTAACCGGCGTCAAACGCGCCACCTTCATTGCGAAAAACAACCTGTTGTTGATCGGTGTCAGCACGGTGGGCGTGAAATGGATCACAGGCATCATCAGTTTTGTGCTGGGTTTGATCGGCCTGGTGATCGGCGTCGGTGCCGGTATTGGCATACTCTCAGTGACCAATTCAAGCACGGCGGGTATCATCATTGGCATTGCCCTGGGAGCGATCCTGTTCTTTATCTTCGTGATGGTGGCGAGCGTGATCAGTTCCTACACGATGACCGCTTACAATACCTGCCTGTTCCTATGGGCACGCGACGTGGAAAAGGCGCAGGCTCAAGGACGATCCATGCAAGTTACCGCACCTGCCCCATTGGCAGCGGTATTGGGATAAATATCAACCGGAGATCAACGGAGATGAACAAGGATATTAAATATCTTCATTACTCCTCATACATCTCTGGTGAATAGAATCGGCGGAGAATGCAACCCGATCAACGACGTGAAATGGTGACATGGGAAGAAGTCGACCGCCTGGTCGACCACCTCATCCCGCAGTTCCGACGCGAATATACCGCCATGGTCATGATCACGCGCGGCGGAATCATCCCGGGCGGCCTGCTGGCGGACGCGATGAACATTACGCACATCCTGACCGCAGCGGTGGATTTTCCGGCTCAAATGGAGAGTCGCAAAACCAGGCTGATGGCCTGGCCTGAGTTCATTCAATTTCCTGCCGATGATAAACTGAGCGGCCGCCCAACATTAATTGTGGATGATGTGTGGGGTTCGGGGCGCACGATCACCGCGGTGAAGAACCGCGTCTCATCCGCGGGAGGATTCCCCGAAACGTGCGTATTGCACTTCAACCCGTATCGAAACTTATTTGGAACCGTCCGCCCCGATTATTACGCAGCCACCACGGATGCGTTCATCATCTATCCATGGGAGATCGACCGAGGCGTGGATAAGATAATGCTCGGCGAAGAGCCAAGTTAAGATGTCATTGCGAGCCACCGCAATCGGCGTGACAATCTCCTCTAACATTCATCGAATGACACATGAGATTGCTTCGCTTCGATCGCAATGACAGGTAGAAAGAAGGATTTATGAAATTACATTCACATATCGCTTTCTATCTTCTTTTCGGTTTGCTCTTCACATCTTGTACAACAAGTCCCGCGCCTGTAGTATCTCCAACTGCCCTACCATCCGAAACCCCACAGCCAACGCAAACATCAACGGAAACCCCGACTCTCACACCGACCGCGACGGAGAATCCTCTTGCTGGTGCTCCTGAAGGTACAACAGGAAAAAATAGTAATGGCGAATGGATAAAGATCGTTAGTAATGTTACATACGTTTATAAAACGATTGCTGACCCCAAGCGGAATGTAATGCTTACTCAAGGATGGTTTAAAGACACCATTGTTAATCCTACGTATAAAGATGGGATACCGCTTATGGATGAGCCTAATAGTGGATTTCCTACATATATGGCACTCCATGTTTGGTGTCGGGAGGAAGTACAATGTCCATCGTTGCAGCATTTACTTATCACAACGCCGCTTAACAATGACCTCACATTCACTAAATTACTAGTGACAAAAATACATGATATGTATAATAATACATATCCTGATCTTCACGCATTCATTACACAAGTATTGTCGGCCGGTAAAGTTTCAATTCCTTACAAAACCGCATATGGAGATACATATGAATATAGAATTACACCTCAAACGTGTATCAATATTTATGTTGTAAAGGAAATGTCAAATCCCGAGTTAACGAGACTCGATATGAACTCCATATTAACCGGGGATAATATGGGTAATCTCAATATAGTGGTATATTCATCAATTCCAATAGAATCACTTTCGCATCTGAATTATATGGACTTAATTTTACTTCGTCCGTTTTTACTTCTTTTTACAGGTGATCAGTCAAAGGGAAATCTCATGAACAATATGAGTAACCCCTACTTGGCAAAACTGGTTCAACTGACTATTCAAGATCCCAATCCTTATTTTATTATTCAACCCTAATGGCCGTATGATTTGTATTCCTTTAATTCGTTATTTCATTGGCTTATATTTTCTTCCTCGCCAGGTAACGCCCTGACCGGAAATTACTTTCCAGGTGGATGTGAACATCATGGCGGCAAAGACCGCCGAGCCGAGCGGGGTGGTCAATGCGTACCAACGGGGAATGTCCATATTGTGCGCCACGACGGCTCGAAAGTAAATCAATACGCCCCATAAAACCAAGGCCTCGAAAATAATGGCAATCGCTATCCAGCCGCCACCATGCAAAACCCAAACCAATCCAAGCAGAGGCCAAAACGGGAGAACCAGCGCGGCAACAACAGAGGCAAACGCGCCGAACGCGCCCAGCACCATCAAGCCGACCTGCTCACGCAAACCGAGATAAATATTCTTGGTCCAGCCTTCCCATAGCTCCGCCAGCGAGGTGTACATGCGCGTGCGCGCCACCTGCATCCCATCCGCAACAATCAGGCGATATCCGCCCCATTTGACTTTTTCAGAAATGGCTTTGTCTTCCACGATCTGATCCTTGACGCCGGCATGCCCTCCAATGGCATCGTAAACATTACGCTTGATAAAGATAAATTGTCCGTTGGCAATGGCATCCTTGCGCTGCGGGTCATTGACCTTGCGCGGCGAGAACCCCACCGAGAGCGCGGTCATTACGAGCGGCAGAACCACGCGTTCCCAGTATGTTTCGGTGACTTGAAATGTCATCATCGTAAACAAGTCGGCGTTCGTCTCGATGGCTTTGACATAACAGGATGCCAATGCTTCACGAGCGAGAAATGTATCGGCATCAATGAAGCATAACCAATCGCCATGTGCAGCTTGAGCCGCCTGATATAAAGCATGAGGCTTGCCAGCCCAGCCGGAGGGCAGGTCCTCACCGCGAACGATATGAAAGCGAACCTTGCGAAGATTCTCAATCTTCGCAAGGTTTTCCAGAATCTCCAGTGTGGAATCTGGTGAACGATCATCCACAACGATGACTTCAAAGTTTGGGTACGTTTGATTCAAAACCGCTTCCACGCAGGCGCGGATGTTGCGCTCTTCATTGCGGGCTGGAATGCAAACCGAAACCATCGGCGCATTGGACGGTGGGTCAACCGGCCAAACAATAATATCAAGATGATACTGATTATGAAGCCAATAAATAACAATAAGACCTGCGATAAAAAGCAGGGTTGATAACACAAGATAAATCATCATTAAATAACTTGAACCGTCGAGCCGTGATCCGTTTTTTCCACCTCGATGCGCGTTGGGAATGCATCTTTGAGTTCATCGAGATGTGTGATGACCAGAATTTTTGCAAAATCTTTTTTCACCAAATTGATGGCTTCGATCAAACGCTGGCGACCCTGCACATCTTGAGAGCCGAAACCCTCGTCAATCACCAGGGTTTGCAAGCGCGCACCTTTGCGCTGGGCCAGCACTTCGGAGAGGGCCAGCCGGATGGCAAAGTTGACACGGAAGGCTTCGCCGCCCGAATACATCTCGTAATCGCGCATGCCAGCCCCGTCGCTGATCTGAATATCGAGCGTCTCCTTCAAGTCGTCGCGCTTCTTGTCCTTGTATTCGGCCTGGGTCACAAAGCGGAGGGACATTTGCCCATCACTCAAACGGTCAAGCAATTCATTGGCTTTCGCTTCGATCTGCGGCAAAGCCTGCTCGATCAACAAGGCTGGAACGCCATCCTTCCCGAAGGCACGTTCGAGGGTCTTATGATGCGCAATCTGCAAGGCCAGCATCTCACGCGTCGCTGAGAGGTCGGCCTTGCGTTTCCGCAAATCCACCAGCACCGATACTTTTTGCCGCGCGGCGCCAACCTCCTGATTCAAACGATTTTCCTGTTCCTGCAACGCGCGCAAATCACGCTCAGCATCATCGAGATTGACCGAGGGCTTCTGCAAATCAACCGAATATTTCCGGCCGGCAAGGATCGTCCCGACTTCCTGCAAGCGCTTTGCGCCGAACCCCTCCCAGTTTTTCACGGCATCCTTTATGGCAGAAATCCGTTCCGTTAACTGGGTTACGGAATTGGATTGCTTCAAGCGCTCGCGCTCGGCATTTTCGACCTTCGCCATCTGCGTTTCAAAATCTGCGATCTGCCTGGCAAGCTCGTCAATACTTGACTTATTCGTGCGGAAGCGCCCGCCTTTTTCCCGGCCTTCCTCATTCAATTGCTTCAAGGTGGAGCGGCGATGTTCTTCGCTTAAGGCCTGGCCACATAACGGGCAAGTTGCACCTTCCGCCGCCTCAAGCTGGTCAATATGCTCCTTCAGTTCGTCCATCTGGGTCTTGAGCAATTCGTTCTCGGCTTTGAGTCTGGCGTATTCTTCACGCGCCGAGTTTCGGTTCGCTTCCAGCACGCTGCGCGTGGCGAGTCTCTCTTCCGCGTCCGCCAGGGATTTCCTTGAGCTTTCCAACTGAGCCGTTAATTCAACGACCACTGAGCGCTGATCGCCGGCCGCCTTTTCCTGCTCCTTCAAGCCGCGCATTTCCTCCTCAAGTTTGGCTTTTTCTGCGGCAAGCTGTTGATCCAGTGAAGCGGCAGCTTTCCTGAGATTCTCCAAGGCAGTCTCCTGCGTTATTCGCATGGAGTTCAGGCGCTTTAATTCGGCTTCCAATTCCTTGAGTTTTTCCTTGCGCGGGTGTTCTTCGGAAAGTTCAGAATCGATATCGGCGATGCTTCGATCCACGCCGATCATTTCTTCTTCGAGTCCGCGGCGCTTCCCAACCGTGCGCGCTTTATAGGTTTCCCACACTTCGAGGCCGAGGATGTTGCTCAAGACATCCTTGCGCCTGCCCGCATTTTGCTGCGTAAATTGATCGGCTTTACCCTGCAGGAAGAACGCGGCATTGATAAAGGTGTCATAATCGAGCCGCAGAATTTGTTCAATGCGGGCTTGGGTTTCACGGGTTGTGCGCTCGGTTAAAGGTCTCCATTCGCTGCCATTTTTAATTTGAAATTCAAGTACGGTGGTCTTGCCGCGCGGCAGGGTGCGTTGAACCCGGTAGGTATTATTTTCGTAAGCGAAGGTCAGCGCCACTTCCGCCGCTTTGGATTGAAGATTGACCAGCGCATCCTTATCCCTGGCACGTGATTCACCAAATAAGGCCCACGTCATTGCATCGAGGAGGAAGATTTGCCGGCGCCGTTTTGCCCGGAGATGCAGGCGAGATCGAAAGCTGTGAAATCCAGTTCGACAGGATCGCGATACGAAAGGAAACCGGCAATGCGCAGGCTGATGGGAATCATGTTCGAGATTATACCTTTTTCGGTTCTCGCTTCTCACTTCTTTATGTTATCATCGTGCCGATGCGCGACCCTGACGACCCGCGAGCACGGCTCCGCCTTATCCTGATCTCGATCATTCTTGGCACCTTGCCATGCTATTGTCTCGGATGGGTTGCGGTGATGATCAAGCCTGGGCCAGTGACCCCAGCCGCCATCGCATCCACAACGGCGATCTTCAGCCTTACGCCTGCATTCCCCTCTGCAACTTTAAGCTTAACGCCTACGATCATGACCGGCACACCGAGCCCGACATGGACTGCTAGTGCAACCGATTACATTACACCGACCAGCACCTTCACGCCGTTCATGCCCCCGACTTATACGTTTACTCCTTCCTTGACACCGACCTATACCCCAACGGCCACTGCGACGCTCACGCCGACGTATACACCCACATTCACCCTCACGCCGACCTTTACCACCAGTCCGACGAGCACACCCACTCCAACAGCAACGCCGACTTATACCGCATTTCCAACAGCCACCGCGACAAGTGTTCCGTAATCCATGCAACCATCCCACGTTATATAATTGAAAACAATTGATTAATGGTGAGGTACCGATGAATGGTTTAATTGCTTTAGTGGGTGCAGGTGAATACCTGCCCGTAATGGATGATGTGGACCGTTATTTGCTCGACTCGGTCAAAGCCGATGGGCGTGCGCCGCGCGTGGTTTGTCTGGCGACCGCCGCAGGCCAGGAGGGAGACGAAAGCGTGGGACGCTGGTCAAGAATGGGCATCGAACATTTCGGGAAGCTGGGCGCGGAGGTCGAAGCACTGCCCATCATTGACCGGGCGTCGGCTGATGACCCGCAATATGAACCAAGCCTCGAAGCGGCAAATTTAATCTATTTTTCGGGTGGTAATCCGATCTACCTGTTTGAAACGATGAACGGAAGCTGCGCCTGGGCCGCTGCACAAAAGGCCTGGTCGCGCGGCGCGGTCTACGCGGGCTGTTCAGCAGGTGCGATGGTGCTCGCCAGGCGCCTGCCGAATTTTCGCAATATGGGCATCGGGGCCATTAACGGCTTTGGCATCGTGCCAGCAGACTATGTGATGCCGCACTTCGATCATACCGGGCCTTTCAAGGCGCTGGTCAGCCTGTTGCGGACACAGATGAAGGATGGACAATGCATGATCGGCATTGACGAGAATACCGCTCTGATCGGAAAACTCGGCGGCGAGTGGAAGGCGATGGGCGCAAGCAAAGTCCATGTAATGACACGCAAACAGACCCGGCTTTATACGTCAGGCGAAATTGTTACGTTGATGTAAATTTTAAAAAACTCAGGCTCCCGAATGGGAGCCGGTTCTTTCAAGATTGCACTTTGGTAGTTTTCATCGGCATCATGGACATGAAATATGCGCCGCCCGCACCCAGTGCGAAGGCGCCCGCCGAGCCGGGGCTCGAGAAAGCGGTCAAGCCAACCAGCAACCCGAAAAGACCGAGAACGAGGGCAATCTTCAACTGCCATTCGCTGGCTTTGAAGTTTTCAAAAACAAAGCGGCCAACAGCCACTCCAGCAACCAGAAAGCCGAGCGCTCTGAGCAAAAAACCTAGAAAACCGAAAATATCATTTACGATCGGGGGCATTTGATTTTCTCCTTTGGAAAGTTGATTTATCCTTCAGGCCCAAGCATCCATGAACCTGCCGGTATGACGCCTATTATAAGCCATTGTGTCTCATCATTCCCGTTTAATTTTTGGCAATACATCCCTTTGATAGTGTTACAATATGATTCAAGTTCAAATTTGATTTGATGCGCGTCTAAAGCTGATCCGGGTGTTATTAACCAGATAGAGGAGAGCCCATGAAAGGCGATGCGCTGTATTGGTTCGTGTCTCATATGTTAGATGCATTCATTTGGGGTGGAGAATTGACAGGCGATGAAAACCTACCCCATGAAGGCCCAGCGGTATATGTTTCCAACCATGCACTGGCCCTTGGGCCAATTGCCGTAGCCGCCTCCCTGCCCGTCCGCATCCACCCGTGGGTGGTCGGCGATATGCTGGATCGGGAAAAAGCTGCGGCGTATTTGAACAAGGATTTCGTCGAACCGCAGTTACACATCCCGCCGCCCTTCAGCATGCCGCTGGCACGCCTGATCTCGCAAGCCTCAGTGCGACTCCTGCGCGGCGTCGGCAGTATTCCCGTATGGCATGGTGGGGAGGCGCTTGAAACCTATCGCATCAGCCTGGAACATTTATCGGCAGGACAAAGCTTATTGATCTTCCCCGAAGACCCGGCCCAGCCAGTGGATGAGCAATGCAAAATGACGCCGTTCATGAAAGGCTTTGCACGCCTCGGCGAGTTGTATTTCGAGCGGACGCAGAAGATTTTAAAGTTTTATCCAATCGCCGTGCATCCCGATTTACGGAAAGTAAAACTGGGCAAGCCAATTTCTTTTAATCCCAACAACAACCGTGCGAATGAACGCGTGCGCATCCGAAGCGTGCTCGAAACGATCATTCGCGGCATGTTCATCGAGATGACGGTACAAGACTACGCGGGAATCCCCTTGCCGCATTGACGGCGATAGGACATGGCAAGTCTCAGAGAATCATTCTCATTAAACCTTTAAACAATTGGTTGAATGAATCCACGAGATTGCTTCGTCAGGAAGAACACCTTCCTCGCAATGAGATTAAGATCCTAGGAGATCATGAATCAAACCATGAAATCGTTCTGGGCGGGAGTTCGCGCCGAATCCCCGCTGTTGGTTGGAGTATTCCCATTCGGTCTGATCTACGGCGCGTTGGCGCTCGGCGCTGGACTTTCACCGGCCGCGGCACAGATGATGTCTTCCATTGTATTCGCCGGGTCCTCGCAGTTCGTGGCGGCGCAATTGATCCACGATTCCGCACCGGGGCTGGTCATCGTCCTGACGATCGCGGTCGTCAACATGCGGCATATGCTATACAGCGCCTCCGTTGCGCCATATATCGAGCATCTGCCAACGCGTTGGAAAGCACTGTTGGCTTATCTCCTGACCGATGAAGCCTATGCGGCAACCATCATCCACTATGAAGAGGATGGATTCACACCGACGAGTCATTGGTTCTTCCTCGGCGCGGGGTTGGCGCTATGGACAACCTGGCAGGTCAGCAGTGCGCTGGGGATCTTCCTCGGCGCGGCGATTCCGGCCTCGTGGCCGCTTGACTTCGCGGCCCCGCTGACATTCATTGCGATGGTGGTGCCCGTGCTTAAAGATAAACCGGTGGTTGCCGCGGCCTTATCGGCGGGGACGGTTGCGTTGTTGGCCTACAGTCTGCCCTTCAAACTCGGTCTCATCCTGGCGGCGCTGGTCGGGATCTTTATCGGCACGTATTTGGAGAGCCGCAAATCCCAAAAGGGGGCACTATGAATATCTGGCTGGTAATGCTTTTGGCCGGCGCACTGACGTTCGGGATGCGATTTTCGTTCATTTATCTGTTCGGCCGTTTTGAAATCCCCGCGACGGTGAAGCGGGCGTTGAGATTCGTACCGCCGGCGGTGTTATCCGCCATCATCGCACCGGCGTTGTTCATGCCGAATAATACGCTGGATTTAAGTTGGGGCAATTACCGATTGATGGCGGGCGTAGTTGCCATTCTCGTCGCGTGGCGGACGAAGAATACGCTGTTGACAATTTTGGCGGGGATGATCGCATTGCTGGCGCTGCAGGTGATATTTCATTGATCATTTTCAGCCAAAAAAATCTGACAACCAGCAGTAATGAACATTCTTCGTTGATCAAAGTGCTATAATTTGAGCACTTATGCCGACAATCTGGGAACACG
>Ga0182027_10006889_pt1 | contig 16894 bp, 7 predicted proteins | sample 712E1DmetaG_FD_121300 | JGI IMG/M metagenome (GOLD analysis project Ga0182027, IMG submission 121300) | Permafrost microbial communities from Stordalen Mire, Sweden - 712E1D metaG (Illumina Assembly) | ecosystem: Environmental > Terrestrial > Soil > Wetlands > Permafrost | place: Sweden... | reverse complement strand
TTATTCGATCAGGTGATCCCCATATAGTGGTTCTCATCTTAAGGTTATTGATGCACATTGAACGTCCGTTACCAAATCCACCAAAATCAGGAAGAGGATTGGTCGGATCCAGGGTGCTCTTAAGAAACACTAATTTAGCTGCCTCGCGAAGGGGCATTTCACGCTGCCATGGGAGAGGCTGAGATCCATCAGATAATGCGGAAGTCAGTCCAACACTGTTTACCGTTAATACAGTATATGTATGTTTTTCGCCTGATTTTATTGAATGATCTTCATAACGCATTTCAGGCATCGGTTGATCAGGTGTGTCATGATAGGTCATAGATTGGAATAACGGACGTCCAAATTTGCCAACAGCTTTTTGTGGGACTCGTCCAATTACTTGCCCATCTCTCAATATTATGAAACAACCAATACCACTTTCAAAATCAGCTTCAGCATTCCAGGTGATATCAGTTTCCTGATCTCCCCTGGCAGAAACCTTTACGTTAGTAGGAGCAGGAGGAGGTGTACTGTCTCTGACAGCTCCTGTTTTAACATAATCCATCCACGCTTTGGCTACTGCCTCATTAGGAAGCCATACTGCTTCGTTAGGATTTCCCTTATAAGAGGCATATGACACAGCCGAGTCACCCATTAGTGATACCAGCCATCCTTTATTTATATCGATCGGCTTAAGAACTTGATCCTTGCTGCCCTTGTCGGGTAATCGCATAGCCAGACAGGCGTCTAAGAAAGGTATGGCCAGATAGCGGGAATCACCGCACTCATGCCCGGTGAGCGGATCGGGAGCAAAACCTATTGGTGCACCCTTTGCCCGATATTCCTGAAAAGTTGCAAGAGTACCAATCCAGGGAAGATTTTTTTTCTCCTTGACACCTGGATTACACATAATAGGGATTTTATATGCTTCAGCGGAAATTTGAGGCTGGGGAAATTCAGGTTTTGTCCTGAACATTGCGGCAGAGCCTGAACGCATCCATATTGCAAGAACACGTTCAGGATGTAAAGTACTCATAACGTCAGCCCAGATTCCACCTCCGGAGTGGCCCCATAAAACCCAGGGGACTTTCTCGATCTCGGGATGTCCAGACTTTGAAGCAAAATCCCCCAGAGCTTTCAGAAATGTCTTTTCAGACCCGTTACGGGGATCGAACCACAGTTCAGAACCACCGGGGGACAAATCAATTTTTTCATTCAACACATGATATGAAGGTCCAAGAAGTGCGCAATCCCATTTGCGTGCCAGAAGTTGCCAGTGCAGATCATACGCTGCGGTAGAACCTTCCTTGGATGCAGTGGTGCCTGCTCCATGCTGATGAACAATTATTCCACGAATTTTTGTTACACCTTTTGGAATCCAGAGTATATACGTCACGGGGGTTTGTAATTCACCAGCTACGGTTGAACCCGGGTAATCAATTATAAAATATTGCCCGTTTTCATTGGTCTGACCTGCCGCTGAAATATAAAAATTAATACAAATCAGGCAGATAAAGAAAAATCCCAAATTAACCAATCTTAGGTGTTTGTTCAAACAGAAGTCTGGTTTGTTTCTGATGAGCATGGTTGAGATACTCGTGTTTTTCATGTTTAGGTTATGAAATTTCGGGTTAAGCTGATACTGTTCCATCGATGAATCAGATTTATTTTAAAAAGAATCAAAATGAACAAATTCTCTATGAATTTATATTTATTCATTAAATAAACATTAACAAAGTATTAATAATGGACTACCTGAAATTAATAATTTAATATTTGTCTGTGTTGCATTGGTTATTAAGTATTTGTTGATTAATATTAAAATCAAATATTGACTGATTATGGACTTATAATAATGAATTTCACCAGAGAAATATTTTGGCTGCTCAAGAACAAAATGATTACCGATTATATTTTCTACCCAAAAACCTGAAAATTATGAAGAAAGGAATCCCAGTTTTAATTTTAATTTATTTTATTGCTGTCCTGACAATTAGTGCACAGACCAGGCATTCAAAAACTACCGATTATTCTTCCTACAAGGGGCTCGTAATGGCCGGGTACCAGGGATGGTTTATCGAGAGAAACGGGAAAATGTACCCGAATTCAGCTAGTGTGCGTATTGACATGTGGCCTGATATGAGGGAATATAAACAATCTTATCCGACAGGATTGAAATACGCCGACAGTACCATTGCTACATTTTTCAGTGCGACTGATAAAAGCACTATTGACCTACATTTCAATTGGATGAAGCAATATGGCATTGATGGAGTGTTTATGCAACGTTTCTTTGGATACACCAGGAAAGGAAGTCAACAAAGAAAGACTTACGCAAAAATGTTAGGTGATGCACTGGAATGTGCATCAAAATATGACAGAGCACTTGCTGTAGAATATGACCTTTCAGGCCTCAGGGCAACAGGTGAAGATTGCTCCTCTATTATTGAAGACTGGAAATATCTTGTCGATTCATTGAATATTACTAATCAAAAAGGGAAACATACATACCTCTACCATAATGGCAAACCGCTGGTAGCGATTTGGGGCGTAGGCTTCCCAGATCGACCCTATAACATAAAGAATATTGGATTTGACAAGCTTGTGGATTTCCTGAAGAATGATCCGGTATATGGAGGTTGTTCAGTTCTTATAGGAGTCCCTACATACTGGCGCGAGCAGATAAAAGATTGTGTAACTGATCCCTATCTGCACGAATTAATTAAGATGTGCGATATAGTATTACCCTGGATGGTAGGCAGGTTTAAAGAGGAATCCTATGATGCATACAAAGATAATGTGGCAAAGGATGTTGAATGGTGCAGACAGAACAAGATCGACTATGTACCTGTGGTCTGGCCCGGGTTCAGCTGGCACAATCTTAATAAAAATACTGCCTCAAATTCAACTCCACGTAATGGTGGCTCATTTATTTGGAAGCAGTTGTATAACTGTATAAATATGGGTTGTGAAATGCTATTTGTGGCCATGTTTGATGAGATAAATGAAGGAACAGCAATATTTAAGGTAACAAATAATCCTCCAGTAAAAGAAGGATTATTATTTGTAGGACTGGAAGGCAAGCCTTCAGATCATTATTTGTGGCTCGTTGGTGAAGCCGGGAAAATGCTTAAAAAGAATAAACCTCTTACTGCTCTGATGCCTGAAAGGAATAAGTGATATACAATTATAAATGTTTATTAATTAATCTGTAAAACTGTTATATATGAAAAAACAATTAGTATTATTTCTTTTATTTACGTTTATTTTTTGTGCAGCCGGCAGTGCCCAAAACAGACACTCGGCAACAACAAAATATCCTTCCTATAAAGGCCTCATTATGGCTGGATACCAGGGTTGGTTCAAAGTTCAGAATGATGGTCAGATGTATCCTGATGCCTCAAAAATACAGATTGACATGTGGCCCGATGTTTCAGAATATGAAAAAACCTACCCTACAGGACTGAGACTTGTCGATGGCAGTGTGGCCAAATTCTTCAGCTCCACCGATAAAAGTACCGTGGACCTGCATTTCAAGTGGATGAAAGAATATGGTCTTGACGGAGTTTTTATGCAACGATTTTTCAGCGCTGCCAGACCAGGTCCGCAGAGAAGTGGAGGTGCTGAAATTATTCGAAATGCATTTGAAGCCGCATCAAAATACGAACGCGCAATTGCCATAATGTATGATCTGTCTGGGCTAAAACGTTCAGGAGAAGACTGTTCTCAGCTAATTGATGACTGGAAGTACCTAGTCGATTCTGTTAAAGTGACAAACCAGAAAGGTGCAAAGACCTATCTCTTTTTTAATGGTAAACCACTCGTGGTTATCTGGGGTGTCGGTTTTCCTGATCGTCCATATAATATCAGAAACATCGGATTACTCAGATTAATTGACTTCCTGAAAAATGATCCGGTCTATGGAGGATGTTCAGTAATGCTTGGGGTTCCGACTTTTTGGCGTGATCTGAATGCTGATTGCATCAATGACCCATATCTGCATGAATTGATAAAGAAAGCCGACCTCATTATGCCCTGGGCTGTTCAAAGATTTTCTCCTCTTCTACATAATGATATAGACAGGTACAGGGATGTGCTTCTTGCAGATATGAAGTGGTGCAAAGAAAACAATGTGGGTTACGTACCCTGTGTTTGTCCCGGATTCAGCTGGCATAACCTGAGTGTTCATCAGTTTCCGGATGATATAAAACCAGTTGGTTCAATTCCACGACAGGGCGGCCGGTTCTACTGGCAACAGCTTTCTACAGCCATTCTTTCTGGTGCTGAAATGCTTTATGTTGCAATGTTTGATGAGGTCAATGAGGGAACTGCAATTTTTAAAGTCACAGATAATCCCCCTGTCAGTAAAGATGCATTGTTTGTTAATATGGATGGGCAGCCATCTGATCTTTATCTTTGGCTTACAGGTGAAGCTGCAAAGATGCTCAGGAAAGAAAAACCCTTAAGCTTTCAGATGCCAAAAAGAAATTAACAGATCTGTTAATCTGTAATTTATGATAAGATAATTTTAATGAAAGATAAAAACGGCTGTCTGAATAGTTGCTGTTCTAAAAGCAGCTTTCTGACAGCCGCTTTTTTTTAAAGAATGTTCGCGCTAGATACCGGAAATTTCATTAAATGATTTTTCAAAATCAGTTCCATATAATATTTTATATTCCTTGGCGAACTTGTTAAAGGTTTCATTTGCTATTGAATGTCTTCCAAGAACTATTAAAGCTCTGCATTTCATTATCATTGCCTCTTCATTTACACTGTCAAATTTTAAAATGGAATCAGCTATATGATTAATGAAATCGGACTCCTTTGTCAGTTCAATATGGCTTGCATATTGTATTAATTTGTCAATGGCATCATTTGCCACACTTGCTTTGAATTCATCCAGCCATTCGTAGCTCAAATTGTTTAAGAAGGTCCCTTTCTGAATTATATTGATGAGCCTTTGAATTTGTTCTTTTGACAATTCACTTTTGGAGTTCACTATTTTCAAAAAGTCTGAATAATCATTCTTTAAAAGATTACTGTCAAAAATAATCTTCCAGTATCCTGTTTTATTTGAAAGCTCACAATTTCCTATCTCATTCAGCAGGTTCCTTAATTTTGAGATATTTACAGATTTATTATTATGTGCACTGGTCTCGGTATAATTGTACCAGAGGATCTCAATTATCTTCTCAGTTGATATACCAGTGTCATTTTTCAAAGAATGCAGCCATAAGAGCAGAAATAATTCTTTGAGCAGCTTTGTAAATTTTTTGGTAATATCAACTCCAGATTTATCATAAACCTTAAAATCGCCAAAGAAGATAATGGAATATTGTTCAGCATTATTCGAAATGTCATCATTAAATTTTTCATTTAAGTGAAGCGATTTCTCATTGCTTTTTAATGTTTTTCTCTTTACCATTATCTTTCGAAGGACTATGATAACGGCAATTATGAATAAAGCAAAGCCAATAATAATAAAAATGGCTGATTCAGATCCTGAAACTTTTTTGACAAGTGATTGACTTTGCAGATTGGGAGGAAAATCCAGCGAATAGAGATGAATCCTGGATTTACCGTTTTCACTGAATATTGTTGCAGCTACAAGTTTTCTGCTCCTTTCGCAGAAATACAGATCTGCAAATGAGTTTGAATCGTTAAAAAGGTACGGGATCTTATTTCCCACCATGGCAATATTAGAATTATTAAGTGATCCTTTAATTAACTGCAGATAACCTACATATTTAAAAATCGGGAAAACAAGAGCATAGTATTCCCTCTTTTCGGGATTAAATATCATCGAATTAGCAAAAGCCAGATCTTCCAATGATGATTTAAGGTCAAATTTCTTATAAAATTTATGATCTTTCAGAGAAAAAGCCATAAGATCATTATAGGTTTGAGGATTTAAAATCTGTGCACCGGATTTGCTCCCATAACCACCCAGTATATAAATTGTGTCATTCATTTCACCAAGTGCACTAAGATACCTGGGATAAAAAGTATCTCCGGAAACCTCGACTGATTTAAGAGTATTTGCTTTCAGATCGAAAAGCTGAACTTTATTTTTGTATTCGTGCTGTCCATATCCCCCGAAAAGGTAAACTGAGTTATTTTCTTTTGACAAATATTTATTATGATGGCCGAAAACTGTCCAAGTAAAATCCCTTTGGACATTCTTCTGTCTCCAGATGAGTGAGTCTAAATTCAGAACTGCTATCGAGGCGTAATCAATATCATAAGAATAAAGAAGATTCGATTTCCCATTAAAAAAGGCCTGCCTCCCCTGAAGCAGATTGGTATTCTTATTTTTTGTTGTGAATTCAGATGAAAGTAATGTAGTTAGGTCAAACCTGATCAGCTTATCTTCTCCTATTAAAATGATATTTTCATTTTCAGGATTATAAGCTACCTGAGCGATGCCATCCAATTCGGTTTCAAAAATATCCTGCCAGTTTGTGTGATTAAGTTTGATCCAAAGTGGATTATGAATAACTGCTTTCTCCCTGCTAAGCCCATCGTTAGCGGATAAACCTTCTATTTCATTTAGTGGCCAGGAATGTCTGATTTTCCCTTTTTCCTGAATAATGATATTCCGGATATTCATAGCAGGAATGTCCGTCGTTCTGAAATTTCTGATATCACTGGCCCCAAAATAGATTTTAACATTTTCACTCTTATCCAGCCCTATATTTTCTGCTGTTAAAACTGTATCCGGAGTTGAAAATGAAATCTGCCCATTTAGAAGATTGAAATGTACCTTATATTTTGTCCAACCGTGGCATAGTTTAATGAAATCAGTGGGTAATTTCATGATCAGTTTTTGCCCCACCACGAGAGTTAAGAAAGTTGTGGTATTGGAATTATAGTTAAATATAAGATCAAAATTCAGGTTGTCTTTGGTAATGATTCTGAAAATATAGCCAAAATAAGCTGTACTATTTGGCCTTAAACCAAAGTCGAATGATAAGTCAAAATCATCCTTAAAGATAAATGACCGGTTTGGATTGAGGCTTAGTCCAGTCCTTAGATCTTTGGAGACTTCATGTGAATAAAATCCCAATCCATATATTTGCGAATTGGCTTGTTGTGTGAGCGTAAGAAATATGCCAAAAAACAGGTAATAATAGAATCTGCAGATTGGTGATAAGAGTTCCTTTTTTAAAAAAAAAGAAATTTGCGCAAACATAAACATCAACTGTTTTTGTAATCAAGTTAGCAAAAAAATCAAAAACTCATATCAATGAGATTAATAAATTCTACTATAGGTCTTCATAACATTCTGGTTATTATATTTATAACTAATATTTCTTTTTCTGATTTCCCCATACAATAATAACATCAATTACTCAATGTTACAATACAAATTATTCATTTTAATAAATTTTAATATATAATTGACCTGTTCTAACCATACGTCAAGATACAAAATATTAATAAATTCCACATTTGTCTTCAAAAATATTTGTCACTATAATATTTTTTTATTTCTTTTATTTCTTATAACCAGCTAAAGAAGAGACATATATGTACATATTATTTTTGCTGCGATCATCTTTTTTTATGCTATTAAGTCTCTGTTAAGATTTAATTAAGCCCATGATTTTATATTTAATATATTATAAAAATTGGTAAATTCCTTCTTGAAATATTATTTGATACAAGTTAAGGGTAATTTGGTCATTTTGTCATATTTTTCCGCTTTTATTTTTTGGAACAAATGTTCAAAATTCCGTTAATTTTATTTTATAGAGCAAGCATGAAGCTTAATAAAAATTATATCATATTAATCCAAAAAAAAAATCCTTTGAAAAACATTTTTAAGTTAAAAAGCATCTGTCCAGTCACACTGGCGATCTTTATTTTTTCAGTCCTAAGTTGCCATTCAGGGAAAGAAATGGTTGAAGGACTTTCTATAGTAGATCCTAAAATTGGAGGCGTGGGATTATTGCTTGAACCAACTCGTCCTACTGTTCAGGTACCAAACCAGATGATACGCATGTACCCGTCAAGGAAAGATTATATCGATGATCAGATCCGGTATTTCCCATTGACCTTAATATCACATCGTCTGGGAGAACTTTTTAGTATTATGCCTTTTACCGGTGATCAGACAAATAGCAATCCAATTTCCTCATGGGATGAACAGCTGGAGGTATCAACACCCTATTACTTTTCAACCTGGCTTGAAGAGTATGATGTTACTGTTGAGTTTGCCCCAGGGAATAAAACCGGATATTTCCGTTTCAAATTTCCCGATAAAACCGTTAAAAATATTTTCCTGAGTATTATAAACAGTGGAAGCTGGAATATTGATGGAACGAATTCAGTTACTGGAACTGAATCATTTAATGGTATGAAAGCATATGTCTTCGGGGAGTTCAAAGATAAACCTGATCAGTTTGGTGCATCATCGGGAAGACGAAAAGGGAATTGGCTCTCCTGGAAAGAAAATTCAGCGAATATTATTGAATTTAAATATGCGGTATCATTTATCAGTGTGGAACAGGCCAAGGTCAGTCTTGCTGATGAAATACCCGACTGGTCGTTTGAAAAAGTTAAAGGATCGGCAAAACTATCTTGGAATAACCTGTTCAATCAGATTCAGGTAAAAGGAGGCACTGAAAGACAAAAACGGACTTTTTATACTGCTCTTTACCGTTGTTACGAGAGAATGATGAATATCACTGAATCAGGTGAATATTATAGTAATTACGATACTCTTGTTCATAAAACAACCAGAAATTTCTATACCGATGACTGGACCTGGGATACTTATCTTGCACATCATCCCCTGAGGGCCATTCTTGATCCTGCAAAAGAGGCGGATATGGTTCAATCGTATGTAAATATGTATCAACAAGGTGGATGGTTACCTACATTCCCGGTGTTGTGGGGGGACAATCCATGCATGAATGGATTCCATTCGACCATAATGATTCTGGATGATTATCGTAAGGGAATCCGGAATTTTGATATAAACAAGGCATATGAGGCAATGAAAAAAAATGCCATGGAAGCCACTATGTTGCCATGGCGAAATGGCCCTGCCTGTGAATTGGATTCATTCTACTGGAAAAATGGATATTATCCTGCTTTACGGCCGGGTGAAAAAGAGACAAACACAGGTGTTCATCCCTTTGAAAAAAGACAATCAGTAGCCGTCACTCTTGGTCATAGTTATGATGACTGGGCACTTGCCCAAATGGCCAAAGAACTTGGGAAAAATGATGATTATGAGTTCTTTATGACGAGATCAAAAAACTATCGTAATCTCTGGTGGTCTGAAAAAGGTTTTTTCATGCCAAAAGATAATAAAGGTCAGTGGATTAACATTGATCCGAAATGGGATGGCGGAATGGGGGGGCGCGATTATTACGATGAAAACAATGGTTGGACATATCTTTGGCAGGTTCAGCACGATCTGCCAGGTTTAATTGACCTGATGGGCGGCAAAGATAGCTTTGAGAAACGGCTCGACCAATTATTCCGCGAAAGTATTGGAAGAAGCAAATATGAGCTCTATTCAAAATTTCCGGATTTTACAGGAATAGTTGGAGAATTCAGTATGGGTAATGAACCGAGCTTTCATATACCTTACCTGTATAACCTCACCGGCTCACCCTGGAAGACCCAGAAAAGAATAAGAATGTTGCTGGATACCTGGTACCCGGACAATATTTTTGGTATTCCTGGTGATGAGGATGGCGGAGGAATGTCTGCATTTGTTGTCTTTTCATCCATGGGTTTTTATCCCCTGGTTCCCGGATTACCGGTTTATACAATAGGAAGTCCGTTATTTGAAGAGGTAAAAATAAATCTTCCAAATGGAAAGACCTTTACTGTACTGGCCCCTGGCGGGACTGAAAGTAATAAATATATCCAGAAAGCATGGATTAACGGAAAGCCTCTTGACACACCCTGGTTTACTCATGATGACCTTATGAAGGGCGGTGTATTGAAACTTGAAATGGGGCCATATCCAAATAAATCGTGGGGAACGGCTGATTTTAAGCTTAATTAATCTCTTCTTTTTCAAAAATAACCTAATTCCAAACATTAACCTATGGAAAACATTAAAGTGAATCACTTACTTAAGATTTCTTTAATAATCCTGATCCTCGGATTAATTGACGGTTGTACCTCTCCGGGAAAGAATATGAAAGGATTATCGTATGTGGATCCGACTATTGGAAATGTGGCCCAGTTGCTTCAGCCTACGCGGCCAACAGTACAGCTTCCGTTCCAGGTAACCAGAATGAGCCCAGGAAGAAGGGATTATATTGACGATCAGATCCGCAATTTCCCTGCAGGAAGTCTGAGTATTATGCCATTTACCGGAACATTATCATCTGCGGCTCCAATTTCATCATGGGATCCTCAGAATGAGACAACCACTCCATATTACTATTCTACGTGGCTGGTTGATTATGACATTAAGGTGGAATTTACTCCCGGCGCTAAAACCGGATATTATCGCTTCACATTTCCTGCAGGCTCAAAAAAGAATCTTTATCTGGGAAATGGCCGTGGCGGAACCATGGAACTTAAGGATAAAAAAACGCTTGAAGCAACGGTTTCGGGAAGAGATGGAATGAATACTTTCTTCATTGGTGAATTCAACGAAAACATATTACCACCTGATACTATATCTTCAGGATCATCTCCCCGGTTTCTCTCATGGGCTGAATCTTCGTCCGGAATTATCGAATTGAAGTTTGCCGTATCGTATATTAGCATGGAGCAGGCAAGGAAAAATCTCGTTAAAGAAATTCCCGAATGGTCTTTCAAAAAGGTAATTGAAAGCGCAAAAGCTTCCTGGTCCAAAGTAATGAATCAGATTGAGGTTAAAGGCGGAACAGATGCTCACAGACGGTCTTTCTATACTGCGCTCTACAGAACAAGCAGCAGGATGGTAAACTACAGCGAGGATGGACAGTATTACAGTGCTTATGATAACCAGGTACACAAAGATAATCGTGACTTTTATGTTGATGACGGGATATGGGATACCTACATTGCACTACATCCGCTACATACGATTCTTATGCCGAAGCAAGAAGGTGATATGATCCATTCATATGTCAGAATGTACGAGCAGAGTGGCTGGCTTCCACGCTTTCCGTCAATTAATGGTGACAGACCGGTTATGAATAGCTTCCATACCAATATTATTATTCTTGATGCTTATCGTAAAGGTATCAGAACTTTTGATGTGGAAAAGGCATATGAGGCGATGAAAAAAAATGCTCTTGGCCGGACAATGCTGCCATGGCGCAACGGGCCTCCTTGTGCTCTGGATTCTGTTTACTATGAAAAAGGCTACTATCCTTCATTGCGTCCTGGTGAGAAAGAGACTGAGTCAAGGGTAAATCCTTCCGAGAGAAGACAAACTATTGCGGTTACATTGGGCGTTTGTTTTGATGACTGGGCGCTTGCTCAAATGGCTAAAGAACTTGGGAAGACAGAGGACTACAATTTTTTCCTTAAAAGATCCAAAAATTATAATAATGTCTGGATGCCTGAAAAAGGATTCTTCATTCCAAAAGATTCAAAAGGGAGTTTTATTGACATTGATCCGGCCTGGGATGGGGGACAGGGAGGACGCGACTATTATGATGAAAACAATGGCTGGACATATTTGTGGCAGGTTCAGCATGACCTTCCTGGTCTGATAAGCCTTATGGGTGGTAAAGAAAACTTCGAAAAACGACTTGATCAACTTTTTCGCCAGGGATTAGGAAGAAGCAAATACGAATTGTATGCCAAGTTCCCTGATTTCACGGGAATTGTCGGACAATTCAGCATGGGTAACGAACCAAGTTTCCATATACCCTATTTGTATAACCTCACCAATTCTCCATGGAAAACTCAGAAGAGGGTCAGAATGCTTATAGATACCTGGTACTCCGATAACATCTTTGGTATACCGGGTGATGAAGATGGCGGAGGAATGTCTGCTTTTGTGGTCTTTTCGGGAATGGGATTTTTTCCTCTGGTGCCCGGATTGCCTGTATATACAATCGGAAGCCCATTGTTTGAAGAAGTAAAAATAAATCTTCCGAATGGCAAAACATTTATTGTGTTGGCTCCGGGTGGGACTGATACAAACAAATATATCCAGAAGGCCTGGCTGAACGGCAAAGAACTTGATATTCCATGGTTTACTCATGCGGATTTGATGAAGGGAGGAACTCTCAAACTTGATATGGGTCCTCTGCCTAATAAGAACTGGGGAAATGGCCCGGGGAAAGACTCTGTATTACAATAACTTTCAGAACCGTAAATAGCATACATTAAGAATAATATTTTCTTCAGATGAACCCATTAATAAAGTACGGCATATTTAAAACAGGCGCGGTTACATTATCTTTCTGTTCTGTTTTTGCTATCAGGGCAGCTGAAAAAACTAAGCCTGTAAATGTGCTTTTCATAATTACCGATCAGCAAAGATATGATGCATTAAGTATTGCAGGGAACAAGATTTTAAAAACCCCGAATATAGATAAACTGGCAAAGCAGGGTGTATGGTTCAGACATGCCTATACTCCCTGTGCTGTATCGGCACCTGCCAGAGCTTCGTTATTGACTGGTTGCACTGTTGAACATACAGGTGTGTTGACCAATGAGATTGCATATAAAGAAAGTATCCCGGGAATAATGCCAATGCCTACTTTTGATGAACTTCTTGCGAAAAAAGGTTATACGTGCGAATATTATGGTAAATGGCACACACCACTTTTTCATGGAAAGGTTTATAACAACAAAATAACTGCTGCAGGCAGGGCAGAAACTGATTTTGGGCCCGGATTGGAGAAATATTATACAAATTTTCTTGATGCAAATTTTCCGCGACAGGAGCTGAAGGCAGATGAACTCTATGATTCATTTTCTAAAAGACCTTATCGGCCAAATCCTCTGGATAAAAGATTTAGCCTTCTTATAAAGGGAGAAAGTACTGATATTAAAACAATTCAGCCGGATCTCCATGGATGCCTGATGATTCCGAAAGAATATACTCTTACTGCTTTGACTGCCAGGGAGACTATTGCTTCTATAAAAAAGCTAAAAGATGGACCTTTCAGTATTACCTGTTCTTTCCATTATCCGCATGCCCCTATGCTTCCGACAGAGGAATATTATAAGATGTATTCCCCCAATATTATGATTCCTTCACCAAGTATAAATGATAAAATGGATAACTCTCCGTATTACAATGCAAACGGAAGACTCGATAACCCTGAATACTCAGATCCTCAGAAGATTAAATATATGATGTCTGAATATTACGGCCTGATCAGGGAGATTGATGACTGGGTTGGTGAGATTTTAAAAACGCTTGATGAACTTGGCCTTACCGAAAACACTCTGGTCATTTTTACCAGCGACCATGGTGAAATGCTTGGATCACACGGAATGCGTGAAAAAAATGTTTTCTATGAAGAATCCGCTCATATTCCACTGATAATAAGACTGCCGGGCAAGATCAAACCTGAAACCAGGGTCGATGGAGATGTGTCAACAATTGATCTTTTTGCTACAATAAATGATTTTGCAGGCCTTCCCGAATATAAATCTGACGGGAGAAGCCTTCGCGGCTTAATTGACGGTACTGATCCTGATCATGGGAGGTATGTTGTAACGGAATGGTTATATAATGAGGACCGTGCTCCAGGTTATATGATTGTTAAGAATAACTGGAAAATGTTTATTCCGTTTACTGCCGAATCGAAAGTGCTGGATGCATTGTTTAATCTAAAGGAAGATCCATTCGAAACAAATAACCTGATAGGCAAAAACCCGGAAAGAGCCAATTATAGATTAGTGGTTGATGAGTTAAAGAACGATCTTCTGGCATGGTTGAAAAAGAATAACTCGAAGCATCTTGAAGGTGTGAGAAGCAGAAAAATCATAATATAACAGAACCTATTATAAGCCAAATAAATGACCAAACTTTCCACCAATGAAAAAAGCCTTATCAATTTTCATCTTGATTTGTATAATTTCCTTTTCTCTAACAGGGCAGAAGAAAGAAAAATCTGAATTCAGATACCCCAGTTACAAAGGACTTGTAATGTGCGGGTACCAGGGATGGCATAATACTCCTACTGATGGTTCGGAACGAGGATGGACCCATCTTGGAAAAGGAGGTAATTTCAAACCTGGTAGTTGCAATATCGATCTATGGCCAGATATTGCTGAATATAAAAAGACTTATAAAACCGATTTTAAACTTGCCGACAGTTTATACGCTTATATTTATAGTTCAGCAGATGAGTCAACAACTGACCTTCATTTCAGCTGGATGAAAAAATATGGAATTGATGGCGTGTTCATGCAGAGATTTGTTGGTGAGGTAAAAAGAGAAAAAGGTAAATTTCATTTTAATAAAGTTCTCTCCCAGGCAATGACAGCTGCAAAAAAATACGACAGGGCAATCTGTATTATGTATGATCTGAGCGGAATGAGGCCGGGTGATGAACAGGTATTGCTTACAGATATTGATGAACTGACAGCCAAATATGCCTTGTTCTCAGCAAAAGCCTGTCCTACCTACCTTCATCACAACGGGAAACCTCTCGTAACTGTTTGGGGAGTTGGGTTTAACGATAGAAGAGCCTATGGCCTTAAGGAGGCTGAAATTATTATTACTTCCCTAAAAGCAAAAGGATTTAGTGTCATGCTCGGCGTACCCACTTATTGGAGGGAGTTTGGAAATGATACTGAAAAGGATCCTAAACTTCATGACCTGATTAAGATGTGTGATGTAGTGATGCCATGGTTTGTAGGAAGATATGAAGAGACAGGATTCGAAAATTTCAAATCTCTCGTTCCAAAAGATATTGAGTGGGCCAAAACTAATAAGGTCGACTACGCTCCACTTGTTTTCGCAGGATTTTCCTGGAGAAATATGAATGGACCCAGAGCAACCCAGATACCAAGAAACAAAGGATCATTCATGTGGAAACAGATCAGCTGGGCTATGCAATCGGGAGCTGAAATGTTGTATGTCGCTATGTTTGATGAAATTGATGAAGGAACAGCTATATATAAGGTTACCAATAATCCGCCGGTAGGTGCCAGCAAATTTGTTACCTATGAAGGATTACCATCTGATTTTTATCTTAAGCTTGTAGGTGAGGCAACAAAATGGGTTCATGGCAAGAAAGGATATTCAGAGAAACTTCCGCTAAAAATAAACTAGAGGCTTATTCAACTAAAAATTCAGGTACTACTTTATAAAATACAATTTTTATGTGTACTAAAAGGTCTTTGTTTTTCCTGGTAGTTTTATCTATTCTGTGTATTAAACCGGTTCAATGTCAGAATTCGGTTGGGAAAACTGAGTTTTCAGGAGTTTTCGCCCCTTCCGAAGGCATGATAAAAGATATTGAGAAACCCTTCAGAGAAGAAATTTGTCTGAACGGGAAATGGGATTTTCAGGGAGTTGATATCCCTGCCGGATGGGCAAGTGGTAAAGGAATTGCACCTCAACTTACAAAGCCTGATGAATCAAAATGGGATAAGGTAAAAATAAAGATCCCTTCACCATGGAATGCGAACTCCTTCGTTCGCGGTGATGGTCCCGATCATGTGGACTTCCCCTCTTATCCCGATAGCTGGGACAGGGTTAAAATGGCCTGGATGAGGAGATATGTGGATATTCCGGCAACATGGAAAGGGAAACAGCTGGTATTACATTTTGAGGCGGTTGCCGGCTTTACGGAAGTTTATGTAAACGGGAAAAAAGTTTGTGAGAACTATGACTTGTTCCTGCCGTTCGAAGCTGATATAACCTCTTTTGTAACTCCCGGTTCACAAGCAGAGATACTTGTAGGGGTCCGGAAGATGGAGTTATTTAATGACAACAGTACGATCGGAAGAAGAATTATTCCGGGAGGATCGATGTGGGGCAGTCATATCGGAGGAATCTGGCAAGATGTATATCTTTGGGCATTACCAGTGATCCATGTTAAAGAAGTATTTATTAAACCGTTGGTCTCAAAGGGGATACTTGAACTTGAAATAACTCTTGCTAATAGCACTGAAAAGGATGGAAAACTCAAATTATCAGGAGATATTAAAGAATGGGTAAATCTTGCCGGAAAAGATATCATTTCTGCTCCTGTTCCTGTTTGGAAGTTAGGGAAAACCGCACTTCAGGTTCCTGTAAGAGAGATAAAACTGAAAGCTGGTAACGAACAAAAAATTACTATTCAGATTCCTGTTGGAAAAGAGCTTGAATTATGGTCTCCCTCATTTCCCAGACTTTATGGATTATGCCTCAGATTAAATACTGGCAAAACACAGGTAGACAGCAAGTACGAACGATTCGGATGGAGGGAATGGACCTTTAAGGGAGATAAGCAACTGCTCAACGGAGAGGTTATACAGCTTCACGGTGATTCATGGCATTTTATGGGAATCCCCCAGATGACTCGGCGTTATGCATGGTCCTGGTTCACAGCGCTTAAGGATGCTAACGGAAATGCCGTTCGTCCCCATGCTCAGGTATATCCAAGATTATATCTAGATGTTGCTGATGAGATGGGGGTATGCATTCTTGACGAAACAGCAATCTGGGCAAGCGACGGTGGCCCCAAGTTCGATTCAGATGCATTTTGGAAGTATTGTGAAGATCATTTGATAAGGTTAGTATTACGAGACAGGAATCATGCATCAGTTTTCGGATGGAGTACAAGTAACGAAAATAAACCAGTCATTATTAATGTGATGCGCCGGCCCGACCTGATGGAAAAGCAAAAGGTTGCCTGGGTAAAATGGAGAGATATTTGCATGGCTAATGATCCTACAAGACCCTGGATCTCAAGCGACGGAGAGGAAGATGGTGAGGGAATTCTGCCAACGGTTGTTGGTCATTACGGGGACCAGCGTGCGATGGAAAACT
>Ga0182027_10006888_pt1 | contig 16895 bp, 11 predicted proteins | sample 712E1DmetaG_FD_121300 | JGI IMG/M metagenome (GOLD analysis project Ga0182027, IMG submission 121300) | Permafrost microbial communities from Stordalen Mire, Sweden - 712E1D metaG (Illumina Assembly) | ecosystem: Environmental > Terrestrial > Soil > Wetlands > Permafrost | place: Sweden... | reverse complement strand
CGCCGGGGACCAAGTACCTCCTTCGGGTTTCAGGTTTTCAGCTTTTCAGCTTTCAGTCATTCGCGATGCGCTCCAGCGCCTCGCGCCCTGGCTTCTCCTCGCTCTGCTCTTTTACATCCCCGGAGTATACCTCGAGTTTCCCGCCGATCCCTGGCAGCACTATGCTCGCATCAATGAGTGGTCCTGGCTCCAAACGGTTGGAGAACACTCGGCGTGGGCCAAGTCCAGTTACTTCCTCGCGTACAGCCTTCTAGGGAAGATTTCACCGCCCACCCGCCAGCTTTTCTGGCTGGATTTCTATTACACGGGATGCTGCCTGCTGCTCTGTTGGCAATACTACCGATTGGCCCGCGCCGTCGGTCTCGGCGAACGCGCGTCGATGCTGTTCGTAATCCTGCAGTCGGTGCTGTTTGGGAACAACATCTTCGGGTTCTACCGTTACTACGGGATCTCCAGCAGCATCTTTGCGCAGCTCGGGGCAGTGGCACTTGTGCGCATCGCAATCGAACTTGCTAGCGCAAAACTCCAAATCCCAAACTCCATATCCCAAAGGACGGATGCGGTGGTTTTACAGGATGAAACGAAGGGAGCAGAAAAAGCGAAAAGCGGAAGGGCGAAAGACGAAAACCCAGAGCCCAGATCCCCAAACCCTGAAGTCACGAATGAACACTCATCAACACGATCAGGGTATCCTCAACCTACAGTTTCGGCCCAGCCGAAACTGGGCACACCTACGGCCCATAAAGCTCATTTTTCAGCTTTCAGCTTTCAGCGTTCAGCGTTTCGCCGTTTCCATTCTGGCTTCCGATTTCTGGCCTCTGCCTTCTGGCCTCTGACCTCTGGCCTCTGCCTTCTGGTCTTCATAGCCTTCAATCATCCTCAAGGCCTCGGCATCGCGGCGCTAGGGCTGGCCGCCGTAGCGATTTGGCGGTTGATCGAGTGGAAATGCTCGATGATCTGGTGGCTGATAGCCGGAACGCTGGTGTTCAGTGTCATCTCGGTTTTTCTTGTTCCCCGCGACTCCGCTTTTGCTGCCCTTGTCCGCAACGGCTGGCTGACGCACTGGTACGGATTCAACGTATTTGCCTTCAGATTGCCCGTGGGTGACCGCACGCTATGGGTCCTTGGGTTCTTCGGCCTCTTCAACCTCGGCGCCGGTCTCCTGCTGCTCCGTCGCAACGCCATCGTCGGATGGCTGACTTCCATTCCCTTTCTTGCGCTTTGCTTGCCGTTTGTGGCTATTCCTCTCGCAGGACTTTTGTTGCGACACAGTCCCGATGAAGGCGTGATCACCTTTGCGCGCCTCCTGTTCGCAATCCCAAGCGGATTGGCGATGGTCTGCCTGGCGACGGAAATCACAAACCACAAGTTCCAATTTCTAGAGCTAAAGTTCCAAGGAACGGATACGAAAATCTCACAGGAAGGCGCAAAGGAAAAGGAGGGAATGGCCACAAGAGTCACAGAAGGCACAAGAGAAATCGCTCCGTTTTCTGTGCGTTTCCGCGCCTTTTTGCGGCCAAAGAAATCTGCACAGCCCGCTGCTCCGTTGTCTCCGTTGTCTTCTGTAAAGCCCTCACAGGAGCAAACGGAAACTGCGTCGAAACCAGGCACACCTACGGCCCATGAGGAGTTCGTCAGCGAACAGACTCCTCTTTTGAGTGTCTTGCAGAAGATCGAGAAAATCCCGGATGGGGATCAGATCGGCAGAATGCAGACTATTAGGCACCAGACAAAGATGCCTGTTTCAACTTTCAGGTTTCAGCTTTCAGCCTTCTCTGTCGTCCTTCTCTCCCTCGCCGCCCTGCTGCTCCTGCCGGCGAACAGGCCGTTCTACAATCATCTATTCAATGCCTTGATGGTTCCGCCCGACGACCTCTCCATGCGCTTTGTTCTGGAGTGCTCAGATACTATCTCGGCCGCCGCCGCAAGAAAAGGATCGAAATTCGGCGAGACGGTCCCGCTCACTACCATAGGAATTGCTGCCGTCCTCGATTCAGCCGGAATGCCCTGTATTCCCGGCGCCATAAGACTTACCTATAACGCACCGGCATTGGTAACCGATCCGGCAATTGAGAAGTTGCGATTAGCTAATCCCCGCACATTTCGCGCGTTGCCGTTCTGGGCCGTCGACGCCCTATACACACCTTTTTCGCAATGCGGTTTCCTTTCAAGGCATTGGCTGCCCTTCGAGGTTGCTTTGGACCTTTCGACTCAGGAAGAACTCTTCCGTGCTCCACTAGGAGTGGCGGAGAAACGCCGGCCACCACAACTGTGGCTCGAATGGTTCACGATCAAAAACCATGGCCACTATTACGGAAAAGGCACAGGAGTTCCACTCCAGCTGACGTTAGAAGATCGAGGCGAGATAAATCTCCCAGCTTCCTCCGTTAGCGAACGACTTGTCCTTAGGCCCGTATTGCGCACTCCCGACGGAAACGGTTGGCGAGTATCTTTTAGGATGACCGGTCCGAAATCGTTTTGTCGGAATTGGGAAATCAAACGCCTACCAGATCCATTTGGGAACGAGAGTTGGATTTCGCCCGATTTCGAAGTCTTGTTGCCCCAACATGGGAATTATACGATTGAGATCGTAGGCGAACTTGCGTGGCCAGAAAGTACCTACAAAGTCTTTTATACTCTGATTCTCGCCGACGGAAAGTCAAAAATGCCGTAGTCCGATCTCAACAATAATAACAACTAAAGAGCGTACTCTTTGATTGTTAGAATTTGAACGAGCACACTCTTCGTATCTGGGATTATCCACCGCCGTGTAGTGATAGAACCACTTTCTCGAGGTGTCGACCTTACATTTAGCTTTTAAGGAGAGCCAATCAGACTCAGAATGCGAATCCTCGCCCTCGCCAACACGCTCGAACCCTAGACAACCTTATCTTGACCCTCTCATGAGTGCACCAAGCGTACGTAGCGCGATATGCATATCGAGCAGTAGCGATGCATTTTTCAAATAGAAGAGATCGAAACAAAGTTTCTCGCGAGCGTCCTCAATGCTCGCGCCATAGGGAAAATTAATCTGTGCCCATCCAGTAATACCAGGCTTCGTCCAGTGGCGCTGGTTATATAGAGGGATTAAAGAAGCCAATTTCCCTACAAATTCCGGCCTTTCCGGCCGCGGACCAATCATCGACATTTCGCCCTTGAGGACATTCCAGAATTGCGGCAGTTCGTCAATTCTCGTACGTCTTAGGACCCGCCCCACTTTTGTCACACGGCAGTCCTCCCGCTTGGCCCATTGCACGCCCTCCTTTTCGGCATCCTTTCTCATCGTTCGCAGCTTCAATATACGATAAGATCTATTCCGGAATCCAGTTCGGGTTTGCCCGTAAAACACTGGTCTCCCACTCTCTATCAGAATCCCCAAGGCAGCGATTATAACAATCGGGGTTGACAACAAAAATCCCAGACCCGCCGCAAGCACATCAAACACCCGCTTTATCCGGTGATAGAAAGGATGGCTCCACTGCAAATCGATACTAATAAACCAAGCTAGACTGATATCGTCACACGGAATTTTGTAATACTCACGTTCTACAAAGACTGCCACGTCCGTCACCTGAATCCCTCGGTTAAGACACGCCAACCAAAACTCTCCCTCCCCAACATCTGAACCCACTAGAACCTCCTCAACTTTCACAGAACCAAAGAACTCAGCAACATCGACAGGCGTTAATTGAGCCCCAATCGTGGGTACCGAGACCAATTCAAACGGCAACTCGTTACGCCCGACGAGGCCAACCAAGCGCGCCATCGCCGGTCCCTTCAAGAAACAGCCAATCCGTCTTGGCGCAGTATTGGCCAAACTCCAAAGGGACATCCTCGCACCTCCCAAAAAGCCTACGCTCAGTATCATGGTCCTAATCAAGATCGAGCGCCCAATTTGTTCCAACGATATAAAGTATAGGACAAGGAGGCAAAGCGCAAGGGCAGCAGCAACAGCCACGCCGACCCGCAACAGTAGAAACCAACGCCGCCGATTTCCAAGCGGGTCATGCAAGCCGGCCACATGCATACTCACAAAAACGAAGAATGGATAAACAATTCCGGCTTGAAGAGGGCTTAGCTGTTTTTCACTCGACGAGATCCATCCGAAAGCGAAACCCGGCTGCATCCGATACGCAATTAGAATAGATACCGCGCTGAGGAAAAAGTCCAGTATAATCCACCCACGACGCCGCAGATGCCAAAAACCAAGCCCTATAATTCTTTCCATAATAGATTCTGTTACGATTAGTCTCGTAAAACCACACCACGGCAAATCTTCATCAGGCGCGCTCTCGTTCCTCATAATCTCCGCACACGGAGTTCACCCCATTCTCAAGGATCTTGGGGCAATCTGCTAGACCAACGCAAACCCGGACCGGGCGGGTTGCCCTCACGAATCGTCACTAGCCGCTTATTCTGATCCAAGCACACCGGATCGATTCACCACGACGTAACGAGTATTCCGAGGGCTCCTGCGGCAATCACATCAACACCGTCCAGCGCTGTCATCTATAAGAATCGGACCGATTCAAACCCGATCCACAAGCCAGTTACGAAGGTCCAAACCGAGCGTGGCTGGACTTGCCCCGGCGTGCAATCCGAACGGATTCGAGGCGGACGCGCCCCACGCAGGAAGAATCGCAGCGACCGGCATCGTGCCTCGGGACGCAATGCCGGCCCTCCAGTCTCATCATCGCCTGCCCGCAACCCACACAAAATGGAAGTTGGCCACCAAATGACGTTGAAAGTAATAAACACACGTCATCTTCAAGTTAGAAGTTCAATCTAAGTCACCAGACAATCCTAACTCCGACACTTTCACTATCTTAACTCTGTCCACATCCGAATACCGACCCAAAACACCGTCCCAGAAACCAGCTAAAACGCCGCGAAGGCCCTTCAGATCCCAATGACAAGCGTTCAAAATAATGCTACAAGAGGTAATTATCAAAATTCTCCACCATATTCCCATGTGTCCGTACTTCCGAATCAAAAAGCAATAATTCCTGATCGCATAATAACCTTTCCAACCACGCAAAACCCCGGCTCTATTTACGCAAAACTCTCGATTTGCCCTCGCTCGTAACGCCAAATATATATCGTATCCGTAATCTTTTGCTCTCAGGCTCAGCTCCAAATCATCGTGACAAATAAAGAACTCTGCCAGGGGCAAACCCATTTTCGTAAACACATCCCTCCGAAATAACGTCCCTTCAAAGCTGAAACCCGCAACTCTCAGCCACTCCCCTTTCGCATGTTTTATCAATGATTCAGTAACAATGCGACGCTTCGGATCTATTCTGAAAGCGTTGCTGAATTCCATGTCTATGGCCGCAGTCTCCATGAGCTCCCCACGCCAATACCGCGTCGCTTGTACAATTTCTTTTTCACATTTCAACAACTCCAACAAGCATTCCTTCTCCGGAAAGTAATCATCATCCATCGTCCAAATCCAAGCACAATCAGTGTAATCTAGAACGTGTTGTATACCCAATTTGAACCCACCGGCTGAACCCGCATTACAGCCCACACGCAATTCGATAACCCTAGTCTTCTCTGCGCCAGTCAGGAATCCAGCAATACGACCTAAAGCAGACGGTCCATCAGGATCATTATTAACGATCACAACAACTGAGCAACTGACCGTCTGTTGCAAAATCGTACACACGGTCTTAGCCAGTAACTCCGGCCTTCGATAGGTCACTACAACGGCCCCAATGCCTGAGCCCATTTCCCTCGAATCCTTAAATTGCATAATCAATCAACACCCGAAGCAATCTTCCGGAATTCCTTCAAAGCTAGTCCAACTACCTGATCCATATTTAGATACTTGTAGGTCGCCAGCCTACCCACAAAACGAACGGACCGCTCTTGTTCCGCCAATGCCTTATAGCGTTTGTATAACTCACCGCTCGCCTTTGTCGGGACCGGATAATACGGCTCTCCTCCATCCCTGTATTCCAACGGATACTCCCGAACAATAGTCGTTCCAGCGCAGACTTGTTTCGTAGCATGTTTCATTTCGACGATTCTAGTATAGTCCTGTTCATTTGGATAATTCACCTGCATTTCTGGCTGAAAATAGCCATTTCTATTAACCTCTGTCCCCATCTCTCGGAGCTTCGCAACACTGTAATACTCTCTTTCAAACCTAAGACTTCGGTATGGCAATTTCCCGTAACAACAATCAAAATATTCATCTATCGGTCCCGTATATATAATCTTCTTGGCTCGAATCTCTTTCGCAACATCTCGGAAAGACGTATTCAGCAACAGCCTGACACCTGACGTCCTATTCAGCATGTTTTCGAACATCTTCGTATAGCCATCAGCTGGTAACGCCTGAAATTCTTCTTCAAAATACCTGTCATCAGCGTTCAATCGAACTGGTATACGTCCACATACTGATGCATCCAAATCCCTTGGTTGCAAATTCCATTGCTTGATAGTATAATTTTTAAAGAACTTATTATACAATTCCCAACCGACTTGGGAAACAATCACTTCTTCTGAATTGACCGGGTTCGCGATGGGTATCCTCCGTTTCTCCAGATATTCTCCAAATTCTCCTTCCGTCACAGGCCTAGCCATTAGCTGTTCGAACGTCCTAAGGTTGATTGGAAAACTCCAATAAACACCATCACAATAAGATAATACTTTGTACGTCACAGCCTTCCACCCCGTGAACTGACCCAGGTAATCTCTGATATCCCGAGAATTCGTTCTAAAATAATGAGGTCCATAACGATGTACAAGTACGTTGTGTTCATCGTATTCGTCATAGCAATTTCCGCCGATATGCCCTCGCCTGTCTACTACACAGCAAGATTTCTTTAATTGCGAAGACAAACGTTCCGCTAGCACAAGACCTGCGAACCCCGCACCGATAATTAGAAAATCAATTTCCACGTCGATATCCCAAGATTTAATTTTTGAAGCGTATCACACCCACATCCAATGTAATAACTCTCCGATTTAGGTAGAATCTACCTTGAGAAACTCATTTAAATAACATCCAGCATTCCGGGCATCAAATGTAAGTTCGAATTCCGCTCGGCATCTTCGCTCTAAAACTGAATGATCTGCTCTCGCTTTTTCCATCCTTTCGATCCAAATCTCAAAATGGGCATCCTCAGGCAGCAAGAAACCTGTCTCGCCCTCTCTAATTTGTTCGCTCATACCCCCGACTGCGGAGGAAATCAACGGCGTTCCATGCATATAAGCAATCGGAGTCACTCCGCTCTGTGTAATCGTCCGGAAAGGGCAAAGGACCGCCCAACTTTCACGAATCGCGTCGTCGATTTGCTCATCTGTGATTTTATCACCGGAAATTACTTTCAATCGCCTCTTCACAGCTACCGATACGCTCCTTAGACTTTCTTCTATCCGATCGCCTGTGATAATTTGGAAATCGAATTCGACACCTTTTCTTTCTGCGAATTCGATTAACTTCCAAAAACGATCTATTCCTCGGCTATAAACCGCATTTCCGACATAAGTAAAATACCGCCTTTTAGCACCTTCCTTTTTCCTATCCTCAAAGATTAGCGGGATCTTGATGATCTTTTTTCGGTACCATGGATAGCCGAGGCGCAAGCGTTTTTCGCCTTCTGCTGATGATACCAACACGGCGTCAACAATTTTCAAAAGGCGTCTCGTAAACGTTTCATGGATTAGTAACAGAACCCTTGCTTTCCAGCTATGGCCTTCCTTATTCGCAACGTAGGGTTCGTGTAACCAGACCCAAATCTTCACACTTGTGTTTCGCCGCCTTATCCATCTCGCGTACTGCTCATTATTTGGATGTGGGGATTCGAAAATGACCAAGTCTGGATTAAAAGTTTCTACATAATTCATTTCATTTTTTCGGACTCTACAACTAGTCATCAGACTTTCTAATATTACCTGTCTATAATTCTCGGACCGCCCCGCAAAGCTGGTCTTTCCTAACTGATCTGTCGGCACCAACCATTCTGCACTCTTTGTAATAAAGTAACGCACGTCCATTCCTGCGTTTTCGAAAGGTTGTGCGATCGCTCTACAATGCGCGTTATGCACAGGTGCAAACTTCAACGAAATTATTAGGACACGCTTGATCATTGGACAGTACAAAACTCCGTATTCCTACATTATTTCAGGTAGCTGCGCTGACTTGGTTTCCCATTCTCCTCCGTTCTTCGCATTTCACCTCTATCCTTCTCATCAGGTAACACAATCCCAGCCATAGCAGAAGGAATATACACAGCGCCAAAAGGAAGCTAATAGCGTCGGAAATTCGACTCCTGAGTAGCACGACCGACATCAGACCAGCAAACACACGAACCTTGGTTAATCTCAATCGGATGCAGATTACATTAGCGCCCTTCGACAGAATCCCAAGCATTATACCGGAGAAAACTGCAGTCAGCCAACCGGGCTTGTAATATATAAACTCCGCGAGATATGTAAACACAGATACGGAATCTACAAGCCCATCTTTTTGCGGGTATATGATTAACGTCATCTGGATATTAAATGGGAATATTTCCTTACTAATAATAAACCCAGGTATAATCTTCTGCATGGATTGGCCAACAAATGAATACCAACTACTTGTTACATCAAGTTTATCGATTAGGATACCAAGATTGATGTATGGAAACACCAAACTATCTACAAACGGATTCTGAAAGGCCAACCGGTCAAAATCTCCTCTGACGAGGCTGGAACAAAGAAACCCCAACGTCGCCAACATTGCCGCAGCGATCAGGTTTCTGTTTTTTAGCCCCCCCCCGGTAACAAGTGCCACGATCGATATCGCTAGGTACCCTCTGCTAATTCCCACGTCGTAGAAAACGAATATACAAGCAGTGACCGTCGCACATATCCGCATACTGGAGCGGGAAGCTGAGGATATGTCGAGGAGCGCAAAAGGGAGGAAGATCAGCACCGTGCCCAATAAATCTACAAATCCTTTCCCCCCACCCGATGACTCAGCGTTTGCAGTGTCAATAAAGCTGTCAGTCGCTCCAGGGTTCAAGAAAAGGTTTATTCCCAGTTTTCCACGGCCAAAAAACTCGTCAATAAAAACATAAACAATCGTCACCAAAACAATTATCGCAAACCCACCTCTTTTGGGGATAATCCACTGTGAGTTAACCAAGTTCGGTCTCGATGTAGAAGCAACTATTAGCCACACCGTGCCACTCACGATCAGAACCAGCAGCAAAATCTTCGGCCCGGTAACCGCTATTGAAGGTATTCCCCAAAAAAGCAACCCACCTATAACGTAATCTCCTAATTTGAGCTTATTCAGCACTGTAGCAGGTTCTTGAGAGCACCCTTTGCAGACTCAGTATAAGCAACGGAGGCAGCTGAGGACCATTCGATACGATTCTTAGCCAACTCGACAGCTAACGTTCCGAGCTTATAACAGTCGACTGGCCACTCCACAGTGCGAATCCTTTTTTCAAACCATTTATTCAAACTACCGTCCGATCCCCAGCGCGTGGCGATCAACGAGCATCCTGCTAAAAGCGCTTCGACGCTTTTTACCTTTATGCCTGTCGAGGGCCCCGTTGGGTTTACCATTGTCGAAATCTGCCCGTAGAAATCCGCCAATCTATTCGGTCTTCCCATGACATTCACATCATACTCAGCGAGTTTTCTGATCGTCTTTCGGCTAATCGAGGAACAGATCCCGCCAGCGATGACCAGCCTTACACCGCCTTCCTTGAGAATTCCCAAAAAGACCTGACTTAAGAGCAGGTTTAGCACCTCCAGGTTTAAAGGCCCGCCCGCTGCCAAATACCCGACAGACATTCCTCTTCTCCTCCCTGCTAAACTGAACAATTCCTCGGACTCCACTGCTGCAAACGGCGCTACTGGCAGCCTGACGTTGTACAATCGCTCGAACTCATCAGAATCTCCATCAGAAATCGCTATGCACCTAGTAGCACTTTCAACCACGGTTTCTTCCTCCCGCCGCGAGATACTTATCCAACTCCGACGCTGCATTCGCTTATACCGTTCGGCCATGACATCATTCATATCCACTACTACCGAGGTATTCAACCGCCCCAGTTCAAGCAACCTGTACGCCCATGGATATAAACATACCACCAACCCAAATCTTTCCTCCCACTTCCTCGGAACAGGGGTTCTTAACCTAAAGCCAAATGACTGACCTATACCGAGCTTGCAACACCAGAGCATTCCGAAATAGTACCAAACGGTTGCATTGATATATGCTAACCAAGCAAACACGCTGTCTTCAATATAAGCCGAGTATCCGTTCTTTTTCAGCCATTTCTTCGCTCGTAGCGGCGATGACCCTAACGACAAGAAATAGATAGCTCCGCTATATTGCTCAACCAGCGATCCGAACACCTGTCTTAGGCGCTGCAGGTTACCGTTCTCAACATCCAATCGAAAAGGGCTCACCAATAAGACAAATCTATCTTCTCTATTCATGAGCAAATATCGCTACCTGATCCATCTCTTCCCTCGCGCCTATACATTCGAACTATCGCCTAGACACAAAACTGTAACTATCCACAAGGTGGTTTTCGATTCGCTACTGGGAGACGAAATCCAGACGATGAGTAGTCCCCATATCGCATTAGTTCACTCTAATTCCGCAACCAAACCAATATCCTATCCCTCATCTCCCTGTACGAAGACTTCAGTTTCACCAAAACGTCAATCCAGATCCCTCCTCCCCCGAATCCACTTAATCGAATCCATAGATTTGAATATCCGTAGACATTCAGATACCGAACGATCTCCAACCAGTCCGAATTATCGACCGCGAGTCTTCTCATTTTGAGAACCCGATACCACGGATGTTCTCTTCGCATGATATTCTTTAACGCTTCCCACGCACACGTATCCTTGGCAAACGCTTTCTTCCCAACTTTTTCGTATCCCGCAAAATCCAACATAATCCGCTTTAGTTCATTATTGCCCAAAAAACTATCATTTCCCGTCCGGCAATTGACAAGCGGTTGATTCACAATGCATAATCGCCCTCCGTTGACAAGAATGCTCAATAAAACGTAGGTATGGGCGTATGCAGTCCCAACCCCAAAACCTTTGTCACTAACTTCGTCCCAGCTTTGTTTTTTAACTATCACGCTGCTAAGGTAGCTGAACACCGACCCCAAAGTCTTGCCGTGTTTCAGATAAGTCGTGATGCCTTCCCCGTGAGCGGTATCGAACACTTGGTCTTCTTTGATGTCCGTCCATCGCAATGGCCCAATCCTATTCATCTCTTTATCACAATTGAATCGATTGCACAAGATTACATCCGGTCCGTAAGAGATCTTTTCTAAAATCAGGTCTATCGAGCCGTCCACGGCCGTGTCGTCACTCCCAAAAAGCCAGCAATAGTCAGACTGAGCTAGCGCCACTGCTCTTAAGTAATTGCTATCAGCACCTAAATTCACCGAGGAACGATGATATCTCAATTCTTTACATTCCGACCCTAAACGTTCCATCAACTCTATCGTTCCGTCAGAAGATGCGTTGTCGCTTACTACAATCTCTACCTCTCTTTTTTGCCTCAAAAAACTCTCCAAGGTATCTCCCAGATACCTCGCTCGGTTATACGTCGGAATGCAAATCGATAGTCTCATAGTCCAAGAGCCTTTCGCCTAATAATCAATCGATTTAGCTCGTTCGGCAATGCCCAGCAAACCGTAGAAAGAAACGACACTGTCAAGCCTCCGATCAATCCGTTAATTCCCCATTTCCGCATCATCCACCATTGAAGGACGCCGCTAATCACAGCCTGCGTAGGAACCCAACGCCACAAAGGACCGAGATGACTACAACTTTGCAAGACCATTGCATAAGAATCACTCCAAACTCTTGTTAGTTGGTATAGTCCGAGAAGCAATACTAGTCCCATCGGGACATAAAGCGATCGTCCGGGAGCCAAAATTCCGACAAGTACTGTTAGCCCGAAGATGCTGCCCGCCGTCCAAATTACCGTAAAAGAAATCCCGATAGTTATACATATCTTAAGTTTTTTACGAATTCCATCCCACTCCAGCCGAGCAGCCTGCTCCGCAAATTCGGGCCAAAGCGCCTGCAATAATGCTGTAAAAACCATCGCGGCAAAGGAGAAAGCCTTTGTCGCGACGTTATACAGTATAATCTCTTTTGTCGTTCCGTATTGAGATATTATTATGTAATCCATCTGAAGCACAACAGCAGAAAGAATCGCAAACAACCAGAATCTCCCCGCCAGATGAATCAAAGACTTGCCAGTTTTATGTCTATAGCAACGTTGGTTGATCGGGATCTGGTGGATCCGGTAAAAAAGTGCAGCCGTATTTACTACAACTTGAGGGAGCAGATATCCTACGATACTCCACAATAGTCGTCCATTTGTCACTGACCGTGATACGATAAGTATCCCGAACAGGCTACCAGTCCAGCCCAGCGCTGCGAGCAGGTTTGCCCAATATCCTTTTTGTTCGGCATAAAGAATTCTGGAAATGATCCCACCAATGGTAATCGTACTAAAAAGAACTCCAGTGACTAGGAAAATCCGAATTCGACCTAGCGTTGAAAGGTACTGATCGCTTTGCAAATATGAAGGGGCGAAATATATCGCCAAAACCACTAGAGCACAGGTAGCAAAAACCAAACCGAGTAATTCCAAGATCACCGCAGTATATATTAAATCGCCATAGAATTGGCCTTTCGTCCTTCTTTCTGAAATATGATTCTGTAGGCTAACTCCGACACCGAAATCTGCCATCGCAAACCAACCCGCCAAGCCGATTAATAGTGCAAAGATTGAATAATCTGTCACTCCGAGCGAAGTGATAAGAACTCTAATACTAACAATCTGGACTCCCCCTATAATCACTCTTGATCCCCATGCGCTCCCCGCTACGAAGAGATGCCTAGGGACTATAGGTACTTCAAACCTCATTGGGGTTTATTTAACCGAATCAGGCAAACTGAGGCTACGTTCCTTACAGTCCGCTTGAGGCGGTTTATCATTTTTCCAGCTATCCATTAGTTCTGCTAGACTTAATCCATTCCAACATACGTTCTAACCCATGCAACACATTTACTTTTGGGCTCCATTCCAGCAGTTTTGTCGCCTTACGCACATCGGCTACAAATACTCTCTGGTCACTCTTTCGGGCAGGACCACTGGAGAAGATTACCTCTCCCATATTGAGCATTTCGGCCAGCTTATTGAATAACTCTAAAAGGCTCAAACTATTTGTCATCCCACCACCGATGTTGAATACTTCACCAGCTATCCGATCCCGATGTGCGTATGCGTTTCGATATAAGCGCACCAAATCGTCGGCGTGGAGAACGTCTCGTACCTGTTTGCCTGACCCAGAGATCGAGAGTTTTCTAATCGACCGGTTCTCTCTTTGGTCGAGTGCCTTTCCGCAAAACCAGCCGATCCATCCCTGATCAACGGTGGCAAATTGACGCCCACCATAAATCGACGAGTGGCGGAAAACTACGGTCTGCACGTCAAAATTGCGCTTCCAGTCGTGTACATATTGATCGGCCGCACCTTTGGAGCAACCATAAGGACTTGCAAAATCGAGAGGCAGTATTTCGTCCAGACCATCTGGATAGTCGAGCAAAGTATAGCGTGTTTCCGTTTCCCCGTATCGCAAAGCCTCGAGGTCGCCATAGACTTTGTTTGTTGATGAATATGCTAGGAATGCGTTTGGAGAGTGCCTGCGCATTGCCTCCAATACATTAAACGTTCCGAGTATATTTGTTCGAAGATCTCGCCGAGGATCCGACATTGAGGTTGTCATCGCGACTTGCCCCCCGACGTGACAAATAAAATCAAATGGCGCATGTCTTTGGAAGACATCCTCGACTGAGGTCTCGTCCGCAAGATCAGACCGATAGAAAGTCAGTTGCCGTTGCTTTGCGACGCTCTGCAACCATTCCAGGTTCTCCTCGCCGCCGGTCCTGAAAAGCGCATCGACGATAATGATCTCAGCGTCTTCTTCTAGGTATGAAGCCGCAAGATTTGACCCCAGAAACCCGCAGCCACCGGTAATTAGGATTTTCATAAAGGACGATTGCCGTCTTTAATTTGGACAAAGAGACTCAAAAAGATTCGATTAGAGCGCGCAAACCCTGTTCGAGGTTGACCGTGGGTCGCCACGCCGCGGGCCATTGTTCTGCTTTGCCGGCGAGTTCAGCATCACCCCGGTCGCGAATCGGATCAAATTCAAGAAGACTGGCCGGCCGACCAAGGAGAGCTGCCGCTTGCAGCAAAACATCGCGAATAGCTGTGAGTTGTCCCGAGCCAAGCTCAAATCCGCAGCAATGTTCAGGAATCGCGGCATGTCGACAGGCCGCAAGCCCGGTTACCAAATCGTGAATGTAGAGCCAATCCCGGAGTCCCGTGCCGCTCCCTAGGAGTGCCGGGGTTCCACCGCGCAGACAGTCCAACGTATATGGGAGCAAATTGCCCTTAGCGTCGCCAGGACCGTAGATTTGAAAGAGCTTTGCTGTCACAATAGCGCCAGCATAATGGCGCGCAAATAGCCGAACCGCTTGGGTGGTAGCTCGTTTGCTTAAGACATATGGGCTTTCCGCGATAGCTGGATTGGAGGTGATGAAATCCTCATAGAATGTATGCGTATAGATCAGAGTGGGCGGATGAGTTGCTTTATCTAAACACTCAAGCAACGTTAGAGTGCCCATCAGATTAACACGAATACAAATCGGCCAGTCCCGTGTACTCGCTTTTACCCCGGCCGCTGCAAGGTGAAATACTGCATTAACGCGAGACCAATCGACTTGGTCCAACCCCTCGCCTGTTGCCAGATTTCCCTGCACGAAATTGGAAGGGCTGCCGGTTATTCCGATGTTTGGGCGAACATCGATCCCAGTGACTTCCGCTCCAAAAGCGATCAAGTACTCGCATAAGTGTTTCCCGACGAATCCGGAGGAACCAGTGACAACACAGTGATCTTTCTTCATGTATCGCTATTGGATCTGACCATTTTCTTGAGGCGCAGTATTGCTGGCGACCATTCTTCTAATCCGGCTGACAACCTCATTGAGCCTTCCTTGGGAGCGCGCCCAGCCTATTCCCACGCGTCGATGCGAATCCGCTCCGTTCCCACGCCGCAGGTCCGCAGACCAGCGCTAAGTGCAGAGATCATCACGGGCGGGCCTGCGAGGTAGAAAACAGGAGGCAGTGGGTCGGGTCCAGAGATCAGAGGTCGGAGGTCAGATGCTGGAGAGCCGAAGACGGAAGTTGGAGGACAGAGAGCAATGGACTGTTGTCGGAGGACAGTGTCGATAGAGATCCGACCAACAAAGCACGCGGGCACGCGAGGCAGGGCAGCCATCCTTCTGAAAAAACCGTCGTCTGGAGTTTCAGTGAAGAACATGATGTTTAGCCGGGCAACCTTGGCAAATTGGTCAAGAATCATTTCCTTAAATAGGAGAAGCTCGGGGGTTCTCGCTCCATACACCAAAGTAACCTTTTGCTGGTTCTCTGGCGTGAGCGCTGCCACAAAAGCCGTAAACGCACTGATACCCGTCCCACCGGCAATCAATACGACTTCACCAGCGGACTGGATCACGAATTCGCCGTAGGGGAGCTTGATCCACACATTCGAACCGGCAGCAAGAACCCGCTCCATCTTTTGTGTGTAGCGCCCCTTAACGGAATAGCAGATTTTGATCCTGCCTCGCTCCGCCGGGGAGCTAGCAATGGAAAACACCCGCGATTCCGGCCAGAATCCAGCCGGATCGAAATCGTCAACGGTGAGATGCAAAAACTGCCCGGAAAGGAAAGCCGGCACCGGTCGTTCTGGCTTCAACTCGACGGTATAGACCCGACCACCGTGATCGACGATCGATTCGACGGTGCAGCGGATTTTCCGAGGAATGGACATTAGGCAGGGGTCAGAGGGCAGATAACTGACGGCAGTGGGCGGTGGTCGGGAAACGGATGACAAACGACCGATGACAGAGGGCAGAGATCAGAGGGCGGATGAGAGAGAACAGATGACGGAGGACTGATCCAGCAATGCAGATGACGGAGAACAAAGGACGGATGCCATAGGAGCGCAGCCGGAAGACGGATGATCCGCCAAACTGCAGCGTTCCGTCTTCTGTCTACTGCTGGCTGCCCACTGTCATCAGTCCTCAGTCGGTTGTTGTCCGTCTTCCGCCTTCAGGCCCTAGTCCTCTGCCCACCGTCCTCTGTCGTCAGTCTTCTGACCCGCACCTTCCCTCCACCGTCCTCTGTCATCTGCCCTCAATAAATCTATCCACCGTCGCCAACACATGCTGGATCATGGGCTCGATCAACCCGGGATAGACGCCTATGAAAAACGTGTTGGTCATAATCGTGTCCGTGTTGGTCAACGCCCCAACGACCCTATGTTCGATATCCGCGTAGGCAGGTTGACGCAGCAGGTTTCCACAGAATAGATTCCTGGTCTCGATCCGTGCGACTTCGAGTGCATTGACCAATTCCGTCCGGGTAAACGGCGCTTCGGGTCGCACAGTGATCACAAATCCAAACCACGACGGATCGGACTTGGCTGGAGCGGTGTGCAAAATGAGATACCGTTCATGCTTCTTCAGCCCGTCCATCAGGGCGGCGTGGTTGCGTTTCCTCGCCGTCACAAACTCTTCGATCTTCTTCAGCTGGGCCACGCCGATAGCGGCCTGCATGTCGGTTACCTTTAGGTTGTAGCCGATATGGGAATAGACATACTTGTGGTCGTAGCCGAAGGGCAAAGCGCCGAACTGCTGTGCAAAACGTTTGCCGCAAGTATTGTTCTCTCCTCCAGAGCAATAGCAGTCGCGGCCCCAGTCGCGGAAGCTTCGAGCGATCCTAGCGAGATCATCATCGGCGACCGCCACAGCGCCGCCCTCACCCATGG
>Ga0182027_10006887_pt1 | contig 16897 bp, 22 predicted proteins | sample 712E1DmetaG_FD_121300 | JGI IMG/M metagenome (GOLD analysis project Ga0182027, IMG submission 121300) | Permafrost microbial communities from Stordalen Mire, Sweden - 712E1D metaG (Illumina Assembly) | ecosystem: Environmental > Terrestrial > Soil > Wetlands > Permafrost | place: Sweden... | reverse complement strand
TTTGTGATTGCCAAATTTTGGTTATTTTGAGTATTATTTTTAAATGCCAAGAAAACAATTAATGAAGCTAAAATAATCAATAAGACCAAAAATGCTGATAATAAAATTAGATTGTTATGAAGAAATAACTTGGCCTTGTTAAGCTTTAAGCGGACAGATTTGATGGTCACAATAATATTATACTCTTTGTAAGAATTTCGGGGCTAAATTATTTACCGCTGGACATATGTTTCATCCAATCATGAACATAAATTTCCGCTTCTTCGCTTTTAATTCCCTCTATAATTTTTTCTGCTACATATTCTGCTGTGTCCGGCGGCTTAAAATCCGGGTCATCGGAACTCCAATCTTCTTCCTCCTGTTTTCCCTCTTTTAACGTATTCTTTTCAAAATCCGTTAAAGTAATGTAAGGATAAACAACGCTAACGTTAATTTTGTCATCCTTTAATTCTCCCCTGGCGGTTAAAGAAATTTGCGCCAACGCCCGTTTTAAAGATGAATAAGCCGCCATCTTCGGGAGAGCCATCAAAGCAGTTCCTGAAGAAATGTTAATAATTGAACCCCCGCCCTGCTTTTGCATTAAAGGAATTACAGCCTGCATCAAAACCAATGGGCCAACAACATCCAACGTGAACAACTGACGAAAAGTGTCTGAATTAGTTTCTTGAATTGAAGCATCATATCCCCTGCCGGCATTGTTGATTAAAATATCTACTCGCCCAAAATGTTCAATAGTTTTTACAACCAAACTTTTAATTTGTATTTCATCTGTCATGTCAACTTGAACAACTAATGAATCCGGCAATTCTTTGGAAAAATTGTCTAATTTTTCTTTAGAGCGAGCGGCTAAAACAACTTTTGCGCCGTTTTGGGAAAGTAATTTTGCGGTGGCAAAACCAATTCCTGAAGATGCTCCGGTCACAATTGCCACTTTATCTTGAATATTCATTTGTTAAATTATACAACTTTAAGCTTATTTCTTCCTAAGGCCTCTTTCCCATTTGTAACGGTTGGTGATAATTTGCGTCCACCAGGGATTAACTTTATATTTTTTGCGAAGATAAGTTGCCATTAAAGTATGATTGGGATTATTAAAATCATCTAAAATTTTATTCCAATCTTTTGTAAATTTTCCGGTTTTGTCTTAATTGTTTTTTCGCTTAACATTCTAGCCGTCATAAACTATTGTCTCCTTTGTGTTGACGCAGTGGCTGGCGGCGGAGGAACAGCAGCAAGCTCTTGCCCAAGCGCAGTTAAAGCAGCAAACCAGCCCAGATAGTCTTTGTTAGAACCACTTGTTGTTCCTCTAAAAATTTTTGCCCGCATTTGTGTAAGCAGATCTACTCGTCTTGTAACGTCACCTGTTGGATTTTTAGCTTTTTCGTATTCTCTTAAAAGAACTGGTACATCCGGATCGCCAACGCGTAACCTGTCTATCCCAAACTCCAAGAGATCTTTCCCCTGTTGGCCATAACGCTTCTCTTGCTCTCTAAGTCTTTCAAGAACTGGAAATTGTGGATTATTTCCTCCTTCTGTTAGCATAAAACCTCCTTTTATTGGACAATATAACCTTGGGGATCTACTACGACTGCTGTATCATCATGCAGATTATGGTCTTCGTTTGCTTCATTATCATCATCTCTTAAATTCATTTCAATAAAATAAAGTGTTTCTCCTGTTTTAATCGTGTAGGATTGTGCTTTGTATTCCGGTTTTTCCGCGGTTAAAGCTACCTGTACTGAACCATCCGGCAAGTTTTTACTGGTCATAGTAAAACCGGTAATTGCTTGTTGCGCAGTTGCTGATAGCGTTCCGGGAAAAATTTTGTAAGCGTATTTATAATTTAACGAATCACTGAATTTTTGCTTCATCATTCCGGTTGGGCTAACTTTTGCCATTACTTTTGTCGGAGTAGGATAAGCCGAGGTTGTCATGTGATAACTATTATTTTTGGATAATACAAGATAATAAACCAGTCCATAAATAACTATTGCTATTAACGCATATAAAACCAGCCACTGCCAAAGTGGCCTTTTTGCATAACTTGGTTTTTTCTCTTCTTCCACTAATTTAGTGTAATTGATATGGGCAAAAGATTCTGTAATTTCGATTACAAATTTTGAGGACTTTACTTACCGTTTAAACAATCGCGGGCGTCTTCAGCAGAAACTAACACCAAAGGATGCACTGATCCGGAAAACTTTTCTCCAACATAACTACTATTTAAGTGACTTTCTTGTCCCCCGGTAACGTCAACAACTTTAAAAATTGGATAAACTCGACGCTCAAATCTACCACCAAACCACAACCCATCTCCCCCAACATAATCCAGGTTGATCCTCTGTTCTAAAAGCGCAGTTCTAAAAGCCAAAGCTTCTCCTGTTGGATTTTCTACGTTAAGAACTGGCGAGTAAAGTATTTCCGTCTCTATTACAGGATACAACGGAGCGCTAAGTTCGCCTTGATATTGCGCTATCCTTCTCTCTCTTCTTGATAATTCTGGTGAAGGCATATTGGAGCAATTATAAGTTAGGAGAAATCTCAAGTCAACTATGGGGTTTCCTCAAGCCATTTTTGCACTTCCAAAGCGGCGCTACAGCCATAACCTGCAGCGGTAATTGCCTGTTTGTAATCTTTGTCATGAACATCTCCGGCGACAAAAACTCCATCGGTATTAGTTAGAAAATGATCATGCACTTTTATAAATCCCTGTTCATCTAAGTCGATTCCTGTAAAGTTTGTACTGTTTGGCATATGCCCGATAGCCACAAAAATGCCGTCAATAGGCATTTCGCTTGTTTCGTTTGTCAAATTATTTTTGATTTTTACTTTTTCAACTTTCAATTCCCCCAAAACCTCTGTGATTTCACTGTTGAACATTATTTTTATCTTTGGGTTTTCTTTAACTCTTTTTTGCATTATTTCAGAGGCTTTGAAACTATCGCGACGATGAACTAAAGTAACATTTTCGGCAAATTTTGTTAAAACCAACGCTTCTTCCATAGCGCTGTCTCCCCCGCCAACTACGATAACGTTTTTATTCCTAAAGAAAGCAGCATCACAAGGCGCGCAAGATGAAACTCCGCGGCCGATTTTTTCTTTTTCACCCGGAACGCCCAACCACTTTGTATCAGCACCCGTTGCAATAATTACCGATTTACTTTTGTAGGTTTTGTCGCCAACGGAAATTTTAAATGGTTTAGAACTAAAATCAGCAGCCGTAAAATCGTCATCAACAAATTCCGCACCAAACTTCTCAGCCTGTTTTCGCATACTAGCCATTAAATCCGGGCCTTGGATTCCATCCGGAAATCCGGGGAAATTTTCAACTAGAGTTGTAAGCATTAACTGCCCACCCCACTTTACACCGGAAATAATCAGAGTTTTTAAGTCTGCGCGGGTGGTGTAAATTGCGGCGGTTAAACCGGCGGGGCCGGATCCAATAATAATTACGTCGTATAACTTATCCATAAATGTATATGCGAGCTTACAAAATTTTCGCTGCTTTCATTCGAATTCCTCAATGAGGAGCCTGCGTTATTTTAGCATGAGCTAAAAGCGAGAAAATTTTAGTGAGCGAGCCTAATTTGCCAAAAGACTGTCTATTTCTTTTTTGTAATTATCTTTGCTTTGTGCTCCAACCAATGTCTTAACAACTTGACCGTTTTTGAAAAGTAAAATACTTGGAATACTCATTATTCCGTAGTTATTAGCAACTTGATTTGCGTCTACATCTACTTTTCCGACTTTAAGTTTTCCCTCATAATCTGTTGCCAATTCTTCGATGATTGGTCCGACAATTCTGCAAGGGTGACACCACTCTGCCCAAAAATCTACCAAAACCGGTTGATCTGATTTTAAGACTTCTTCTTCAAAATTTTTATCTGTTAGGGTTAAATCTGCCATAGTTCACCTCCTTGTTGTAATACGATAGCAAAGAGATTTCCTTATGTCAACGAATAATCTTACCAACCTCTTGAGAACAAATTCTATTCAACTATATTAACAGGAGCCCCACCGACATAGCTTTTTACATTACCGATAGACGTTTCCAGTATTTCATGCAATGCCTCTTTACTATTAAAAGCATTATGCGGAGTAATCACTACATCATCTCTTGTTAAAAGGATATGATCCAAAAGTTCTGTCTGGATATCACCTTTTGCAATGTGCTCTGATGCTAAAAATTCTCTTTCTTCCTTAAGCGCATTTTCTTCCTCTAAGACATCTAAACCCGCTCCGGACAAAATCCCTTTCTCTAAACCCTCAAGAATTGCCTGAGTTTCGATTAATGCTCCTCTTGCGGTGTTAATAAGAATTGCGCCCTTTTTGAACTTTTCGATATTCCCTACATTAATAATATGTTCTGTTTCGCTGTTATGCGGAAGATGCAAACTAACTATATCCGATGCTGCCAAAAGCTCATCAATCGTAACATAACTAACCCCTTTAGCGGTTAAATCAGGATCATCGTGATGACAAAAAGCTAAAACCTTCATTCCGAAAGAAACTCCTAAAAGAGCAACGTTTTTACCAATATGCCCAGTTCCTATAACCCCTAAAGTTTTTCCGTATAAATCAAAACCGGTTAAACCCTCACTGGAAAAATCGCCTTTTTTGGCCCGCTCAACAGACGGAATAATTTTTCTGGAAAGTGCCAAAATTAAAGCAAAAGCATGCTCGGCAACCGTATGCGTTCCATAGGTCGGAACATTAGACACTGCAATCCCTTTTTTTTTACAGGCTACAAGGTCAATATGATCAAAACCCATTGAACGGGTAGCAATAAATTTAAGCTTTGGAAGTTTTTCTAAAAGTTCTTTTGTGATCGCTGAATAAATAAAAATTGAGATTATTTCTGCATCCTGATAGGCTGCAACTGTGGAATCATCCAGTTTTCCATTGGTTAAAACCGGCGAAAACTGAGAGAGACTACTATTTATATGCTCTTTCTCCCAATCCTCTACTTCAAAAAAAACTACCTTTGCCATAACTAAATTATTGCTTAATTTAAAGCTTATGTAAAGGTGTGATATCGATTACTGTTTTTTAAATCAAAAGATCATATTATTAGTTGCTTTATAAGAGGAGGTGACAAAAATATGAAAGCGGTTACTAAAACTAAAGGCTTTTTTTATAGAATCGGAGATTATCTCCGGAAGGAACAACGGGAGTTTCTGTTTGATAGAAAAAGCAGTCAGGAAGAAAAAGAGTATTTTAATTTTTTTAAATTCTTTTTTAACTCGCCGGATAAAACCAATCTGTAATTTTAACTATTGACAAAAGTTTTTAAAAAACTATACAATCCTTTTATGCCAAAGAGAGCCACGACTAAAAAAGCTCCTGCCTTAGAACTTAAAAAACCAACTGTAAAATTGGCCATTAAGCTTCCCTTAAAAGTTAGCCCACGAAATATTGATTTCAAAAAGTTCCTGCCAAAGTCTTCTAATCAAGTTTTAGTTGCGCTTTTAGTAATTGCCGCTTTTCTAATTGGAGTCTTGTTTACAAAAGTCCAATATCTTGAAAAAAATCAGGTAGCAGGAACGAATAACCGGCAAGCAGCAGCCCCGGCAGCGCAAGGCAATCAACCGGCAGCAGCAGCTGTTACGCCGGGCGCTAAAGTTAATGTTAGTGTCGGCAACTTCCCTGTTAAAGGCGACGCTAACGCAAAAGTAACCATTGTTGAATTTGCGGATTTTCGCTGTCCTTTCTGCGAACAATTCTTTACCGGTACTGAATCACAAATTATCAGCGACTATGTTAATACAGGCAAGGTTAAATTTGCTTTCAGAAATTTTGCTTTCTTAGGACCGGCCTCTGTTACAGCCGCCGATGCAGCCGAATGCGCTAACGACCAAGGCAAATTCTGGGAATATCATGATTATCTTTACAAAAATCAGCCGGATGAGAGTGATACTAGCATGTATAACACCGACACTCTTACTCAAGCAGCGGTATCATTGGGTATGGATGGAACTACTTTCAGCAACTGTCTTAGTAATAAAACTGACGAATCTAAAGCAAATGCGGATCTGGCAGACGGACAAAAAGCCGGTGTCTCCGGTACACCAAGTTTCTTTGTTGACGGTATTCCATTAGTAGGAGCAGAACCTTACAGCACATTCAAAACAACTATCGACCAGGAACTGGCCAAATAATAATCCCCTATTTAAGTAAATCGTGTTATAAAGAAGATAAATAAAACTCCAACTATTGTTAATCCAACCATTTTAAAAGAACTGTGTTTGCTGTGGGCTTCGGGTAAAAGATCACTTGCCCCGATATACAACAGAAATCCAGCAAAAAAGCCAAGATACAGAATTAAAAATTGAGTAGGAATTCTAAATAATAACGTTGATACTACTCCGATAATCGGTGTTGTTGCATCAAGCAAAAGCAAAAGCGCGGCCCTTTTCGAACTATTCCTATGACTAAGCATTAAAGTAACCGTATTTAAGCCGTCTGAAAAATCGTGAGCGATAACCGCTAAGGCAACAATAAAACCGACATGCGGGCTAATTTGAAAGCCAAGACCAATACCGACACCATCTAAAAAACTATGGAATGAAAGTCCTGATGCACTGATTAAACCGACTGTCGGATGCCTATGAGATGCATATTCCTCCTCATGGGTAGAATGGATAAGAGCAAATTTTTCTAAAATGTGGATCGCCAAAAACCCAATTACAACAAAGGCAAGCGCCGGCGTAACATCAAAATTACTTCCTTTAGACAGGGAGAAAATTTCCGGCATAATATCAAAAAAGACAACTCCCATTAGAACTCCTGCCGTTAAACTCATTATTAAATGAAGCTTATTTTTGTTTTTTAAAGCAAAAATTCCGCCTGAAAAGGTTGATATAAATGTAAAAAATGATAATAATATCGCTTCCATGATTATTTCTGGCAATTAGCACAAAGCCCAAAAAATTCTAACGAATGACCTTGTATCATAAAACTCTTGTCTTCTTGGATCTTTTTTTCTAAATTTTCGACAAGGTTTCCTTCAACATCTTGAACCTTACCGCAATTAGTGCAAATTAAATGATGATGATGATTTTTTTTAAGTTCATATCTATATTTCCCTTCTCCGAATTCAACCCTATCTATGACCTGATTTTTAAAAAGAAGATCCAAAGTTCTATAAACAGTTACTTTATTTGTATCTAATTTTTGCGATCTTAAATATTGAATTATTTGCTCTGCGTCTACGGGGGTATTGGCACCGGTAAGAAACTCGCTTATCGCAAGCCGCGCCGGTGTTTTTTTAAAATTGAGCTGAGCCTGAACCATAATAGAAGTATTATATGCAACTTAGTTGCATCTGTCAAGAGGTAATTCTAATAATTCTCAAAACTTGTAAGTTGTTCGTCTTCTTTTTCCCAATTGACAGTTACCGATTTAACATCTGCGATAATCGGGCCTTTTTCGCAAATCTTGATTAAAGTTTCTATCTTTTCTTTTTGGCCTTGAACTAATACTTTCACTCCTCCGTCCGTCAGGTTTTGCACCCAACCGGTTAAACCCAATTTTCGGGCTTTTGACCTCACAAAGCCTCTAAAACCAACACCTTGAACGAAACCGGAAACATAAATTATGGCTTGCATATTATTTTTCTACTGGCGGAATTTTCACACTTTTTAGTTGCTTTAATTTCCAAAGAAACAAGGCAACTTTGTTATCGGCGGTGCTATCTTTGACAAATGACAGAACTTGTTCTAAAACAGAACGATGGTTAATTTTGGCTAAACGAATCCACATTCCCCTGTTCTTATAATCATCCATTTCCTCTGCCAAATGAATGCCAAATGACTGAAATTCCCGGGAAATATATTTATCTTTCGTGGGATTAAAATTTTTTAATATTTGTGAAACTTTCTGCATTATTTCGTGTTAAAGCGGTTCATGGCTTTTTCCAAGCCTTCTTCTAAGGAGTCTTCAAGTGCTTTTTTGGCTTTTTTAACTATTTCTCTTACTTTACCTTTTTCGCCTTCGGAAAATTCTCCCAAAACATAATTATCAATCGCTTTAACTTTTTTTGTTTGAACTTTTTCGTGCTGCGCACCGATACCGATTCTAAACCTCCAGAATCCATCAGTTCCTAAAAGTTCTATAATAGACTCCACTCCTTTGTGCCCCGCCGATGCTCCGCCGAATCTTATCTTCATCCCTCCCAAAGGAAGATCAACTTCATCATGAACTATCCAAATATCATCAGGACCGATTTTATAAAATTTAGCTATTGAGGAAACCGCCAATCCCGAACCATTCATATAAGTTAGAGGCTTGGCAAGAATGACTTTTTCCTGTTCTCCTTTTTTAGGCTGCCAGCTAATTTCCGCTAATTCACTTTTGAACTTTTTTTCATCTTTCCATAAATTTTGCGCGGAAGATGAAAAATCTTTTAAGAAAGCATCAATAATTACAAATCCAAGATTATGTCTGGTTTTCTCATGTTTTAAACCGGGGTTACCAAGACCAACTATTAGTTTCATAACTTATATTTTAACACTTTTAAAAAAGCACCACTGTAGTTTTTTAACTACCTAAAAATGTGCTTAAATAATAAGCAATATATCAAAACTACCCTACAAATCAAACCTATTTATAATAGGATTTAACTTGATATAAGAAATAATAAGCGATTAAGAATGTTATTACAGCTGTCACGACCTCTGAGACATTAAGTCTAACGATTGAACCTAATGCGTTTAATAAAAGAGCATAGAACAATAAATTCCAGCCTTTTACTTTTCTTCCCTTAAGAGGCGCGAATGCTAAAAATTCCAATACTCCAGCTACCAATAACAGCACTGCTGCTATTACCCAGGTTATTACAAAACCGCCCGCTCCGGCCATCATTGAAAATGGAGAAAGGAATGAACCTAAACCAAATAAACTTATTGCTCCAAATACTAAAAGAATTCCGCCGATTAAAGATAACCATGGCGCGTAAGTTACTAGTAAGTCTTTCCATTTCTTAGGTAAGGCAGGTGCTTTTGCGTAGGTTTCGTCCAGGGTTTTGAGTAATGGTTCTAGTTGTTTGATCATGAATATCACCTCCTTTCTTAAACTAGGATAAGCGTATATTGCCGCAATTTAAAAGTCAATTCCCAATTGCGACTTTGTTTCTTCTTGTTTCTCCGTAGTCTTTTTATCATCCCAGATTTTAACAATTCCGTATTGTCCGTCAAACCCTGGCAAAATTACAATATTCCCCCGCCTGACCTTATCGACTCCTTCAGCTACTCTTGGACCAGCTTCTTTTTCTAAATCCGCAATCGGAGTTTTGAGTAAAACGTTTAATTCCGAACCAAACTTTTGACAAAGCTGATCAAATAAATCTTTCACTTTCTGGCTGAAAACAGTTGAATGCAAGCTTTCAGCAATAATTTCATTTAACGGCACTAATTTTACAAACGGCGGATGTTTATGACTTGGATCAACAATCCACTTTACTCCGTTTGGATTTAATTTGGAAACCTCTTGGGGGAATACGCCCTTAGCCAATTCCTCAACCCGATGCATAACGCCAACAGTTAGCGGGCGGTGACAAACCGGGCAAATATCGCCATCCTGCTTAGTTCGCCTTGGATCCTGAACAAAATTACAATTTCGGTGTCCGGTATAGTGGTACTTCCCTTCTTCCGGATAAAACTCAATCGTATAACCAATTTTAAGTCTTCCGTCAGGCTTTTGCTTAATCGCATCGGTAATATCCTGATAGTTGATTTTTAAGTCTTTTACCTGTGGATCTTTGGGAACAAAAACAGTCGCCTCCCTGCCCATTTTAGGCAATGAATGCGCGTCAGAGTTAGAAATTAATGACCGGTTTTCCAGCTCTTTAATTTGCCAATTCATATAGGGATCGCTGGAAAGCCCGGTTTCGACTCCATAAATTTTGTCTGCATACTCGCCAAAACAATCGTCAATTGAATCAAAACCCGAATTTGAACCATATAAAGCAAACCATGGCGTCCAAGCATGACAAGGCACTAATAGAACATCTTTATCGATAGAATAAATAAGCTCCATCAGCTGAATTGAAGAAAGACCGACTATTGGGCGACCATCGGAAGATAAGTTACAACCTCTTTTAATAAGCTCTGCAGCAATTTTTTCACAAGTTTCTAACTTAGGTGAAAAAACCAGATTATGAATGCGGTGAACTATACCCTTTTGTGTGTAGATACTGGAAATTTCAACTGACAGAATAAAGCGGGTTTTAAACTCTTTGTTATTCTTAATTTTGAAAATTCCTGCACTGTCTTCAACCAACTCCTGTGCAATTTCCCGGCGCCACAGTGGATGAGTCCAATCGCTGGTTGAAAGAACATCCAAGCCCTTTTTAGTCCCCCACAGAGCCATGTTGTAAAGGTTCATCTCTTTGGAAACTGCTCTTGAGTATTTGGAGTGTAAATGAAGATCGGTTACAAATTCCATAATCCGATTTTAGCACAAATTATTTTTAAAAATAGACCATTTTGAAGTTAATTTGGGGGTTGGAAAATTTTTTTTTAGTTGTTACTATAAATATAGATGGCATTTCCGGGAGAATTAATAAAAAAAGTAGGTTGGAAAGTTGCCCATCCAAACTCCGCAGACACTCTTCACCCCCAGCGTACTGAATTGCGTCTTGGAAGGCGTCAAGGATATTTAATAACCTGTGTTCAAGGACAACTTTCTGCAGAATTAAAAGCACTTGAATTAGGCCCCACTAAAAAGGGCGTCGAGTCGGTTGTATGGAATCCCGCTATACTACAAGTAACAGACGAACGATTTAGAAGAAGGTCTGACGATGAAAACGGCAAAGAAGCTCATGAATCCGCACAACAGAGGATGGACCGTCTTAATTATTATGCACCTGGAAAATATAGATTAATCATAAAAGACTATCCTACAGAAGCAGTCATGATTAAAATCATTAAGGTCATACACGAACCTACTCCAGAAGGCACGACCGATCCGCAAACGGACGAAACCACCATTTATGTAGCTACTGCTTCCCCTGTTGATGATACATTTCAATGAGTTCTTTAACCGAAGTTGCGTCTTCGGCCTTTTTGTCTGAATTTCTAAACGATACCAAACGAGGGAATCTTAAAGCATAACCCGGCTCGGTTTCGGTTTTGCCGGCGGTATGAATAGGGCTGCGGGTAATTTCATCGGCCAAAACCTCAATTACAATTTCCGGCCTAATCCAAACAGACGGAATAATTGTTGAACTGACCCTGGCCGGTTTGTGTTCTAAACTAATTTTATCTGCTCTCTTGTGTACCTCTCTCCATTCTTCATCTGTTAATCCCGTGCCGATTTTACTGACTGAGACAAATTCATCTTTTTTACTATCATAAACTCCAACCAACAAAGCTCCTGCACCAAAAGCTGTTCTCTTCCCCCGCCCGCTGATATAACCTAAAATTACACAATCAATGGTGTCATTTAATTCACCCGATGAGTGTCTTTTAAGCTTAACCCAATTAAAATTTCTGCCCCCTGCCACATATGGGCTTTCCAGTTTTTTAACTACTAAACCCTCCAAGCCTTTGGAAATTGCGTCTTCCAAAAGTAACGATAAAACTTTGGGATCTTTAACAGTTTGATTTTTAGTGCGGATTAAAACATCATCTACAGGCAAAACTTCCTTTAGAATTTCCATCCTTTTGGAAAGCGGTAAATCCAATAAACCTTTTCCATCTTTATATAAAATGTCAAAAACAAAGGCTTTCAGCGGCAAACTTTTGGCCATTTCCTCAATACCGTATTTTCTTCGACGCTTAGTGGTTTCCTGAAACGGCAAAAACTCTTCCGATTCAGGATTATAAGCTAAAGCTTCCGAGTCTAAAATAATTGTTTTAGCTTTAATTTGTTTTTTAACCGCGGCGCTTAATTCCGGAAACATGTGTGTCATTTCTTCCAAGTTTCTAGAAAACATTCTAACTTCGTCACCATTTTTGTGCAGTTGAACGCGGAAACCATCATATTTAAATTGAGCGTCTACCTCTACCATTTTTTCGATGACTTTTTCCGGATTCGGCAACCTTTCACAAAGCTCCGAACGTACCGGATAGCCAACTCTTAACTCTAATTTTTGCACTGCCTTTAAACCACCATCCCACAAAGTTTTAGCGATTAAACCTAAATCCGAAGTGCGATTATAAGCACCTTCCAGCTGTTTTCTTTGCAACTTATCGCCTAATTTGGCCGTTGCCAAGGCGTCTAGAACTGTCGGATCACCAATTCCTAAACGGGTATTACCAAGTGGAATTCGAACGAGGTGTTTTACCGAAATAGGGTCCAATTTTTTAAGCAAATCCGATAAAAGAATCTGCCTTTTTCCAACTGTTCCGTTCCCTTTTGTATTAGCAATTTCCAAAAGAGTTTTGCATACATCACTTACCGTTAACTTTGAACTTTGAACTTTGAACTTTGAACTCAATTGCTCTGCTGCCAAACCCATATCTCCTAATTTATTGAATTCTTTAATAACTTCTTCTTTACTTGATCCATAAGCCATTGCTAAAGCTTCGGCAACAGTTTTTTCTGCCATGCCTATCTCAATTGGAGCAAAAAATGGCGCCAGTCTTCCCTGAATTAAATAGACTATCTTTTCAATCTCACTAGATGGCGTTTTTCTGAACAATTCCGACAAAATCTCAATCAAAGTCAGTCTTGAAGATGTGTTATCCAGTTTTTCAAAATATGCTGTTAATTCTTTAAATTCCATATTAAGTCATTATATATCGAGCCCCCTTAGTTACACCGTGTTTTTTAATAATTCCGGCATTAACTAAAGCTTTAAGTTCGTTTAAAACCGTGTCTTCGGAAACCATTGGGAAAAGCTGTTCAAACGCCTGATTTTGTAAATAACCGATCTTTTGGATGTATTCAATAATCTTAAGCTGTCTAGGTGTTAGCATAATTGGTGAACCACCTAATTTTTCTTTAAGTTTTGCGTCAACCGAAATGCTTTCTACCCTCTCCCGTATTTTCGAGAGTTCAATTGAAAGCCCTAAGGTAAAATATTCCAGCCAATGCGTTAAGTCTCCGTCATTTTTCTCAACACTTTGCAAAGCTTCATAATACTCAAATGCATCCTTATCAAAATATTCCTCCAGCGAAAAGAACTTCCGAATATCGTAGCCATCCTGATACAGAATTAAAGTTGCTAAAGCTCTGGCCACCCTGCCGTTTCCATCCAAGAAAGGATGAATTCTCACCAATTCATAATGAACAATACCGGATTTTAGAACAGGATTAACATCTTCCTCCTTAGAGCCTTCAACAAACTCTAATAAGTTCCTGATTTGAAAAGGCACTGCAACCGCCATCGGCGGCCTGAATGAGATTTCGCCGCTATTGCTGTTTTTAACAACCACCTGAGTTTTTCGAAACACCCCGCATTGCTCGGGAACCAAAATCTTTTCAACCGTTAATTTATGCAATTCTTTTATCAATTCCTCGTTGAGTTTTCCTTCTTGGGTTTTTAAACTACCGATAAAGTCCATGACCTTGCGGTAATTAATTACTTCCTTAATATCCCTGTCTCTTGCCGCAATCTGTTGCCCCGCCAAAACTTTTTCCGCTTCGCTTAAATTAAGTTCGTTTCCCTCAATGTGTGTTCCGTAATGAACAGTTCGAACAAGCGCGTCTTCCCGAAATTCTCTTTCAAAGTATGGCAAAAGCGGTGCGTTATCGATAACTTCTTTTGAGGCTTCAATGCTGCCGATATTTTTGAGGATTTTATTGGTAATTGTGAATTTCGGAGTATACATGCAAATATTATAACAAATTCCCGAACAATTCCCTAGCTTGTGCTATAATCACACTATGCCAAAAACAAAGACAAAAGAAAACAAAAAAATACACGTTGAAATCATTAAACAAATAACAATTTTATCAACCAGCGCGTTTGGTTTGGTGGCAGCGTTAGCCTGGAACAGCGTTATTCAGGAATTCGTAAATACTTATGTTAAAAAATGGCTTCCTGCAGGTAGCGGCATTATTTCTCTGCTTATTTATGCCGTAATTATCACGGTTTTGGCAGTATTTATAACTCTTCAGCTTTCTAAACTCTCCGAAAAAATCCAAAAATAAACTAAATCTTCTTTACAAAGACGGCAAAGCGGCTTGAAACTTCACTTGGCTTATCTAATTTAATCGTTTCATAAATATAACTGGCTAACGGTAACTGCAAACCAGTCTTTTGGATAAATTCAGGAATCGCAAAAACGCTGCCATATCCTTCAACCGTACTATTTATCTGTTCTAAGGCATCGGCAATTGAAGCCTTAGTTAATAATTCACCGAACCTAAAATTCCGGCTTTCAACACTTGAACAGGTTAAGATCAAATCACCCAACACACTTTCTAAAGCGTCCGGATTAATTTTATAATTTAACTTATTACAAAGTTTATTAATTTCCATATACGCCAAGGCAATTAAATTAGCTCTGGTATTAGCCGAAAAATTAAGTCCCTGGGCAATACCGCAGGCAATCGCGTAAACATTTTTAAGCGCCCCGGAAAGTTCCAACGCCTCAACCGAAGCGGAAAGTCTAACCCGAAAATAATCTGTCTGGAAAAAGCTTTTTACTCCTTTATTGAGTTTTTTGTCAGTTGAAAAACAACCTAAATCAACCATGGTCGGTGTCTTTTTTTGCAATCCCGAAGCAAAACTTGGTCCAATCAAGGAGAAGTATTTAACATCTTCTCCCAAGACTTCTCTGGTTATTTGAAACGGCAATTTAAAAGTTTTCAGTTCAATCCCTTTTGAGGCATTAATTATTACAGCTTGCTTTAAATGTTCTTTATTTTTCTCTAAAACTTCTCTAATTGCCTGTGTCGGCAAGGTCATTAAAACGACATTTGAATCTTTAATTTCACATTGCTTATCCCAAAAGACAAATTCCTGCTTGTTTTGCTTAAAAAGCGTGCTTAAAGCAGTTCCCCAGACCCCTTCTCCGATAATCGTAATCATAATATTGTATTTTAAGATAATAACCCGCGCATTACCAGCGGAATTTCATTGGCTAAATCCGAAGCGTTAAAATAGATTCCCGTTTTTGCAGCTAAAGATTCTCCAGCTTTTTTATTAATAAATGACCCTGCTGTGGCTGATAAAAATGCTTCGTTTTTAGAGTAAAGCGCAGCCACTAAACCTGCTAAAACATCACCTGTTCCACCCTTGGTCATACCTGCATTCCCGCCGCTTACTTGAATCATTTCTGTTCTATCTGAAACATAATCTTTTTCTCCTTTTAAAAGAATTGTAATATTGAATTTTTGCGCCATTTTTTGAGTATTCTGTGCAGTGGGATCTAATTTAAACAAAGTTTTAAATTCCTGTTGGTGCGGCGTAATAATGGCTGTTTTTGGCAAAATCTCAGGATCAATTACCTGCAAACTGCCTCCGTCTACCACCCATTTTTTATTGGGATACTTTTTGAATAAACTTTCTGTCAGTTCTTTCGTATCATCATCGCCCTGCTCTACTCCGCTTTCTCTTGGCAAACCCGGGCCGATTAAAACACAATCCGCATCTTCAATATAATCCTGAATTTTATTACGCGGAACAATAATTCCGTTTCTAAATTCTGCTTTTTCTTTTTCAACTAAAGCATTATTCTCCGGAACCGATGAATAAAAAACCATATCGACAATGCGGGATGCAACCTGCAGAGCCCAAAGTGATGCCGCATGGAATAAAACCGAACCGCCAATAATCAAAATCTTACCGTTATCGCCTTTATGCGAAGACGGCGCTGGAATATATAACTTTTTTAAATCATTAACATCAAATTCGTTCATAATGTTTCCAAAAACCAATCGACTGTAATCTTATTAAATTCGCTTCTGGCTTGAGGAGTGTTACTTAAATTATGGCCGGCATTTTTTTGGATAAATAGCTTTCTTTTAAGAGTTGCTGTTGCCATATTATAATATTTTTCAACCTCTTCTTTAGCCAATAACTCGTCTTTTTCCGACTCAATTACGAGTAATGCTCCACTAAATTTTTCTAAACCTAAATAGGCGCTGGAATTAATCCAATTTTCCCTTTTAGCAAAATACGTGTCTTCAACTCCCGCTTTAACGCTAAGCGTTTGATCCGAATATGCCGCCGGCACTCTTAAAACAACCGATTTAATAAAATTGAGGTCATTCAAAAGCATTCCCGTAACATATCCCCCAAAACTTGTTCCCTGTATTCCAATTCTCTCCTTGTCGACCTTTTGTTCAGTTAGAAATTCGAGAGCCGCTTTAGCATCTTCAATTCCCATCTCGTGACTTTGATTTTTAAACTCGCCGTCACTCTCTCCGCAACCGCGAAAATCAAAAGCCAGTGCCATAATCCCTTTTTGCGCTAAACTTTCGGCCATTGGTAAATAATTTTTTCGGCTTGAGCCTCGCCCGTGATAAAAAACTACTCCGGGAAACGGACCTTTCCCTTCAGGAATAAATAATGACCCCTTAAGCTTTTCATTCCATATTTTGAATTCGACATTTTGTTTTTTCATTTTTCAAAACTAACTATCTTCATTGATTTTAGCAGTTTTTTAGGTATAAATTCACGATGGGTTGTGGTCATTATGATTTGTTGTTTCCCGATTTGTTCCAAAATTAACACAATATGATCCTCATCGAGTTCTGAAAAAATATCATCCAGAATTAACGTCGGTCTTTGTCCCAACACTTTTTCAACAAACAGCAGCTCCAATGCTTTAAGCTGTAAAATCGCCAACCTCTGTTGGCCACGTGAACCGAAAGACTTAATGTCATGAATGGTATTTTTTGAATTATTGAACATTTGAATTGAAAAATCATCCCTGTGCGGGCCGACTAAAGTGACTCCGGCGGCCATTTCTTCCCTTTCATACTGCAAAAGACGTTGTTTGGA
>Ga0182027_10006886_pt1 | contig 16898 bp, 15 predicted proteins | sample 712E1DmetaG_FD_121300 | JGI IMG/M metagenome (GOLD analysis project Ga0182027, IMG submission 121300) | Permafrost microbial communities from Stordalen Mire, Sweden - 712E1D metaG (Illumina Assembly) | ecosystem: Environmental > Terrestrial > Soil > Wetlands > Permafrost | place: Sweden... | reverse complement strand
TTTTTTTACCTCCAGTTATTCCTCTATGACCTTGATCGGTTCAAGATCAAATGGGGTGCCATCGATCTTCCCCCCGTCGAGCAAAGTTTTCACCGTAGCCTCTGAAAGAGGAACTCCCTCTGCCACAGCCCGGTCAGCAGCTTCGAATTCTTTTTCACCATGGATATAAACCCGTTCTTCACCAGCGGCTTTAGGCGCTTGGCGTAATTGACTGAGCAGTAAATCCATATCTGCTTTAAATTCCTGTGGGGCACGAAATGCATCGATACGAATGGCGCCAAAAAAATGGCCAACGTTACTACGCTTGTCTTGAGCTGCGTTCCCCACATTTTCACCAAATGCTGCGCCCGAAAGCACTCCCGAAAAGATATCCACCATGAGTGAAAGGCCATAGCCTTTGTAGCCGCGTAACAACTCCGGCCCGCCGAGCGGCATGAGAGCACCGCCTGCACGCACGGCTGCCGGGTTTTTCGTCACCTGACCTTGCGCATCCACACCCCATCCAGATGGAATTTCCTTGCCTTCTTTTTGATAAACGTTGATACGACCAATCGGCACGATGCTGGTGGCCATATCCAGTACAAAAGGCCGCGAAGATGCCGCCGGCACTGCCACAGCAATTGGATTGGTACCCAGGACCGCCTTGCGAGCATGAGTCGGCGCCACTAATGGAGAGGTGTTGGTGAAACAAATCCCAATCATGTCTTCAGGGAGGGCCAGCATGGCATAATAACCAGCAATGCCAAAATGGTTGCTGTTGCGCACGGTCGCCAGGGCGACTCCGTATTTACGTGCCTTTTCGATGCAGCACTGCATCGTTCTCACACTCACTGGATGACCCAAACCGTTACCGGCATCCACTGCCAAAGTCGTCGCAGTCTCATTGATCACTTGCATCGGCGAAAGCGGATCAATCAATTCTTTACGCAACCGGGAGCCGTAATAGCTGCTCAAGCGAATCAACCCATGAGAATCCACCCCACGCATATCAGCTGAGAGTAATACATCCGCTGCCAGGGTTGCATCTTCTGCGGGAACTTTCCAATGAACAAAATAATCAACGATATACTGATGCAAATCAGCGGGCGGATAAAAATAGGTTTTACTCATACAGGCTACTCCATAATTTTTATGCAAAAAACCGCCTGGATTTTCTCCAGGCGGTTTTCTTAATTAACTCAATCCGATGATCCGGCCCGTCTCCGGTTCGATATCGATCTCCATGAATACCGGGCGAGTTGGCAAACCCGGCATCGTCGACATCGTTCCCGCCAGCGGGTACAAAAACCCCGCTCCAACCGAAGCGCGCACATCACGGATTGGAATGCGGAAACCCTTGGGGACGCCTTTGAGAGACGCATCCGCTGACAGGCTTAAATGCGTCTTCGCCATGCAAATGGGTAATTTATCAAAACCCAGCCGGGTATATTCCGCGATCCGTTCTTCTGCTTCGGGCAAGTAATCGACCCCATCGGCTCCATAAACTTCACGGGCAATAGTCTCGATTTTTTGCTTGATAGGCCATTCCAATGGATAAAGGAATTTAAAATGGCCAGGCATTTCACAAGCTGCCACAACCGCGTTAGCCAGATCAACAGCGCCTTCACCACCTTTTTCCCAGTGATCACAGATCACGGCATCTTCAGCACCGCCTTCCTCCACTGCGGCTTTGCGAACCAATTCAAGTTCAGCCGGAGTATCAGAGAGGAAACGATTGACCGCGACCACAACCGGGATGCCATATTTTTTTGCGGTCTGTATATGGTGCAGTAAATTCCCCAAGCCAGCTCGCAGCAGTTCCAGATTTTCATGGGTATAAGCGGGGTCCAGGGGTTTGCCAGCCACCACTTTCGGCCCACCACCATGCATCTTGAGGGCTCGAACCGTAGCCACCATGACCACAACAGAGGGAATCAGCCCTGAATATCGGGTCTTGATATCAAAGAATTTCTCCATGCCCATATCGGCGCCGAAGCCGGATTCTGTGACGACGTAATCGGCGAGTTTGAGGGCGATCTTATCGGCGATTATGGAGGAATTTCCGTGGGCGATATTTGCAAATGGCCCGGCATGGACGAAGACGGGAGTACCTTCGACCGTCTGCATCAGGTTGGGTTTGATGGCATCCCGCATCAACACGGTCGTGGCGCCGGCGACCCCTAGATCTTCAGCCGTGACTGCTTCACCAGATTTACTGATGCCAATCACGATCTTGCCTAAACGCTCTCGCATATCTTTTAAGCTGGTAGTCAAGGCCAGAATCGCCATAATTTCGGAAGCCACAGTGATATCAAAACCTGTCTCACGGGTGAAACCTTTTTCATCAGGACCCTCGCCTATGGTAATACCGCGCAAGAACCGGTCAGAGGTATCCATCACACGGCGCCAAGTGATCGTTGCCGGGTCGATATCCAGACGGCAAAGTTTCCGTCTTTCTTCGACGGTCAATTCATCCGGGTCAGAAGCGGTAATATGCAGTTTTTCAAGACGGGCGACCATACCACGAGTAAAATGACGTTTGCCGCTTTTATCAGCAGGCAATAGACGATTGAAAAGTTGCTCATCGTTGGCATCCGCTTCATGGAACATGCGAGCGTCGATGGCAGCAGCCATGAGGTTATTCGCGGCCGTGATGGCGTGAATGTCACCAGTCAAATGTAAATTGAACTCTTCCATCGGCACAACCTGGGAATATCCGCCCCCCGCAGCCCCGCCTTTAATACCAAATGTCGGCCCCTGCGAAGGCTGCCGGATACAAGTGATGACACTCTTCCCCAGGTGGGCTCCCAATGCCTGGCTGAGACCCACCGTGGTCGTGGTCTTGCCTTCACCCAAAGGCGTTGGGGTAATTGCCGTCACATCGATGTATTTGCCGTCGGGCAAATGTTTCAAGCGCTCCAGGACATCAAGTTTCACCTTGGCTTTGGTATCTCCGTACAGCTCGATCTCGGAAGGCAGCAATCCCAATTCATCTGCAATTTGAGTGATCGGTTTTAATATTGCTTCCTGTGCAATCTCGATATCCGTCGGCACGGGGTTACGCCGTTTGAGCGGGGTTGGGGTAAATGTTCTTCGTCCTTGAGTTTTTGAGACAGTCATAATATTCTCCTTCATAATTCCATAGTTCGATTAAAGTCCAATTTGCGATGAAAATCAAGCCTGTGCAAGAGAAGAACAGGCTCGCTTAATTTCATTAATTGTATACAATAAAAGTAAATCGACAATTCATTATCGGATTTAATCACGAAAGGAATGGTAAGCCATGTTAGTTCGAGAACGAATGACCAGCCCAGTATTGACCATCACCCCGGAGGTACCCATCCAGGAGGCACTAGCCAGGATGCATACCGACAAAGTACGCCGTTATCCGGTAGTGGATAAACACGGCAAGTTAACAGGTATTATCACCGAAGGCGATTTGCTGAATGCCAAGCCATCGGATGCCACTACATTAAATGTCTGGGAAATCAATTACTTATTGAGTAAGATCACCGTGGAGCGGGTCATGGCTACCAAAATCATCACCACCACTGAAGATTGCCCCATCGAGGAAGCCGCTCGCATCATGGCAGACAATGAAATCAGCAGCCTGCCCGTCATGCGTGGGAAAAGCCTGGTCGGCATGATCACAGAAACCGATCTCTTTCACATTCTGCTAGAGATGATGGGAGGCCGAACTTCTGGAGTGCGATTAACCGTAGAAGTGATGAACAAACGCGGCAAATTATACGACCTGGCTGGAGTCATTCAAAAAATGGGCGGCGATCTTCTGGGTGTGGCGGCCGTTCTGGGAACCCGAGCCGAGACACGCATCTTTACGCTCAAGGTAGAAGGCATCAAGCTGGAAGCATTACGAGAGGCAGTTAAACCGCTGGTCGAGCAAGTCATCGACATTCGCGAAACAGAAATCAAGTAAACCCAGTTTTAATCCATTAACGAGCGGCGAAAGAACATTGCCGCTCGTTTTGTTATGCCGTCAGGAAATCACTCAAAAAATCCAGCTATACAGGCCAAAACGGAGAATGGACAACTGAATTAATGACAAGAAATCCTGTAAGAGGTAGTATCCTGATCAATATTTAACATGGAGGAAATCAATGTCCATTTATGCAATTCTCAGCATTATTGGCGCTGCAAGTTTGCTCATCTGTATTGTTTGTCTGGTCACTTTACATTTTCTCCCACCGGATTTCGCCTAATCCCTGACCCGGTCAGCCATTATGGTGTCAGTCGATATCGGGCTTTGTATTGCATTCAGGCTTTCTCTTCCGGTATAGCTGGAGCCGGCCTTCTCTTAATCATCACCAGATCCGGTACAGTCATGCCAGTTTTTGGAATCATCACACTGCTGTGTTTTACCCTTTTCCTAAGGGTTATCATCGCCTTTCCCACCGGCTTAAAACTTCCCCGGGCTCGGACGGGAATGATCCATATCCTTCTGGCTACGCTCACTTTCGCGGGGATTGCCTGCGCAGCAGGTTCACTTTAGCGTTCATTAGCGACGCTTCCAACCTGGACAAGCGTCAGGTCAGGGCTTTGGATTACAGCAAGATTTATCGAGGGTTCGGCTATTGCCTTTGTGTTTGCCTTTGGGTTCCCTCCCCTGCGTAAAATCGCAGGATTAATCGAACGCTGTATTTATCTGGAAACTTTAACCTAGTTGGGAATTTTGTTTACCCAACTTCTTTTTGCGCTTTGAAAACGAGATTCCTTGTATAATTTGGGGGAAATTTCCCCTTTACAAATCGATTGAAATTGGAATTTCGTATGCTATAATCTTGTCATCGGGTAAATAAACCCCCGGTACTCTGCCTTAACAAAAAAAGGAGGATCAAATGGCGGAAATAGCTTATTGCATGAAATGTAAGAAGAAAACAGAAATGGTCAAGACTGAACAGGTCACCATGAAGAACGGGCGGAAAGCCTTAAAAGGCAAATGCTCGGTGTGTGGCACGGGGATGTACAAAATTCTTGGCAAATAAGCTGAGAGCAAATGAAACCGCACTTTCGAGTGCGGTTTTGTTATACCTTTACCCAATGGCGGAAATCAATTTTCAAATCAAGCTTTCGAACAATATTCGTTCATGACAATGTTTCGTGCTTTACAGAACCGTCTTTTTGCCTCTCTCTGGAGCGGGCAAAGTATCTCTCGTCTTGGAGATAGTCTATATCGCATCGCACTTTCGTGGTGGGTGCTCGAGAAGACGGGTTCGGCCGTTGCCATGGGAACCGTCAACGTAGTCTCGATGATCCCCATGCTGCTCTTCATGCTCTTCGGCGGCGTACTCGTCGACCGGCTACCGCGTCCCTGGGTCATGTTCGGCGCCGATCTGGCACGAGGGTTATTGGTTGCAGGTGTCGCCATCCTGGCGGCGTTCGGTTTTCTTACCATTTGGGAAGTATTCATCGTCAGCGCTCTTTTTGGCCTCATCAGCGCCTTTTTTGAACCAGCCTACATTGCCGTTTTCCCCGAAATAATCGCCTCCGACACATTACCTAGCGCCAATTCCCTGACCACACTAAGTCGGGAAATCACCGGGATCATCGGACCCTCAGTCGGTGCTGTGATCATTGCCGCCGGTGGTACCCCAATCACCTTTGGACTGGATGCACTCTCTTTTTTCATATCGACCCTGACATTAATTCCCCTGCTGAAAATAAACCCGACTCTTCCTCACCTTGAGGAAAAACCCCGACATCTCAATATCTGGCGGGACTTAACCAGTGGAATCAAGGCCGTGGCTGCTTCACCCTGGTTGTGGGTCACCATTATCGTGGCAGCTCTAGCAAACATGATGGAGGGAGGCGCTATCACCACCAGTCTTCCCTTCCTGATCAAAGACGCCTGGCATTTAGATGTAAAAAGCCTGGGGTTTCTCTATTCGGCACTTTCGGTTGGAGCCGTGTTAACTGCAATCATCATGGGTAACTGGAAAAAATTTCATCGACGCGGCCCGGTGGCCTATTTCTCCTGGTTTATCATTGGTACGACCATCCTCATTTTAGGACTACAGCAAAATTTCATCATTTCTTTAATTGTGGTGGCAATCATGGGAGCGGCTGCAACCACATTTGGCCTGATCTGGACAAATTCGATGCAGGAATTGGTGGCTAAAGACATGCTGGGACGTGTCTCAAGCATCGATTATCTCGGCTCATACATCCTTTTACCCATCGGATTTGCTGTAGCCGGCTGGGCGACCGATCGATTCGGTCCAGCGCTGGTATTCATTGTCAGCGGATCTTTCACAGCAGTTTTGGCCCTACTGGCACTTCTCCACCCGGCCATACGCAAGAAGGATTAATTAATAAAAAATACCCCACATTCAGAGTATTTTTGTGGGGCGAGAGGGGGTCGAACCCTCACGATGTCACCATCGACGGATTTTAAGTCCGTTGCGTCTGCCTATTCCGCCATCGCCCCAGCCACATTTATTTTATCCCATTTGCCAGACCCGTCAAGGAAAAGCACCTGCAAGCTGAAAATCGCCCTCTCAAATCCCCGTATGCTCGAACATTTTCATTATTTTTGCGCGCCATGAAAACCCGTGTACCCAGACCGGAGAAATCGTGCCCACTACTCTACCCATGTGGATCACCTCGCGGAGTTCTGCTGCAGAGTTGAATTCGGGCAATTTCAGAGCCATATGGCCAACTTCATAAGGGTCGTGCGCATCAGATCCGGCTGTTCCCGCAAGACCATGCAGAGCAGCGAAATCATGAGCTTCTTGGTTCATCTTTTTTTTCAAGACCCGCGCGTTATCCGTCTCGATCGCATCCACCAGTGGAGCGATCTCTTTTAGCAAGGCTAGTGGCCAGCCGCTACGAAACTCATCAAAAGGATGTGAAACGCTGATAAATGCATCCTGTGAATGTAAAAGTTCAAGCACCTTGAAAGGGTCTAAATGGGCCGGGATTTCTTCTTTTATAAAAGCGACCAAGAATTCACCATAGGTCGTCTTGATCTCTTCACCAATGACGACAAAATCAGGCTCGATTCCTTTAGCCTCAAGCGCTCCCTGCAAACAATTGTGGTCGGTGATCACTAACCGATCCAATCCATGAGCATGAGCTGATTTTAGAAGTGGTCGAATTTGGGCAATGCTATCCGGCGAATAATGGGTGTGGCAATGAAAATCAACTTTCAATGATACGTCCTTCGTTGGACTGGATGCCAAATAATTTACCTGAGAAATACCATAGCAACAACCCGATTATGAAACCAAACCAGAACGTTGCCAGGCGGAAAAGGATGGTAGTCGCCGCGGCAATCTCCGGCTTGAAACCCAAAATCAGGGTTAAAAGAGCAGCCATAGCTACTTCAGTCACCCCAACGCCAGCCGGGAAAGCTGAGATAATTCCCATCAACATGGCAAAAGCAAAAACCAACAATGAAGCTCCTACCAGATACCAAGAGAACACATATCCCAAGCCGATTAAGATACACACCAGGGCAGCGCCATCCGCCAACCAGGAGATCACCCCAAGAATACTGGAAAGCGCTAAAGGCCAAATACCCAGCAATTCCGGATTCCCATTCATACAATTGCGTAATTCAGGTAAAACCTTTTCGAGGAAAGGTAATTTCTCGCTCAGGTTGAAAATTCCCTGAACCATTGGTTTAATCTGTATGAAAAATATGGCTGTCAGGAATAGAACAAAAACCAAAAGGAAATATGGCCAAAGTTCAGGGTAGGCAATCGTTCCAAAACTAACCACGAGGAAAACACTTAAGCCATCCGAGAGATGGTCTACTAGAAAAACAGAAACGGCCTTTTCCACCGGTAGGCCAGAGAGACGATTCAACCAGATCCCTTTAAAGGATTCACCTACTTTCATCGGCGTCACAGATAAAGGGACGCTGGCCGTGAAAAGTCGAAAACTTTGCCAAATAGAAAGTTGCGTGTTGCCACTCAAATTGAGACAAAAGTGCCGTTTCAGGAAGCGGAAAAAATAATTTACCATTGAAAACAAAATAGCGAATCCAAAATAAATCCAATGAAAATGGAGAAATAATAAACTCACAGCATTGACATCCCCCAGAATCATGAGGCCAAATAACACACTGATCCCCAAAATGATGCCTGGAAGGAGTTGGTGATAGACCGAGTTTTTCTTTGAGCCTATAGTCATTCCCGATATCCTACTTTAGTATTATTCGATAAGTGACAAATCAATTATAGTGTAAAAATCTCCTTCTTTTCATGCAATAATCTCAAGAATATTTATTGTTAGAAAGGTGTGTAAATTAAAATTCCTATTCTCTTCATGATTCTCCACGTGAAATTTCTCAAACCATTTATTGAGTATAAATTATATTTGTAACCTAAAAAAAGGTGTCCTCTAGTCAAAAATCGTCTTTTTTTGACTTTTTACTCCATTTATGCTATTCTTCAATTTCAAAATAATTTACATATTAATCCCAGAAGGGTTATTGATCTATGCAACGTGAGAGAGTCTCGGATAATGTTTATTGGTTCCAAAGTGAAGTTTATGCCCAGGTAACCGCCGGAGCGATAACCGGCCCCCAATGGGCAGTTGTGATCGATACCCTTGCGATGCCTGAAGAAACGATTGAAATGCGCAGTTACATCGAAGAACAGCTGGGCGTTCCAGTCCGGTATGTGATCAATACTCACTATCATGCCGACCATTGCTGGGGAAATTGTTTCTTCCCCGGCGCGACAGTAATCGCCCATAAACTTTGCCGCGAGATGATCGAAAAACATGGTCAACTTTCTTTGGAAAATGCGAAGAAACAAAACCCGGTCTTCAAACAGGTAAAACTGGTGCTTCCGCATATGACTTTTGGCGAAGGCACGCTTTCTTTGCGCGTTGGTAAGAAAACTCTGGTAATGCAACCGGCTCCCGGACATTCCAAAGATGGCATTATGATATTAATAGAGGAAGATCGTGTACTATTTGCGGGAGATTCGTTCATGTCGCTTCCCTATTTTGTCGACGGTAACCCAGACGAACTCAGTACCACCATCAAGAAAATAGGTAAAATGGGCCTGGAAAATATCGTCCAGGGGCATGGAGATATCATCCTCCGCGGCGAAATCGAGGAAGCTACCCGTGAAAATCTGGCCTATTTGACGGCGGTACGCAAAGCCGTTCGTTCTGCGGCTAAAAAACGTGAACCACTGGAAGCGCTGGCTGAAATCAGTATCGAGTCGTGTGGAAAGAGCCGGGTCAACCTCGGTGGTTTGGCTGAAGAATTACACAAACGCAATCTCATGTATTTATACCGGCACGCAGCCGAAGAAAATGAAATCGTTGTTTAAGAAAAAATGGCCCCTCACATTGATGAGGGGTCATTTTCGATCAATTATTTTTTTACGCCCGAGGGCAGAGTTTGCTGGGCTCGTTTTTGAAAATAAGCCCGCAACCCCACCGTACGCTCGGTACCTTTCATTAGTCTTTCCAGGTTGGGTCTCAACGTATAAATAACGATTGCCAGGGTCGCAAAACCGTAGACCAGATATTGCCAGGGTCCAGTCCCCAGAATAGCATTGTAACAAAAGATCACCAAAGAGAAAAATGCAATGCTGATAGTCGTAAGCGAGGCATAACCGACGCCGATATAAACGAGCACCACAAAGGGTAAAATGATCAACAGACCTACCGGCCATAAAGCAATAGCGCCTCCAAGAGTCGTCGCCCCTCCAGCGCCACCGTGCAGGTGAACTTTGCCATCTGCTCCGTGCTCGATCAAAAATATTGAGAAAATCTGCCCGACCACAGCGAGGATAACAGCAAATACTTTCATCCAGATACTGCCGGAAAGGACCAAATTCGCCAAATAAGCTACCAAAATTCCTTTGCTGGCATCCAATATTGCTGTGAACACACCCGCAATGGGACCGGCAGCGCGAACCGCATTCGTGGTACCCACCCGGCCGCTACCCACTTTCCGGACATCGACGCCTTTGATCAGTTTAACCAACAGATACCCTACCGGAATCGATCCGATCAGATAGGAAAGAATTAATACAAAAATGACTCTGGCAATCATTCATTCTCCATGATTACCGTTTATAACCCTGCATATATATATTGGATACGTAAAGTCCAGAATGAGATGAAAATTAAAATGCGAAGGAAAGTAAAAAGAATAGAGAGAAAACCAAACCGGGCTCCAACCATAACCCGGCAGACTTATTCCCTTCTTCATGGTTGGCTGCCAAGCTGATCAACCCGTAAACTGCCCCCAGTAACATCAATCCAAAAGAAATCGGCTTCAAGGGGAAATAAAAGAGACAAATGGTGAGCTGCCCAATGATCAAGGTAATCCCAACAATCAAGGGGATCGACCATTTCCCCATCAAACGCAAATGTAAAGTTCGTGCACTGACCAAAACCACTGCCGGGACGACTGCACTGATGACTGCATATAAACGAAGACCGGAGCCCTTTACCGTTATCGCCAGGACTAAAAACAAAGCCATCGAAACAACGGTCAGACTGATAATAGACACAGGGTACAAAGCATCTTTGAGATCCACCGAGATATATTCTGATACCAGGACACCTACGAAAAGCAACCCGCCCATGCCAAAGATCACCCACCAGGCGGCACTGACCGCGATTTCATCGAGCGGAACACCGATCACCAATGCGGTCAGTGCCGGCAATATCCAATGATGCCATCGCCTTCCTTCCACCAAATGCGGATGCCCTGCAATTACCCAATCGCTCCCGGCCGCAGCGATCGCGACGACAACCAATGAAATGATCGAATAAAAATTAATTTCAGCCACAAAAAGAAAACCCGGCAGCTGGATCGATAATGCATTTTGGGGAAGGTGAATAAAGGCGGCCGATGAATATGCCAGCATTATCATTGCAGTGACTATGCTCAGCCGTCCTTGAGTGGGTAAATAGCGATTTTGCTCCATTCAATTTATTCTACACGTTCCAATCTTTTTCTGCGAGGGCAAAACCCGATAATAAATCGAGAGGAAAAGGTAATTTCACTCGAAACAGCTTAAATGAATCAATTTAGCTGATCATTTTGTCCCAAAAAAGAATTAGAACGCTTGTCATATGGTAAAATTACTATTCGTATGAAAACGCCTCCAATTCTCACTGATTCACATTCGCCTAAATTAATTCCTACGCTTCTTGGCGGATTCAATATCGTTGCCAGCAACATTTCTCTCATTTTGTTGCCAGTGCTCGTTGATTTGGTTCTCTGGCTTGGCCCAAAACTCAAGCTAGAATCAATTCTTTTACCGCGCCTGAATCAACTCTCCGCTTCCCTGCTGTCAATCGAAGGGCCTGATCTTCAAGACACTCTGACCGCCTCCCAAAAGGTGTGGACACAGTTTCTCGCCCAGTTCAATTTGAATATAATGGTTCGTACTTTTCCTGTCGGCGTGCCGAGCCTGATCGCCCGAGAAGTGATCATCGATTCGCCTCTAGGAAAGAAATTACAATACCAGGTTCTGACCCTCGGCGATGCTCTGTTGATTTTGGCTGCCCTATTATTTGTCGGATTTCTGTTTGGGAGTATTTATTTTAATGCGCTGGCTCGCTTTACTGCCAAACCAATCGAAAAATTGGATGGAAAGAAATTGATGTTCCAATTTGGCCAAAGTCTGGTGATGGCATTGATCCTTTTGGTGGTGGTATTGATTCTCTCCATTCCTCTACTAATGCTTCTCTCAGTATTTTCTTTCATTAGCGCTGGTCTTGCCGATTTTGTACTCTTAATTGCTCTCTTTGTTCTGCTGTGGTTGATTTTGCCTTTGGTTTTTTCTCCGCATGGAATTTTTGTCATCAATCAAAAAGCTTTTCCCTCCATGCTACTCAGTATGCGGATGATCCGCTTCTTTTTACCCGGGACAGGCATGTTCGTCGTTACAGCCGCCCTCGTCAGTGAAGGGTTGAATATGGTCTGGACGATCCCGGGAGCCACTTCCTGGCTGACGCTCGTCAGTATCCTTGGCCACGCGTTTATCGTGACAGCACTTCTTGCTGCCAGTTTTATTTATTATCGCGAGGGACTGCGGTGGATGCAAGAAATGATTCAGCGCATGTCATCTCCGATGAGCAAGACTGAAAATGGAGGCCCCCTTGGTACAGCCGGTAAATAATAATCTACCCTCTTATGGTGCAAAAGACATTCAAGTTCTTGAAGGTCTTGAAGCTGTACGCCGCCGCCCGGGAATGTACGTGGGTGGAACTGATCTAAAAGCACTTCACCACCTCGTATACGAAGTTGTCGATAACTCTATCGATGAAGCCTTAGCGGGGGTCTGCAATAGCATCGAGGTGACGATTCACGAAGATAGCAGTGTCACAGTGTCCGATAACGGTCGTGGTATCCCGGTGGATATCCACCCTGAGAAAAAGAAATCGGCACTGGAAGTTGTTATGACAGTGCTACATGCCGGTGGTAAATTTGGTGGAAATAGTTATAAAGTTTCCGGTGGCTTACACGGCGTAGGCGTTTCGGCAGTGAACGCGCTTTCTGAATGGTGCGAAGTTCGCGTTTATCGCGATGGGCATATCCACTTTCAACGCTACAATCGTGGAATTCCAGAAGAACCAGTGAAAATAATCGGCGACTGTGATCCTGCCAAGACCGGAACCACCACCACCTTCCGCTTCGACCGGGAATTGTTCAAGGGCGACCTGGATTTCAACTTCAATACCCTTACCCAACGTTTCAGGGAAATGGCATTCGTCACGCGAAAGGTCAAAATCAAGTTGGTGGATGAGCGCAACCCTGAGCGTGAGGCAACCTTCATGTTTGAAGGGGGCATCGTTTCATTTATACGCTATCTGGATAGGAATCGTGAAGTATTACATCCGGTTTTTTATATCGAAAAAGAAGTCGAGAATATTGGCATCGAAGCCGCGGTTCAATTCACGGATGCCTTTAGCGAATCGATCTATTCTTTTGCCAACACCATCAACACCATCGATGGAGGGACGCACCTCACTGGCCTACGTACGGCTCTCACCCGTGTAATCAATGATTACGCGCGCAAGGCTAATTTGCTAAAGGACTCTGATCCAAACTTTACCGGTGATGATACTCGTGAAGGCATGACAGCTATCGTTAGTATCAAGCACCCGGACCCTCAATTTGAAAGCCAGACCAAGGTCAAATTGATGAACCCCGAAGTGCAGACTTACGTGCAGCAGGTTGTCGGTGAAGCCTTCGGACAATTCCTCGAGGAAAATCCGGCGGCAGGGAAAGCCATCGTATCCAAATGCCTCACCTCTGCTCGCGCTCGCGATGCTGCCCGGAAAGCCCGCGACCTGGTCATCCGTAAATCTGCGCTAGAGAGTATGACTTTGCCGGGGAAACTGGCCGATTGCTCAGACCGCGACAGCACCAAGTCTGAGATGTACATCGTCGAAGGTGATTCGGCAGGTGGCTCTGCCAAACAGGGGCGCGATCGTCACTTTCAGGCCATTCTCCCCTTACGTGGCAAAATCCTCAATACTGAACGCGCCCGACTGGATAAGATCTTATCCAATGAAGAAATCAAGGCCATCATTTCCGCGCTCGGAACCGGTATTGGTGACAATTTCGATCTCAAGAACCTGCGTTATGGCCGCATCATCATTATGACCGATGCTGATGTTGACGGAAGTCATATCCGTACTCTTTTGCTCACTTTCTTCTTCCGCTATATGCCGTCGTTGATCGAGAACGGTCATATTTACATTGCCCAACCACCGTTGTACCGCATTTCCCATAAAAACGTGCATAAGTATGTTTACAACGACGCAGATAAAGATGCTTATCTCAAAGAATTAGGCCCTCAGGCCGAAAAAGCTGACTTGCAGCGTTATAAAGGTCTGGGCGAGATGAACCCAACCCAGCTTTGGGACACGACCATGAACCCCGAAACCCGCACTCTGTTGCAGGTCTCAGTGGATGACGCTGCCGCCGCCGACCACACCTTTGATATGCTCATGGGCAGTGCGGTGCCACCGCGGACACGCTTCATCGTCACTCACGCACATGCTGTAAGAAATTTGGATATCTAAATTCCCTTAATAAATAAGAAAAAGCTCTCGTGTTTTCAATGCACGAGAGCTTTTTAATTACTAATCCTACAATTATTGTTTATTGAAAAATCTTTATTGATCAATTTCAATTACTTGATTGAAAGGGTTCTGTATAGAACGTTACATTCCAAACACCTGGCTGATCCTGGGACGAAGTTGAGATGTCCCCGGTTACTGAAATCCAGGTATTTCCAGGTTGTAATTCTAAGGGTTGATTATTTTTATCAAAGAATTGGATTGGGTCATTTGTTTTAACACCCTTCCACTTACCTTGAAAAACCTGACCATCACGGAAAAGCAGCATTGGACCGCTATTTCCGGGTAGTTGAACTTCGTGCATTGTATCAGTGTGGTTTAGGGTCTCATAATGTGCCCAAATAATGATTACATTGGAAAAAGCTAATTGCTGATTATTATCTCTATCAACCAAAGGGATTAGAATAACCTTCCCATTCGCATCTTTTGAATCAATCCAACGCAAATACTTCTTTGAGCCAGGATCATACCTCCAGTTTTCAAGGTTATCTGTTGCATATTGCATAGTTACTTCATGACCATCCGCTCCCCCATCGGGAACGATGGAATTAAAAGCCATACCATCCAGATTCGGTTTTGAATTATTTGCCCCGTTTTCTGCAGCATAATATTTGGTCATTTCTGCGGTATTGGCAAACCAACTGACTTCAGATGTTCCTAGATTTAGGTTACAAATAGCTGGGCAAGTATTGGGTCCTCCTGAAATTGTTCTTGCCCACCCCAATTGTCCTACGATCGCAGACCATTCCGACGGGTATGCATACATCAGGCCTAAAACCCCTTGATACATATAAACCAGCCATCGGTCAATCATTCGACCAGAGCGAATGGGTCCAACCTGAGTGGAATCTTGCCCGTAATACAATGCCAGATAACGACTTTCTAACAAACCCGTGGAATATGAAAAGACAATATCTGCATAAGAAAGTCCAGCATGTGGTCTTCCCCACGGGGGAAAATTAGAAACTTTAACCATCACCGGGCGGCGATTCAGGATCGATGGATCAGCCACAATCAACCCGGTCAGCGGGTCGACGTTGTCCGGAAAATTAGTAGGGCCATATTGAACGGGCTGCGGAGTAGGAGTTGCCGATGGAGTTGGGGTAGCAGTGGCTGTTGGGACTTTCGTCGCTGTTGGCATGGCAGTCATGGTTTGATTCACGGCTGCGTTCATTGTATTTTGAATCTGTTCGGTAGAAAGTGCAGTCTGGCATGCGCTAAGAATTGTGCTTGAAATCAGCACAATAACGGCAGAAAGCGCAAATAGCTTCATTTTTGTCATAATCTCTCCTGATGAATCTACGAAACGATCACTATCATTATGAATTCAAAAAATTATAATCCCTTTTCTTTTAACCGTTCCCGCAGATAAAAAAACAGTAGACGAAAACTGATCATCCACTGTTTTCTTTAGGTTATTGGACGGATCACCGATTCACATCGAAAGAAAAACCTTGTTGATCATTCCAACCCGGGTCGTTGAAGTTCACACCACGGGGTGTACCGATCGTTTCTAATAGGAGCGAAACATCGACTGCAGGGGTGGTATCCTCCGATCAATTTTGTGCCCAACCATAATTGCACCCGACTGATGGCAATTTCAGGCATCTTTAATTATCTAGTAGATTAAGCCAGTTTAAAATGGTCAAACTCTTCGAACCGGATGGATCAATTCCCCCTATTCACCATGTCCTGATACGATTTTTTGACAATCATCACAAATTCCAAACAGAACCAGGTGATTGGTGACAATTTTAAAGTGTTTGTCCTTCTCCAACTGATGAAAAAAACCATCGACTTCTTCGTGGCTTAGGGTAATGATCCGTCCGCAATTCTGGCACACTAAATGATGGTGAGGGGCGCTCCCGACCGACTCATATACTTCAGAGCCGGTACCCATATCCGAAACAGAGATTTTTCCTGCCTTCACCAGCCGATCCAGAGCACGGTATACAGTCGAAGGGTTAACTGCCGGCAACTGACCTTGGATCCTAGAGAAGACCTCATGGGAAGTTAGATGAGATCTTTCCTTTTTTAAAGTATCCAGAATATAAAAATCGACGGAAGAAGAACGCATTTGAACACCTTTTTCCCTTTGACGCGAATAATAAATTTTACCTTAATAACCGACATTATTTTCTCTTTCGACAAGGGGTTCTTCTTCACCAATTCACAACATTGACCAATCCCCCTTCATAGAGTAGAATCTTTCAGTCGTGCGTTGTACCCTTCGCATTGACGCAATCTATTCTAGGAAAGGGCTTGAAAATGAAAGTATTACTGATCAAAGATGTATACAAGTTGGGACATACCGGCGACGTAAAAAAGGTAGCCGATGGATATGGGCGCAATTACCTTTTAACGCAAGGCCTTGCAGTTCTGGCGACGCCCGGGGCGCTAAAATCTGTCGAAAAGATTCGCGCCAAGGCTGCCGTTACGCGTGCCACCTTAAACCAGGAAATGGGTGGTCTGGCTGAATTGATCGACGGTTTGGAATTAGTCTTTACCAGCAAAGCTGGTGAGACTGGCAAATTGTACGGTTCCATTACCACTCAGTTGATCGCCGATGCCATCAATAAAAAACTTGGTACCCAGGTAGATCGTCGCCAGGTGGAAGCCGAACCGATTCGCATTCTGGGTGAACATTCAGCTCATGTTCGCCTGACCATTGATCTAACCCCCAAGGTAAAAATCATCGTCTATCGCGAAGGTGAAGCCCCAGTTGAAGCTGTTGAACCAGCCAAAGTAGAGTCCCCTGTCGCCGAAATTCCAGAACCAGCCAAGGTAGAGTCCCCTGCCGCCGAAATTCCAGAACCAGCCAAGGTAGA
>Ga0182027_10006884_pt1 | contig 16904 bp, 10 predicted proteins | sample 712E1DmetaG_FD_121300 | JGI IMG/M metagenome (GOLD analysis project Ga0182027, IMG submission 121300) | Permafrost microbial communities from Stordalen Mire, Sweden - 712E1D metaG (Illumina Assembly) | ecosystem: Environmental > Terrestrial > Soil > Wetlands > Permafrost | place: Sweden... | reverse complement strand
CTTCCATGTACGACCTTATTACATTTTCTTTGCGCAAGCACAAATGCGATTATTTGGTTGATGACCCGGCTGGAGACGGTTACGAGTACCCCTTTGTTTTCCAGAATTTTCAAAATCTATTTTCTCTATAATAATGAATCGTTATATTTCACCAACTCCCTACATTAATCTATTAAAGCGAGATATTCCATAAATAAGGAAGTGAAGGCGGGCCGGGCGGTCAGCTCTATGTAATCGATCTGGCGTGCAAGCTGTTCCGCCTCCTTTCGCTTATCAAGGGATATCAACATTTGTTTTGCTCCCACCCCGGCAGCATTTCCAACCTGGCGGAATTTTTCCTGCGGTACGGCAGGAAACATGCCAATGCGGATAGCCGAATGCAGGTCAAGGTAAGTGCCAAAGGCCCCTGCAACAATGAATGCATCCAATCCGCCGGAGGTCAGCCCAACTTCCTGGAGCAGGAGTTCGACCGCGGCACGGATGGCGGATTTTGCCAATTGAATTTCATTGATATCCTTACGCGTCACTATAAGTGGCCGCCCCAGACCGGTCTGCGCAGCCGGGACGAGTACGTACCCGGATCCGGAGTCGGTTCTCAATGCCCCGGTTGGCTTGACCAACCCACCGTCCATCAGGGATGCCACCACATCCAGGATACCGGAGCCACAGATGCCTACAGGAGGCAGGTCTTCGATTGTCTGCCAGAGGATTTTTCCATCCGACCACCGGGCGCGCTCGATGGCGCCCGGTGCGGCGCGCATGCCTTCATGGATATGTGCTCCTTCGAATGCCGGCCCGGAGGCGCATGAACAGCAAATGATTTTACCGTTCGCAACCAGGCTGATTTCCGTGTTCGTACCGATGTCGAGTGCGATAACAAAGCCGGACGATTTCCATGCTTCGGTCGCAAGCAGCATGGATATATGGTCAGGACCGACATATCCGGCGATGATAGGAGGAAGATAGATGTTTGCTCCGGGACCGAGATTTAATCCCAATGCAACAGCGGGAATGGAAAGTGCTTCCGTTGCGGCTGGTGCGAAAGGTGCATGACCAAGTTGTTCCACTGGAAGTCCAGCGAAGAGATGGTGCATCGCAGTGTTACCGACCAACACGGCATCCAGTACAGAAGCTGGAGAAATATGCGCTTCGGCGCACATCCCTGCCAGCATGGTGTTCAGCGTTTCAATCAGAATAGATTGGAGCTTTTTAGCTCCTCCTGGTTCACGCCCGGCATAAGCGATGCGGCTGATGACATCCTCGCCAAAGGCGATCTGCGGGTTCATTGCCCCGGAGCGGGCGACCGTAGCGCCTGAACCTAAGTCCACCAAGTAAGCGGCCAACTTGGTAGTGCCGATGTCCACTGCCAGCCCATGTGCACCCTGGCTGTGCACGGCGGGTTGAGGCACCAGGTGTGTTTCCTCGCCATCAAGTTGCAGGCGTTGGGCAGCTGTCAGACTTTCGGGCGGGATATCCAGCTTTACATCGCTGAGTGGTTCAGCCTGGCAAGCCAGCCGGATTCCGGCAGTAAGATCGGCAGTGCTAAGTGCCGCTTCTTCCACCAGGGTGGGCGGGGTCAAACTGCCGGAGGCCAGGCGCACACGACACTCTTCACAAGTACCAACGCCGCCGCAGACGGAAGCCAGCCCTACGCCGGCGGACTGGGCCGCTTCCAAAAGCGTTTGGCCAGCACGAGACTGGCCGCGTCGCCCAAGAGGTTCGAAATCAATCTGAAAGTTCTTAAGCATTCCGATACCGGCAGGTTTCTTTCAGGCTGCAGACTGAACACATGCTGGCCTGGGACATCTCTGGTCCGAGACCGACGACGAAGGAAACGGATTTTTTTGGGATCATCATTCCACCGTTAGTTAGCGTGATTCCGGCTTTGGATGGGTCGAGCAGTGCAAAAATTTGCGGTTGTCCGACCTCCACCGGCCATTCCGGGCTGCCAGGAGAGAGTGGTGAGGTGGCTTGCAAGCCTTCGCTTTTTACTTGTTCCGCGATGAACCCGCAGACCTGTTGGGACAGGTTTTCCACTGCGGCATTGCCCAGCCCATCCAATGCCAGGGCGTACAATGGATCTTCGCCGAGCAAACTAGCAGTGATTTTTTCCAGTTCCGAACCGATCGTGCAAACGGCTGCAACAACTCGCTGTGCACCGCTGAGTTGGTGCGTAACCAGCGGTCCGGTCAACGCCACGCCACCCATCAGAAGGATGCGTCCGTGACGATGTTCCCGGGCGACGACTTCAACGGTCAGTGCCATGGGGTGGATGAGACCAAAACCCTCGACGAGGGCATGCTCAGCTGCTTTTAGAAGAACCGGTTTACTGGTACGGACAATCTGCGGATCTGCACCCTGGCCGCGTAGGATGTCATCTGTTGTTACAGTAAGATTCCATTCAGTTGAAAGATTCATAATGGTCTGATTATAAGTTCATTCCGTGTAAAAACCAGGATGTTAATAGTTCTTACGTCTGAAATACAGTATTAGGATAATTGGGTTTGAATTTTGAATGCCATGGGTATCTCTCTGGAACCGGATGGTTTAACAGTCTGAGATCTTACAGGTTTGACAGACAGAGATATTCGCCGTAAACTGGGAAGCAAACTGGAGGCCGTATGCAAATCGAATTGAACCAACCTGGTGCGCTGCTTACCCCGGATGGGCGGCTTGAGCAGATTGGCTGGTCACGTCAGCCCTTACTGGATTGCAACCTAGAAGCAACACACCTCTACCCGGTGCGGCTTTTCCAACGTCTTCGCATAAAACGCTGGGACTATTATGCGGTATTCTCGCCAAGCGGATTTTTCTCTGTCACGATCGCGGACCTGGGTTATGCAGGGAATTTATTTGTTTATGCGATGGATTTTGAGACCGGGGACCTGCATGAAGAAGGACTTGTCATTCCTTTTGGGCAAGGCATTCAGCTTCCACGGAATAGCACCGAAGGTACCAGCCATTTCAAGAACAAGAAGGTAAAATTGGATTTCCATGTAGAAGCGACCCACCGTCAGGTATCTGTCGCATGGCCGGATTTCGACGCAGGCCAAGGGATCCAGGCTGAGATAATCCTTAGGTGTCCGCCTGGATACGAATCCATGGTGATTACCATCCCGATCGGGAAGAAACGTTTTTATTACAACCGCAAGATTAACTGCTTGCCTGCCGAGGGGACGATCCAATATGGTGACCGAATCGAAACGCTTAGTCCAGCGACCTGCACCGGTTCGCTTGACTGGGGCAGGGGTATCTGGGAGTACCAGTCTTTTTGGAATTGGGCCAGCAGTTCGGGCTTTTTGCCGGACGGACGCACAGTGGGTTTGAACCTGGGCTGTGGTTTCGGGGACCTATCGAAGGCAGGGGAGAATGCCCTGATCCTGGGGAACCGCATCCATAAACTTGAGCAGGTCAAATTTGATTACACTTCCGGCGATTATATGAAACCTTGGAAATTTAATGATGCAGAAGGTCGCCTCGATCTGATTTTCAAGCCTTTTAAAGAACGGATTGCCCAGACCAAGTTGGGGATCATCGATAGCGAAGTTCATCAGTTGTTCGGGCGTTACAATGGGAAGGCGATTGCCGACGACGGGGAGGTGATATGGATCAAGGATTTGATTGGCTTTGCAGAGGAACATCATGCACGCTGGTGATGTGGACATTAATATTACCGTACTGGATTGTTCTGGCGGCGGGTATAATCGGCGCGGATTCGTGCCAGGTAATTGTGCGCCCTGCTTTGGTTTTTAGATGCATTAAATAGCATTTTAAGATTATTTTGGAGAAGAAAGCCATGAAATACGGACATTTCGACGATAACGCGCGAGAATATGTAATCACCCGTCCCGACACACCTTTGCCATGGATCAATTATCTCGGCTGCGAATCGTTTTTTGGCCTGATCTCCAATACAGCGGGGGGTTATTCCTTTTTTAAAGATGCCCGTTTGCGCCGCCTGACACGTTATCGCTACAATAACGCGCCATATGATATGGGCGGAAGGTACATCTATCTTCGGGATAACGCGGATGGCAAATTCTGGTCGCCTTCCTGGATGCCGGTGCGTAGTGCTCTGGACGAGTATACCTGCCGCCATGGAATGGGCTATACCATCATCCGGAGCGTATCCCGTCAAATAGAAGCCGAGACCCGTTATTTTGTGCCGATGGGTGAAAACCTGGAAATTTGGGAATTGACTCTGACAAATAAACGTGAGCAGGCGGCTGATATTTCCGTCTTTTCGGCGGTGGAATTCTGCCTGTGGGATGCCTGGGACGATTCCACCAACTTCCAGCGCAATTTCTCTACTGGTCAGGTGGAATTAGTGGACGAAGTAATTTATCATAAAACCGAGTATCGTGAAAGGCGCGACCATTTTGCATATTTTGCCTGCTCTGAAAAACTAACAGGTTTCGACACGCAGCGTGAGGATTTCCTGGGTGCATACAGGGGTTGGGATTCGCCTGCGGTAGTGGAAGCGGGTGAATCATCCAATTCGGTGGCGCATGGCTGGCAGCCGATCGGTTCGCAACATGTAAAGGTTCAGTTGAAGGCAGGAGAGTCCAAGAAGATAATATTTATCCTGGGTTACCATGAGAATCGCAAGGACGCCAAGTTTGACCCGCCCGGTTCCCAGACAATCAACAAGAAGACAGTTAAGCTGATCATTGATAAGTATCTACAGCCAAAAATTGTCGAAGCAGCGTTTATAGCTTTACGGAACTATTGGACTGAATTACTCGGAAAATTGCGGGTAAATACTCCGGACATGCATACAAACCGCATGGTCAACATCTGGAATGCCTACCAGTGCATGATCACTTTCAATATGTCGCGTTCGGCCTCTTATTTCGAATCGGGTATCGGACGCGGGATGGGCTACCGCGACTCGAACCAAGATCTGCTGGGCTTTGTGCACATGATTCCGGAGCGTGCCCGTGAGCGTATTTTGGATCTGGCGGCGACGCAATTGAAAAACGGCGGCGCTTACCACCAATACCAACCCTTAACCAAACGCGGTAACAATGATGTCGGATCTGGTTTTAATGACGATCCGGCCTGGTTGGTGTTGGCTGTTGCGGCTTATCTGAAAGAAACCGGTGATTGGACAATTTTGGATATGCCAGTTCAGTATGAAAACGAGATTGGGAGCGAGACCCCGCTCTATGAACATCTGCAGTGCTCGCTGCAATATACCCTTGACCGCCTCGGTCCGAACGATCTGCCGCTGATCGGACGAGCAGACTGGAACGACTGCCTTAACCTGAACTGTTTTTCTGATACACCGGGGCAATCTTTCCAGACGACCACCAACAAAGATGGCAAAGTAGCCGAGTCAGTATTCATTGCAGGATTATTCGTATTGGCGGCGAAAGAGATGGTAGAGATAGCCAAGCATCGACACGATGCAGACGAGACAAAAAAAATGCAGAATGCAGCGTTACGAATGGAAGAGACCGTCTGGAAATCTGGTTGGGACGGGGAATGGTTCCGGCGCGCCTATGATGATTTTGGACATGTGCTTGGTTCCAAGGAAAACAAGGAGGGCCAAATATTCATCGAGCCGCAGGGAATATGTATTTGGGCCGGTTTGGGCGTGGAGGATGGTCGGGCTCAAAAGGCGCTCGATTCGGTGGCCAAATACCTGGCCACTCCGCACGGGATAGTTCTGCAGCAACCAGCTTTCAGCAAATATTACCTTCATTTGGGCGAAATTTCTTCCTATCCGCCGGGATACAAGGAAAACGCCGGCATATTTTGTCATACCAACCCATGGATCATGATCGCCGAGACAAAAATCGGACGTGGCGACCAGGCTTTTGATTATTACACGCGCATCAATCCATCCAAGCGCGAAGAGATCAGCGATTTGCACAAATGTGAACCCTATGTGTATCCACAGATGATTGCTGGTAAGGATGCCCCAACGCATGGGGAAGCCAAAAATTCCTGGCTCTCCGGCACAGCTGCCATGAATTATGTCGCTATTACCCAGGCAATCCTCGGAATCCAACCTCAATATGATGGGCTTGCAATAAACCCAGTAATCCCCTCCGGTTGGCAAGGATTTGAAGTTGTGCGACAGTTCAGAGGTGTGCGTTACGAGGTATCGGTGAGGCGGAAAGGACCAGGGAATACTGTTTTGCTTGTAATGGGAGGTGAACCTGTTTCAGGAACGGTCATTCCAATACCAGCAAGGAATGTGAAAACCCTGAAAGTTACTGCCTTTATCGGATAGGGGTATTACATTTTGTAATTTAGTAGTGATTTAAACTGTGAAACACAAGATGTGAAATAATCAGACCCTAAGTTTGTAAAGAAAAAGTCACAAAAAAGTATGCCACCGACCGGTAAGGGGTTTTTGGGATTAAAATCAAGAGTAATTTAGTTCTGATCTTCTGAACGAAAATCAATATTTATATCTCTTCCACATGGAAGGCCCGATGTAAGCATTAAGCATATGGAAAGATTGGTGAATGAGGAGGCAAGATGGATGAAAAGCTGCTGGAGATATGCGAGTTCACAGGCATTGGTTACCAACCCGTTATTGATTTCTCAACGTGGCGTGTAGCCATTTTAAATTACATAGATGAAATCCATCCCGAGCGGATAGAAAAAATGGAAAGGCACAATGAGACCGATGAAGTCTTTGTATTGATAAAGGGGCAGAGTATCTTATTCTTAGGTGAAGGTGAAAAGAGTGTGGAAAAAATCCACCATCAGATAATGGAACCCGGAAGGATATATAACGTTAAGCAAAATGTGTGGCATTCGATTGTACTTAGTCTGGATGGCTCTGTGCTGATTGTCGAAAACAGGAATACGGGTAGCACGAACTCGAATTATTTTTCGCTTGATCCTGACCAACGTAGTTTGATCATTGAAACTGCGCGCCACGAACAGTCAGATTGGCAATGAACCTTATTGATCGTTGAGTTTCCTCGATAGTGATATGAATATGGAAACCTATCAGTTGCATGATGATGGCCAATTCGTGATTGAAGATTATCAGAGTGCCCGGCCTTTTGCCAGTTTCTTACCCGGGATTTCTGGACCGATGGGAGTACCTCTATGGGTATTCTACGTAAACCGCGGCCAAGCGATCGCCAGTTTTGGAGTGGAGAATAAGGATAAGCCCATCCTGGAATTCCAAACAGCTAATCGGGCATACCAACTGACTTCCTACCTGGGGTTTCGCACCTTCATGAGAATACAGCGTGAAAAAGAACAAGATCTGTATGAGCCCTTTTCATGGGAATCTTCTTCTTCACAAAAGATGATCCTTGGGCCAAATGAGTTATGTTTAGAGGAAGAATGCTCTGAGCATGGATTAAAAACGAATATTGTTTACTTCCTGCTGCCAGGAGAGAACCTGGCAGGTTTAGTCCGTATGGTAACAGTGACGAACCAATCTGACAGGCCTATCCGCATGGAAATGGTGGATGGCCTTCCCTCTGTGATCCCATTTGGTGTCAATAACCAAATACTAAAAGATATTGGCCGGACGATAGAAGCCTGGATGGAGGTCTACAATCTCGAGCAGAATGTTCCTTTCTACCGTTTGCGGGCAAGTGTAGCAGATACCACGGAGGTGAGTTCATTCGAAGCCGGACACTACATGTTGGCTTTTCAGGATGGTCCGGATGGATCAAGAATTCTACCTGCCATTGTAGACCCCATTCTGGTTTTTGGTCGAAACACAGCGCTTGCCACACCCGAGGCATTTTACCAAAACGGGTTGACAGAGCTGCTTTCTCAAAAGCAAATAACATGTGGCCGCACACCTTGTGGGTTTGCTGGCTTGCAGACTGAATTAAGTCCTGGCGAATCCATACGATTAAATAGCATCTTTGGCCACGTTAGCCGGCTGGAAAAATTCCAGACAAAAATAAAGTCTCTAGCCAGCATAACCTACTTGAATAACAAACGCTGCGAAGCCAATGAATTGGTATGCAACCTGACAGAAGCCATCGCCTGCCGCACCGGGTCGCCTGCCTTTGATGCATATAGTCGCCAGACATTTCTTGACAACATCATGCGTGGAGGATGGCCGATAGTTTTCGGGAAGGGAAAGCATAAGATTGTCTTCCATATTTATTCTCGCAAACATGGTGACCTGGAGCGCGATTACAACGCCTTTTCATTGGCACCTGAATTCTATTCACAAGGCAACGGCAGTTATCGGGACATAAACCAGAATAGACGTGAAGACGTTTGGTTTACTCCGGAGGTAGGTGATTTTAATATTCGCACTTTTATGAGTTTGATTCAACTGGATGGATATAATCCGCAGGTCGTGAAGGGAAGCCGGTTTACAATCCCAGCTGAAAAATTGGATGGATTGTTGACTCTTGTAATAGATCCAGCGAAGCTGCGCAGCTCGCTTTCCGGTCCGTTTAGTCCGGGCGGATTGCTCAAGGTAATCGCAGATGAATCCGTACATTTGACGGTGGAAACCCAGGCTTTTCTTGAAATGGTTCTGGCAGTAAGCGACCAGCAGGTTGATGCAACTTTTAGCGAAGGATATTGGGTTGACCATTGGACATATAACCTTGATTTGATCGAGAGTTACCTGACCGTTTACCCGGATTGCCAGCACAAACTGCTCTTTACCAGCGAAGATTTGCCATTCTTTGATAGTCCGATGATTGTTCATCCACGCTCCAGGAAATATATCCTTGTGGAAGAACAACCACGCCAACAGGGCAGCTTGTATGAAGATCGTAAAAAAGCAGCTATGATCTCCTCACGGGGTGGGAGCGCATGTTGGGCGAGAGTTGGGCACGGAACTGGGGCGGTCTATCGATCCAGTTTGTTTGCCAAACTATTCAGCCTGGCCGTAATCAAATTCGCAACACTTGATCCATGGGGCATGGGAATTGAAATGGAAGCAGGTCGTCCAGGTTGGTATGACGCACTGAATGGATTGCCGGGGTTGTTTGGTTCCTCCATGCCGGAAACGTATACTTTAAAACGTCTAATCACATTCTTGCGTGTTGCACTTAATGAAGAAAAGCCTGAAAGGTTGCGGCTGCATGTGGAAATGATGCATTTCCTGCACCGGGTTGTCAAAGAATATAAGCATTATCAATCGGATGGTTCTGATGAACGCGATTACCTGTATTGGGATAATATATCAACAGCACGAGAGACTTATCGATCCAGCGTTCGTCTGGGACCGGATGGGGCGGAAGGATATCTGGCCTTCGCCGAACTGGAAACAATATTGGAAATTATCGAGACCAAAGTTGATTCAGGGATCCAGCGCGCCCTTGCAATGAACAACAGCATACCGCCAACCTATTTTACCTATCGAGTTGATGAATTTGTCCTTTTGAAAAACAAAAAAGGTATTCAACAAACAGACAAGCTAGGACGACCATATTTCCGTGCCAGGCAGTTCACACCTCAACCATTACCACTTTTCCTGGAAGGCATGGTCAAGGCGATGAGTGTGTCGGATAGTGCTTCGGCGAAAAAACTTTATACGCAGGTAAGGGAAAGTTCGCTTTATGACCAGAAGTTGAAAATGTACAAGGTTAATACCTCGTTGGAGGCTTTACCCATGGATATCGGACGGGCGCGGGCCTTTACTCCCGGCTGGCTCGAAAACGGATCCATCTGGCTTCATATGGAGTATAAGTATCTTTTGGAGATATTGCGCGCAGGACTTTACGAAGAATTTTTTAATGATTTTAAAACCGCCTTGATTCCTTTCCTCGATCCTAAAATCTACGGACGCAGCACCATGGAAAATTCCTCCTTTCTCGTCAGTAGTGTTCACCCGGATGAATTAATCCATGGGGAGGGTTTTGTGGCCCGGCTCAGTGGTGCTACTGCCGAATTTCTCAGCATGTGGAGGCATATGATGAGCGGGAGGAAGCCGTTCTTTGTCCAAAATGGTCAGCTTTACCTAACATTCAAACCGATACTTCCGGGCTGGTTATTCGGTGAAGAAGACACATTAGCTTGTAAATTCCTTGGAAAAACCATGCTAATTTATCATAACCCTTGCCGGCGTGACACCTTTGATCCAAATAGTATTATCCATTACCTTAGATTGCATCCTTTTGATGCAGATACTGTCGATCTTACTGGTGATGTAATTTCTGCTCCATATGCTCAGATGGTACGTGATGGACAGATGCGACAGATTGATGTTTATTTTGCTTAAATTTGTTATTTTAAAACTGATGGAGCGTCCATGACACAACCAGATGTTTCCGGATGGAAATTTGTCGATGATGCCGATACATTCTCCTTGCAAAATCCTCACCGCGTCAGTGCACTTTATTTCCCTCTATGTAATGAGGTGGGTATTTTCTCTGCGATCACTCCGACGTTGCATGGGGACATCAAAGCAAGCCACAATGCATTTCTGACCCCGCCAGTTTCTATCGAAAGCCTGCATGATTCACGTTCTGCGCGTAATTTCTGGATTAAAGTGAATGGGGCTGATCCCTGGTCCGCCACCGGTAACAGTGCTATACAAGTCGCCGGGCACTTTACTGAGACAGATGAAGATTCATTTCTCGAGGCGGGCTTCCTTTGGCAACGCGTTACAAGGAAGAACCGGCAATTTGATTTAAAAGCTGAGGTTACCAGTTTTATTCCCGCGAGTAATGATCGAGTGGAGTTGATGAAGGTTACCCTTACCAATCTATCGGGCAAGAAATTGAAGATTACTCCTACTGCGGCCATATCCATGTATGGTCGTTCGGCGGATAATTTGCGAGATCATAGGCATGTGACTTCTCTCCTGCACCGCACCTATTGCGGTGCCCATGGGGTGCTTATCAGACCAACATTTTCCTTTGACGAACGTGGCCACCAGCCAAATATGCTGACATATGCCGTGCTGGGCTCGGACGAAGATGGCGCACCCCCGCAAGGTTTTTTCCCGGTTATGGAAGATTTCATCGGTGAGGGTGGCAGTCTGGATTGGCCAGAGGCTATTATTCAAGGGCGTGAACCAGATTACCGATCGGGGATGAGTGTGGATGGTTATGAATCCATTGGAGCGCTGCGTTTTCAGGATGTGTCGTTGCAGCCTGGTGAGAAATTCTCATTCATCCTGATGATGGCTATCATGAGCGCGGATGAGTCAGAACGCCTCATTTGTGATTATGGCAATGAGGAACACTTTGACGCCTGGTTGGAGAAAACGAAAACGTACTGGAGATCCAAACTTGAAATTCCTCGCCTGTATATTGGTGATAAGCGCTATGAAGGTTGGCTGCGCTGGGTTACGATACAACCAGTGCTGCGTCGAATATTTGGAAATTCATTCCTGCCCTATCATGATTATGGGCGCGGAGGGCGGGGTTGGCGCGACCTGTGGCAGGATATTTTGGCGTTGCTTATGATGGAAAGTGGAGATGTAACCCAGCTGCTCTATGAAAATTTTGGCGGTGTGCGCTTAGACGGTAGTAACGCCACCATCATTGGTTCCCACCCGGGTGAGTTCAAAGCCGATCGGAACAACATTCCAAGAGTCTGGATGGATCATGGAGTATGGCCACTGCTAACCACCGGCCTATATATTGACCAGACCGGTGATCTGGCTTTCCTTTTACGAGCACAGGTTTATTTTAAGGATCATCTGGCTGGCCGTGCCAATATTGTGGATAGCGCCTGGTCGCCTGAACAGGGAAACGTATTAAGGACAGCAGCTGGAGAGCCTTACCAGGGTACAATTTTGGAACACCTGCTTGTGCAGCATCTGGTGTCGTTTTTTAATGTAGGTGAACATAATAATATTCTCCTGGAGGGAGCCGACTGGAATGACGCGTTGGATATGGCAGGGCAGCGCGGCGAAAGTGTAGCCTTTACAGCCATGTATGCCGGTAATTTACATCGATTGAGCGAATGGGTGCTGGCACTTAAAAAACTTGGTATAAATAAAGTGGAAATTGCAACAGAGTTGCTTCCATTACTGGATACATTGGAAGATGGGGTTGACTACAATTTGGTCTCGGCCAAGCAGGCTCACCTGCTTGCATTTTTCACAAGTTGTGCGCATACACTTTCGGGCAGCAAAGCATCTGTTCATCTCAAAGATTTAGCAGCGGATTTGACAGCCAAGTCAGACTGGCTTATAAACCATCTCCGTATACAGGAATGGCTGACTAATTCCGAAGGTTATAGCTGGTTCAACGGATATTACGACAATAAAGGGCAGCGGGTGGAAGGTGACTTTCCAAAAGGCGTGCGAATGACCCTAACCGGACAGGTGTTTGCATTGATGGGGGGAGTTGCCACTAGTGTACAGGCAGATGAAATTGTTCGTTCCGCCGAACATTATTTGTACGATGCCAAGGTTGGTGGTTATCGATTAAATACGGATTTTGGAGAAGTATTACCCGATCTGGGACGTGGCTTCGGTTTTGCGTATGGACATAAGGAGAATGGCGCCATGTTCAGCCATATGGCAGTCATGTACGCCTATGGACTCTATCAGCGTGGATTGGTTAAACAGGGATATAAAGTGTTAATAGATATATATCAACTTTGCCAGGACTTTTCGCGTAGCCATATATATCCAGGGATCCCTGAATATATTAATAATAATAGTCGTGGCATGTACACCTATTTAACCGGTTCGGCCAGCTGGTATATGCTAACTCTCGTGACCCAAGCATTTGGTGCAAGAGGATTATTAGGCGACCTGGTTCTGGATCCGAAATTGGTAGGAGGACAATTCGATCAGGAAGGCAAGGCGCGCTTGGTTCTATATTTTGCCGGACGAGACCTTAATATTAACTATCATAACCATGACAGATTGGATTACGGGGACTATCGAATTCACTCTGTTTGTTTAGGCGGTAGACAGATCGACCTTGCCGGATCGCCTGTTATCATTCCTCGTTGCCTGATTACTTCCTTGAGCCCAGACAAGAGTCATAGTATCGAGGTCGAATTGTGCAGTAAAACCGGTAAATTATGACTGACTTGAGAAGCGTAAATATTCATATAACCGGGATTGTCCAGGGAGTGGGCTTCCGACCTTTTATTTATGGTTTGGCAACTCGGTTGAGGTTAGACGGCTGGGTTCGAAATACATCCGCCGGGGTGGATATCCAAGTGGATGGGACTGCTGACGCAATAGATTCTTTTCTCAGCTATTTAAAATCGGAACTTCCGCCACTGGCACGCATAAATTCTATTGAGATATCTTTTGAGACTCCGCGTGGATTTAAGGGTTTCGAAATTGTCAATTCTGAGATCCTGGCCGGAGCTTTTCAGCCTATTTCACCAGATGTGAGTATATGCCAGGACTGTCTGAAAGAGTTGCTTGATCCATCCAACCGGCGATTCCGCTACCCATTTATCAATTGCACCAATTGCGGACCGCGCTTTACCATTATTAATGACATACCGTACGATCGATCCAACACAACCATGTTGTCTTTCGAGATGTGCCCGGATTGTGCGGCTGAATACACCAACCCACTAGACCGGCGTTTTCATGCACAACCAGTAGCATGCCCGGTTTGTGGACCGCAAATCTGGTTGGAAGGGGTGGATGGCCGGCGTATCGCCGAGCGGGACGATGCCATCCTGTCTACGCAGAAGCTCCTTGCAAATGGGAAAATCGTCGCTATAAAAGGCCTGGGTGGTTTTCATCTGGCTTGTGACGCTCTTAATATTGAAGCTGTAACAGAGTTGCGCCGCCGTAAACTTCGGGTCGATAAACCTTTTGCCCTGATGATGCTTGACCTGGAGACTGTGAAAAAACACTGTTTTACCAATGAAGGTGAACGCGCTCTCCTGGAATCCCGACAGCGCCCCATCATTCTTTTGCTACGCAGACCAGGCAGTCTGATTGTGGCAGAAGTAGCGCCAAAACAGGCTAACATCGGGGTTATGCTGCCCTATACGCCTCTCCATTATCTTATTTTTTCTCCGGAGAGAGGCATCCAGATTTCTAAAGATGAAATTCATCCTTTAGTGATGACCAGTGGTAATCTCTCTGATGAACCCATTGCTACTGGTAATGATGAAGCCCGTCAACGGCTGGCCTCTTTAGCGGATGCTTTTTTAATGCACAACCGTGATATCCGTACGCGCTGTGACGATTCGGTGATCAGGGTACCCGGCTTTCAGGAATTAGAGAGTAGGGTAATACCCAAAGAGGGCAAAACGACTTCCGTTTACTTCCTTCGCCGCTCGCGTGGTTATGCTCCAGACCCCATTCAACTTCCTTTTGAAGCACCAGCGCTATTGGCTACTGGCCCCGATCTCAAGAATACATTCTGTGTATCCCAAAAGTACTACGCCTTCATCAGTCACCACATCGGTGATATGGAAAATTACGAGACCTTGATTTCCTTTGAAGATGGAGTAGAACATTTCGAACGCTTGTTTCGCATCAACCCGCAAGCGATTATTTGCGATCTCCATCCTGATTACCTTTCCAGTCGTTATGCAATACAACGCTCGCAACACGAAAACCTCCCTTTAATTCACGTACAGCATCATCACGCCCATATTGCGGCATGTATGGCAGATAATGGACTGGATGGCAGCCACCCGGTTATCGGGCTAGCATTTGATGGGACAGGTTACGGCGAGGATGGGGCCATTTGGGGCGGGGAATTTCTCGTGGCCGACTATAAGGGATTTCATCGCTCTTTTCATCTGGACTATTTTCCTCTCCCTGGCGGGGATGCAGCGATTAAAAGGCCGGCACGCACTGCTCTGGCTCTGCTCTGGCACTTGGGGATGGATTGGGATGACCAGTTGGCTCCGGTCAAGGATATATGTTACGAGGAGAGACAGGCGTTGCGTATTCAATTGGAGCGCGGCCTGTATACCCAACAAACATCCAGTATGGGGCGTCTTTTTGACGCGGCGGCAGCTTTAGCCGGGGTACGGCAGATGGTTAATTATGAGGCACAAGCTGCGATTGAGTTCGAAGCAGTTCTGGACCCATCCGAAGCAGGCGCGTATCGTTTCGAGATCCGGGATGGGATAGCTGAGGTTGGAGAGGTTTTCCGCGCCCTCCTGACTGACATTCATGCCGGGGTTCCAACTCCGGTGATCTCAGCTCGGTTCCATAATGGACTGTCTGAATTATCCCGCCAGATCTGCGCGAATATCCGCAGTCAAACAGGGATAAGTGAGGTTGCTTTGAGTGGTGGTGTTTGGCAGAATATGGCTTTATTAACACGGACAGTAAGAGCCCTTAAAAGAGACGGGTTCACTATCTATGTACACCGACAGGTACCGACGAATGACGGTGGTCTTTCATTGGGTCAACTAATGGTCGGTGCTGTCCGATTCGGATTATAAGTGTCCCGATCAATATATTAATTCTTTAAGGTTTCCAAAAAGATGTCATGAAATATAGAAGACTGGATTAAGGGTAGAGGATATTTTCTTTAATTATAATAAAGAGGGTATTACTAATCCTGATATAATAAAGGAGCGGAAAATTTAATGATTTAGGTAATAAACATATTTGGCGATTCATAGTTACCAATAGCGTGAAGGAGATTAGTTCCCTATGAAAGAGCAGGATAATATCATTGAGGCATTCACAGAACTTGCTCCCCGCTATGAGAAAGTTGTCGACAATGAACTAAAGCGATTCTGGGGGTGGAGTTATGCTGGATTCATAGACCGTTTAATCGAGTTAACGCCCATTTCTGAAGGTGACTTCATTCTTGACCTGGCGACTGGTACATCGGTCATTCCAAGAAGACTCATCCAGAAAGTGAGGAAGGAATACGAGATCATTGGATTGGATATAACCGCGCGGATGCTAAAACGGGGAAAGGAAAAAATCGATCAGGATAAGGAAAATATAAATATTCATTTGGCTTGTGGGGACGCAATGGTCATGCCCTTCTCCAATGAGTCTTTCAATGTGGTCATGTGTGGATTGGCGACTCATCACATGAATGTGCCACGTATGTTAGCCGAGATAAAACGTGTTTTACGAAATGGGGGTAGGATATCAATGGCTGACGTTGGAGGATCGCGTTTATGGCATCTATTCATGATAAAAGCAATCGTAAGAATTGCTGCATTTCTTTATTTTCTTGTGGTCGAAAACAGTAACCGAGCGTGGGCGGAAGCATCTGCTGTTTCAAACATTCGTACAGCAGAGGAGTGGTACGCGATTCTTTCACAATTAGGTTTCGTTGACATCAGAATCACCAAACTTCACTCAAAACGATTTTGGATGCCTGATCCGCTCGTTTTAGAAGCGACAAAATCATTTTGACTTTCCTAAATAATATTGGAGGAAAACATGACTTCAACAATCGATCTCTTAAGACAGGGAAGAAATGATGAAATCTGGACAAAACACTGTGGTTTTTTCGACCTCAAGCTTGATGAATTCATGAAAATTCAAGAAAGGCTCCTGCTCGAGCAGATCGGTTTTCTGAGTTGCTGTGAGCTCGGAAGGAAACTGATGGGAGAAATACCGCCTACAAGTGTTGCGGAATTTCGTCGTCGGGTTCCCCTGACTACTTACCGTGATTATGAGCCTTACTTAAAAGAGCAGAAATCTAATTCATTACCTAGTGAACCCTTCGTTTGGGCACGTACTTCCGGGCGTTCAGGGGAATATGCAGCTAAATGGGTACCCTACTCCAAAAGGATGTATGACTCGTTGGCGGAAGTGGCGATCGGTGCTATGCTCTTGGCATCGTGTACTCGAAAAGGAGAAGTCAACCTGTATCCAGGCAATGTTATCCTTCTAGGAACAGCACCTCCTCCTTATATGTCTGGGCATCTCACCCATTCCATGGCCAATCAGTTGGAAGCCATATTTGTTCCCTCGATCGAAACTGGCGAGAAAATGGGATTCGGAGAACGAATTGAAGAAGGGTTCAAATTGGCAATGGGAACAGGTCTGGACTTTTTCTACGGCCTCTCCAGCATTCTTG
>Ga0182027_10006883_pt1 | contig 16904 bp, 13 predicted proteins | sample 712E1DmetaG_FD_121300 | JGI IMG/M metagenome (GOLD analysis project Ga0182027, IMG submission 121300) | Permafrost microbial communities from Stordalen Mire, Sweden - 712E1D metaG (Illumina Assembly) | ecosystem: Environmental > Terrestrial > Soil > Wetlands > Permafrost | place: Sweden... | reverse complement strand
GTCCTCATCAACTGTTGCCGATATCAGCCCTGACGACCAAGACGGTCTCTGTCCTCGCCCTTCGGCGCGCCGCAGAACGGAATGCCGTGAGGGCCGTCCGGAAGCCGACCGGCTGGTACAGCACGAAGTCGTGGGTCTCGGCCTACATCAAGACGAAGCGGCCGATCGGACCCCGTTCGTAGGTGCTGGACACGCGGTCAACGAGCTTCAGGCCGACCGCCCGACAAGAGCGCACGAGGGATCTCGACCACCGACCTCTCCGGACCGATTGGCACCGCGCTCTTCAAACGGCTGCCGCCTTCGATTCTTGGGTTCCGGCAGATCGGGTCGGCTTCGTCGTGATGGCCGGGATAGCACCGCGCTTCTCGGCCGTCCCAACGGCGCCTGGTCGGGCCGCGAATCTTTCACGGGCGCCGCACAAACGGTCCGCAATGCTGACGCTGTAACGCGAATTTGACGCTCTCACGCACAGCGTGTAAGTGGACACGAAATGGGGTTTCTGAGCGTGAATCTCACGAGAAGAGCACCGCGCTCAGCAGCTTCTGAGTTGGAAGGCTGACGCTCTACCGACTGAGCTACTCCCGCTCGATTGCCTTCGTTTGTTAGGCACTCTTGGCGAGTTTCCTAACGAACTGCAACTTGCGATTAGCACCGCGCTCGGCGCGATCACGCTTGAATCCGCGGTTAGCACCGCGCTCGCGGCTATGGTAGCCCCTGGAGCCGCGACCCGGATCGCCCCGGCTCGGCATCGGCGCGGAGTCCCGGTGCGCTCCAAGTGGGAACTCGCTGAACGGCTTAGCAGGTCTGCTCCGCTCTGGCTGCGGTTTCGCTTGGGAAGGACACCCCTGGGTCGTGGCGTTGCCACTCGATGGCGCGCTCGACGCCGACGGTAGCGGCTGTTGCCCAGCGCGGTCGAGGGCGACCCGGGAGATGTCTTACCTAACCGCCCGCGTCTAGCCTCGTCATGAGCCTGGGAACTGGACGCGGCCGCACTCAGGATCGGTGACCTGAGTCTAGCGGAACGGCCGCGCGCCTTCTGACGTTCAGAGCAAGGTGTGTTCGGTACCGCCGGTTCAGCCGCTCTGGCCGGTCATGAAGGCGACGGTGTCGGCCATATCGCGGATGCCATCGTAGGCTCCCAGGGCAGTCACACAGCAGGCTGCTGCCGCGTTGCCGAGACGACCGGACTCCGCCAGGTCGCGCCCGGACAGGACTCCGGCGATGAACCCCGCGCACCACGCGTCGCCGGCCCCGGTTGCGTCGACCGATGTCACGTTGAACGCAGGTACGGTCATCTCTTTGCCATCCCGGCCGCGCAGATAGCAGCCGGCACCGCCGAGTTTGATCGCGACCGTACCCGCTCCCCGCTCCTGGAAGGAACGAGCCATCGCGGCAGGGTCCGTCAGGCCGGAGATCTCTTTCGCCTCGTCATAGCTCGGCAGGAAGTAGTCGAGCAACGGCAGGCACGGCACGATCTTCTCGGGCAGCTTCCCGGTCGCGTCCCATACGGTGTCCAGAGCGGTCACCATCCCAGAGCTTCGCGCGCGACCGAGGGCGTTGGAGGCCGACCAATCGAACCGACCGAGAAGCCCGAACTGGGCGACGAAGAAGACCTGTGAGCGAGCCGCCAGCGACCAGTCGATGTCCGTGGAGTCGAAGGTCCCCATTGCGCCGGGGGTGTGCAGCAGGCAACGCTCGCCGTCCGACAGGACGAAGACCATGCTTGCCGACGTCCCCGTCTCGATTCGGGCGAGGCCCGTGACGTCGACCCCGCGCTCGACGAGGGTCTTGACCAGGAAATCGCCGAGACCGTCGCGTCCGACTCGGCCGATGAGGCGAACCGGGACGCCGAGGCGGGCGAGAGCGCTCGACGCGTTGGCCGCGCAGCCCCCCGGCGCCAGCCTCATTTCATCGACCAGTTCAATTCGGCCTGCTTCTGGCATCCCCTTCACGGGGCGGGCCAGCAGGTCGACTAGCGTCCCACCGACGCAGGTTACCCCGTTCATCCGACGCCTCTCGATATGACCTGAGGAATTCAACTATTACACGCACCGCTGCTTGACGGACGCCCGCTATGCTTCGAATAGACGAAAATCACAGTCCCATGCCGAGGCAATCGGCTGCGGTCCAGGGAGGTCTGAGAGCTCATGTTGACCACGGCGCAGGTTATGCAAGCGCGCTCCCGTGCCGCCAGGATGATCGCCGAAGCCGGCATGGTGATTACGCCGGCAGAGCAGGCCGCCATCGAAGTCGTGGACTTCGGTTTCAACGACCTGGAGCATCTCGGCACCGAAATCGTCGTCTACGTGAATACCGAACGCTGCTGCGCCAAGGAGCTGGTTCTCTTCCCGAATCAGACCTGTGCCGAGCACCGTCACCCGGCGTTCGATGGCACGCCGGGAAAGGAAGAGACCTTCCGCGTGCGCTCGGGCGTGGTCTACCTTCATGTCGAAGGCGGTGAGCCGACCCCTAGTCCCATGGCCCACCCGGCTCGCGAGGAGCGCGGCGTTTACACGTCCAAGCGCGAGATCGTGCTCAATCCAGGCGAGCAGTTCACCGTCCCGCCCAACACCAAGCATTGGTTCCAGGCCGGCCCCGATGGCGCCGTCGTCTCGGAGTTCTCAACGCGGAGTCGCGACGAGCTCGACATCTTCACCGACCCCGAGATCAAGCGGATGCCCGTCCAGATCGACTGACCGAGATCCGGTCGCCTTCTTCCTCCGGTGACGACGCGTCGTCGCCGACCCGCTACGTCGCCCGCAACTCTCGGAGCCGCTTCATGACCGGCGAACCCATTCGCGCCGCGATGTGGCCGAACCGTCCGCCCGGCCTGCCTCGCGGATCGCGATCGGCGCCGCGCTCAGCTGAGCGCCTTCACCGCCTCACGCTCGATGGCCAGCCCGGCCTTGTGGCGGGCGAAGAACTCGGTGAATCCTTTCACGTCGCGCGGGTCCGGGTTCACAGGCTTGCCGATGCTCCGGGCGATGCGCTCGTCCAGATAGTCGGCCAGCGACTGCTTCGCGTCGGCTCGGAGCATATAGCCGGCCAGCACCGCCATGCCCCAGGCTCCACCTTCGCCGGCGGTGGCTGGGATGCTAACGGGGACGTCGAGCGCCGCTGCCATCATGCGCTGGCCCGTGTCGTCGCCCTTGAAGAAGCCACCGTGACCACGGACCTCCTCGATGACTACGCCCTCCTCCTCGGTGAGGATGTTCATCCCGGTCCGCAGGGAGCAGAGCGAGGCGTACAGCATCGCCCGCAGGAAGTTCTCCAGCGTGAACCTGGCGTCCTGCTGGCGGACGAATAGCGGGCGGCCCCCGGTGAAGCCGGTCATGTGCTCGCCAGAGACGTAGTTGATGGCCAGCAGCCCGCCTGCGTCCGGTTCTCCGTTTGCTGCCAGCGGCAGCAACTTGCCGTAGAGGTCGTCGAGCGTCGCCTCGGCGCCTAGTGCCTTCGCCGCCTGGCCGAAGAGAGCGATCCAGGCATCGAGGTCGGAGGATCCGTTGTTGGAGTGAGCCATGGCCACGGGCTTACCGTCCGGAGTGACCACAATGTCGATCTCCTCGTGGACACGGGCGAGATTCTTCTCCAGGACGATCATCGCGAACACAGAGGTGCCCGCCGAAACGTTCCCCGAGCGCGGCCGCACGGCGTTAGTGGCGACCATGCCGGTGCCCGCGTCGCCCTCGGGAGGACAGAGCGGAATGCCGGCCGGAAGCTTACCCGAAGGGTCGATCAGCCTGGCGCCATCGGCGGTGAGCTTGCCGGCCGTGCGGCCGGCGGGCAGGACGCTGGGCAGGATGTCCCGGAGCTTCCAGCCGAGCCTGCGTGGCTCGATCAGGGCGTCGAACCTGGCCATCCGCGCGGCGTCCCAGTCGCCCGTCTCGGGGTCGATGGGGAACATGCCCGAGGCCTCGCCCACCCCCATGACGTGCTCACCAGTGAGCCTCCAGTGGACGTATCCCGCCAGCGTGGTGAGATGTGCGATCCGGGGCGCATGCGGCTGCGCCTCCAGGATGGACTGATACAGGTGGGCGATGCTCCAGCGCTGCGGCACGGCGAAGTCGAGGAGTGGAGTCAGCTCGGCGCAAGCATTGCCGGTGATGTTGTTCCGCCAGGTGCGGAACGGCACCAGCGGCTTGCCCTCCGCGTCCAGGGCAATATAGCCGTGCATCATTCCGCTGAAGCCCAGGGCCGCGACGGTCATCAGCTCCAGGGAGTAGCGGGCACGCACATCCCGGACGAGCGACGCGTAGCAGTCGATCAGGCCCTTCCAGACGTCCTCCACATCGTACGTCCACACGCCGTCCTTGAGCTGGTTCTCCCAGGCGTGCGAGCCCGACGCCAGCGGCGTCGTATCGGGCGCGACCAGCGACGCTTTGATGCGTGTCGAGCCGAACTCGATCCCGAGGATGGCGCCGCCCGACCGGATCAGTTCCGCAGGCCCACTTGGTTGCTGGTTCACTTGATCCTCCTACGCATGCGCCGGCCATGCCGGCCCGCCCGCGCTCCCGACCCCAGATCGCGACTCAGCGTGTCTTCTGCCCGTAGTAGGCGTTGGGGCCGTGCTTGCGCCGATAGTGGCGCTCGGACAGGTAGGACGCGATGGGCTGAGCGTCCGGATTCAAGGCGAATGTCTGTCTGGCCATGGTCGCAACAGCCTCCAGGACCGTGGCGTTGGCGGTTGCGTCCTCAGCGTCGTGGCCCCATGTGAACGGACCGTGCGAAGCGACGAGGACCGCCGGCATCTCCGCGGCACTCAGACCGAGCTTCTCCAGTGTCTCGATGATGACCGCGCCTGTCTCGTGCTCGTAAGCGCCGGCGACCTCGGCCTCGCGCAGCAGGCGCGTGACCGGCACGGGACCGTGGAAGTGATCGGCATGCGTGGTTCCCAGAGACGGGATCGACCGCCCTGCCTGGGCCCATGCCGTGGCTGCCGTCGAGTGGGTGTGCACGACGCCGCCAATCTCCGGATAGCGCCGGTACAGGGCGAGGTGCGTCGGCGTGTCCGAAGACGGCCGCAGCTCGCCCTCTACGACGTGACCGTCCTCGAGCGAAACGGCGACCAGGTGCTCCGGTAGGAGCTGGTCGTACGGCAGGCCGCTCGGCTTGATGATCAGCACGCCGGCCTCCCGGTCTACGCCGCTGGCATTGCCAAAAGACAGTGTGACGAGGCCGGCACGTACCAGAGCCTGGTTGGCGCGCCAGACTTGCTCTCTGAGTTCAGGCAACGAAAGCGGCGACAACGTGACTCCTAAGCCGAATTCGTGAGGCCGGGCCTCAGCGGAGGCCGCGGGCGAGGTGGTAGTAGGCCTCGCTCCAACGAAGCTCCTTCTTGAACGTGGCCACATTAGTGTCTGCGCCGATCAGCAGGAACTCGCAGCCGGCCATCTCGGCGAAGTCCGCGATCATTTCCGCGCCGACGGCACGGCTGAGGACCGTGTGGTGCGAGCCGCCGGCAATCAGCCAGCACTCGGTCGCCGTCGCGAAGTCGGGTCGCAGCCGCCACACCGCTCGTCCGACCGGCAGCTTGACCAGCGGCGCATCCGGCGCAATGAGATCGATCTCGCTGGAGATGATGCGGAACCGGTCGCCCATGTCCGTCAGGGCAACGACAATCGCCGGACCCGTACCGGCGTCGAACACGAGCCGGACCGGATCGCTTCGGCCGCCGATCGAAAGAGGATGGATTTCGCAGGAGACACGGCCGTCCGAGATCGAGGGACAGACCTCGAGCATATGAGCGCCGAGGACCTTGGGTCCGGCGGGGTCGAGATGGTAGGTGTAGTCCTCCATGAACGAGGTACCACCGGCGAGGCCTCGGGCCATGACCTTGACGACCCTGACCATGACGGCGGTCTTCCAATCGCCTTCGGCGCCGAAGCCGTAGCCGTCGGCCATCAATCGCTGCGCCGCGATGCCAGGCAGTTGCTTGAGCCCGTCCAGGTTCTCGAAAGTGTCAGTGATCGCACCGTAGTCGCCCTCGGCCATGAACTCGCGGAGCGCGACCTCGATCCGCGCCGCCTCCCGAAGTGCCTCGCGCTCGGCGCCACCGGCGCGAAGTGACGGCGCGACGTCGTACGCGGCCTCGTATTCGGCCACGAGGTCGTCGACCTTCGAGTCGGCAACAGCCCGGACCGCGTTGCTGAGGTCCCCGACGCTAAAGCCTTCGACCGATACCCCGAACTGCATCTGAGCAGACACCTTGTCGCCTTCGGTGACGGCAACGTACCGCATGTTGTCGCCGAAGCGGGCAAGCTTGAGGTGCCGGACTTCGTTAAGCCCGCAGGCGGCGCGGCACCACGTCCCGATCCGCTCCTGCGTGGCGGGGTCTTGCCAGTAACCCGCGACCGTCTTTCGGCGTAGCCCCAATCTCTCTTCCACGTGGGAGAATTCGCGGTCGCCGTGAGCGGATTGGTTGAGATTCATGAAGTCCATATCGATCTCGCCCCACGGGAGATCGCGGTTGAATTGCGTGTGCAGATGGAGGAGTGGTTTGCGCAGGGCCTGGAGGCCGGCGATCCACATCTTGGCCGGCGAGAAGGTGTGCATCCAGGCGACGACGCCCACGCACTTCGGTGAAGCGCTGGCCTCCACGCAGGTCGCCAGGATCGCTTCGGGGTTCTTGACCACGGGCTTCCAGACAACTCGAACCGGGATCGAGGCGGCAGAATCCAGCCCGGTTGCGATCGCCTGCGCGTCGGCCACCACCTGCCGCAGCGTCTCCTCGCCGTACAGATCCTGGCTCCCGGTGAGGAACCAAACCTCGTATTCGCCCAGCGCCTTCAACTCGTCCAACTCTCCGCTGTTCTGCCGGCTGGCTCGCGCTCGGGGCGCAATCTAGCAGACGGCGTTCGCTCAAATTACCTTCCATTGCATCTCGGTCCGAGGCGGCAGCGCGGTAACGCCCGAGGCGTCAGCAGCGGTTACCAGGCCTCGCGCGCCGTCGCCACGGACCGGGCTACTTGTCGGCCATGTCCACCCCGGAGACGGCAAGCGGCGTTGAGCTGAACCGTCACGAACTCACAGTCGATTTGGAGCCTCCGGTTCGCCGGTCTGGCCACGCCTGCACACTCCGAGTCGAGAAGTTGCACGACGGGCCACTTTCCGCTGCTGGCCGTGGATCAGTTCATGACAGAGCCCACCGGCAGGAACCAACCGCTGTCGTTTCCGGAGACCGACGTCCCCACGAATACGGTTGAGCAACGGTGCTCTTCCAGGCGGTGTCGGTCACTTTAGCGGTCCTTGCCGCCACGTCCGTTGCGCTCGTTGCGGGTTCCCAGGTCCGATGTTAGCGTTCCCGGTACCGGTAACGGGCACGGTGCCAAACTAGCATGGCCGTCAAACGGGCGTCAATAGGCGAAGTCAACGCGAGGCCCGATACTGATGACACAAGCAAGGGATCGCGGAGGGAATCCGGTGACCCAACCAAGACGAATCACCATTCGAGAGGTCGCAGCCGCGGCTCATGTTTCGGCGCAGACAGTCTCTCGGGTGCTGAACAAACGACCGGACGTGTCGCCGGAGACTTCGGAGCGCGTCCAGGAGGTCATCCGGGAGACCGGCTACGCCCCCAACATGCTGGCGCGCAGTCTGACGCAGGGTCGCAGCCATGTTCTTGGCGTCGTCGCCTTCGGCCTCGACTACTTTGGACCGTCGCGGGTTCTCATTGCGATCGAACGCTGCGCAGCCGAATCCGGCTACGCCATTATGCTCAACCTGATGCTCGAGCCGGAGACCGGCGACGTCGACCACCTGCTCAGTAGCCTCAGCGCCCGACAGGTAGACGGCATCATCTGGGCGATCCCTGAGGTTGGGGACAACCGAGACTGGCTCCGAAACCCGATCTCGGGCGGCCTGGTGCCGATGATCCTGGTCGGCGGGATGACGGGTCGGCCCAACGTGCCCTCAATCGCCATTGACAATGCAGCCATCGGCTGTCTGGCAACCGAACACCTACTCGCCGGCGGCGCCCGACACGTTGGCGTAGTCACAGGCCCGGCGACCTGGTGGGAGTCCCAGCGACGCGTGGCCGGCTGGCGACAGACCCTGGAGGCTCGCGGTCGCGAGGTCGAGGAAGGCTTGATCGTGGAAGGCGATTGGACAGTCGCCAGCGGAGAGCAGGCTCTCTACCGTTTGCTCGAGGTCTGTCCGGACATAGACGCAGTGTTTGCCAGCAACGACCAGATGGCCCTGGGGGTAATGCATGCCGCCCATCGTCTGGGCAAGGCGGTCCCTGCTCAGCTTTCGGTGGTGGGCGTAGACAACATCCCCGAGGCATCCCATTTCTGGCCGCCGTTGACAACCGTCCATCAGCCGTTGGGCGACGCGGGCGAGCGGGCCGTGCGCGAACTGCACGAGCTGATCGGGAGATCACGACAGACGAAACGGGCGGCCGAGGCCGAGCCGGAGATGACGCTGCTCGAGCCCACGCTGATCGTGCGCGAGAGCAGCCGGAGAGTCGCGACACCGGACAACCCGGTACTTCGTGACTTGCATGCTTCGGGTGACGGGCAGGCCGGCATCGCTCGCGTGGACTGACCGAGTCCATTTCGCCGGCGGCTATCGCCCATCCACTTCGGTCGGTCGCTGTGTGCTCGACTCGGGCTATCGGGCACGCCAACCGCCGCTGACGTGCGGGCGGCAGTGGCCTGGCGGACCCTCGGCCAGACCGTCTTGACCGGGTTCTGCGCCCGCAAGTAGCGGGTCCCAGCCGCGAAAGCCCGCATGGACGCCTCTGGCCTGCTCGGATTGCACCGCCTGACAACCTCAGACGGCGCTCCAGGTGCGGCCGCCGTCCATGGTCGCGACGACGTAGGCGCTGGTCCAGCAGTTCGGCACGAAGCCCGGGCAACCGACAATCCCGATGAGGGCGGTCGCGCTCGACGGGCCCGTCAGACTGACGATCGTCACTCCGGGCGGGAGCCCGGCGGGATTGACCGACGTCCAGGTGCGGCCACGATCGCCGGTCTCGAAGATCTGTCCCCCTGCGCTTGGGACTGCCCAGATGACCTCCCCTCGGTACGCGAGCGCTGGGTTAACCGCAGTGCCGAGGTCCAGCGCCGAACCGGTTGGGCCGTCGAAAGTGAGGCCATCGTCGTGGCTGGTCAGGAGCGACAAGGATGCTCCGACGCCCCCGGACGGGAGACCGATCACGGGCAACTCGACGTCGGAGCCCGCGATCACCGGATTGCCCAGGTAGTATCTGGTCGCCGCGGGCAAGCCCTTCAGCGATACCGGCGACCAGGTCGCGCCGCCGTCCGAGGAATGGAGGAGCGTGGCTGAATCGGTGCCGACGACCACGAGCCCGGATTGCGCGCTGACGAACATAACGTGCTTCCAGGCGACGTTTGCCGGCGAATCGAGTAAGGCCGCGTGCTCGACGAAAGTCACGCCGTCGTCCGTCGAGGTGAATAGCGACGAGAACGCTCCGTCCGTTCCATTGGGGATGGTCGCGGCGACGGTGACGAGACTGCCCGGGCCCGGAGTAATCGCGACTGCCCCGGCAGGCCCGGCAAACGCGGCTCCGGCCGGCCAGGTCGGAACGAGCAAACTACTAGTCCAGCTCGAGGCGCCGCCCGCCAGGCGGTAGAGGTGGACACCGCTGTTGTCGGGTACCGCGATCCACAGCCCCCGACTTGGGACCTGGGCGACGTCGGCGATCGCGGACGCCGTCACGTTGTTGGGCAGGGTCTGAGCGGACCAGTGCAAGCCACCATCGTCGGACGTCGATAGGCCCGACGCGGAAAGCAGCCAGAGAGATGTGCCCGAGGACCCGAAGCGACCCGCCAGAGCGTGCCCGGGAATCGGCGGCGCGGAGTAGCCCGAGATGCCCTCAGGCGCCGATGGAGAGACGGGCGACATCCTGCAACCGGTCACGGTCATCGCACCGGCGGCGAGGAACACAAGCCCCCTGTACCGCATGGACGTGCCAACCACCGCGTCTTTGCTGCCTTTCAGATCCGCCCCGCGCCCGATGATAAGGCCGCGCAATCCGGGTGACCGACATCGACGCTGCCCGCGAATCGCAGTATGACAACCGGCTCTACTCGAACCGGCGCTGCAGCACCGCGTGGACGGAGACTGCTGCGAGGATCACGGCGCCGTACACGAAATTCGTGTAGTAGTCAGTCAGACCGACCGCAACGATCCCGGCCTGGATGCCGCCGATCATGAAGGCCCCAAGGAAGGTCCCGTAGATAGTGCCGCGGCCGCCGAAGACGGATGTCCCACCGACGAAGACCGCCGCCAGAGTCGGCAGGAGGTAACCCGAACCAATGTTCGGATAGAAGTTGTTGAGCGACAGCGCGTTCATCGAGGCGGCGAGCGCGGCTGCCATCCCGGTCAGAACGAACAGCATGGTGCGCGTCAGCCGTGTCGGAATGCCCATGAGCTGGGCAGCCTGAGGGTTGTCACCGGTGACGTACGCATTCTGGCCGAGCCGGTGACGGTTGAGGAGCACCCAGGCGACCACTGCCATCGCCAGCAACCAGAAGAACTGAATCGGGATGGTGCCGACCTTTCCCGCGAGCAATCCGTAGGCGAACGATGAGTTAGTGGAGACAAGCGGGTAGCTCTTGCCGTTGACAAGCACTAGGGTCAGCCCGGCGAACAGGAACTGCGTGCCGATAGTCACGACCAGGGCGGGTATCCCGACAATCGTGACGAAGAACCCGTTGAATAGACCGCACAAGGCCCCGACGGCCACGCAGGCTACGACTCCGAGTTCAGTGCTTCCCGTCGCTTGCCAGGTGAAGACGAACCCGACCATGCTGAGGGACATGATCGAGATGAACGACAGGTCGATGTCGCCGGCAATGATGACCATCGTCAGGAACAAGGCGACGATTGCGAAATAGGGGGTCGTCTGGGCGAATGCCAGGTATATCCGGTCGCTCAGGAACGTGGTTGGAGCGCCGACGATGAAGGCGATCCAGAGGGCCAGGAACGCGACGGTGATGCCGATCTGCGAGGCCCAGGAGTTGGTGAACGCCGTGAGCGGGCTTCGAGTCCGTGATCGTTCAACCGGGGCGACGGCTGTACTCATGCGCGCTCCTCGCTGGACACCGTCGTCACCTCGCTCGTTCCCCTTCCTTGGAGATAGCGGTCTTGTTCCGTGTAGGCGCCGGTCGCGGCCACCTCGCGCATGATGTCCATCAGCTCATTCAGCGAGTAGCGCGAGGTCTGGAATTGGCCGGCGACGCGGCCTCGATCCAGAAGGACGATCCGGTCGGAAACCGAATACACGTGGAAGATGTTGTGGTCGATGAAGATGGCCGACTTGCCGGCGGCCCGGATGCCCTCAACGAACTTCACAAGCTTCTCGGTTTCCTTGAGCGACAGACCCATGGTCGGTTCATCGAGGATGATGATCTCGGCCTGAAAATGGAGCGCACGCACGATCGCTAGACCCTGGCGTTCCCCGCCCGAGAGTCCTTTGACGTTCGTGTTGGGCGTCAGCACCGCGGAGGTGAATCCCATCGACTCGCCCATCAGCTCCGCCGTCGCGTGTCTCATGTCGCCCACTTTGAGGAAGCCGAGCGAGTTGCTCACGGGACGGCCCATGAAGATGTTGCGCCACAGGGGTAGCTGGTCCGCCAGAGCACGCTCCTGGAAGACGGTTTCCACGCCAAGCGCGCGAGCTCGATGGACGTCCAGGTCCTTGATACGCCGTCCGCCGAAGTAGATTTCGCCTTCGTCGGGTTGATGGACGCCGGTGATGATCTTGATGAGCGTCGACTTGCCCGCGCCGTTGTCGCCGAGCAGACCGACGACCTCGCCCGTCCCAAGCTCCAGGCTCACATCCTCGAGAACCCGAACGCCCCCGAAGGACTTCGAGATATGGCGAAGTTCCAGACGCTTTGCGCCCAAGTCAGCGTCTCCTGCAGCTGGCTCCAGAGCGGCGAGGACTGTTTCAGTAAGAGCCGGCTGACGAGCGCTCTCGCGCTCGTCAGCCGGCATGCCGTTTCCGGCAGTCGGAAGAGGCATCTACTTAGCGGATCTGAGCCGTGACCAACGGGGCGATGGCATCGATGTTGGACTTGTCAACGAAGCCCGCGCCCGTGTTGATGAAGAGGCCGCCAAAGCCGTACTTCTTCTCGAGGCAAAGCTGCTCGATGCCGAAGAAGCCCTGGAGGAATTCCTGCTGGTCGATGACCAGGCTGACGTAGTTCTGCTGGATGCCCGTAACAGTGGCCGGCGACATGTCGAATCCGGCGGCAAAGACGCTACCGGGGGCCAGGCTCGCGGCCTTCATGAAGGTCGGGATCGCCGACGTGAGGTTGCCGTGATCGATGAAGATGGCCTTGACGTTCGGGTGAGAGGCAACATAACCGGTGAAGGTTGCCACGCCCGCGCTCGGGTCCGCGTTGGTCGCCGAGTCGATCTCGTAGTAGTCGACCTTGAGACCGGCCTTTTCGAGGGTATCGGTGATGCCGAGCGTCCGCTCGCCGCGACCGGCCTGAGCCTTAAGACCCCAAACGAAGACCTCGTCGCCCGACTTGAGCTTGCCGCGCTTGATCGCCTCGGTCGCGAGAGAGGCACCCGCGTCGTGGAGGACCGCGCCGGTGTAGCCGAGCCCATAGGTGGACTCCGCCGTCGGCAGTTCGGTGTTCATGACCGTAATCAGCATGCCCTGGCTCTCGGCGTCGGCGATGAGCGGATCGAAGGAGGCGTCGCCGGGATGACCCATGACCGCAATTCCATCAGGCTTGGTGGCGACGGCCTGCTGGAACTGGGTGATCATCTTGTTGGGATCCCAGTCGGACCACTGGTACGTCACGTCAGGGCCGAAGGCGGCCTGAGCAGCCTTGGCCCCGTTGTAGACGACAGTCTCAAAGCTACCGCCGGCGGTTCCGCCGGGGAAGAACGTGATCTTCATACCTGCGCAGAACTGGCCGGCTGTAGTGCCGGCACCGGCGTTCGCCGACGCCCCGACGACAGTCGTTGCACCGGGCGCGAGGGGTGCGCTTGCTCCGGCAGAGGGCGTCGTGGTGTTGCTGCCGCACGCGCTAACCGCAACTGCCAGTGCCGCTACCAATAGCGGCAGTCTGATCATTGGCCTTGTCATTCCTCTATCTCTCCTCAGGTACCGGCGAAGCCGAGCGTGCTGCTTCAGCTTGAGGCCATGCGGTGGGCACAACTCCAACGAGAGAGACCGACCCGTCGCCCGTGCGGTGGTCGGCGCGTTGACGCGAGCCCTGTTGGCGGGTCTGGGGCCATCGGGCGGAACTCCAAATGGGGTCCTTTCGCGGCCCTGTCAACTCAGGCGGTCGGTGGACCCACACCGACGTTCGAACGCATCCTCGCTCCTTCCTGACCTGCCCGGACGACCCTCGTCCTGCGGCCACGAATATGCCGCGTTACCGGTAACGGCACGCTGCCGAGATTGTGTGGCGGGTTGATCTCGACTGTCAAGGCTTCTAGCGCATAAACTATCGTGATTCAACAGGAACCCACAGGCATCGCCATCCTTGAGGCCCATTTTCGAGCATCTTGGGCCAGATGGTCGGTACAAGCTGGGGTCGGATGTTTGAATACGTTGACTTGGCCCTCGGGCTGCGGCACGATTGGGAACGGCTGGTACGGGCAAGAGCAGGAGCGAGGAGATGGCAGTGGACTCGGACCTGGCGGGCCCCGCCATGAAGCGGAGAGGCGCTTCCATCGACGAGGGCGGCCCTCGAAGGCCGGCGCTGGCTCGCCAACGCCAGGCGCTGATCCTCGAGCAGGTCCGCGAACTTGGCGCCGTCCGAGTGGCGGACCTGGTCACCACCCTGGGTGTCTCGGACATGACCGTGCGGCGCGACCTGGAGTCGCTCCAGGGGCGTGGCCTCATCGTGAAGGTCCACGGCGGAGCCGCCGCCATCGAGGGAAGCTCATCGTTCGAGCCGGGCTTCACCGCGAAGTCGACTCTCATGCAGGCCGAGAAGAACGCCATCGCCGCCGCTGCCGCATCGCTTGTGGCGACCGGGACGGCCATCGCAATCTCAGCCGGCACAACCACTTACGCGATGGCGAGGCTGCTGACCGATGTCCCAGGCCTGACCGTGCTGACCAACTCCGTGCCCGTCGCGGACGTCCTGTACAAGGACGGCCGGCCCGACCAGACAATTATCCTGAGCGGCGGTGTCCGCACACCCTCCGATGCGCTGGTGGGGCCGTTTGCGGTCGAAGTCATCCGCTCGCTCCACGTCGACATCGTCTTTCTGGGCACGCACGGAATGGACTCGCGGTCGGGGTTCACCACGCCGAACATCCTCGAGGCCGAGACGAACCGGGCCTTGATCGAGGCCGGTCGCCGGCTAATGGTGCTGGCTGACCACACCAAGTGGGGCACGATCGGCATCAGCTCAGTCGGCAGGCTCCAGGAGGCCGACACGATCATCACCGACGCCGGCTTGGATCCCCTGGCCCTCAGCCAGATGGCCGCAAGTGTGCGCCGCGTCATTCTGGTCAACGCGAGCACCGGCGAACGGTGGACGGTCGAGAACTCGCCCGACGGCAAGTCGCCGCAGTCGGAACCCTCCGGAGAATTGAGTTGAAGTCAGCCTCGATGGGCAGGGCCGTCCCCTTGGACCTGACTTCGACGGCGCCGCACCGCCGCCACAATGCCCTCACGGACGAGTGGCTGCTCGTGTCTGCGGAGCGCACGTCCAGGCCGTGGCGGGGCCGCGAGGAGGCTCCTACCCCCCGCGATCTCCCAGCCTACGACTCCTCCTGCTATCTGTGCCCCGGCAACGTGCGGGCCAATGGCGAGCGGAATCCCGAGTACGAATCGACCTTCGTCTTCACGAACGACTTCGCCGCGCTCCAGCCGGACTCACCCGTGGGCGAATTCGAGGACGGGCTCCTGCGGGCGGTCGCCGAGCGAGGGACATGCCAGGTCATCTGCTTCTCGCCTCGCCACGATCTTGCGATCTCGCGGATGCAGCCGGCCGAAGCGCGCCAGGTCGTCGACATATGGGCCAGCCAATCCCGCGTACTTGGCGAGCAGTTCCAGTGGGTCCAGGTCTTCGAGAATCGGGGCGCGGCCATGGGCGCCTCAAGCCCGCATCCCCACGGCCAGATATGGGCCGGTGACGCACTGCCGCGCGAGGCTGTGAGAGAAGACGCCACGCAGCGCCGCCACTTCGAGGCCACGGGCCGGCCCCTGCTCCTGGACTACGCGGCACAGGAGGTGGGAGGGCCGCGCGACATAGCCGGCGATGACGACTGGTTGGTGGTAGTCCCGTTCTGGGCGGCCTGGCCGTTCGAAACGCTGGTCATACCGAGGCGGCCTGTCTCGCGCCTGGCAGACCTGGAGCCTCGCGTTCGAGACTCGCTCGCAGCGAGGCTCGTCGAGCTGCTGCGAGGATACGACGCTCTCTTCTCGGCTCCGTTTCCATATTCGATGGGCTGGCACCAGGCCCCTTTTGACGGCGTCGACAGACCTTACTGGCAGCTCCACGCTCATTTCTACCCGCCGCTGCTGCGGGCGACGGTTCGCAAGTTCATGGTGGGCTATGAGTTGATGTCTGAGCCGCAGAGAGACATAACCGCCGAAGAAGCCGCGGACCGACTGCGCTGGGCTATCCAGAGTGCCCGTCCCGATGTCGTTCATTCGAGCGACTAAGTGACAGGGGAAGGACCTGGACTATGTCTGCCCCCATGCCAGCGCATCTTCCGGAGACACGCACCTCATGAACCAATCCACTTCACCTGATCGAGACGGGCAGGCCTTTTCGGCAAGGGCCGGGACCCTCCTGGAACGCCTCGGCGCCCCAGCCGGAGCCACGCTCGTCCGTGCCCCGGGCCGCGTCAATCTGATCGGCGAGCACACGGACTACAACGAAGGTTTCGTGCTGCCGGCTGCGATAGGCCTCGAGGTCTGGCTGGCATTCGAGCCGTGGGACCGGCCGCGGGTCGAGCTGACTTCAGCCGAGTTCGGCGAAACGTGCGCCCTTGACTTCGACGATCTGACTACAGGCCATCGCCAAGCGGTGTCCTGGATCGATTACGTCGCGGGAACGGCCTGGGCAATGCGAGAGGCCGGGCTGCCCATCCGCGGCTTCCGCGGCGTCCTTGATTCGACCATCCCGGTGGGCTCGGGCCTGAGTTCGTCGGCGGCCCTCGAGTTGGCGTCGAGTTGGGCCCTGGCCGACCCGTCGGCCCCGCGACCGGCCGCTCCCAGGATGGCCGCGATTGCCCAGCGCGGCGAGAACGCCTACGTAGGCGTCAACTGCGGGATCATGGATCAGTTCGCCAGTGCGGCCGGAGCCGACGGCCATTGTCTCCTCATCGACTGCCGAACCATGGAGTTCCGGGCGACGCCGATACCCGAGGGCCTTTCCATCCTGGTATGCGACACGGGCTCGCCGCGGCGGCTGAGCACTTCGGAATACAACACCCGCCGCTCCGAATGCGAACTTGGCGCCAGGCTGATCGCCGAGCGAGAACAGGGCGTGAAGGCTCTTCGCGACGTCGACGCGGCGATGCTGAGCCGCAACCGGAGCCGTCTGCCCGAAGTGGTGGCGCGCCGCTGCGAGCACGTTGTGCAAGAGGACGCTCGCGTGATGGCCGCCGTGGCCTCCCTGGCCGCAGGCGACCTCGACGAGGTCGGGCGGCTCTTTGCCGCCTCCCATGCTTCCCTGCGGGACCTATACGAGGTCGGCTCGACGGCGCTGGACGCAATGGTCGAGATCGCCCGCGATGTCCCGGGCGTAGTCGCTAGCCGGATGACCGGAGCGGGCTTCGGCGGATGCACAGTCAACCTTGTCCATAACGGTGCCGAAGAGGAGCTTCGGAGGCGGGTCTTGGCGGAATACCCAGCCCGCACAGGGCTCGAGCCGCGGGTCTTCGTGGCTTCGGCAGTGGCTGGGGCCGGTCCGATTCTGGCGGGCGACCTGACCCGCTAGCCACCCCTTCGC
>Ga0182027_10006882_pt1 | contig 16907 bp, 15 predicted proteins | sample 712E1DmetaG_FD_121300 | JGI IMG/M metagenome (GOLD analysis project Ga0182027, IMG submission 121300) | Permafrost microbial communities from Stordalen Mire, Sweden - 712E1D metaG (Illumina Assembly) | ecosystem: Environmental > Terrestrial > Soil > Wetlands > Permafrost | place: Sweden... | reverse complement strand
GTGATATTTGTTGGGCACGATGACCGAGACCGCGTCGAGCTCCGGACATTCCCGCAGCATCCGGCCAACGTCGCCGAAGACCCGGGGCACGCCCTCGTGGGCCGCGGCCTTCCGGGCGGCGGCCTCGTTAATGTCGGCGAGCGCGACGATTTCCGCGCCGGCGGACCGGAAACCCGCGGCATGGTACCGTAGCATGCCGCCCGCACCGATGATACCGATCTTGACGCTCATGATGGGAAGATGACCTCAGCCTACTGGTTTTTCTTCTCGAACGCCGCGTCAAAGGCGACGGCGCTGCGGGGAAAATCGAGCCGGCGCACGAAGCCGGCGGCCTCGGTGGCCCCGTGGATGCGGTCCATACGGATATCCTCCCACTCGACGGAGAGCGGACCGCGGTAACCAACATCATTCAGGGCGACGATGATGTCCTCGAACTTGATGTCGCCACGGCCGGGCGAACGAAAATCCCAGTGGCGACGGGCGTCGCCGAAACTCACGTGGCCTCCGAACACGCCGGTGGTACCGTCGCCGCGATCCCACCAGACATCCTTCATATGCACATGATGGATGCGGTCGCCAAACACCCGGATGAATTTCACGTAATCAACCCCCTGGTAGCCGAGGTGCGAAGGGTCGTAATTAAAACCGAAGCGCCGGTGGCCGCGGACGACGGCCACCGCCCGTTGCGCGGAGGCGATGTCGAAAGCGATCTCGGTCGGATGCACCTCAAGGGCGAAATTGACGTTCACCTGGTCGAATTCGTCGAGAATTGGCCCGAACCGCCGGGCGAAGTCCCGGAACCCCTTCTCCCAATACTCCTGCGAGGTGGGCGGGAAGGGATACAGCGAATGCCAGATGCTCGAACCGGTGAATCCGTTGACCACCGCAGGATAGTCGTCCGCATCCTTCCGTCCGGGCTTGCAGTTGAAGAAATTCCGCGCCGCTCGGGCGGTGAGGACCAGGCGTCGCGCCGCGCGCCGGCGGACGCCCTCGGGGTCGCCGTCGCCCCAGATCTCCGGCGGCAGGATCGCCCGGTGGCGGTCGTCGATCAGGTCGCAGACGGCCTGACCAATGAGATGATTCGAGATGGCGTAGCAGGTGAGCCCGTGATCCGCGAGAAGCTGCCATTGCTCACGGCAATAGCGCTTCGAGGCGGCGGCCTTCACAACGTCGAAGTGGTCGCCCCAGCAGGAAAGTTCAACACCGTCGTAGCCCATCCGTTGGACAAGGGCTGCGAGTTCGGCGAGAGGAAGGTCGGCCCATTGGCCGGTAAACAGGGTGACGGGTCTCGGCATGGGAGGCTTGGGGTGGGGTTCGCAGGGAATGGCTTCCGAGCTTGGCTTGGGGCGGGGTTCGTGAGCAACAGGGAACCCTGTTTCCGGATTTATGGCGGATTTCTCGTTGACCGCAACCGCGCGGGCCATGAAGGGAAGATGTCGCGCACGGTGTTATACTGGGCAAAGGATAATTCCCATGAGGTATTACTCGACGTTAATTGTTTGTATTGGGCTTCTTCTGCCGGGATGGCTCCAGGCCCAGTTGCCATCGTTCTATTCCGAATGGCAATCGCTGAAAATCCTCCAGACCACCGATCCCATCTTTCCGCATGAGGTACTGCAACTGGCGGTGAAGGAGGGCGAGGCGCGCGTGGTGATCAATGTGGACCCCGACGGCAAACTCAAGGAATGGCTGGTCGTTGGCTACACGATGCCTCAATTCGCCAGCGTCGCGGTGTCTGCTGTGAAGCAGTGGAAGTTCGAACCCGCTCGTTGGCGCGGCGAGTCCGTCGGCACCGTCGTTGAACTCGTCTTCCATTTCGAAACCCATGGCACCCTGGTCATCAGCCAAAACGTGTCCGAGGTGCTGGAGTCGCATTTAGTGCACATGATGGAGCAGACCTACGCTTTTCGCACCTATTCCCTGCGCGAGCTGGATCGCATTCCTACGCCGATCGCCACGGTTAAGCCGTCCTACTCGCCAGACCTGGCCGCCAAAGGCATCACCGGCAAGGTGTCGGTCGACTTTTTCATTGATGAAACCGGATCGGTGCGCATGCCGGCCGTGTCCGCCAACGATGACGTCCATCTGACCGCCCTGGCGATCGATGCCCTGCGCCAATGGAAATTTGAACCGCCGACCCACAACGGCAGGCCTGTGCTCGCGAAGGCGGTCCAGGTGTTCAATTTCGGCACTGGGAAGCAGTAGCCCGGGTTTTTTATGGAGCCGCGACGCCCACGTCGCGTTTTCGAGGGTTGCACGCGACATGGGCGTCGCGGCTCCCTGGCATAACCTACCCGACCGGGACCAACGGTTTCTTCCTGTTCCGTGCCCAATGCGTTTTGCGGTGGGGGCGGCAAGAGTCTAGGCGCGCGCAATTCACGCCCCAACGGCTTCGTGGAGCAGGCCGGCCAGTTCTTCGCGCAGACGTTGCCGCGCCCGGTACAGGCGGGTCTCGACGCCACGCTCCGAGCACCCGGTGATCGCCCCAATCTCGCGGTAGGACAGCTGGTCGTAATGGTGGAGGAGAACGGTCACCTTCAAATCGTGCGGCAGACAGTTGATCGCCGTCCGGACGGCGGCGTACGCTTCGTCGCGTTCCATGGCCGGTCCAGGCAGGGGGGCGTCGGACGTGGGTTGTATCGCCTGGGACGGCTCATCGTCGTCGTCGGCCGGTGCGTCCAGGCTCACCGTCGGGTGGCGCTGCCGCCAGCGATAGTGGTTGTGACAGAGATTGGACAGCGTGGTGAACAGCCAGGCGGAAAGCCGGGTGTCGCTCCGCAGCCGCAGGCGCTGCTGGTGCAACCGGACAAAGGTCTCGGCGACCAGATCCTGCGCGTCCGTCTCGTTCTGTACGTACCGCCAGGCAAAGGAGAAAAGCGGCCGCTGCCAGCGGGTCATCAACTGGTTCAGCGCGCCATCGTCCCCGTCCTGCATGGACTGCAGGAAAGCCAGATCGCTGGCCGGGTCTGGATTCACGGGGGTCCCGGGTGTCGTCTCAGTTCAGGATAACGCGATCCCCGGTCTTGAGCGCTGGGCCGAGCAGGACGAGATAGCGCTCGCGCTGCTGCGCGGTCATCACGTTGGCGGCGTCGGCCACCAACTGCCGGGTCGAGTTGAGGCACTCGCGGTCGACGGCCCGTCGCTCCTCGACAAAATGTGCAAACTCAAGGAAGTCGACCTGCCCGGAGGTCGTTCGCTCATGCTCGAAGGCGTCGTACTCCTCCCGCATCCGTGCCACTTGGGAGGCGAGGGCCAGCAGACGCGGGCTCGACTTCTCGTGGATGGCCTTCACGTGGGCGAACTGCTGGTCGGAGAGCTTCAGCTCGGTTTTCATCCACTCGAGCTGGCAGTCGAGGCTGTCGCGCCCGCAGGGACGCTGCCAAAGATACCAGCCGCTGTGCGCCAGCATGCCGGCGGCGAGGCCGGTGACGATGACCAGAAGGGATCGTTTCATGGGCGGCGGGAGGTTAGTTTGACAGTGGATTCGTCGATCAGCGGATCAATGAGCCGCAGGTAGCTTTGGGCCAGCTGCACGCTGCGCTCGGCGTGCAGCCGCGACAGGCGCACCTCCGCGAGGAACAGGCCCAGCAGCATGCAGACGGCGACAAAGGCGACGGAGAACGAAGGGACGGCAAACGCGGCTTCAATCCGGGCCCAGAGGCCGGACCGCTCCGCCTCGCTTTCCACAACGGCGATGCGCCGCCAGACCTCTTTCTTCAGGTGGGGGGGCGGTTCCGGAGTTTCCCGCAGGCGGTCGAGCAGAGTGTCAAGTGGATCGGAGGGGGGATGCATGATTGGATTCGGACCTCGCACCGCCCTGGCCGAGGCCAGGATAGGACGAAGCCCTTCAAAAGGCGCGGCATGGCAGCAAAGCAGGCCAACAGCGGACAGCATAACACCGCCCGCCGAAAAAGCCCTTCAAAACCGGCAACGGCGGCTCTGGGCGTCAATCCGAATACAGCCAGTAGCGGCGGCTCTGCTGCTCGTAGATCTGCCCGCGCTGGCGCCACTGGGCGAGGAAGCCTTCGACATCGACCTTGGCCCCATCGCGCTTGAGGGCGTTCCACCATTCATTCGAGCCGACGTGGATGTTGAACGTACGCACCTTGTCCGGCGAGAGCCGGGCGAACGGATTCGGAGGATCGTAGCGGCAGGCCAGCCGCATGAGATGGAAACTGAGCTCGGTGGGCCGCCACTCGTTCCAGTCGGCAACCTCGACGTAGACGCCCCGCACCGGTTTGCCGGTCAGATCGGGAGCGGAAACCAGCGAGAAGGTGAGCCCGGGCAGGTTGAGCGGCGCAAGGTCCTGGATCAATTGTTCCGGGGTGCGACCCTTGAACGACAGGGTGCGAAACGGAAACGAGCGGCCGACGCCGCTCTTGAAACCGGTCTGCTCGCAGCCGAGGCCGACCATGGCGTAGCCAATCACGGCGGCGAAATCCTGCACCAGCGGGGAGGTCGGCACGAACTTCAGCCCCGTGTCGGGCCAGCGCATCGAGCGATGCCATCCGCGCATCGGCACGACGGTCAGGCGTCCCCGCTCGCGCACCGGGGCGGAGACTTCGAGGACACCGGGCGCTTCTTTGGCCATTCGGGCAAGTTCCCCGATGGTCAGGCCATGCACATACGGCACGCGGAAAGCGCCGACGTAGCTGGCCAGCTCGGGATCGAGCGGCGGGCCGTCCACCTTCAGGCCCCCCAGGGGATTCGGGCGATCCAGAACGATCACCTCGACGTTGTTTTCAAAGCAGGCCTCCATCGCCCAGCGCATCGCGCTGACAAAAGTGTAGCTGCGCACGCCGATGTCCTGGAGGTCGATGACCAGGGCGTCCAACCCCTTGAGCATTTCCTTCGTCGGCCGGCGGGTCTTGCCGTGCAACGAATGGACCGTGAGCCCGGTGCGCCGGTCGACCGTGTCGGGCACGTTTTTGCCGGCTTCCTCGGTTCCATTGAGCCCGTGTTCCGGCGCAAACAGCGCGACCAGTTTCACCCCGGTCGCCCGCCGCAGCACGTCGATCGTGCTCTCGCCGCGGCGGTTGGTCCCGGCGGGGTGGGTCAACAGACCAATGCGTTTGCCCCGCACCGCGGCGAAGCCTTCGCTTTCCAACACGTCGATCCCCGGCATCACCGGAAACACCGGCTCCGGTGGCGGAGCCGGGGCGGGGGCTGGCCGCTGCACGACGGCCGGTGCCGGCGGGGTGGGCCTGGCCTCCGGGGAGGAACGCCGCTCCGCCGACGAACAACCGGGAAACCCGGCCAGCAGCGGCAGGATGGTGGCGAAGGCGGACCACACGCAGACTCGGGGCAGCGCGGCCATGAGTCTGGCCACTCTGGCGGGAACCGCCCCTTCGTCGAGCCGGAACCGTGGGGCCGCGCTGCGCTTCACAGCACTTCCAGAACGCTCCGCACCAGCCGTTCGGGCGCCTCCCGCCGGGCCGGTTCGAAGGGGCAGCCAGACGGCGTGATCGCATGAAAAAACCGTGCGTCCTCCGTCCCGGCGCCCGCGAGGGCTCCTGCGAAAACATGACACGGTTTGCCCAACGCTCGCGCCTGGGCGACGACCGCGCCCGGGCCCTTCCCGGCGAGCGAACTCTCGTCGAAGCGACCTTCCCCCGTCACGACAATATCCGCTGCCTGGATACGAGCGGGCAGCCCCAGCCACGCGGACACCAGCTCGAAACCCGGCACGAGGCGGGCCCGCGCCCCCACCATCAACCCGAAGGACAACCCGCCGGCGGCCCCGGCTCCCGACACCTCCAGGAGGGACCGCGGCGCGCCGCAATGGTCGCACAACAGCCCGGCCATGCGCCCGGCGGCCGATTCCAGACGGGGAAGATCCCCGGGCAGCAGTCCTTTCTGGGGCCCAAAAACCGCCGCCGCCCCCTGCGGGCCGAGCAGCGGGTGGGTGACATCACACGCGATGCAGATCGGAGGGATGGAGGAAAACACCTCGCCCTCGATCTGCGTGATCCTCGCCCAATGCACCGGCGCCGGCGGCCGGATCACGGCGCCGTCGGCGGTGCGGAATTCCAGGCCGAGCGCGGACAAGGCTCCCAGCCCGAGATCGTTCGTCGCGCTTCCGCCCACGCCGAGGAGGATGGCGGCGACGTTCATTTCGGCCGCCGCCCGGAGGAGTTGGCCGCTGCCGTACGTCGTGGTCTGCCAGGGATCGCGGTGCTCTTCCGGCAGCAGGCCGAGTCCGCTGGCCGCCGCCATCTCGACGACCGCCACCGGTTTTTCCGTGGGAGGCCCGCGATCGATGGGTTCCAACCATCGACGGGCGGCGTCGGGAATCCTCGCGCGGCTGACCAAACCCAAGCCGGCGTCGACGAGTCCGCCCCGCGGACCGGTGGCCTTGACAGTGACGCGACGGCCCGACACCGCGTGGGTGAGAATCTCGGCAAAACCGTCTCCACCGTCTGTGAGCGGGCAGAGGTCGAACTGCCAGTCGCGATGGCGTCCCTTCAGCGCGCGCGCCGCGAGGTCGCACGCCCGCACGGCCGGGAGCGAACCCTTGAACTTGTCAAAAGCAATAAGGACGCGCACGCGGTGAAGCTGCGCGTCCTCGGTGACGCTGGAAAGAATTAAACGCGGAGGGACGGACCCGGGCTGGTCCTCCGCCTGGACGACCGACCGGGAGCTACTTCGACGAACACTCCTTCATCAAGGTAATCCAATCGCCGGTGCGCATGCGCACCCGCGGGAAGGAGACGCACATCTTGTAGAGATCTTCGAACTCGCCGGCAAAATCGCGCGGCAGACGATTCCGCCGGAGATACCAATCCTCGAAGTCCCGCACACTCGAAAGCGATTTGATCTCGATGACGTTCTTCATCGCATCCGGCAGGAGGTCGAGCAGATAGGTTTTCACCAACTCGGCCCGCTCGGGATTGTCACTGGTAACCTTCTCGCAAATCGCCTGGATATGGGCAGGCTTGATCGTGCGGTACTTGGCCTGGAGGTAGTTGTTAATTCGCGAGACTGCGATGCCGGTGAGCTTGTGCAGCTGCACCTGATTGATGCCATTTTTCTGCATCACGGCGTCCAGCAATCCTGGGAATAGTTTTTTATTCATGTTGTAGGTACCTTAGCATGCTAACCGGAATTTACCAGTTACAAATAAACCGGGAATGGACGATTATTCAAGTTTTCGGAGCATTTTTCACGCTGTCCCGGCTGGGTGCAGCCGCCTCCCGCAGACCGGGGCATGCGGCCGGAATCGCCACCTCATCCTCGCCAGACTGACGACGGCTGGGCCGGTTGTTTCAAAACGGCGAACCGTCCGCCTTGGTGCCGCACAGGTGGACGGTCAGGCCCAGCTCGGCCGCGAGGGCGGCCTTGGTGTAAAGGGCCAGATCAGCTTCCCGGGCGCTGTTGGCATAAACGACCTGGATGTGGTTGGCCTTGTGCCGGGCCATCATCTCGTCGCGCGAGACGCCGTAGGTCACGGCGTGCATGATCGGCCACTGCACGGTGGTTTCACGCCAGCGGCGTTCGGTTTCTTCGAGCGGCAGGGCGATGACCTTCGCGCGGCCCAGGTCCATCTTCAGTCGGCCGGCTTCCACGAAGATCCGTGACCACACGATCTCGCCCGGTTTGGCGATGCCGCGCAGCGTGCCGCCGCCCAGCCGGAAATACATCGGAGGCTGCCGGAGGGAGTCGCTCCCCTTCCAGCCGTCGATGTGATGCTCGGCCGGCGCGCTGCCGGAGATGAGGAAGACCCAAACGAAATCGCGGGTGGTGCCGCTGCGGTCCCAATCGCCCCAGCGGAGGTCATGCAGGGTGTTCTCCACCGGCTGGCGTAGGGCCCGGTGCACCCGGTTGGTCAGGAGTCCGTCGAGTCCGGCGCACTCGTCGACTTCGTTGAAATGGGGGATGGGCTCGCCGGGGCGGATGAGTTCCCCCCGCGCATTCCGGACCGGCGGCCGGTCGGAGCTGTTGAGCGTGCCTTCCACGAGATCTGAGGCGGGCAGGAGATCCTTCAATCCCTGTTGGTATTGGATGCCGATGACCTCGCAGCCGAATTCATCGGCCAGCCGACATGCGGCGACGTAGGTTTTGCACTGCCAGAGCACCTGATTTTCGGTCAGGTCGGTGGCCTCGTCGCGGCCGAGGCGGAACTGCAGTCCTTTTTCCAGATACCAGACGTAAACGGCGCGCGCTTCGTCGTCGGGGACCTGCGTCGCCGCATAATAGAGCGCCGATTGGGAGAGCCGTTCCTTGTAGACCCCGGTCGGGAAAAGGAGGTGGTCGGGGATGATGGCGTTGAACATGCCCATGCAGCCCTCATCGAACACGCCCAGGATCGCCTTTCGCCGGCGGAGGTCGCGGGCGATCCGCCGGGCCACGGCGGAGGCCCGGGCCGGCAGCGCGGCGTGGCCGAGCGGCCGCACGTGCGCGGTTGGATGCCGGACCGCGCCGGTCTTCAGCCAGGTGGCGAGCCCGTGGAGAAAAGGTTCATCGTCGAAATTCTCGCTCCACAGCGTGGAGTATTTCACGCCGGCCTTGGTGAGGGAGCCATTGAGGTTGAGCATGCCCACCAAACCAGGCCAGGTGCCGGACCAGTTCGCCACGGTGAGGATCGGCGCCTCATGCGAGACGAGGCCGTGCAGGATGTGGTGGGAATACTGCCACACGGCCTCGGCCACGATGAGCGGTGTCTGCGGGTCGAGGCCGGCAAACACCGCCATGCCCTCCTTCTGGGATCCGATGAAGCCGTGCTGGAGTTCGGGCTTGTAGGGATGGGCGCGGACGAGGCGGAAGCCGAGCTGGGACACCGCTTGGCTGAGCTTCTGCTCCATCGCCTGCTGGGCGGGCCAGCAGGTGGCATTGGCGGATTGGCGTAGGTCGCCGCTGGCGACGAGCAGAACGGTTTTTCGGGAGGGCTTTTTCATGGGGCGAAAACGGCGGTGGCGGGCAGGGGCGTCGACGGCGGCCTAGAGAAAATGTTCCGGTGATGAAGCGGGGACGTGGACCGCCGAAAACACAATTATAATAGGTGAATGAGGCGGGTGAAAATGGAGATCTTGCTCGATTTGATGGATATTTTTGTCACCGCGCCCTTGCGCCGGCGCGCGGTCCCGGCATGCTCGGCGGCGCATGGTCCGCCTGCCGCCGTCGCGCGATCGTTCCGGCCTGCTGTCGCAGCAGGTTTCCGGCGGCGCGTATTTTTTTCTGCGGCGGCCGCCAGTGCGCAGTCCCGCCTTCGGGCCGATCTTCGGCGGTCGGGAAACCTGCGACCCCGATTATGTGGTGCGGCGCTCGCATTTCGGGTATCACGGCCTGGAATATGTGGCCGAAGGCGCGGGCTGGGTGCGTCTGGATGCCGGCGGCGGCGAACTCGGTCCCGGCGCGGTCTATGCCTACGCGCCGCACACCGATTGTGAGATCCGCACGGATCCGCAGCGGCCGATGCTCAAATATTTCCTCTGCCTGGCCGGACGCGGCGTGCGGGCGCGGCTGGCGCGCGCCGGGATCACGCCGGGCCGGGTCGCCGTTTTGCCGGCGCACGCCGAAGTGCGAAACCTGTTTGAAGACCTGATTCGCGAAGGCCGGCACCAGGGCCGGCTGGCTGCACGGTTGTGTGCGGCCCTCACCGCCGTGCTCCTGCTCAAGATCGAGGACCTGGCGACGCGGCCGGTGCGGCGCGGCGATGCGGCGGAGGATTTGTTTCTGCGCTGCCGGGCGCTGATTGACGGGCGACTCGAACAGGAGGCGACGCTGGGGGAAATCGCCGCCACCGCCGGGCTGCGCCCCTCCAGCCTGTGCCGCCTGTTCCGGCGGTTTCAGAGCACCAGCCCCTACCAATACCTACTGCGGCGGAAAATGATCCTGGCGGCGGAGCTCCTCGTCGAATCCGGCGGACTGGTCAAGGAGGCCGCGCAGCGCGTTGGTTTTGCCGACCCGTACCACTTCTCGCGATGTTTCAAAGCGGTGCACGGTTTGGCGCCCAGCCAGCTGCGCGGGTATCGGCGCTCGCTCTAGAAAACGTGGCGCGGCGGCCGGCGCGTTCATCCCAAGGGCACTGTTTCGCAGAGGTGACGCGAAGGAAACAATTGCGTGAAAACGGCGTTTTTGACGAGTAGGTGTTCTTATCAAAGTTAGAGGGGAACAGGCTAGATCACCGTGGTAGATGGTTGTCAGCGATTTCAACAGGGCTATCAGGAACGATAATAGTCCCGTCCACGCTATACGTTGTGGTTGACCCCACCGGAAACCACTACAGGTAGTAGAACCCCTCGGGCCAAATAAGCCCACCGCCGCTTAGCGGCACGTCACTTTGACCATTTTTACCTGATTTGATCATGGATAGCTCTGCTGTGCCCATTTCCCATCCAGCCAACGGGCTGCAGGATTTCATAGCCATTTCCCGTTACGCCCGCTATTCGCCCGAACTCCGCCGCCGGGAGACTTGGGCTGAGGCCGTCGGGCGCGTCCGGGATATGCATTTGACGCATTTCGCGGACACCTCCTTGGGCGATGCGGCGCTGGCGGCGCTGGCCGCCGGTGATGTCACCACCGAAGATCTGACACGCATCGGCCGGCTGGGCCGGCTGCATGAGACGATCCGAAGCGCGTTTGCGGCGGCGGAACGGCGCGAGGTGCTGCCCTCGATGCGCAGCCTGCAGTTCGGCGGCGAGGCGATTCTCCACAAGCACGCGCGCATCTACAACTGCGCGTTCACCTACATCGACCGTCTCGAGGCGTTTCGCGAGACGCTCTACCTGCTGCTGTGCGGCTGCGGCGTGGGTTTCTCGGTGCAGCAGATGCACGTCGCCAAGCTCCCGTCGCTGGCGCCGCTGCGCCCGACCGCGCCGGTGTCCACGTTCGTCGTCCCCGACACGATCGAGGGCTGGGCCGACGCGCTGCACCAGTTGATGCTGGCGGCGGTGGAAGGCCGCCGTGTGATCTTCGACTATTCGTCCATCCGGCCGGCCGGGGCGCCCCTGCGCACCTCGGGCGGCAAGGCGCCGGGCCCCGAGCCGCTGTTCCACTCGCTCACCCGCATTGAGCACATCGTGCAGCGCGCCGCGGGCCGCCAGCTGCGTTCGATCGAGACCTACGACATCCTGATGTGGGCCGCCAAAGCGGTGCTCTCCGGCGGAGTGCGCCGTTCGGCGACCATCTGCCTGTTCTCCGCCGACGACACGGAAATGACCGCCGCCAAGACGGGCAACTGGCTGCAGGAGAACCCGCAGCGCACGGCGAGCAACAACTCGGCTGTGATCGTGCGCGCGCACGCCACCCGCGCCCAGTTCGACCGGCTGTTTGAGGCGCAGAAGCAGTTCGGCGAACCGGGCTTCTATTTTGTCGAGGACCCGGAATACGGCGCCAATCCCTGCGTCGAAATCGGCCTTCATCCCCGGCTCACCCTCGACGCTGCTGCCATCGCGCGGCTGCGCGAGCTCGGCTACACCGGCGAGCTGCGCGAAGGCGAGACGCTTTCCGGCGTGCAGTTCTGCAACCTGACCACGGTCTCGGCCGCCGCCGCGGAGACGCCGGCACGCTTCTACGAGCTGTGCGCCGCCGCCGCCGTCATCGGCACGCTGCAGGCCGGCTACACCCAGTTCAACTACCTCTCGCCGGTCTCGCGCGTCATCACGGAGCGCGAGGCCCTGCTCGGCGTCTCGATCTGCGGTGTGCTCGACCGGCCCGACATAATGCTGGACCCGGCGGTGTTGCGCACGGGTGCGGCCCTCGTCAAGGCCGTCAACGCCCTGGTCGCCCGCGCGCTTGGGATCAATCCCGCCGCCCGCACCACCTGCGTGAAACCCGAGGGCACCGCGAGCCTGCTCCTCGGCACCAGCAGCGGCCTGCACCCGCATCACGCCCTGCGCTACTTCCGGCGCGTCCAGACGAACGTCTACGACCCGATCTTCAACCATTTCAAGCGCGCCAACCCCCACATGGTCGAGCCGAGCGTCTACGACCCGAATCACCGGACCGAGGTCATCACCTTCCCGGTCGAGGGTCCGGCCTTCGGCATCTACCGCGAGGATCTGTCGGCGGTGAAGCACCTCGAGTATGTCCGGCTGGTGCAACTGCATTGGGTGCAAATGGGTCAGCGCCACGGCAAATTCTCGCCCGGCCTCCACCACAACGTTTCCTGCACGATCTCCGTGCGCGCCGACGAGTGGCCGGCGGTGTCCGACTTCATCTGGGAAAACCGCACGAATTTCACCGGCGTGTCGCTGCTCCAGGACCAGGGCGACAAGGCCTATGCGCAGGCCCCGCGCGAGGCGGTGATCACGCGGGAGGACGTCGTGAAGTGGAACTCCCTCGTGTACATGCCGGTGGACTACACCCAGCTGCGCGAGGAGGAAGACCTGACCGAGCTCAAACAGATCGTTGCCTGCGCCGGCGGCGCGTGCGAACTGCATTAGCCGCGTGGCGGACGCGCGTCTCCAGGGAATCTCCGCCCCCGGCGTTCCGCGCTTGCCTCTGCTGGCCGCGGCCGCCGCAATGGCCCGGATGGTTGCGACGTGCCAGGCCGGCTGCGAAAGACACCTCGCCGGCGAACTCGCCGACGCCGGACGGCCGGCGCGGGAACGCGGCGGAGGCTGGGTGCGCACGGCCGATGATGAAGGCGCGGTCGCCACGCCAGACCTGGCCTTCGCGCGGCTCGTCCTGCCGGTCCCGCAGGAACTCCAGGCGGCGCCTGTCAACGCGCTGGCTCAGCAGGCGGTCGACCGGTTCCTCGCTTCGCTCGGCGACGAACGGCTGGCGGAGGCCTGGCCATGCGTTTGGGAGGCGGCCCCCGGCGTGCCGGGCCTGACGCGGCGCGTCGCCGCCGTGAAGCGCGCCTTCCTCGATCTGCTGCGGCGCCGGCTTCCGCGGGTGGCCCGCCTGGCGGCGGGCGAGTCCCCGCGTGGCGCCGGCCCCGCCCGCGGCTGGTTCGTATTTTTCCCCGCCTTCGACCGGGCCTTTGCCGCACGGGGCGCGGTCCTCGGCGGACAGAGCCGCATGGCCGACGACCCGGCCGCGCCCTCGCGCTCCTACCTGAAGATCGAGGAAGCCTATGGCCTGCTCGGCGCCGCCCCGAGCCCTGGGGAGACGGTCGTTGACCTCGGCGCCGCACCCGGCGGCTGGAGCTACAGCGCGGCAAAACGCGGCGCGCGCGTCCTCGCCGTGGACAACGGGCCGCTCAAGGGAGGCGCGCTGGGCCACCCGCTCATCACCCACAACCGTGCCGACGCATTCCGCTTCCAGCGCGAGGGGGAGGGGCCCGTCGACTGGCTCTTCTGCGACCTGGTGGAGGAGCCGCACCACGTGCTGCGCGACCTCGTGCAGCCGTGGCTGGCGCACCGCCGGTGCCGGCGGTTCATTGTCAACCTGAAGTTCGGCCGGGCGGACCCGCCGGCGCTTTTGCGCGAGCTGCGCGCGCCGGCCTCGCCGTTCACCCGGTACGCCGCGGCGATCCGCATCCGCCATCTCTTTCACGACCGCGACGAGTTTACCGTGGTCGGCATGGTTAAACCCGATTGAAATTTGCCCAGGGTCGTGACAACTACGGTGGAGCGGCTTGTCCTCCAGACGCGCTCCGCCTGTGTCACTTTAGTCAAAAAGTTCCCGTAGTTGTCTGCCCCGGTGAAATCCAACGAACTCACGATTTGCGGACTGAAGGCGGTCCGGGCGCTGTTCGCCCAGGACGCGGGCGCGATCAAGCGCTTGTTCTTCGATTACCCCACCGGCCGCAAGATCGGCGTAATGTGCAAGGCGCTCGCGGCGGCGCGCCGGGTTTACCGGTGCGTCGAGCCGGCCGAACTGGAAAAGGTCGCCGGCACTGTTCATCACGGGGGCATCGTCGCGGTCATCGATGAACGTGTGCTGCACCCGCCGCGCCCCGAGGATCTGCGCCGCTGGGCGCAGGCGCGCGAGCCGCTCCTGCTGCTCGACCGCATCGGCAACGCGCACAACCTCGGCGCGCTGGTGCGCACCGCGGCGTTTTTCGGCGTGAAACACCTGGTGCTGCCTGACCACCCCGGGCAGGCGCGCCCGGGCGAGGCGACCTACCGCGTGGCCGAGGGCGGGATGGAGCACGTCGAGATCCATTGTGTGAAATCGCTGGCGGAGTTCATCCGGGCGCTGCGTCCGGTTTATGAGGTCGTGGGCGCGGACGTGCGCGGCGGAGCGGCGCCGCTCCGCCGTGGCCTGGGTCTCCCGACCCATGAGCGCCGGGATTCAGGGGGCAGCAACCCGGGGCCACGGCCCGTCGCGCTCGTCCTCGGCAACGAGGAAGACGGCCTCGCCCCCACCGTGGCGGCCGCCTGCGACCGGTTGGTCCGGATTCCCGGCCGGGGCGCGATCGAATCGCTCAACGTGGCGGCCGCCGCCGCGGTCCTGTGCTGGCAGTTTTTCGGACGGTGACCTGGATTCGGTCGCGGCATGTTTCCTACGATTCCAAGTCCCCTCTTGAGAGGGGTGGCCGCAGGCCGGGGTGTGTCTGCGCTTGGCGTTTCGCCGCCTCAATACCGGTCCATGACCACGTACATGATCCAGGTGATTCCGATCGAAAAGATGACGATGCCCGCGATGCTGAAGACTGGATTACCCCAACCGCCGAAGAGGCTCCAGGCGAAGAATCCGTTCACCGCGGTCATGAGGAACAGGTAGTCGCGCCGGCGCCGGTTGGACCGCCGTGGCTGCGGCTTGAGCTGATCGAGTCCGGCCTCTTTTTCCCGTTCCCGGTTCAACCGGAGGATCTCCTCGATGTCGCCGGGCCGCTTCGCGGGCGCCGTCGCGGCGCGTGGGACCTTCGGCCCCTGCGCGGCGGCGATCAGGGCGCGATGGTCCACGGGCAGCGTCCCGCTTTGATTGAGATGCTCGAACTCCCGCGCCTTGAATTGCAGGCGGGCGCGCTCGGGAAAAAGCTCCGCGCCGCCGGGCAAGTCCCCCACGCTCTGCCAGGGCCCGTCCCGCTGCTCGGCCGCCTCCGTCGCGGGCGTGATGACCCCGGTCTCCGCGAGTTCCCGGAGCCGCTTCCGGCCGAACGGTCCACGGATTTCGCCGGTGAGGCGCAGGAAGAGAGGGTCGGGCGGTGGGGATGGCATGAAAAAACAGGAAAGTATGAATGCGCCACGGGCGGCGCGGCGCCGCACGGACGCCGCCGACTCTAGGACAAAACCGTCCGTCGCAAAAGCGGATAGTGGCGGATCCTCCGGGCTGGGACTTGCGCGGCGCCGTAGAGCGCATTCACTACAGACCGATATGATTTCCCTCCAAGAGGGCCGGGGACCGCGAGCGGCGAAGACATCCGTCCGCACGTACACGCTGCGGCTGACGGTCGGCGCGCTGCAGCCACGAATCTGGCGCCGGCTGCTCGTGCGGGAATCCATGTGGCTCAGCCGGCTGCACGACGCCATTCAGGTTTTATTCGGCTGGTACGACTACCAGACCCATGTCTTCAGCGTCGGCGAGCGGCGCCTCGGCAATCCGGTCAATCACGACGGCGTGGTGATCGAGGACGACCGGGATGTGACGCTGGCCGCGTTGAACCTGGCCGCCAACCCGGTGCTCAGCTACGATTATCTTTTTGCCGACGGGTGGCACGTGGACATCCGGGTGGAGAAGACCGCCGTGGCGGCGAAGGGCGCCGCCGACCCGCGCTGCGTGGCGGGCGGACGCGCCGGGCCGCCCGAGGATTGCGGCGGGGGCGAGGCCTACAAGGACATGGTCTACTGCCTCAAGCATCCGGCGACGGACCTCGGGCGCGAGTGGCGCGAGTGGCTCGGCCCGGGCTACGACCCGGAGAAATGCGACCTCGCCGCGATCAACCAGACGCTGCGGCGCCTGGCGAAGTAAACCGCCGGCCGACGTCCAGTGCGACTCGAGGCGGATGGCTGACCCGTGCCGCCGGGGTGTTTTCCCATTGTCTGTCATCACGAGGCGCGTTCTGCTGACTGGCAGAGTCGCCATGACGGATTTGAAGACGCATTCTCGAGGAGATCTTTTCAGTCTTCTCCGGCCATGACTCCCCGTGAACGATACCTCGCCGTTTTGGACGGCGGTCGCCCCGACCTTCTGCCGCGCCTGCCGATCCTGATGCAGTTCGCCGCCGAGTACATCGGCTCCCACTATGGCCCCTTTGCGTCGGATCACCGGGTGCTCGTCGAGGCGAATCTGCGCTGCGCCGAGGATTTCGGTCTCGATCAACTCAGCGCGATCTCCGATCCGTACCGCGAGACTGCCGGCTTTGGCGCGCCGATTGAATTCCCGCGGGACAGCGGACCCCGCTGCCTGAAACCGCCGCTCGAGGAAGACCCCGACCTCACGAAGCTCCCGCGACCCGACCCGCGCCAGGCCCCGCGCATGCGCGACCGTCTCGAGGCGGTGCAGGCCTTCCGCATGCGCACCGGCGACCACTACTCCGTGATGGGATGGGTGGAGGGCCCGGCGGCCGAGGCCGCCGACCTGCGCGGCGTCTCCAATTTCTTCATGGATCTGCTCGACCAACCGGAGTACGCGCGCGCCCTGATGGCCCGCTGCGCCGAAACCGCCATCGATTTCGGCGGCGCGCAGATCGCCGCCGGCGCCGATACGATCGGGATCGGCGATGCGGTGGCCAGCCAGGTGTCGGCGGCGACCTACGGCGCGCTCATCCTGCCGTTCGAACAGCAACTCATCGCGGCGCTGCACGCGCGCGGCGCCCGGGTGCGGCTGCATATCTGCGGCAACATCACGCACCTGCTCCCCGGGATCGCGACGCTTGGCGCCGACATCGTCGACCTCGACCACTGGGTGGATTTGGCGCGGGCGCGACGCGTGCTTGGGCCGCGGGTCGTGCTGGCCGGCAACGCGGATCCCGTGTCGTGCGTGATGCACGGTCCGCCGGAGGCGATCCAGGCCACCGTGAACCGATGCCATGCCGCGGCCGGCCTGCCGTTCATGGTCGCCGCCGGTTGCGAAAT
>Ga0182027_10006881_pt1 | contig 16908 bp, 17 predicted proteins | sample 712E1DmetaG_FD_121300 | JGI IMG/M metagenome (GOLD analysis project Ga0182027, IMG submission 121300) | Permafrost microbial communities from Stordalen Mire, Sweden - 712E1D metaG (Illumina Assembly) | ecosystem: Environmental > Terrestrial > Soil > Wetlands > Permafrost | place: Sweden... | reverse complement strand
TCGAGTTCTCGCCAGAACCATTCGCTCCATTCCGGCAGGACCGGCAGACCGAACCGCACGCCAATCCGGTACAGCACGAACTGTCGATCATCCGAACACACCACGGTTTGCCGCGCTTTGAGGTCGCCGCCGCGCCAAGTCAGCGCGAGCTCCTTGGAGACCGCGACCAAGTGCCTCGCTGGGCGCTTGCGCCCCGGCACGCTGATCGACCCGCGGAAGACCTCTGCGTCCTCTCCGAGTGAGATACGGAGCGCCGCAATCCCCGGGCCTCGCGCCTGGAAGATCCCCTGTTCGACGATGGCTCCGGCAATCGCGGCAACCTCTTGCTCTCCACCGAACACCGAGATCAGGTGTGCCTTGGCTGTACCGCAGTTTTCCTGGCCGCAATCCGCAATCAGCCGGTCCAGCCACAACCGCACGTCGATCGTCGTGTCGCGCGTTACCCTGTGGTACTGCAATTGTCCGAAACGCAGATGAGCGTTCTTCATGACCCTTTGCCTCCGTCGCCCAAGATCGCCGTCCGGCCATCTCCGAACGCCAGAGTCAGGCTTTGCGTGAAGCGTTCCCGCTCCCGAATGGTCGTGACGCCGTTTTCGATTTCCTCGAACCTGTCCACCGTCTTTGCGGACTGCCAGCAAGCCACATGGCGCGTCTCGCCTTCCCCGAAGATTCCGTCCAACAGGCCGCTCACCGCTACCAGGCCGACCTGACCGGCGTGCAGCGGGATCAGCGGTTGGCCCGTGATGCGGGTCTCCGGCGCGAAGAGAATGCGCGACGCCTGGCGGTAGGCCGCCGATTTCGGGAGCACGTCCTCCACCGCGTCCAGCTGGATGCCACGATATACCCAGTTCACCGGCCCACTGGGCGGCACGCTGTACACGCGATCCGCCTCGTCCGGCAGGACCGGCAACCGCGCGCGATCGCGCGCCATGTCGTGCAGCCTGCGTCTCGCCTGAGCGACCTCCCAGTCCTTCAGTTGGCTCCGCTCCCGGTGGTTCCGCCGCACACCGAATACCACGATCTGCTCGTACCTCATCGCTTCCGGTTCGCTCAAGCGGTACACCGCCTTGTCGCGGAAGTGGACCGCCAGGATCTCGCTGCAACTTCCCAGCCGCGAGCACGGAATCACCAGCACCAACACACCGCTCGGCTTCAGCCACCGGTAACAGTGATCGAGGAACACGCCCTCGGTCCTCTCGCCGCGGCTCTCCGACCCTGTCCAGTCGTAGGGCGGGTTCAGATACAGCAAGGAGAAGGACTCCACCGGGCAATGTACGTCGAAGCAGCTCCCGTGAATCACGTGCTCAAGGCGCTTTCCGGCCTCTTCGGCCCGGTAGGCATCCAGCTCGACGCCGTAGCGAGCTGCCGCCCCCGCTGGCGCAATCTCTCCCAACGCCGTGCCACTGCCCGCACACGGATCGACGACCGCATACTCCGCGTCGGGCGATCGAAGGAATCCCCGAATCCTCCTCGCCTCCGCCAGCGCCAGAGGGAAATACCCCATCCGGATCTGACCTTGGATCCGCATTTTTGCACCTCCACAGTCTTGTTCAAGCTGTTGTTACTGCTGTTGTTTGGTGGTTCCTGCGACCGGCGCGACAATCACTGCAGCAAGGTCCGCGCCTTCTGCAACGGGGCGGACGAGACGATCAACAGCAGGGCGCACAAGGCTGATCGTGCATGGCCCGGACGGCACATCATTGCAGTCGCTAGGTGAAATCTCCGTTGGGTTTGAACAGCTATATGGCGAAGCAACGGGTTTGGTGCGAGAGGGAATCGCGCGAGGGCTCGTTCGAGCGCAAGCGGCGCGCCAGAGCGGCGCGGCATGGGAGTGCCGGCATCACACAAGCGCGATCAGGTCACAATGGGAACTTGCACGCGGACCAATGCTTCAATGCGTTCATGGATCGGAACAGCGACACCGGAAACTTCGATTGAGATTGCCACGGCGTACGATTGCTCAAATCCGGCATCCTGTTGCTCCTTGCTTAACCAGCCGCGGCGTCCGATAACGCATAGAAACATCTCATCGCTGAAATCCGATGCGGGCGCCTCGAACCAGTCTTTCTGCGCCGTGCCGCGGGTGCGGAGGCGCTGTTTGACAGTCCAATTCCAGTCTCCGACCGGCTGATCCTCAAGTTCTTCCTCCTCTCCGGCGGATGCCGCCGGGTTCACGGTTGAGCAGCGCCTTCGAAACTGATCGAAACGCTCCCCGATTTTGGAGAAGCCCCATTCGAGGATGGTTCCACGGTACTTGGCATTTGTCTTGCGGACCGGAGCCCGATACGCGAGGGTGACCGATACCCGAAGCTGGACTTCGGGAGTTCGATCGAAAAGTTCCGCCGGAAACGGAATTCGAAAATATTGCGCCGTGCCGATTGGGATGCGCTCCTCAATCGTGATGAGGCACCTGGCACCCCCCGGCCGGAGGGCCCGATCGGGGTTCGGAACGCCGTACCCGAGCACACGCAGTGTGTCCTCGGTCGTCGCCAGCCTGTCGGGCCATTGGGCCGAGTTTACGATTAGAGCGCGCATCAGGTCGACGGAAGCATTCGGGATTTCGCGCTGAATGAGACCCCCCAGATGCGCGATCTTCGGGGCTGCGACGCTCGTTCCGTTTGCGAACTTGATGAGCCGGCCGTCACGAGCGAACTGCGAATTCGCAACGGCAACATCGGTCAGCTGGGCAGTGCGCCGCAACCGCGTCCCGGCTTCGAGATAATAGTTGCCACCTTCCTCGACGACTTCGGGCTTGACCTCGCGTAGATAGCCAAATCCGCTCCGCGTGAATGGAGACGGTGTGGCGCTCTGGGCGACCGGAATCCGGTTCAGGTTCTGACGTTGGGCAAATGGCGCGCCAGCGCGGGGCACATAGGCTCCGACCGTCAGCGCGTTGATCGCCTGGGCAGGATTGCGCAACCGGCATTTCTCATCAGTCAAGTAGTGGGGATGGCCGGGGCGGGCAAGCCAGCTTTCCAGTTGGGCGTCCGACGGTGACACGGCTCCGTCGATATTGCCGGTCACCACGATGAACAGGTATCCTGGGCCTCCACTATCGTACGCAGTCCTGTCCAGCGCCTCCGCCCAAACGGACATGCGCTGCCGGTTAAACGGGGCCCGGCTCGCCAGCGAATGATTGAATACCTGTGACTGGTTTTCCTGGCGCATCCGGCTGGCGATCTCGGGGATCGCAGATTTCATGTTGACGCTCTCCGGCAAGGCGGAGTTGTCGTCTAGAACTCGCGCGACCGCCACTGGCAACGCCTGGTCCTCGGCAGCGGGCTGCAGGAGCTTTCGCCTCAAGCTGCCAAGCGCGGCGACGCTCGCGATGGCGGTACCGTGGCCGTCGGTGCCAACGTCGTTTATGGACGGTTCGTCCGGTATGAAACTACGGTGGACGGGACCGTTGAGTGCCTCCCGAATGAGCGGTTGCTCCCGAACGACCCCGCCGTCGATGACGACGACCGGCGGTCCTGCGGCGATTCGTTCTAGCGAGCCGGGCAAACGGGGATTGTCGATGTCCAGCAGTTCCATCCCTTCCAACTCAATCGCGGGAGGTCTGTCTACCGACAGCACATGCGGATGGTTATCGACAAGATCCAGCAGTACACGGCCTGTGATCCGTGCCCGATAGAGGGCGTAGTCCTCCTCCACAATCGGCCCCGTCCCGACGATCGCCGCACCTGCGTCCTGGAGATAGGCGCTGAATTCCTCGCGGCGGAGAGCGTGATCTTCGACGGAACTGCCTGCGGCAATCTCAATGTCCACCAGATAAGATTGGCGGCTCCGAATCGCCCCTTCGAGCAGCAGTTCGTCCCCGACTTTGAGAGTGCGGTTGGTGGGAACGATCCCTTCCACAGCCGCAATCTTGGTCGATCCGAACCGCAAGCGGCCCGTCTCGGTGCGTTCGTTCCTGCGGAAAGTACCGACCGACCGTTGTAGCTTTTCGAGCCTCGCGTCGCGCGAAATCGCCGTCAGTACGCCGTCCGGCCGTTCTTCAACGATCTCCAGTTTCCAGCCCTGGGGGACGGATGCTTCCGTGAGGATCGGTTTCCCCTTCGGCGCCGAGGATTCCACCAACAGTTGCACTTCTTGCGGCAAGGGAGGCAATTCACGCGCACGAGTGCCGCGGCGGTTCTCCAGCGTGTCAAACAAAGTGCGCAGTTGCTGTTCGAGCAGACGTCCATGGGCTTGGTGATTTCTCTCCGGCATCTTCGGCCCACGGCCGGTCCGAAAGCGCGGCTCTGCCAGGTAGCGATGGAGCGGGATGTGCGGCATTGGGAAGAGTTACTGGGTCTCTCTCCGTTGTGTATCGTAAGCCGACCCGGCGTGGCGGTAGGATTCCACTGCTTCACAGAACGCGCCGGCGCTGAGAGTTGTTGAGTGTTCGAGGGCGATCGTCTTGAGGCTTTCCGTGAAGATCCGATCCGCGTCGGAGAACGAGCAGCCCTGACACCAGCCCGCGGCTTGCTCGGGGGAAAAGCCTTCCACGCGGAACGGCTTCATGCGCGTCTGGAAATACGACACCAATTGCTTCTCAGATGGCGCGGGGAAATGCACCAGATCATCAAACCGCCTCGCGAGCGCGTGATCGAGGAGCTTCTCGTAGTTTGTGGCGGCAATGATCGGCCCAAGGCCGGAATAACCGTCGAGGAGTTGCAGGAAACTGTTCACGACGCGCTTCAATTCGCCGACATCATCGCGCGTGTCCCTGGTCTTGCCGATGGCGTCAAATTCATCGAAAAACACGACGCCACTATTGGAGTTCGCGAACTCGAAGACACGGCGGAGGTTGGTCGCGGTTTCCCCAAGATAAGAAGCCACGAGGCTGTCGAACCGGACATAGAAAAGGGGCATCTCCAGTTCTCCGGCGATGACCTCGGCGCAGAGCGTTTTCCCGTTTCCCGGAGGCCCGAAAAACAACAGCTTCCGCTTGGGGGTGAGCCCAAATGCAGCTAGCCGTTCCTGCTTGGTGTACTCTTCCAAGAACCGGCAGATCCGCTTCTTGGGCCGCTCTCCCAGGACCACGTCCTGAAGACTCTTGCGGGACCAGCGGACGTCGACCAGGGGCGCGGATTCGCTCTTGCTGCGGGGCGGAGCGACTGCGACGGACCTTTCCAACCCATTCGGGGTGACCGGAACCGCCGTGGATGGCTGCGATTCCGCCTCGAGTTGCGCCCGTTCGACCATCGCGCGCAGCTCTTCGGCAAAGGCCTTATGGCCCTGTTTGCTTTCCGAGCCGGCGAGTTGCTTGACGGCGCTCGCCAGCGCTTGACGGTCCGCCTTGAACCCGGAGCGCACGATCCGTCTGATCAGTTCACGGTTCATCGCAACCTCCCAGTATCCTCGATCGCGCGGCGGTTCGGGAACCTGACGCCCGGCACAGCCGCAACGGATGTCCTGGCTCCGCCCTCGCAGCGGGGTCCTTTGCGGATTGAAACCACCGCTCCCGGCGTCGGAACCCTGATGGGCAGACCGTCGTTGACCGCGTGAGCCAGTTCCTGGCGCGTGCCGAGACAGCGTTCGGTGGTCTGGATCGAGGCATGGCCGAGAAGCAACTGGATCTGCTCCAGAGCGCCGCCGGATAGTCGACACAGCCGGGCGCAGGTGCCGCGCAAATCACGCGGCGACAGAATGGGCTGTCCGATCTGCGCGCCATATTCGCGCGCGACCGCCCAGACGGTGTCCTCCGAGATCCCCTCGCCCCATACATTGCCGCCTTTGTTTACGGATCGGAACAGACGGCCTCGCGTGATCGCGGCTTGGGCCGCCCAGTGGTCGACACACTCCTTGACCCAGGCGGGAACCGGCACTGTCCGGAGCCGCATTCCTTTTCCTGCCAGATCCAGGATTACCCACCGCCCATCGCGCCGTCGCAGATGTTCGGGGGTCAAACGGCAAAGTTCGGCCCGGCGCAACCCGCAACCGATCAGCAGAGCGAGGATCGCCAAGTCACGGGATCCCTTGAGGGTAGAGATGTCCGGAAGCAGCAGAAGTTCGCTCGCTTGGTCCGGCGTTAGCCAGCGCCCCGCCCGTACTCCACGGCCTTTCGCGCCCTTCACCCGGACGATTCCGGCCGCGGTGTGAGGATCGAGCCAGCCCTGCGCCGCGCATTCCGACGCAAGCTTGCGGACGGCTGAAAGGTACACATTGATTGTAGACGAGGATAGGCGCTCCGATTCGAGATGTGCACGGAACTCTTGAACGGCGGCATCGTCCAGGTGTCGGCGTCCGGTTTCCATGCGCCACAACAAGAACGCGTCCAACCCGTTGGCAAACACACGCCTGCTGCTGGGCGAGGCGAGCGAGTTGAGGGCCGCGAGTTTGATCCGCTCGAGCTGTGACTCCTGACCCAATTGCCCGCCCTTGCTGCCGACTACTTTGAGAGGATTGGCCATGGTGAGATCTCGTACGGTGCCGAAGTGCATGGGGTGCGTGCGCCAAGCGCCTTCGTAGGCACGCACCCGAGGAGAAGTATAGCACGTGTTAATTACTATTATCACGGGTTATTTCCATCCCGGCGGCGGTGGTTGTAGTGATCCCCGTGTCGCGCCAGGCGCCAGCAGCGCTCGTCTGTCGCCAGATGGATGCCGCCGCTCATGCCGCTTGGGCGCTCCGCGATTTGCCTCCGCATAGCGCGGTACGGGATCGTGCTCATTCCGGACTGTCGATCCCGCGTGAGCGAATTCGAGGAAGGCATTTACGGCCAGTTGGCACCCGGCGCCTCCGCGAGTCCCTCAATCGGCAGTCCGCCCTGAAATCTGCAATGGATGCGCTCGAAGAGGTGGACTGCACGGACTATCTCGCTCCCCATCTCATCCGGCAGACCGAGTCTGCCCTTCGCGGGATGCCGGGGGAAGATCGGCAGCAGCAGCAGATCGAACTGGCGAACACGCTGATGCTATGTGGAACCCTCTTGCTGGGTGGCTCAGAATCGACGTCGTCGCCGTCCAGAGGGCGGATGGCTGTCAGGCAAGACGCCTCAGCCTGCGTCCAGGACCATCACACACTGACCTCGGCCATGGGTTCCGACGCGCTCAATCAGCCTGGTCGCATGCTCCATCCTGCCGGCGAAAGGCCAGACCAGGTTGCGTTCGCAGCACGCTGGAGACCCCACACCCGATGTGCTCCGACCTCGCGCGGGCGGCACCGAACAGCGTGTCGTCGGCTCTGACCTCCAACCGATTGAAAACACGGATCGTTCACGTTGGATCCCCAAATCCCGGAAAAGGGGTTTTGCCAGGATTCTGGTTTCGCCTTACACTCGGGGCCGTGGAAGGAGGTGAATCAAGTGCCCCAGTTTCTTGAAGACGATGGCCTGAACGAGTCCCAGCCCGCGGCGGCGATTCCGGACCTCGATCCAGACGACTCTGCCGAGCTGCCGACTCCTGAGGAGGCGGCTGAGGACGGAAAGGCTCTCCTGGACGTTCTCAACGATCCCAAGCTTGCCGGCCTCTCTGAGGACGCCGAGTGAGCAGCGCCGCCGCAACGTCGGCGGCTTCGGTCCCCCACTGCCAGCGCATCGCCGCGTTGCGGCCCGACGGCGCCACGACGGCATGCCTACTGGCGGACGGCGCCACGCTCCTCGTGTCTCACCACCTGGCTGGCCTCCTACAGCCCAGCGACGGGGTCGAGTTCTCACCATGTTCGACAGGTTCCGTGGCCACGGAACTCCGCGTTGTTCGCTCAGGCCGCGGCCGACCGAAAGAACTCTACCTCGCCGCCGTCGGCTACGTCACCCAGCCCAAGCAGGACAAACGCCAGGAGTCCTACCTCCGCGCCGAGGTCACCGGCAGCGCGCTCGGCATTCGCTCAATCCATCTCGCCACAACCGCCGTCCGCGACTACTTCTATCGCGCGGATCGCACGCGCGACTGGTCGGACTCGTCCACGCTCTACGAGGCTCTCCGCGTTGACCGCACCGCGTCGCCTGGCGATCTCCGGCTGGCCTACAAGGTTCGTCGGCTCGAACTGGGCGACGGCCAAGCGTCCCGTCCCGCACTCCGCGATCTCGACCGGGCCTTTAACCTCCTTATGCAGCCCGACATCCGTTGCTGCTATGACGCGCTCCTCAGCGATCCCGAAGCACCGGCGCTGTTCCCCTACTCAGGTTTCGGCGCCCTTCTGACAGCCGGCGAGCTTTCGCGCGACCGGGCCACCTTCTTCGCGCAGCGAATTCTCTCCTTCGTGCCCGACCGCCGGCAGCGCCGCTTCCGCGCGCCACTTCGCCGTATCGAGTTCCTGCACGATCATGCCGTCTACCGCGACAGCCGCCGCAAGGTCGAGGTCTTGCTTGATCCCATTGTCCTTCCGCTGGCGCCGGACCCAACCTGGAGCCAGTGGAGGCACCTCATGGGTGCCAAGATCGGCATCGAAGCCACGTTCGTGACCAGCGGCGAGTACCGCTTCCGATCCGGCGGGTGGCAGTTCGCCTTCTGGTCGACCGCCCTGCCCAGCAGCGTCCGCGTGACCCTGCCTGCGGACATCCAGGATCAGGTGCAGGCCGCCAGGACGGCGCATCACCGCTTCGGCCAGTACTCCACCGCGCTGGAGCGTATCCGGGCGCGTTTGGAGCGCGAGGCGCTGGAGCGGCGGGAACTCGATCACCTCTGCGCGGAGTCTGGCATTCCCGGCGATTTCGACGTGGCGCAGATCTCCTGGAAGCCGGACTACGACTCCTTCTTCTACGGCCAACTCCGCAAACGCGCCGCCAAGATGTACCTGTACCGCGACGAGTACATCTTCGACGTCGAGAGTGCCATCGTGGTCGAGGTCCCTGAGGTCGGACACGCCACCTACGTCTTCGCCAAGCCCAACGAGACCGACCGCTTCGTCCGGATCTACGTGACGACGACGAAGAATGACATCCGCAAGAACCGCGACGGCATTGCCGAGCGCCTGCGATTCCTCGGTCGCGTGATGCACGGCACCAATCCACGCACGTGGCTCCGGGAACTCAAGGAGCGGCTCGGAGAGCCGGCGGACCACACCGACGTGACTTGAACCATAGAATGACCACCTGACACGACCCAACCGATTTCGGAAACCGGTGCGGCAGAAGGAAGCACAGGCGACAAACCAGCCAACTGGAGGTATGGCCAGATCAGCAGGGGTTGGTAATCACGTCAGGGGCGCGGTTCTCCATGCTGCTCGCTCCCTCGGCGCCAGAGAAAAGCGGACCGTAAGCCGTTCACGAAAAGCGTCCGCGTACAGCTCGACCAACGCCGCTTCGATCGCTCTAAAGCTCTGAGGCTCGAATCGATGCGTGGCCGTAACGACGTGTCCCTCCTTGTTGCGAAAGACCTTCGCAATTCTAAGGCCTTCAGTCACAACCGGTGGATGCTGCAAAGTGACGGTCCCAGCCAGATGATCGATGAGCGTGCCGAGCATGTAAGTATCGGCCCCGTTCAAGGGCACACCTGCCGCTGCGGCGGGGCTAAATGGAAACCTGAGTGGCGACCTTTCGTTCTGCGGCCTGTTGATGCAATAACCGGCCTTCAGGTAGACGGCCTTAAGCAGCAACTCTGCACCAACCCCGATAAGGAGCCTCTTCCGCGAGTTTCGGACAAGCAACTTCTTCTGCTCTGCCACCTTATTGAAGTCCGACTTCTTCAGAAAGGCGGCTTCCGAGAACGCGAGCTCGGCCATCTCCTTAAACAGTTTCCAATCCGAATCAGAGAAGACCTTCTCAAATTGGCTCTTCACAGACTGTTCGAGACTAGGCATACGTGGATCTGGGTTCCTCAGCCCTGGCGATATCGTGTCTTGCACCGCCGTGTTCGCCGTTCACCAGACGCTCACTGGCTCACTTGACGCAGTCGGGCCGCTAGCGCCTTCTCCAGCTGCTGCAAGCCCTCGACGTTTCCCAAGTACTTCAGCACCCGGTGGTGAGTCAAATCGAACGGCACATCTCCGAGCGATTGAGAAATTGGCACGACGTGTTTGCCGAGCGTGTGCGCTATTCCCGTTTCATACATCACGTTAGGGTTCCTTCCTGTGAAGTCAACCACGACAATTTGTGCGCGAAAAACGAGGTTGAAGATGTCCTGAACGATGACACTTTCCTCCCAAATGTCGTCTGCACGCAGGCAACGTAAGCCTGCTGCCTCGCAGGATCGACCGATCGCCCGGTAGACAGAGGTGAACTCAGCACTCAGTGGCATCATCACGGCCGCAAGATCGGGTTCGAGCGACATTTCCGGTACGCTAAAAACGCTCGGAGCGAAGGTGATGCGACGCTCGGCAGGCTTCGCGGACACGTACTCAGATTCCCCCGGAAAATGCTCATTTACGTACTCTTCGATCGTGTGAAACGCTCTCGGATCGCTTTCGGCGATAGTCCGCAGCACACCCAACACATTGCCACTGTAATCTTCATCACCCCAGCTGAGACTTCTTAGCAGCCTGGGGTAAGTATCGATCGTCTCGGATTGTCCGGTGAGGAGACCAACCTCCTGCCAGTTCTCCGAACGAAAATTGGCCACGACTTTTTGCCGGAGTCCGACTATCCGCTGCCCCAAGTCCTTGTCCACGTAAACGTTCCACCAGCAACTAGTATTGTAAGGCCGTCTGCCGAGCCGGTGGGAAACGGGTATCGTACGCGACAGTCGCGAGAGGGGGGCCCGCCTGGCCGTATCACGCCGAAACCGCGGGCGTGGATCCTGGGACGGGAAGGGGGTTCCCGAAATACCGCCCGCGCCCAGTGGTCGGCGCGTCTGGCTGCTCTCTTGGTTGGCTCCAGACCGGCCACCCACGTGGCCCGGAGCCGGTGTACACTCGTTTCTTAGCCACATGAACACATTCGACCACTCCATCCTAGAAGCCGCCCTTGTTGGTCTCGAAGCCCAGAAGAAGCGCATTGAGGCTCAGATTGCTGAAGTCCGAGCCATGCTACCCAGTCGCCCCGGCCAGGCCGCTGCGACGCCGGAAGCCTCTCCACGCAAGCGCAGGAAGTTCTCCGCTGCGACTCGACGCCGGATGAAGGAAGCCCAACAGCGTCGATGGGCCAGGATCCGGGGAGAATCTGAGCCGCCAGCGCAAGCCAGACCGGAAGCACCGAAGGCCAAACGGAAGCTCTCAGCGGCGGGAAGGAAGGCCATCCAAGAAGCTCTGAGAAGACGATGGGCGCAAAAGAGAGCGGAAGCTGCGAAAGCCGCACCGGCCCGCAAGAAGGCCGTTGTCAAGAAGGCAGCGCCGGCGAGAGCGGCGAAGAAGAGTGCGCCCGTCAAGAAAGCGGAAGTAAAGAAGGCAACTGCGAAGAAGATGGCCCCAGCCCCCGCGCCGGCTGTGGCCGAGCCCGCCGCTCAGTAGCGGTTCCGGAGGAGATGCCGCTTCGGATGTGCGCGACAGTAGGCTTACCCAACAGGCAAGCGCTTTCTGGCTCCAGAATGATTCTCGCTTTCAGCCGCTTGGGGTGGAGCGGCCTAGGTTGCCCACGCGCACTCGTCCGGGGATGGACACCCCGCATCGTGCCCTCTCACGCAGCTCTCTGAGCCGCGATCATCTTGCCCCGGCGCCTCAGTTGCCCCCACACCACCCGATCCACGGCGACGGGCTGCACACGGCTGGCGCCAACATTGACGAAGGCGCCGTGATAGGTGATCGCGCCGTGCCGGAACAGGCGCGCCAGCAGCGCCAGGGCGTGATTCGCCAGCGTCGAATTCACGAACGGCTCCTGCCGCTCCAGCGCCTCGGCGGCGCTGCAACTCGGCCCGTCGCCTGCATCCAGCGAGGCGTCTATGATCTCGGGGAACAGCTCCGCCACGGTCCTCAGCCGTTCTGCCTTGCGCCGGTTCACGCCGTTCAGAGGCTGCCCCAGCACGAACTGCCCGCTCTCGGCGTTGTTGCCGAGATCCAGCCAGTAGTGGACCTGCCGACGGCGGTCCGTCGCCCACGCCGCAATGCTCTGGCGCGCCGCGCGCGAATCGACGCAGCCGACCGCCAGGTCCACCCGGTCAACCTGGGTCGTCTCCGCAAAGTACTCGGGTGCCGCCTGCCATCTCAGCCCGAAAAACAGGTTGATCCGGCTGACCAGCACCGTCGCCTTTGGCAGGCCGATCTCGTGCCGGCTGAACGGCTGGCGCACACAGTTGGTCGAGGAGATGACGTCGCCGTCCATGAGCGTCACATCGAGCCCGCCCGGGTGTCCCTGAACCAACAGCGCCTGGTGCAGGTAGGGCAGCCCGGCAGCTATCGCGCTACCATTGCCGCCACAGCCGATGACCAGTACCCTGACCGGCCGTCGCAGCAACGCGGGAGCGATCACGTGCGTCATACCCGGTCCCGCCTTTCCACAAACTGCTGAAGCGTCTCACGCGCGTCCGTGAGGTGCTCGACCGGGAAGGCCCCGGCTGAATCTGCCAGGCTGGCCCAGAGCGCGAGGAAGCCGCCTGGATACCTGGTCAGCCGCGCCGCACCGTAGGCATGCGTGAACCGGCTCTGGAAGAAGGCCCTTTCCCAAGCCTCCATCGCGTCCAGGCTCGTGCCCACCTCCGGCGAGCGCATCGTCCCCTGGCAGCAGACGCCGGACTCCGCGCAATTCCAGTACGGAGCCGTCTTCAACTCCGTTCCGGAGCCGGGGCGTTGGTTCTCGGGCAGCGCCCGCACCCACAGTTCGCGGCCGGCAACCTTGAACACCAGCGCCGGCTGGGGAAATCGCTTCCCATTGATCGCCCGGGCGTCTTCGACGTGTTCGGCGAAGAACATTGTTCGCGCCCTCGCCGGCGACCACCACACCAGCACTTCCGGCGTTCGCACCAGGACGTTCTCCGGGAGGATCTCGACTGGAAGCCGGTGCCCAAGATCGCCAGCCAGTTGCTCCAGAAACGCGGTAGTCAGCGGCTGGGCCGCGCCCAGTTGCGGGGCTTCATCCTGCCGGCCTTCCCGCAGCGGATGGTACGTCGCGAACGCCGTGTTGTGCCCCTGGTAGAGCAGGATCGCTCCCGACAGCTTGAACTCCGGCGTCCTGCCGAAATCGACGTAGGTTTTCATTTGCGCGCCCCCTCGTTTCTCTCGTTGCCGGGCATCAGCTCGATCAGGGCACTCGCCGCCGCCAATGTTCGCGTCATCGAGGCGAGCTTCTCGAAAGCGCTCGCCACGCTGGCTGCATCCCTCCCGTTCAACGGCAGGATCACGTTCGGCTCGGGCGGCGCCTCCAGCATCGTCTGCGCTTCTTCATCGAAGCAACCCTCGATGGCGTCGCTCCTCTCGAACACCGCCAGCAGCGCCGGTACCGGCGGATTGTTGTCTTGCAGTTGCTCGTAGACGTTTTCGTCCGCCGTCAGCCGCTCGGTTTGGTTCGCCTTCTCGACTAGGGTGAGGAGCCCTTGAAGCAGCCTCTTCCGCTTCGAGCTACGCGCCTGGCTGGCCATCCGGCACAGGGTTCGGTCCGACAGCGGCCTCCGCTTCACGCACGCGGGGATCGCCTTCTCAACATCGGGCATTTCGTACTCCGCCTCGAGCTCGTCGGCCAGCCAATCCTTGATCTGCTCAACCCGCTCCAGCCCATCCCTGCAGTCGTAGACGCGCACCCAGCGCTCGATACTGCCCACGAATCCCTGGTAGAACGTCGCCGGCAGGCGAGGGTGAACCTGTTCCAGCAGTCGCAGTGTCGGCCCAAACACCACGTATCCAGCCGACTCCACGTCCACGCTGATGTACAGGCGTTGAGGCCCGGGCCAGCCCTCTCCGTCGTGCCAGGACTGGGGATCGGCGCGGTCCGTGAGGGCGATGTGGAGGTAGAAGCTCCGCTCAACCTCGGCCCGGCCGTGCCTGTCCAGCCAGTCGTCGAGAGTCGCGCGGACGAATTCCGTCGCCGACCCCTTGGCCTGCGCCCACCGCTCCGGCTCCGCGATCCCCGCCTGAATCAGGGTGCGCGCCACCTCTGCCGCAGTCGCCTCGTTTGCCAGTGCCGGATAGCTCTTCGGGATACCCTCCAGCCGCGGCAGGACGAAGCCCCCCCCGGGAGGCATCAACTGAGAGGCGGGAGCCAGCCCGGCGGCGGGCTCAAGAACGCCGGCTGCCGATTGCGCTCCTCGGCCGAGAGGCCGCGCTGGACCGCCTGCGACGCACGCTGCCAGTCCTCCCATTTCAAAAACCTCCACACCATCTGGTCCTGGGCGCTCTCGCACCGGCCTTCGGCGATGGCCCCGAGTTCCTTCAAAACGAATTGCCGAAATTCCCCCATATCCGCCATAGTCTCCGCTGATCCTCTGGCCCTTCTCTCGTGGCTCCCATGAGAGCCGAAAGTTGAGACCCCCGCCCAGTGCACAGGAATGCCGTCGCGTACGCCGCGCATCAAGCCGTTTGGCGAAGGTCCGGCACTCCCGAGGCCGTCAACGTCCCGTGGTCATTTTCATCGGTTGCCCCGCTTGTCCACCGGGTGTGTAATGAAGACAGCGTTCCCCAACGGTTGAACGCCGCAGGAAGGAAGGACCTGCCATGTTCGTGCATTTCACAATCGAAGATGGCTGCATCCCGGTGACGCAACAGGCCCGCCAGAATCTGCTTAGCGAGTATCTTGGCATCCTTCGTGACCATGATGTCAACGCGGAGGCCCGGATCCGGGACGCGATCCGACAGCACCTGGACACCAACACCCAGTTCACCGCAGCGTGGATCGCGTGCGATGGGCCTCGCTCCTGGCGAGAGGCCTTCAGGCCAGTATACGACGCTCTGGCGGAAGTTGCGACGGATGAGCAGGCAGCATACGAGGAGGCTGGAAAGTTCCTTGGCCTGCTCGTCTGGAACGAGGCGCTACGCCATCCAGAGCGCTGGCATTTCACCGAGTACCCAAAACTGGATACGGACTACATGGTCAAGCATTATTTTGCGATGGACGGCCACATCTGCGCGAGGGTGAAAATGCGTCAGGCAGATGATGCACGCAGGCATGGCGACGAACAACGTGCGATCAATCTGGAGACTGCCGCACGGGAGCTGCAGGCGCGCTGGTTGGGTCGGAGGCCGTAAGCCTGTTGGCACATGTGCGCCAGCGCTCTACAGCAGATCAAGCGACTCCCGCAGCAAGCGCGTGTCAATACCGAACCTGAGGTCACGTAGGAGCTGGTTTCCGACCGTGACAAGTGTCTGTTTCCGCAGCCCGGCCCTCGCATCGTATGCCAGCAGCAGTCCGGTGTCGGCCACAGAAACTGCGTAGCTGCCGTATAGCTCTCGGATGGTTTCCCGTTGGAGCACGAGTGGGGTCTCATAGAAGAGCGGAAAGTAGTTGTCGTTGTTGCAGGCAGGCACCAGCTTGGGCACCGACAGCCTGACGGCAAGTTGCCCCGCGCCGAAGTAGCCGAGTAGCGTCCAGAACTCGTGAACGAGGCGGATGGTGCTTTCCAGGTTCACAAACAAGTCGACGACACTCCACAGGCTAGCAGCCTCCCTGTCCACCCGCTCGGCGACCTCGCACACGTACTGGACGGTGCCCTGCGCTCCAAACGCCCAGACCGCCTCATGATCACGATCGAGATCGAGATGGTGGTACCGATACCAGGAGCTGGCGCGATCCTCGCGCTCCGCGATAGACGTCCCAAGGTCAATGGAACGGCGCTGGTCGATGGAGGGGTAAGCACCGAACACCAAGCGGCGGAAGCTCTGTTCCAGTGTTACATCAATACTGACACAGACTGGATGTTCTGGAACTGCCGCAATCAGGCAGAAGGTCTCTGATCGCCTACGGTTTTCCGTAACTTGGCGTTGCACGTACGTGGCTTCGAGATTCGCGGCTTTGGTGACAAAAAAGTCGCGCGCGACGGGAGCCATAGGATCCGGAATCGCGACTCCCACATGCTCAGCACTGCGCACCCGGTCTAAGAGCGCCTGAAGATGCGAGGCGTTAGCGGGGATGCTCTTGTCTTCACTGCGGACGTACACCGGCCTGTCGCCCTTTAGGTAGAGGTGAATGCGCGGTTGGGCTGACACTCGAATTGCGATGAGATAGTTGGCCCCGTTCTCGGGAGCCGGGCACGTATGAACCTCGAAAATCGGCACGGGAGTGATTCGGGTCGCAATCACGCTGGCAACTTGGGTTTTCAAGTCGCTGTTCTTAGGCGATGCGATCCCGGGAAACCGCAGGCGATCATTGCTCACGCCCAGAATCAACAGACCGCCGTAGGAGTTTGCGAACGCGGCGATGTCGGGGCATTGTTTGTCCGGCTCCCAGGTCTCTTTGAAGTCGAGACGAAACTTCTCCTCGACGCCAGCCTGTGCCAACTGGACGATGGCCTGCGTGAGTTCCGCGGGCGTGGCAGCGGTTAGGTCGTCCGCGAACAGGTTGATGATGGTGCCCATAGGCCCATTCTCCCACCCCGCCGCTGGACACTCGTCGTGCAGACTCGCGTGACGAGGTCAACTGCTCTGTGTCGATTTGTGAGGGACAGCGTGGCGATTCCCACCACAACCTTGACCGCATTGAACGCAGCGAGCGAACAGAATCAAGCGGGCAGGTCTCTGCCACTCCCGAGGCGGGCCCGCCCGGGGCTTCCTGTCGCTCTCGTCTCATCCCTTGGAGCCGATGGCGCGCTCGAATGTGTAGCGCAGCTTTCCGGCGATGGCTTCTGGGCCGCTGATGGATGCGGTCGCCACGTCCGGATATTGCGTCGCGTAGATTGCCCGGACTTCCTCCACGGGCAGGTTCGGGTTCGGGTCCGGCAGGCGGATACCGTTGAAGGAGAATTCCCGTTTGAGCGGTTCGGTGGTCACGGTCTCCCTCCCTGCTGCTGATGCGGAGCGGCGGCGCTATCGCCGGAGTTCTCCGCGTCGTCCGCCTGGTCAAATAGGCTCAGCGGGGTCGGACCCGTCGGTGCGGCCGGCTCAGTCCGAGGCTGCGACTCGGGAGCGGCTGCCTCAGTCGGCTTGCCCTTCTCGGCGCCCTTGCCGTTCCTCTTGCGGGCGTCTTCTCTG